>Ga0190275_10000141_pt1 | contig 79470 bp, 89 predicted proteins | sample Popmic550T_FD_133745 | JGI IMG/M metagenome (GOLD analysis project Ga0190275, IMG submission 133745) | Populus adjacent soil microbial communities from riparian zone of Yellowstone River, Montana, USA - 550 T | ecosystem: Environmental > Terrestrial > Soil > Riparian zone > Trees stand | place...
GAGCCGGGTGCATCAACGAAACCGCCGCGAGAAAGCCTTCGGCTCCTGGACCCCGGCCTTCGCCGGGGAACAGGGCTGCCCGCGCCTCACGGCGTTGTTCCCCGGCGAAGGCCGGGGCCCAGGCCCGGCGCGAGCCGGGCCTAGCAGAGTGTAGGATAGAGATCGTCCCACTCAAGGTTCGTTTCCTCGATCAGCCTGATCTTCCAGGCCCGTTTCCATTCCTTGATCTGCAACTCGCGTCTCCGCGCCTCCTGCAAATCGTCATGCGCTTCGAACCACACCAGCAATTTGCATCCATATTGCTTCGTGAAACCCTCCACCAACCCTTCGCGGTGCTCATACACGCGCTTCAGAAGGTCGCTGGTCACGCCGGTATAGATCGTCCCGTTCTTCTGGCTCGCCACGATGTAGACGAAGCCGCCCTTCATCATAACCTCCAAGAGAGCCTTCGGCTCCTGGACCCCGGCTTTCGCCGGGGAACGTCAGCCTTTCAAAAGCGCCGCCAGCGTCTCGCCCAGCTCAGATGGGCTCGGCGAGACGGTTATTCCAGCCGCCTCCATCGCCGCGATCTTGTCCTCCGCGCCGCCCTGGCCGCCCGAGACGATCGCGCCGGCATGGCCCATGCGCCGCCCGGGCGGCGCGGTGCGGCCGGCGATGAAGCCGACCACCGGCTTGGAGCGGCCCTTCTTCGCCTCGTCGGCGAGGAATTGGGCGGCATCCTCCTCGGCCGAACCGCCGATCTCGCCGATCATGATGATCGACTGGGTCTCATCGTCCGCGAGGAACAGCTCGAGCACGTCGATGAAATTGGTGCCGTTGACCGGGTCGCCGCCGATCCCGACCGCGGTGGTCTGGCCGAGACCCGCATTCGAGGTCTGGAACACCGCCTCGTAGGTGAGCGTCCCCGAGCGGCTGACGATGCCGACGCTCCCCTTCCTGAAGATCGAGCCCGGCATGATCCCGATCTTGCACTCGCCGGGCGTCAGCACGCCCGGGCAATTGGGCCCGATCAGCCGCGACTTGGAGCCCGACAAAGCGCGCTTCACCCGCACCATGTCGAGCACCGGAATGCCCTCCGTGATGGCGACGATCAGCGGCACCTGCGCGTCGATCGCCTCCAGGATCGAATCCGCGGCGAAGGGCGGCGGCACATAGACCACGCTGGCGTCCGCGCCCGTGGCTTCCACGGCGTCGGCGACCGTGTCGAAGACGGGCAGGCCGATATGGGTCTGCCCGCCTTTGCCGGGCGTGACCCCGCCGACCATCTTGGTGCCGTAGGCGAGCGCCTGCTCGGTGTGGAAGGTGCCGGTCTCGCCGGTCATCCCCTGGGTGATGACCTTGGTGGCCGCGTTTACGAGGATGCTCACTGTGCTCTCAATCCCTACCTGAACGAAACGTCATAGGCCCTGACGATGATCCAGCCCTGCTCGGCCTCGCTGATCGACAGCACGCCCTGCGGCGCTTCGAGCATGACGACCTTGTGGCCGAGCATGTTCATCTCGAGCGGGCGGACGCCGAGCTGCCGGGCGAACGCCCTGGCGAGCCGGTTGAAATTCGCGCCCCTTATCGCGACGCCGCAGCGCCGCTCGGCGGCGACGATGGAATCGCGGCCGGCACCGCTGGTGCGCGCGATATAGACCGTGCGGCCGCCGGCGTCGCGGAGGAGGAATGTGCCCTCATGTCCGTAGGTGTTCAGCAGCCGGAGCGCCGGCGGGAATGTGCTCCATTCGACCGGCCGGAACTCCGCCGGCGCGTCTTCGCCGCGGACGCAGACGGCGTTGTAGATGTCGAGGATCTCGGCATCGGCCGAGCGGGGCGCTTCCTGCGCCGCGGCCGCGAGGGCGAGCAGGGCGGTGATCAGGATCGTCACTGCGGGCTCCCCACGGGCGCGATGATGAAGGTGGCGCGAGGGTCGCTGCCGGTCCGGTGTATGAGCATGACGTGATAGCGGCCGTCCAGCCGCCAGTTCGCCCCATTGTCCGTGACGATTTCGGGCGGCTGGCCCAAAGCGGCCGTCGTCGCGGCGACCAGATCCGCCGAGCGTACCGAAGCGGCGAGCGCTGCCACCACCATGCAGCCCGTGCCGCGCCCCTGGCTCGCCTCGGAGGGCGCCAGGAACAGGATCGCGTGGTCGCGACCGAAGATCGGCAAGGGCGGCGCGCCCGGCGCGGCATTGGGCAAGGTCGCCCGCTCCCAGCCGAGTTCGATCAGCCGGTTCGCCGCCGCCGCGGGATCGGCGGGCAGCCCGCGGCACGCCGCAGCGCCGGCGGCCGCGGCCGCGGGGGTGGCCTCGGGCGGGCGCTGCGGCTGCGCCCACGCCCCGGCTGGGGCGGCACACAGAATCGCTGCGGCGAGCACGCTAAGCCTCGACCATGCCGAAGACGAAGAGACCGGCCTGGCCGCGTCTACGAGGATGCTCATTCTCACTCCCGCAATGTGCCCCTGCGAAGGCAGGGGCCCAGTCTGGGTTCCCGCCTTCGCGGGAACACAAGGTCTAAAACAGTGACTCGAACAGATCGTCCCAATCCGCATTCATCGTTTCAATCTCGCGCAGCTTCCATTGCCGCTTCCATTTCTTCATCTGCAGCTCCCGGCGCCGGGCGTCCTGAATGTCGTCATGCGCTTCGTACCAGACCAGGATCTTGCAGCCATATTGGCGGGTGAACCCTTCGATCAGGCCGTTGCGGTGCTGATAGACCCTTCCCGGCAAATCGCTCGTTACGCCGATATAGATCGTCCCATTTCTTCGGCTCGCCATGATGTACACATAGCCGGGCCCCGTCATGCTTCCCCTCCGGTGTGTCCCCGCGAAGGCGGGGACCCAGGCTGGGCCCCTGCCTTCGCAGGGGCACATAAGATCCTAGCCCAAACTCCCGTCGATCGCCCTGCACGCCTCCAGCAGCTCCTTCACCGCATCGACCGAGACCTTGAAATTGGCCTTGGCCTCCTCGTTCAGCTCGATCTCGACGATCTTCTCGACGCCGCCCGCGCCGATCACGCAGGGGACGCCGACATAGAGATCGTTGACTCCATATTGGCCGGTGAGGTTGACCGCGCAGGGCAGCAGGCGCTTCTTGTCCTTGAGATAGGCCTCGGCCATCTCGATGCCGCTGGTCGCGGGCGCGTAATAAGCCGAGCCGGTGCCGAGCAAGGCGACGATCTCGCCGCCGCCGCCGCGCGTGCGCTTGACGATCGCGTCGATCCGCTCCTTGGTCGACCAGCCCATCTTGACGAGGTCGGGAATGGGAATGCCGGCGACGGTCGAATATTCGACGATCGGCACCATCGTGTCGCCGTGGCCGCCGAGCACGAAGGCGGTGACGTCCTGCACCGAGACTCCGAACTCCTGCGCGAGGAAGGTGCGGAAGCGCGCCGAATCCAGCACGCCTGCCATGCAGACCACCATATGGTGGGGGAGCTGGGAAAATTCGCGCAGCGCCCAGACCATCGCGTCGAGCGGGTTGGTGATGCAGATGACGAAGGCGTCCGGGGCGTTCGCCTTGATGCCCTCGCCGACCGCCTTCATCACCTTCAGGTTGATGCCGAGCAGATCGTCGCGGCTCATCCCCGGCTTGCGGGCGACTCCGGCGGTGACGATGATCACGTCGGCGCCCCTGATGTCGGCATAATCGTTCGAGCCCTTGAGCGCGGCGTCGAAGCCCTCGACCGGGCCGCATTGGGAAAGATCGAGCGCCTTGCCCTGCGGCACGCCCTCGACGACGTCGAACAGGACGATGTCGCCAAGCTCCTTCGCCGCTGCGAGATGGGCGAGCGTTCCGCCGATGTTGCCGGCGCCGATCAGCGCGATCTTGTTGCGAGCCATGGGGCCCTCCCAGCCTAGGATCAGGACTAAAAGCGAAGCGGCCGCGGGCGCGGCCCGTCTATGCGGCGACCGCTTAGACCCCTCGCGTGCAAGGGGCAACCGGTGAGGAGGGACTTTTCGCCTTGCCCGGCGCGGCCGAGCCCATGCCTCCCGAAATCGCCGCGCCAAGTTACGGGGGCACTATACTTAATTCAATTACCGCGCGCCTGCGGGCGGGGCATCCCCTCACGTCCCCCGCGCGACAAATTAAGTATAGTGTCCCCGTAACTAGACTACCCCTTGCCCGGCGCGGCCGAGCCCCTGCCTCCCGAAATCGCCGCGCCAGTTACGGGGACACTTTACTTAATTCAGGCGGGGCGCGAATTTGAGAAAGTGGGCCGCATGCGCCGCAGCGAGCCAATTAAGTATAGTGTCCCCGTAACTTTAAGTATAGTGTCCCCGTAACTTTCGCCTTACTCGGCGCGGCCGAGCACATGCCTGGCGAAATCGCGGCCGCCGGCCGTGTCGGTCACTTCAAGCCGCCCGTCGGGGAGGAGGCGATAGACGGTGCGGCCGCGTTCGGTTTCGGCCGAGCCCCAGTCGGCGCTGAGCGTCCGCCCGGCCAGGACCGCCTCGACCGGGAAGCTCAGTCCGCGATTGTCGAACCATGTCGCCCGCCAGCGGCCCTCGCCGACGGGCCGGTAGAAGGCGCGGCCCTCGAAGCCGCCCGCCCGCCAGCTCAATTCGAGGAACCGCCCTCCGAGCGCGGGCCTAACCTCCAGCCGCGCCGTGCTGGCATTGCCGAACATCGTGCCCGGCCCCTGCCAGCTCCCGCTCAGCCAGCCGAGCCCGGCCGTGTCCGGCGCCGGCGCCTGGGCCGCGGCCAGAGCGAAAGCGGCGAGGACCTCAATCATGGGCGGCCGCCATATCCTGGTAGAACATCAGCGCATTGTCGTCCGGATCGTAGAAGGTGAGCAGCCGGACCAGGTTCGGTATGTCGCGGATCGGCCCGTCCTGGCGGACATCGTGGCGGTCCAGCTCGGCCCTGGCCGCCTCGATGTCGGCGACCCCGAAGGTCAGCGTGGCGCCGCCCTTGCCGCCCGCCTCCTCGACCTGCGACAGGCCGACATTGACCCGCGCCACGGGCGTGCTGAGCTCGCACCAGGCGATCTCGTCGGCCCGGTAAAGAAGTTCGAAGCCGAGCACATTCTGATACCAGGCGATGCTCCGGCCGAGGTCGGTCACGCCGCACGAGCAGGTCAGCCCGCCATCATAGTCGATCCCCATCATACCCTCCCCGAATCGCCGCTAAGTTCTATTTTTATATCGCATATACTTTTCGGCGATGGTAGCAAGGGGGCATGATCGCCGACGCCGAGCTTCGCATTCTCATCTCCGGCCGCTGGCTGGCGCCGCTCATGGCGCATGTCGCCGCCGCCCAGGGCTCGCGCTTCGCTGCGATGCTCGCCGGCCTCGGCCTCTCCCGCAGCGCGCTCGCCGCCAGCCTCGATCTGCTGCAACAGGCGGGCTGGCTCCGCCGCAATCCGGGCCACGGCCACCCGCTCCGCCCCGAATATATCCTCACCCCCGCCGGCATGCCGGTCGCGGCCTTCTGCGTGAAGGTGATGGCGCAGCGCGAGCGGCTCGGCCTCGCCCCGGGCCAGCTGCCGCGCTGGTCGCTGCCCCTGATCGCCCGCCTCGACCGCGACCGCGCCCGCTTCTCGGCGCTGCGGTCGGCGCTTAGGCCGGTGACGCCGCGCGCGCTGTCGCTGACGCTCAAGCAGATGCTGTCCATCGACCTCGTCGACCGGTCGCTGGAGGCAGAATTCCCGCCGATCGCGATCTACGGCCTCACCCGCCGGGGCCGGGCGCTCGCGGCCGCGATGCGCTAGGGTCAGTTTCGCGAGACTGGAATAGTTCCCCTGCGAAAGCAGGGGTCCGGTCCCGAGTCCGTAGCTGGACCCCTGCTTTCGCAGGGGAACGGCCGTCCGGTTGGATCAGACTCTGGAGCCCGGCGTCACGCCTCGCCGTGGCCCAGCGCCAGATAATCCTCGCTGCGCATCTCGATCAGGCGCGAGGCGGTGCGTTCGAACTCGAAGGCGCCGTCGCCGGCCACGTAAAGCTCCTGCGGCTCGGCGTCGGCGGCGGCGAGCAGCTTCACCTTATGCTCGTAGAGGGCGTCGATCAGGGTGACGAAGCGCGCGGCCTCGTTGCGGTTCTCGGGGCCCATCAGCGGAATGCCGACGAGGATGATCGTGTGGTAGCGCCGCGCGATCGCCAGATAGTCGCTCGCGCCCCGCGCCTCGCCGCACAGCCGCCTGAACGAGAAGACGGCGACGCCCTTGAGGCTCTTGGGCACGTGCAGCGTGCGGCCCCCGGGCAGCGCCAGGTCCCCGGCCGGCACCCGGGCGCGGTCCTCGACCGGATAGTCGGTGAGGCGGAAGAAGGCTTCCGAAAGCGCCCTGGTCGCTTCGGGTCCGTTGGGCACGTGCCAGGTCGGCATGCCGCCCAGCCGCTCCAGCCGGTAATCGGTTGGGCCGTTCAGGGGCACCACCTCCAGCTCGCGCTCGATCAGCGCGATGAAGGGCAGGAAGAGCTCGCGGTTGAGTCCGCCGAGATAGAGGTCCTGGGGCGGCCGGTTCGAAGTGGCGATGACGGTGACGCCCGCTTCGAGCAGGTGCGAGAAGAGCCGAGAGAGGATCATCGCGTCGGCGCTGTTGTTGATCACCATCTCGTCGAAGCAGAGCAATTTCGCCTCCGCCGCGATCGCCTTGGCCAGGGGCGGGATCGGGTCGCCTTCCTCCTTGGCCCGCTCGGCGCGCAGCCGCTCGTGCACTTCGAGCATGAATTCGTGGAAGTGGACGCGGCGCTTGGGCGCGTAGGGGATGGTCTCGTAGGCGAGGTCCATGAGCATCGATTTGCCGCGCCCGACCCCGCCCCACAGATAGACGCCCCCCGGCGGCGGCGCGATCCGCCCGGCGAGCCGCCAGATCAGCGAGCCGCGGTTGCGCGTCTCGGCGAGCTTGTCCGAAAGCTCGTCGAGCACCGCCACCGCCGCCTGCTGGTCCGCATCGGGCCGAAGCTCGCCGGCCGCCACCAGAGCGGCGTAGCGCTCGGCGACCCCGGTCACGGCTTGCGGCTGAACTTGCGCAGCATGCCCGAGAAGGACGCGACCAGCTCGCCCTCCTGCACGACCTTGCCCTGCAGGAAGATCAGCCGCCCGGTCTCGCGCAGCAGCTCCACCTCGGCGTCGAGCGGCACGCCGATCTTGCCGGCACTGAGGAAGCGCGTGTTGAGATCGAGCGTAACCGCGCGAGCGACGTCGGCGCCGGCCAGCCGTCCGCCGGCGAACAACGCCATGTCGATGAAGGTCAGGATCGCCCCGCCATGCACCATGTCCCCCAGATTCGAATGGCGCTCCTCCGGAAACATCCGGCAGGCGGCCCGCCCCGGCCCGTCCGGCCGGACGAGGAGCTTGCCGATGACCGCGTTGAACCGGTCCTCGGTCTTCGCCTCCCAGGACCACCAGCCGGGGTTTTCGGGGTCGGGGCGGTGATCGATCAGCGGGTGGACGTCCATGCGCGGAAGCAGTGGCGGCAAAGCCCCACCCTTTCAAGAGACTCGCATGCGGTTTCGAGACACCAGAGCCTCATATGTTAATTGACTAATAGGAGTTCATACCCCATCTAGCACTTGGAGGCTCTGCGGTTCGCCGCATTGCCTTTTCCTTTTCGAGGGCTGCGCGGCGGGTTAACCGTCGTTTGCAGCCCTCAAATTTTCAATCACACAGAAGCCCCACGTATCGTATCCGCCAGGAGTGGCGGCGTGATATCTGAGCCTGCAAACTTGGGTCGCGAGTGAATCCAATTCGTCGCGCTTTGGCTGCTTCATCGGCCGATTGCCCGCTTGCAGCCGAACGCCCCAGCTTATCGTATATGCGATCAAGTCTGCCATTTGGATCATGGTGGTTAGATCACTATGGACAAAGAGGGGCTCTGGGACGATCAGACGTGAGCGGGCCCGACCGTTATTAGTGTGCATAAAATATCGCTCCATCTGGTGCAACAAAATCTGGCTTTGCTGCTGCTCCAATTCATCGAAGGCTATTAGCCCCATCGGCTTCGGAACGCTCAGATGTCCGTTGAGAAAATGGAAAAATCTCTCGAATAGGAATGCGTAGTCCTTGCGAATAAAATCAAACGCGTTCGGTGGCCGTTCGACATCGTTGGGGATTATGCTGGCAAACGCTACAGCGCCCGCAGCTCGGCAGAGGCGCAATGCCTCAGCCACATATGCGAGCTTTGCTTGGCCAAGGGCAGTGAGTCGGTCTCCCTTAACATTGGCGCCGTCAGTTAGCGCTTGGTGGGCCAGGTCGCGGCGTACAGCCGGGTCCAACGCATGCTTCTGCGCAGCGAGCCGAAAGGTCTTTCGATTCAGTAGTTTCTGACCCTTCGCCTCCGCGCGATACGCATCGAATAGTCGAATTCCAAAGTGGTCCACCTGTGCGGATCGAAGAGCTTGGATCAATCGCCAGAGCGCCCGATCCTCGACAGCCAAGCCCGCCAACACTTCGTAAGGCGAATGTCTGCCATCATGGCCTGACTCGTCTATGAATAACATCCAACTCATGATTCACCTTCGCCCAGTCGTTTGTGTTGCGGCCCGAGAGCATGAAGCTGAATCGCGCCTCGGCACGCTTACCCGTCGGCTACGTCAGTTCAATCAGCACTCGAACGTCGGTGGCCTTGATTCCCAAGTCCTCGGCGACCCGCTTTCGCAAGGCCTCCTTCAGCCCCGCCGCCGTCTCGGGATCTTCGACCGCGTCATACCAGAGGTCATCCGGCTTCGCCTTCAGCGCCTTGGCAAGCCGATCCATCGTAGCCTCGTTCGGCTCGTGCCGCCCATTCTCGTACCCGTTGTACTGGACGGTGCTCATCGCCGCGAGGCGGGCAATTTCCGCCTGCGTCTTACCTAGCTCGGTCCGCCTTTTCCGCAACTTGTCAGCTGTATTCATGTTAACCTCCCTGTGGTGACAAGGAGGGATGTATGCTCAGTACATCGACATGTCAACGGTACTGTCGTCATTTAGCAAAAAAACATATAACCTGCTTAACCCTTCACCTCCAGCCCCCTCTCGATCAGCGGTCGGATCGCCTCGGAGCGGGAGGGCTTCGGGTCGGGCTGGTGATCGATCAGCGGGTGGACGTCCATGCCAGCGCCCTGCCGGGAAAGCCGCGCGCTTTCAAGATTGAGCAAGCCAGCCCCCGCTCGTCCTCCTGCCTCGCCACACTCGAGCGGGGCGGCTACCGACTGTTCCCGTTTTCCGCTAGGCTGCGGCGATGGATCGTGGCACCGACCCGCGCGCCGAGGAGGAACGGCTGCTGGCCGCGCTCGAGCGGCTTCATCGGCGGGCGATGGGGATCAGCATGCCGGTCTACGGCCGCGCCCGGCTGGCGCCGCTCCCCTTCGCCTCGATCTGGGCCGGCGCCTATATCCTCGCCGCCGCCGCGATGCTCGGCCTCGAATCGAGCGGCGCCCGAAGCGATCCGCGCTTCGTCGGCCTCGTCGGCTGGGGGCTGGTCTATTCCACCGCGGTCATGTTCTTTGCCCGGCTGGCGACCCTGCGCTCGTTCGACATCGTCCGCCGCGATATCCTTCCCTACGCGACTCCGGCTTACGTCGCGGCGGTGGCCGACGATCTCGAGCGCCGCGATAGCGCGCTGATGCGCTGGGTCGTCCCGCTGCTCGTTGCAATCCTCGCGGCGCTCGCGAGCACGATGGCGCTGGCCCATGAATGCCCGCCCATCTCCAATGCCCGCTTCGCGAGCACGGTGGCGCAGGCCTGTGAAATCCAGCCGATCGCCAGTGACCGCTCCGGGCCGGTCCGGCTCTTCTGGACCTTCATGGGCCTCTACCTCAGCTTCGTCGCCGCCCGCGGGGTCCTGGTCGGCCGCTTCTACGAGCCCTTCGCCCGGCGGCTCGATCTCGCCCGGGAGACATTCTACGTCTTGGGCGCGGCGGAAACGCCTCTGGTCAGGGGAGCGGCCGGCCTCGCCCGGCAGATGCTCATCCTGTGGGCGATGATCTTCCTCGCAATCCTCTCGATCATGCTGCTCGGCGCCGAGTTCGTCCGCCCCTACGGATTTCAGGGCCGCTCGCCCTTTCTCTGGTTCGTGGTTCCGGCCGCGGGCTTCGCGTCGGTGGGTTATGGCAGCCTCCTCTATTTGCGAAGCGAGTCTGCGATCCGCGCGACGCTGGGCCGCTTCGCCACCGCGCAGGCCGAAGCCCTCCAGCGCCTCGCCAACGCCCGGCTCGACCCGGCCGCGGGCAAGTTGCCCGAGGATTCCGACGAAGCGGAGCAGCTGAGCGCATGGCACGACCGGATCCTCGCCGGAGCACGCTACGGCAACGGCCTTGGAACCGTGCTGAGCTATACTCTGCCTTTCGTCATGCCGCTGCTGGCCCTCATCGGCGCGGTCGTCGGCAGGAAGTAGGATCGCGCCTCCCTGCGGCCCGAGCCGACTCGGACTCTCCGCGCCTCTGCGTCTCTGCGCGGACCCGGCCTTTTCTTGCAATGTAGGATTCTATCTGGCTTACCATCAAAGATGGAACAGAAGCAGAACCCCGAGTCGCCCGCCACGCCCATCGGCGCGCCGGTCGACGGCAGCGCCCCGGCCGAAACCGGCTTCTATTACAGGAACGGCGAGCCGATCCCGCCGACCCACCCGGACCACGGCCCGATGCACCTTTTGCCCCGCCAGGAGGACGGCAGCTTCGCGGCTTATTATTATTGCTCGCACGAGGAGCTTGCCGTCGCCCAGGTGCCCGCCCCGCCGCCCCGCCGCCACCGCCGCGACGGCTTCTCGGCCGAGCGTCAGCAGGCGTTCGTCGAGCATTATCGCGACACCGGCTCGCTGACCGACGCCGCGCGCCTCACCGGCATCTCGCGCAGCACCGCCTACAATCTGTTGAACAGCCCCGACGGCGCCGCCTTCCGCGCCGCGATCGAGGAAGCGGGACGGGGCGCCGACGTCATCCTCGAGGCGACCGCCATGGAGCGCGCGGTGCACGGCCAGGAGGAGATCGTCTATTATCAGGGCCGGCGCGTCGGCGTCCGCTGGAAATATGACAACCGCTTGCTCATGTCCCTGTTGCGCGCGCGCAATCCGCTCAAATATGCGCCCCTGAGCGAGATCAAGGGCTGGCTCGCCCGCCGCGGCATCGCGCCGCCCGCCGACGTCGAGGGCGCGCTCGATCGCCTCGCCGCCGCCGAAGCCGAATGGGGCCGCCGCCTCCCTGGAGAGCCGGATGCCACCGCACGCCCGGCGCTCGCGGCCATCCCGCCCGCGACCCAATTCGCGCAGGCGTCCAACTTGTCCATTTCGGGCCCGGAGACCCCGGTCCAGGCGTCCACTTCGTCCACTTTGCCGGCCGAAGCTCCCGCCGCACCGGCGCCGGGCGGTGCGGCGTCCGTCTACCGCCCCCCGCCACGGGCCCGCATCCGTCTCGCCTGACCGCGTACCCCTGCGAAAGCAGGGGCCCAGTCCCGAGCTCGTAGCTGGACCCCTGCTTCCGCAGGGGAACGGTCACAGTCGCGCTGGATCAGAGTCTAGATCGCCCGCTCCAGCAGCAGTTTCTTGGTCTCGGCGATCGCCTTGGCCGGGTTCAGGCCCTTGGGGCAGGCGTTGGCGCAGTTCATGATCGTGTGGCAGCGGTAGAGGCGGAACGGATCCTCGAGCTCGTCGAGCCGCTCGCCCGAATGTTCGTCGCGGCTGTCGGCGAGCCAGCGATAGGCCTGCAGGAGGATCGCCGGGCCAAGGAACTTGTCCGAATTCCACCAATAGCTCGGGCAGGAGGTCGAGCAGCAGGCGCACAATATGCACTCGTAAAGGCCGTCCAGCTTCGCCCTGTCGTCGGGCGATTGCAGCCGCTCGGCGCCGGACGGAGTCGGCGTCTTGGTCTTCAGCCAGGGCTCGATCGAGGCATATTGGGCGTAGAAATGGGTGAAATCGGGGACCAGGTCCTTGATCACGTCCATGTGCGGCAGCGGCGTGATCCGGACCTCGCCCTTCAGATCCTCGATCGCGGTGGTGCAGGCGAGGCCGTTCTTGCCGCCCATGTTCATCGAGCAGGAGCCGCAAATCCCCTCGCGGCAGGAGCGGCGGAAGGTGAGCGTCGGATCCTGCTCCGACTTGATCTTGATGAGCGCGTCGAGGACCATCGGGCCGCAAGCGTCGAGATCGACCTCATAGGTGTCGTAGCGCGGATTCTGGCCGGTCTCGGGGGCGTAGCGATAGACCTTGAACTTGCGGCTGCGCTTCGCCTCCGTCGGGGCGGGATGGGCGGCGCCCTTCCTGATCCGGCTGTTCTTCGGAAGCCTGAATTCGGCCATGCGCTCTTTCCCCTTGCGTCCCGGATAGCTTCAGGCCGCGCGCCTGTCGAGAAGCTGCGCGGCGATGTCGTAGGTCCGCCTGTTGTCGACGTCGATCGCATGGGCGCCGTCGGCCAGCACCACTGCGGAGGCCCGCACCTTGAAGCGCCGCCCGAGCCGCTTCATCCCGCTGTCGACCGAAAACAGGCCGAAGCGCAGACGGATGAGATTGAAGAAGCCGAAGGCGCGCGCGATCCGCATCGGGTTCTTGGCGAACTGCCCGCCCTCGCGGAAGGTTTCGGCGAGCCCAAGGCCGCGCGGGGAGAGGCCATAGAGGTTGCAATTCGAGAATTCGCCGTCGCGCAGCTTGTAGAAGCGGCGCTGCCCGAGCGGATGCGCGGCCAGCACGTCCTCCTTGCGGGCGATCGCGACCACCACGTCGTCGCCGCCCGCCAGCCGGTCCATGACCTGTCGCACCGCCGCGGGCGTCAGCAGGACGTTGTCGGCGGTGGTGATCACGACCGGGCCGGCCGCCCCCTCGGCCGCGGCGTAGACGCTGTCCGCGATATTGTCGGCGGCCGCGACGAATGCGGCGGGCGCGCCCGCGCCGGCGGCGATCGGGCGCAGCCCCTCTTCGGCGCCGGCCTCGACCGAGATTCTGACGGCCTCGATTCCCTCGACCCGGTTCAGAGCGTCGAGCACATGGGCCAGAAGCGGCCGGCCGCCGATCGGCACCAGGCATTTGTGGGTGACGCCGGCCTCCGCGGCGAGCGGATCGAGGAGGCCGCCGCGCTGGGCGGCGAGGACGACGATGGTGCAGCCGGGCTCAGCCATTCCCCGTCTCCGCTTGGGACGGGTTGAGCAGGCCGTGGCGGGCCAGGCCCTCGTAGAGAATGGTCTCGATGAGCTCGGCCTGGCTCCAGCCGGCGCGCTTGGCCGAGCGGCCGAACACCTTTTGCGACCAGAGATTGGCCTGCAAATTGACCTCGAGGAAGTCGCAGCGGCCGGTCCCGACGTCGAGCCTGAACTCGAAGCGGCCATAATCGAAGGGCCGGAACTCCTCGGCCATGGTCCGGGTCATCTCGGCGATCTTCGGCACCCAGGCGGGATCCTCGAAATCGACCAGCTGATATTTATGGCCGCGCTCGACCAGGTCGCGCTTCTCGTAATAGGTGCGAAGGTGGGTGGGGTCGGCCTGCTCGAACAGCATCATCGGCATGACCACCGGTGCCCCGTCGATGGTGACCACCGGGACCTCGACGTCGCTGCCGTTCAAAAAGGGCTCGACGATTGCGTCATGGCCTTCGCTCTGGATCGAGGCGACCGCCGCTTCGACGCCGGCCCAGTCATGCGCGTCCTGCACGCCCCAGATCGCCGAGGAGGCGTTGGGCTTGATCACCATCCGCTCTCCCTTCGGGCAGCGCTCCCGCTCGACCGGCGCGCCCTTGCGGTAGATCGTCCAGGGCGCGGTCGGAACGCCGCGCGCGGCGGCCGCCATCTTCGAGAGATGCTTGTCGTCGGCGAGCCCGCGCAGGATCGGGCTGGCGCCGAGATAGGGAAGGCCGAGCCGCGTGCAGAGCAGGGGCAGCATCATCTCGCTGTTGAGGAAGCCGCCGCGGTTGAGCAGCGGGAAGACGAAATCGACCTCCGGCCTCTCGAACAGGGCCTCGTAATCGTCCTCGAGCACCAGGTTGAGCCCGATCTCCTCGAGCATGTCGCGCGTCTCGACATGGTAGAGGGCATGATTGCCGTCGTCTGGGTGCAGCCCGCCCGCCCATTTGGCGTGCTTGGCGATGAACAGGATGCGAAGCCGCTCCTTGGCGTCCGCCGGAATATAGCGGGGGAGAATGCGGCTGCTCACTGGAAATCGCGACCTTCCGATACAAGAATCGCCGGGCAGCCCTGTTCCCCTGCCGCGCCAGCCGATATGGGGGCGCGTTAGTCGCCTAGGGAGGGCCGCGCAAGATTCATGACCCTGTGCGTAGAGAAAGGCGAAGCCGCCCGGCTGATGACCGAGGGCTGCGACGACCGCATCGTGCCCGATCCCGAGACCGGGCTCAACCGCTATCATAGCGCGCCTTTTCCGCGCGACCTGATCGCCTACGCCTCCTCGACCGCCAACGACATCTCCGCCGCCGCTTACGCCCGGGCGGAACGGGTGCTGACCGAAACCGGCGCCGCGCCGGAGCCCGGCGTCTATCGGCGGCGGCTCGAGGCGATGCGGGCGCGGATCCGGGCCGCATATGGCGTCGGCGAGGACGTGGCGGTCATCTTCGCGCCCTCGGGCACCGATCTCGAATATGTCGCTTTGGCGCTGGTCGCGGGACGCGCGGCCGGCGGGACCAACGCCATCCTGCTCGGCGCGGACGAGGTCGGCACGGGCTGCATCCATTCGGCGCACGGCCGCTATTTCGCCCACCAGACCGCGCTCGGCACGGCGGTCAGCCCCGGCGCGCCGGTGCCTGGGCTCGGCGAGGCCACCCTCGACCTTATCGACATCGCGGTCCGCGACCGGATGGGCCGGGTCAGGCCGTCCACCTATATCGCCTCGCGGATGCATGCCTCGATCGGCGCCGCCCGCGGCGCCGGCCGGCACAGCCTCGTCCATATCGTCCACGGCTCGAAGACCGGGCTGATCCTTCCCTCGCTCGCCGACGTCGATGCGCTGTGCGAGCGCCACCAGGACGCCGCGACTTTGGTCGTCGATGCCTGCCAGGCGCGGATCACCAGCGCCGCGGTCGATGACTATCTCGCGCGCGGCGCGATCGTGTTCGTCACCGGCTCCAAGTTCATGGGCGGCCCGCCGTTCAGCGGCTTCGCTTTGGTCCCCGCGGCCCTGGCGCTGCGCGCGCCGCCGCTTCCCGCCGGGCTCGCCACCATCTTCCGCCGCGCCGAATGGCCGGCGGGGTGGCCGGGGGCCGACGCGTTGCCGGAGAGCGTCAATATCGGCCTGCTGCTGCGGCTCGAAGCCTCGCTGTTCGAGCTCGAGCGCTTCCAGGCGCTGGACGACGCTGCGGTCTGGCGGGTGATCCACGCCTTCCACGCAGCGGTGCGCGCCGAGATCGTCGAGGAGATGCCCGCCCGGCGGGTGGCGCCCTACCCACCCGGCGACGTCGCCGAGGCGGACAGCCACCCGATCGAGATGCGCACCCTCTCGACGCTCGACCTGTCGGCGCTGAAGCCGCGCGGCGCCAGCTTCGAGGACGCCCAGGCCTGGCACAAGGCGATGGCGCTCTCGGGCGTCCGCCTCGGCCAGCCGGTCAAATTCGTGCGCCTCCCCGACGGCCGCTGGGGCGCCACCCTGCGCATCGGCCTCGCCATGAACCAGGTGGTGGACGCCGCCCACCTTGCCGACGAGCCGCTGGCGCGCGTCTTCGGGGCCGACATGGCCGCGATCAGGGAGGCGCTGGCGGCGGTCTCTCAATAGGAGGCCAGCGCCGCCGCGGCGCCCGCGCCCGGACGGCTGCGCCCGGCGTGAACGACCATTAGCGCATCCGCGTCATCGTCACCGTGGCGGGCCGCTCGTCCCCCCGGCCCGGAGTCCAGCGCAAGGAGATGCGGCGCGTGCGGGTGCCGATCACGCCCTCGCTGTTGATCGTATTCTCCTGAATCTGCAGATTGACCCGGTTCAGCGCCGCCGAAAGGATGCGGTAGCTGACGAAATCCCCGATCTGGAAGACGCGCCAGCCGTCGCCGGGGCTCCCGTAGAAGCCGATATAGGTCATCAGCCCGTTCATCGCCGGATCGCCGCCGGCCAGCCCGAAAAGCTTGACGCCGAGGTTCGGCTGGTTGGGCACCTCGTTGAGCTGCACAACCGACGCCGCCCATTCGAGATTCTCGTCGGTCGAGGGCCGCAGCGTCTGGGCGGCGGCTGGCCCGGCCGCGGACAGAGTGAACAGGAATGCCGCTGCGGCGATCAGTGGACGCGTCATCGATCCCTCCCCCTTTGTCGAACGCGCGAGCCTCGTCCAAAACGGCGCCCATGGCAATGCGATACGCTGTGGAAAACTGCGCTTTGGGCTTCGACTTCCGCGTGGGGCCGCTCTAGGCTGGCGGCGATGATCGACGCCGACGACGAATTCGAGCTGGAGAGCGCGCCCGCCGCAGCGGAGCGGCTGACGCTCGATCTCGACGGCTGGGAGGGGCCGCTCGACCTCCTGCTCACGCTGGCGCGGAGCCAGAAGGTCGACCTCGCCAAAATCTCGATCCTCGCTCTGGTCGAGCAATATCTCGCCTTCATCGCCGACGCGAAGAAGCTGCGGCTCGAGATCGCCGCCGACTATCTCGTCATGGCGGCCTGGCTCGCCTACCTCAAGTCCTGCCTGCTGCTTCCCAAGGAGGCGGGCATCGACCCATCGCCGGAGGAGCTGGCGATGCGGCTCCAGCTCAGGCTGCAGCGGCTGCAGGCGATGCGCGAGGCCGGCGCGCGGCTGATCGGCCGCGACCGCATCGGCCGCGACGTCTTCCTGAGGCCGGCGCCCGAGGGGCTGAAGGTGGTGCGCCGCGCCGCCTGGCGGGCCGATCTCTACGACCTCATCGCCGCCTACGGCATCGTCCGGGCGCGCACCCAGCCATCGGTCCACGTCATCGCGCGGCGGCCGGTCATGACCCTCGACGAGGCGATCCACCGGCTCGAGAGGATGATCGGGACACGGATGCAATGGACGGCGCTGGAGGCCTTCCTCCCCGAGACCCAGGATCCCGAATTCCGGCGTTCTGCTTTGGCGTCGAGCTTCGTCGCGACGCTCGAGCTCGCCCGGCTCGGCAAGGTCGCCTTCCAGCAGGAAGAGGCCTTCACCACGCTCTATGTGAGGGCGGCATGATGCTGAAAATGGGGACAGTATATATTTTTTGCCCCAGGCGGGGCGGCGAATGGGCGGACGGGAAAAATATATACTGTCCCCATTTTCGGAGGGGGCGGTGAGAGAGCTTTCCGACGCCCTCCGCGCGGTCGAGGCGACTTTGTTCGCGGCCGAGGAGCCGTTGAGCGCGGCCGATATCGCGCTCCATGTCGGCGAGGGGATCGACGTCGGCACGGCGCTGGCCGAGCTCGAGGGCCATTATGCCGGGCGCGGGGTCGAGCTGGTCGAGCGCGGCGGCCGCTGGCATTTCCAGACCGCCGCCGATCTCGCCCACATCCTGCGGCGCGAGCGCGAGGAGAGCCGCCGCCTGAGCCGCGCCGCGGTCGAGACGCTGGCGATCATCGCCTATCACGAGCCGGTCAGCCGCGCCGAGATCGAGGCGATCAGGGGAGTGCAGATTTCGCGCGGCACCCTCGACGTGCTCATGGAGGCGGGCTGGGTGCGCCCGGCGGGGCGGCGCGAGGTGCCGGGCCGGCCGCTCACTTATGCGACCACCCAGGAGTTTCTTTCACATTTCGGCCTCAAGAGCCGCCGCGACCTGCCCGGGATCGACGATCTCAGGGCGGCGGGCCTGCTCGATCCGGTCGATACCGCGCTCGAGCGGCTGGGGCTGGAGGCCGCGGATGAGGCCTCCGAAGAGTTGGAACTGGAAACCGACGGCGAAGACGCCTAGATTCGGGTTCTGCACTGGGAGATTTTCAAATGGGTTTTGGCAGCATCTGGCATTGGCTGATCGTCGTCCTCGTGGTCGTGCTGCTGTTCGGCGCCGGACGGGTGTCGGGCCTGATGGGCGACGTCGCCAAGGGCATTAAGAGCTTCAAGAAGGGCATGTCCGAGGATGAGGATGCCGAGGCGAAGCGGATCTCCTCCGAGCGGACCGTCGAGGCGCAGCCGGTGCCGCCGCCCGCCGCAGCCCCCGCCGCCGCGCCCACGCCCGAGCCGGCGCGGCCGGCCGAGACGGACCGCAACCAGGTCTAGCGGCGGGCGGCCGGCGGAAAGAACGCGATGTTCGGGATCGATTCGCAAGAATTGCTGGTCATCGCGATCGTCGCTTTGGTGGTGATCGGTCCCAAGGATCTGCCGCGTGTGATGCGCGCGGTCGGCAATTTCATCAGCCAGGCGCGGGGCATGGCCCGGAATTTCCGCGGCGGGATCGATGCGATGATGCGCGAATCCGAGCTCGCCGACATGGAAAAGAAGTGGCAGGCCGACAACGAACGGATCATGCGCGAGCATCCGGTCGGCGCGCCGGTGCCCGCCCTCGACGCGCCGGCGGGAGAGGACTGGCCCGAGCCGAGCGCCGATTCGCCCCCCGGCCTCGATCTCGCCAAGCCCGTGAGGACCGCCAAGCCGAGGCGCGACCGGCCCAAGCCGCCGCCGCGCCGGCCCGCGTCCTCCAAGCCCGTCGGCGCGCCGCCGCCGCTCATTCCCGCTCCGCCGTCCGCGCAGGATGACAAGGCATGAGCGACGTCGGCGGCAAGGCGGCGGACGAGAGCGAGGACCTCGACAAGAGCAAGGCGCCCCTGCTCGACCATCTCATCGAGCTGCGGCGCCGCCTGCTCTGGTGCGTGGTCGCGCTGGCGCTCGCCTTCGGACTCTGCCTGTGGCAGGCGCGGCCGATCTTCGGCTTCCTGGTCCAGCCCTTGCTCAGGGCGGGGCAGGGCCGGCTCATCTACACCAATATCTTCGAGGCCTTCTTCGCTGAGCTCAAGGTCGCCTTCTTCTCGGCGCTGATGATCGCCTTTCCGATCATCGCCAACCAGATCTGGCGGTTCGTCGCACCCGGCCTCTATTCGAAGGAGAAGAGGGCGTTCGCGCCCTTCCTGATCCTGACGCCCTTCCTGTTCATTGCCGGTGCGGCGCTGGCTTATTACGTCGCCATGCCGCTCGCGCTGCATTTCTCGCTCGGCTATCAGGGCAATGTCGGCGGCGTGCAGGCCGAAGCGATGCCGGCGATCGGCAATTACCTCTCCTTCGTGATGCGCTTCCTGTTCGGCTTCGGTATCGCCTTCCTGCTGCCGGTGCTGCTGATGCTGCTCGAGCGCGCGGGCCTGGTGACGCGCCACCAATTGAAGCGCGGACGGCGCTACGCGATCGTCATCGCCTTCGTCCTAGCCGCGATCCTGACGCCGCCCGACGTGGTCTCGCAGCTGCTGCTCGCGGTTCCGCTGCTCGTGCTTTACGAGGTCTCGCTGATCGCGATCTGGTTCACCGAGAAGAAACGCGCGCGGAACGCCACCCAGAAAGACCCATGACACCCGAGCCATAAAAAAGGGCGCCCCCGAAGGGACGCCCAGCTCCTCTGACCCCATCCGGGGTTCCTACATCTCGTCGTCGACCGCATTGGCGGCGGACTGGGCGTCCTGGCCGGCGCCGCGGACGGTGTTGCAGGCGGTGGCGGCGAACAGGGTGGTGGTCAGCGCCAGAATCGCGAACAGCTTCTTCATCTCAATCCTCCTGAACCGGGGCCGCGGGCGAATGCGCGCGGCCGGCCCTTGATGCACGTAAATGCCCGCGACCCGCTTCGGTTCCCTCGTGGGAGCGCGAGACGGCGCGCGCACGCGGCTGCGGCGGCTGGAGATTGCGCAATGGCGGAAGGAAGTTGAGCCCGGACGCGCTACCGGGGGGGGGGGGAGGTTGGCGCGTCCGGGCTCATGTTCTGGATAGCGAGAGCGGGGGGGCAAAAGGTCACTATCCAAAGCGACAAACGACGATCACGGGCGTCGGTTCCGCCGTTTCGAACTTTTTTTGCGGCCCATCATTTTTTTCGAAAGGCGGGGCGGAAGGGCTAGCCGGCGAGCCGCCGGATCAGGTCGGTCCAATGGTCGACGTCGTTGTAGAAGGCGCGGACCGGCAGACGCTCGTCGCGGCCATGGGCGCGCTCGTCGGCCGGGATCACCGCCCAGGAGCCGTCGACGCCGTAGACCGGCACGCCGCGCGCCCGGAAATAGAGGCCGTCGGTGGCCCCGGTGCTCATGTCCGGGACGATCGCGGCATTGGGATGGCGGGCGCGCACCGCGGCGGTATAGGCCGAAACCACGTCCTCGCGGAGCGGCGAGGCATCCGTCGGGCGGGCGATTTCGACCGGTTCGACCGCGATATTGTCGGCGGCGCCGAGCGCGCGCAGGGTCGCCAGGACGGTGGCCGGATCGACGCCGGGGAAGATCCGGCAATTGACGGTGGCGCGCGCCAGCTGGGGCAGCGCATTGTCGGCATGGCCGCCCTCGAGCCGGGTGGCGACGCAGCGCGTCCGGGTCAGGCCGGTTTCGGTCGGCGAGGCTTCGATGAGGTCGGCCGCCTCGCCGTCGGCGGGGTTGGCGAGCCAGCGGCGGATGGCGGCGGCGAGCGGGGCTTCGGCGGTGGTCGCGCGGTGGGTGAAATAGCCGCGCGTGGTCTCGTTCTGCATCGGCGCGAAACGGTGGCGCTCGAGCCGCTCCAGCGTGTGGGCGAGCGCATAGATCGCATTGTCCGGGCGAGGCCGGGAGCTGTGCCCGCCGGGATTGGTCGCGGTCAGGGTGTAGCTCTGATAGGTCTTCTCGGCGGTCTGGATGCCGAAGCCGAGGAGGGTGCCGTCGGCGAGGAAGGCGCCGCCGCCGGCATCGCCGTTGAGGGCGAATTCGATCGTCGAGGTGTCGAGCCATTGGCTGGCGGCGAGCTCGGCGCCGTTGCCGGTCGTCTCCTCGTCGCCGGTGAACAGGACGATGATCTCGCGCCCCGGCTGGAAGCCCTCGGCGCGCAGGCGCAGCAAGGCGGTGGTGATCGCGGTCACGCCCTGCTTGTCGTCCAGCGTGCCGCGCCCGTAGAAATAGCCGCCCTCCTCGGTGAGCGTGAAGGGATCGCGCGACCAATCCTCGCGCCGCGCTTCGACCACGTCCATATGCGCCATGAGCAGGATCGCCTTGCGCCCGGAGGGCCGCGCCGCGGGCCAGCGCAGGATCAAGGCGGCGGTCCCGTCATGGGGATGGATGGTGACCCCGGTGAGGCCGCCCGCGCGGAACTGCGCCTCGAGATAGGCCGCGAGCTGGGGGCTCGCATTGCGGCCCTGGACGGTCTGGAAGGAGATGGCGCGCGCGTAGATTTCGCGCGCCTTGGCATGCCAGCGGTCGGCCGGCGGCGCGTCGGCGGGCGTTTGCGCCGAAGCGGCGCCGGCGGCGGCGCCGGCGAGGAGGCAGGCGAGGAGAGCGAGACGCATCGAACCGGTCCATCGGGCTTGTCGGGGAATCGGAGGATTGGCGCGAATGCCCGGCCGGTCAAGCGCTCACCGCCCGGCCCTCTCCACCACCGCGGAAAATGGGGACAGTATATATTTTTAGCCGGATCATTCGGAGCGATCGCCACGCGCTGGGAAAATGGGGACAGTATATATTTTTAGCCGGATCATTCGGAGCGATCGCCACGCGCGGCGTCTCGAAAAATATATACTGTCCCCATTTTCGGATCAGGCCCTCTCCACCACGGCGACGCTGAGCGCGGACAGGCCGCGCGGAAAATGCGGACGGGAAAACAGGGACGGGAAAACAGGGACAGTATATATTTTTCGGATGGCGCGCCGGTGGGAAGCCCGGACGCCGGCCGGAACATATACTGGCCCCGTTCATCGATTACGCTGAAAATAGATTTATTGTCACCGCTTTTGTTGATAGAAATCCGCAATGCCGAGACTCACCCGCTTGGTCGTGCCCGATATCCCGCACCACGTGACCCAGCGTGGCAACCGGCGTCAGCCGACCTTTTTCTCCGACGCGGACTACGGGCTCTATCTCCATTTGCTGTGCCAATGGTCCAGCAAGGCGGGCACCGCGATCTGGGGCTGGTGCCTGATGCCGAACCATGTCCACCGGGTGCTCGTGCCGGCTAATGCGGACGGCCTGCGCGCCGCATTGGGCGAAACCCATCGGCGCTATACGTGGGCGGTGAATCAGCGGCACGGGTGGCGCGGGCATTTGTGGCAGAGCCGCTTTTCCTCCTGCCCGATGGACGAAACCCATCTCCTCGCCTGCATGCGCTATGTCGAGCTCAACCCGGTCCGCGCCGGCCTGGTTGCGCGGCCCGAGCAATGGCGCTGGTCGAGCGCCCGCGCTCATCTCGGACTGGCGGGCGACAAGGCGACCGATCCGGCGCCGATGAGGGCGCGCGTGCCGGATTGGCGCGGGCTGCTCGACTCCGGGCTCGAGGAGGGCGAGCGCGACCTCATCCGGGCCGCCGAGCGGAGCGGGCGCCCGCTCGGCGGCGCCGCCTTTCTGGAGGGGCTGGCGGCGGCGCTGGGGCGCCCCGTCGCACCGCGTCCCCGCGGCCGCCCCCGCCGCGCTTAAATGGGGACAGTATATATTTTTCGGGGCTGAGCGCGTGGCGATCGCTGCGGATGATCCGGCGAAAAATATATACTGTCCCCATTTTTCCGCCTCGGAGCGATCGCCACATGCTCCGCCTCGAAAACTTATGCGGCCCCCCGTTATTCAGTGCTCGGCCTTCTCCACCACTGCGATGCTGAGCGCGTAGAGGCCGCCCGCCGCGTCGTGATCGAGGGTGGAGCGCAGCTGGCGGGCGAGGCCGGTGACGATCCGCTCGAACCGTTCCTCGAGCCCCGGGTCGCCGTCGGGCGGGCCGGCCAGCGAATCCACCTCGATCGAGAGGCGGGCGCTGCTCGGGCCGTCGCCGTCGAGCGCGATCGAGACCAGGCCGGCCCCCCGCAGCATGCCGAACTCGGCGATTTCGGTGATCAGGAAGGCGACCGAGACCGCGACGTCCTGGGTCACGTAGAAGGGACCGATGTCGAGGCGGATCTGCATGCCCGCCGCGCTGGAGGGCGCGGTGGCGCGCAGGTTCGCGGTCAATTCGGTGATCAGCGACTTGAGCGCGACGCCGCGATTCTCCTCGAGCTCGGCATAATGGTTGCGGTGGACGACGGCGAGCGCGTCGACGCGGCGCTGGATCGAGGCGTAGGCGGCGGCGACCTCCTCGTTGGGCGAGCCGCGCGAATGCAGGTTGAGGAGGGAGGCGACGACCTGGAGGTTGTTCTTCACCCGGTGGTGGACCTCGCGCACCAGCCTGGTCTGGCGGACCACCGCGGCTTCGAGCTCTGCCTCGTGGCGGGCGACGGTCCGGGTGACCTGGGCGAAGGCCTGGCCGAGCGCGCCGATCTCGGCGGCGGGGCCGCTGGCCGCGGGCAGATCCACGCCCGGGTCCCCGGGCTTGTAGGCGGAGATGATTTTCTGGATCCGGCCGAGCGGGCGCAGCAGCAGCCGCTGGACGATGATCCAGCCGACCAGAGAGGCCCAGAGCCACATTAGGATCGGAGTCCACACGATCAGAATCTCGGCCAGGCTGAGCGGCGGCGCCGGGATTCGCACGCGCAACCGATATTGCCCGTTGGCGAACGCGTTTTCGGCGGAGACCTGCGGCACTCCGGCCCCGGCGGGCGGCATTGCGCGCAGCGGCATCACCCGATCGCCCTGGACGAGCTCGAGCGCGAAATCGCCCGGCAGCGCGGGCGCGTCGACCGCGGCGGCGAGCGTCGAGCGGTCATATTGGGTGACGCCTTCGATCCGGCCGGACGGATCGTAGAGGAAGATTTCGAGGAGGTTGCCGCCCGGCAAGATCGTGGCGCGGGCGATCCCGCCGCGCGCGGGCGGAATGGCGGGGACGGCGAAGCCCGGAGTCACGCAGCGCGGCGCCTGGCCGGCGCCGAACACGGCGAAGCGGCCGGGGATGTTGGGCGGCCGGCCGAGCCGCTCGAGCGTGCGCCGGCAGATGGCGGCGGCATTCTCGCCGGCCTCCACGGTCGCGTCGCGCCCGGCGCGGATGGTGAAGGCGTTGCGCGACAAAGCCAGCGTGAATCGCTGAGTGTGCTGGGCGAGCAGGGCCTGCGCCGCCTGCTGCGCATCGTCCCGGCTGCCGCGCGCATTGTCGATCGAGGCGAAGACGGCGATCACTCCCAGGGGCAGCAGCCCGAAGCTGAGGATGATCCACATCTTGAGGCCGGTCGGCAGGCGCCCCCAGCGGGAGGCCCGAGGCGCGACATCGCTCACGGGAGCCGGGCCGCCATCCTCGCGATCAGCCGAGCTTCCCGAGCAGATCGAGCATTTCGGGTGGAATCGATTCCTTCAACGTGTCGTCATAGACCGTGCGCAGGGCAAGACCGACCTCGCCGCCCGGGGGTCGCCCGCGCGCGCGGCGCTCGCCGGTCTTGGCGCCGGTCTTGGCCTTGGCGTCGGCGGGAGTCTTGGCGTCGCTTGCGGACCTGCTTCGGCCCTGGCCTTCCCTGTCGTCCCGAAAGGTCAAACTTCTCACCCCTCACGGCCAATCGCGCCGATCCTCGCGGGTTCGTCCCGCAGGCATATTTCGCTCAAGCGCAGCCGCCCCGCTGAACAAACGCATGATAGACGGCGGCCTTCGGATAATCTGACCGCGCGGGCTTGGAAACAAAAAACTCCGACGTTTGTTCCACCTTGGCGCGAGGACGGGGCATGAGCGGATTTCGGGGCTCTTCACGTCCGTTGCGGTTGCATAAGTTGCGGCGCCCAATCATGAGGCCCGTAACGATTTGAAGGAGTCGCACCGACCATGTCGCTTGGCCAGGATCTCGCGCCGCATCTTCCCTTTCTCCGCCGCTACGCCCGCGCCCTGACCGGCAGCCAGACGCACGGTGACGCCTTCGTCCGGGCGACGCTGGAGGCGATCGTCGCGGCTCCGGACGCCTTCCCGCGCGACGTCGATCCGCGGCTCGGCCTCTACCGGACGTTCCATGCCATCTGGTCGTCGGCCAATGTCGAGGAGGCGCCCGGCCACAGCGACATCGAGGCGTCCGAGGATATTGCCCGCGCGCGGCTGTCGCGAATCACGCCTTTGTCGCGCCAGGCGCTGCTGCTGACCGCGCTCGAGGGCTTCACGCCCGAGGATGCCGGCTATCTGATCGGCGCTGCGGGAGAGGAGGTCGAGGCCCTGGTTGCCGAGGCGCTGGCCGAGATCGAGCGGCAGACCCGCGCCGACGTCCTCATCATCGAGGACGAGCCGATCATCGCCATGGATATCGAGACCATCGTCCGCGACCTCGGCCATAATGTCACCGGCGTCGCCGTCACCCGCGACGAGGCGGTGGCGCAGGCGAAGGCGACTCGGCCCGGCCTCGTCCTCGCCGACATCCAGCTCGCCGACGACAGCTCCGGGATCGACGCGGTCAAGGACATCCTCGCCATATTCTCTGTGCCGGTGATCTTCATCACCGCCTTCCCCGAGCGGCTGCTGACCGGGGAGCGACCCGAGCCGACCTTCCTGATCACCAAGCCCTTCCAGCGTTCGACGGTGAAGGCCCAGATCGCCCAGGCCCTGTTCTTCGACACCGCGACCGTGCCGGCGTAACGCGCTGGGCGGCGTCTCATTCGGAACCGGCCCGGGCGGGGGGCGTTCCCTCCGTAACGAATGGAACTCCAAGTCAGGACGGCAAAATGAGCGATCAACGCGAGCATATCAGCACGACCGACGCGCGCGCCGGCAGCACGCCGCACATGACGCGCTACATCCTGATCTTCGGGCTCATCCTGGTCATCGCCGCGTTCGTCGCGATTGTACTTCTCTGGAAATGAACCCATCTACCGGCAATGCCGTGGCGCCGTCCGGCGCCGCGCGGCATGCGTGAGATATTGAGTCTAGGGGCAGATTGATGGCGGGCGAACAGCCGGCGCAGTTGGAGGTCGAGCGGGGCGGGGGCGAATGGGCGCCGCTGCCCGACGACCAGTTCAAGGACCAGCTCGCCCTGGTCATCCCGCATCTGCGCGCCTTCGGCCGCTCGCTTTCGGGCAGCCGCGACCTGGCCGACGATCTTGTCCAGGAGACGCTGCTCAAGGCCTGGGCGGCGCGCAAGCGCTTCCAGGCCGGTACCAACATGCGCGCCTGGACCTTCATCATCCTCAGGAATCTGTTCCTCAGCCAGATGCGGCGCGCCCGCTTCAAGGGCGAGTGGGACGAGCTGACCGCCTCCAAGCTGCTCGCCGCGCCCGCCAGCCAGGACCGCCATATCGAGCTCGGCGACATGCAGCGCGCCTTGCTGCATCTGCCGCAGCCGCAGCGCGAGGCCCTGATCCTGGTCGGCGCCGGCGGTTTCGCCTACGAGGAGGCGGCCGAGATTTGCGGCTGCGCGGTCGGCACGATCAAGAGCCGGGTCGCGCGCGGCCGGGTGGCGCTCGAAAGCCTCCTCAACGACGGCAAGCTGCCCTCGCGCCGATCGCATCGCACGCCGGAAAACGAAACCGCGCTGCAGACGATCATGAAGGAAGTGGACTATCTCAGCCGCGACCGCGATCCGCCGCCGGACGAGGAATAACCTCGTGACGGAATATGAAGCTACGTCATTCCAGCGAAAGCTGGAATCTCTCTTCATTCAAGCGGCGAGACGGAAAAGAGATTCCAGCTTTCGCTGGAATGACCGATCAAACTGCATTTGACGCGGGGGCTTAGTTGAGCCGCGCGAGCAGATCCTCGAACGCCTTGAGCGAGCGCGCCTCGCCGTCCATCCGGAACGCCTGCCGCAAGGCGTCGCCCACGCCGGCGTGAACGCTGGGGGGCGCTACCTTCACATATCGCCGCGTCGGGTAATCGGCCTGGGGCTGCATCGTCTTATTCCATTCCTTCACGGCAAGATTAACGTACCATGTCCGGGCAAGTTGCAATCGTTGCGCTGCACCAACGGATCGCCAATCGGCTGTGATATGAAGGAAACACTTTGTAAACAGGGTATTAAGGCGGCGCTCGGGCGGGCAAGCGCGCACTCACCCTTCCTCGCCTTCCAGCTCGGTCGGATGCCCGCTCTGGCCGCGGCCCTGGCGCGAGGCGAATGGGAGCCCGCGCTGGCGATGGCCCGCGCCGCCGGCGACGGGGGCGACTCGATGGCGGCGGTGCGGCGCGAGCGCAGCGCGCTGGCGCTCGCGCTCGGCATCGGCGATCTCGCCGGGCAGCTCGCGCTCGAGCAGGTGGTCGAGCCGCTCTCCGATCTCGCGGACCGCCAGCTCGGGCGCGCGCTCGAAGCGGCGGTCGCCGAACGGACGCCTGAGGTGGAGGCCCGGGGCTTCGCCATCCTCGCGCTCGGAAAGCTGGGCGGCCGCGAGCTCAATTATTCGTCCGACCTCGACCTTATCTTCCTCTACGATCCCGAGACCCTGCCGAGAAAGCCGCGCGAGGAGCCCGGCCAGGCGGCGCTCCGCATCGGCCAGCGCGTCGTCGAAATCCTCCAGAAGCGCACCGAGGAAGGCTATGCCTTCCGCATCGACTTGAGGCTCAGGCCCTCGCCCGAGGTCACGCCGATCGTGCTGCCGGTCGATGCCGCCATCTCCTATTACGAAAGCTCGGCTCTGCCCTGGGAGCGCTCGGCCTTCATCCGCGCGCGGGCGGTGGCGGGGGACGCCGCGCTCGGCCGTTACTTCCTCGAGGCCGTGCATCCCTTCGTGTGGCGGCGCTCGCTCGATTATGGCGCGATCGGCGAGATCAGGGCGATCAGCCGCCGGATCCGCGACCATTATGCGCAAGGCCAGGCCTTCGGCCCCGGCTACGACCTCAAGCGCGGCCGCGGCGGCATTCGCGAGATCGAGTTCTTCGTCCAGGTCCATCAGCTCATCCATGGCGGCCGCGAGCCCGAGCTGCGCGCGCCGGGCACGCTCGACGCGCTGGCGGCGCTGGCCAAAGCGGGGCGGATCGCCGCCGGGGACGCCGCGGCCCTGGCCGAAGCCTATCGCTTGTTCCGCACGATCGAGCACCGGCTGCAGATGGTCGAGGACCGCCAGACCCACAGCCTGCCAGCCGACGAGGCCGCGCTCGACAATGTCGCGCGGCTGCACGGCCTTGCCGGCGGCGAGGCGCTGCTCGCCCTGCTGCGCCCGCATGTCGCGCGCGTCGCCGCGCTCTACGACACGCTCGTCGAGGAGGAAGGCGAGCGGCTGCCGGAGGATCCGGACGCGCTCGACGCGGCGCTGGCACGCGCGGGCCTCGCCGCGCCGGCGGCGGCGCGCGCGCGGATCGAGGGCTGGCGCTCGGGCAAGGTCCGCTCGCTGCGCACGCCCGCGGCGCGCGAGGCGTTCGAGGCGATGCTGCCGGTGCTGATCGAGGCGTTCGGCGCTGCGCCCGATCCGATCGCCGCGATGAACCGCTTCGAGGATCTGGTCATGGGCCTGCCGAGTGGAGTCAATTTCTACCGCCTGCTCGAGGCGCGGCCGGGCCTGACCCAGCTCCTCGCCGCGATTTTGAGCCACGCGCCGGCGCTCGCCGGGCAATTGGGGCGGCGGCCCGAACTGCTCGACGGCCTGATCGACGCCAGCGCCTTCGATCCGGCGCGGCCGGTCGAGGAGCTGGCGGCAGGCCTCGCGCGCACCGACCGCGCCGACGAGGATTATCAGCTGATCCTCGATCGGGTCCGGCGGCGGGTCAACGAAATGCGCTTCGCATTGGGCGCGCAGGTGGTGCTGGCGCTGAGTGACCCGATCGGCGTCGGCGAAGGCTATGCGCGGGTCGCCGAGGCCGCGATCCGGGTGCTCGCCGACGCCACAATCGACGAGTTCGAGAAGGCGCACGGGCGGGTGCCGGGCTCGGCGCTGGTCATTCTCGGGCTCGGGCGGCTGGGCGGCGGCGCGCTGACCCATGCGTCGGACCTCGACCTCATCTACCTCTTCAGCGGCAGCCACGAGGGCGAGTCCGACGGCGCCAGGCCGCTGCGCGCCACCGATTATTTCAACCGGCTGGCGCCCCGGATCAGCGCCGCCCTTTCGGTCCCGACCGCGGCCGGGCCGCTCTACGACGTCGACACGAGGCTCAGGCCCTCGGGCACCGACGGGCTGCTCGCCATCTCGCTCGAAAGTTTCGCCCGCTATCAGCGCGAGAGCGCCTGGACCTTCGAGCATATGGCGCTGACCCGGGCGCGGCCGGTCTACGGCTCGGCGGCCGACAAAGCGGCGCTCGCCGGAATCGTCGAGGAGGTGCTCGGCATGGAGCGCGACCCCGCCCGCGTCGCCGCCGACGCCGCCAGCATGCGGCTCGAAATCGCCCGCCACAAGAAACCCAGGGGGCCGTTCGACATCAAGCTGGCGCCGGGCGGGCTGGTCGATCTCGAATTCGCCGTCCACACGCTCCAGCTCTCGCGCCGCACCGCCTTCGCGCCCCGGCTCGGCGCGGCGGTGGCGGCTTTGGTCGAGCAGGGGCTGCTCCCGCCGGAGATCGCCGATGCGCATCGCCTGCTGGTGCGGCTGCTGGTCACCCTGCGGCTGGTCGCGCCGGATTCGGCCGAGCCGGCGCCGGCTTCGCGGGCGCTGGTCGCGCGCGCCTGCCGCACCGACGGCTGGGAGGAATTGCTTGCGGCGCACGAAGCGGCGCGGCAAAGCATAAGCGCGCTGTGGCGCGAGGTGACGGAGTCGCGTTGATGCTGGCTAAAGGCGATCCGGTTCCCGATGTGACGCTGACCGGGATGGACGGGCAGCCGATCGGCCTGTCGGCCTTCCGCGGCAACAAGCTCGTCCTCTATTTCTATCCCAAGGACGATACGTCGGGCTGCACCCGCGAGGCGAAGGATTTCACCGCTCTCGCGGCCGAGTTCGAGAAGGCCGGGACCTGGATCCTCGGCGTCTCCAAAGACGATCCCAAGAGCCACGCCAAGTTCACCGGAAAATACGGCCTCGAGGTCAAGCTCGCCTCCGATCTCGACGGCAGCGTCTGCGAGGCGTTCGGCACCTGGGGCCAGAAGAGCATGTGGGGCCGCAAATATTTTGGGATCGAGCGGGCCACCTTCCTGATCGACCGCGACGGCACCCTGGCCGGGATCTGGCGCAAGGTGAAGGTGCCCGGCCATGCCGAGGAGGTTCTGGCCGCGGCGCGCGCCCTGCCATGAGCCGGACCGCGCCGCGGGCCGGAACGCGCCGCGGCCGTCCGCGTTTTGCCCCCATGATGCGGACCCGATCGAACGCGCTCATCGCTTCCGGCGCCGGCCTTCTGATCGCCGCCATCCTTGGCACCCAGCTCGGCCAGAGCGCGATCTCGCAGATCGATCCGGTCCACTTCCAGGGCCCGGAGGCGCGGCCGGTCGGAATCGATCCGGTCGCCGCCGGGCCCGCGGCCGACGACCCCTTCTCCCGGCCTTATGTGTGGAGCCAGGAGAGGGGCCCGGGCGCCGCGGGCTGCATCGGCGACTGCGAAGCGCGCCAGGCCCGCGCCGCCGCCGCCGCCTTCGCCGAGCCGATGGCGACGCGCGACCCCGCCGCGCCTTACTGGCGCGACGTCACGCCGACGACCGAATTGCGGCCATGGCCGCCAGGCGAGCTGCCCAATCGGGAGCCCGGCGTCGAGCGCTACATGCATTATCCGGTGACGCAGGAGCAGGCGGCCGAGCGCACGCGGGGGGCCGAGGCGCTCGCGCTGGAGCCTGCGGCACCCGCGCCCCCGCCGGCCCCAGGCGAGGAACCGGCGGACGAACAATAGTCCCCGCTTGGCCATGATCACCATCGCCCGGGCCTGCGGCCGCGTGCTGCTCGCCGCCGAGCCGCGGGAAAAGGTGAAGGCGGCGCGGGAGGCGGCGCGGGCCTGGCGCGGCGGTCGGCTCGCGCACGAATTCGACGTCGCCATGCCGGATCGGCCGGCGCGCCCGCCGCGGCCGGAATTGCTGCCGCCGAACCGAATGCCCAAGCGCGGCAAAGCGGGATCGGAGCGCGGCCGGATCGCGATGCTGCACGCGCTCGCCCATATCGAATATGCCGCCATCGACCTCGCCTTCGACATGGCCGGGCGGTTCGGTGCCGCTTTCCCGCGCACCTTCGTGGACGACTGGCTCGGCGTCGGGGCCGACGAGGCGATGCATTTCGCCCTGCTCGACCGGCGGCTGCGGACGCTCGGCGCGCATTACGGCGCGCTGCCGGCGCATGACGGCCTGTGGCAGGCGGCGGCCGCGACCGCGCACGATCCGCTCGCCCGCCTCGCCGTGGTGCCGATGGTGCTGGAGGCGCGCGGGCTCGACGTGACGCCTTCGCTCGTCGCGGCGTTCGAGCGCTCCCGCGACGCGCGCTCGGCCGCCATATTGGGGCGCATCTATCGCGACGAGATTCGGCACGTCGCGGCGGGCACCTTCTGGTTCAAGCGGACCTGCGAATCCCGCCGTCTCGATAGCGTGCCCGAGTGGCAAAGGCTGATTCGCGCGCATTTCCGCGGCGCCGTTAAGCCCCCGTTCAACGACTCAGCCCGGGGCGAAGCCGGTCTGTCCCGTGAATTCTACCTGGGGGTTGCCGGGGTGGAACTTGATTAACATTGTCCCCCCAAGATTCGGGTGGGCAGTTTTCCACATAGTTCGAGCCGGGCAATCTGCCCTGACAATCCACGCGATCGCCCGGCGCGATCGCGCAGGTCTCAAGAGACCGAGCGGGGAAAATGATGACGACTTTCGCTTCGACGGCCAATTCGGGCCCGTCCAACACGTTCAATGCGGGGCTCGGCCGGAAGTTCCGCAACCTCTTCAAGCCGCGCGATATTTTCCTTCATGACGGCAAGAGCCTGCGCCGCTTCACGATCGGCGCCAAGGTGCAGATGGCGGCCGCGGCGGCGCTGGTGCTGCTGCTTGGCTGGACGGCGGTCGCGACGGTCACCGCGTTTCGCGTGATGGACAGCGACGTCGCCCGCATGGAGCAGCAGGTCGACCAGATGCAGGCCGAGGTCGCCGCGATCCGCGTCGCCGTCAACCAGCGCGCCGCCCAGCTCGAGCGCCGCCAGGCTTTCCTCGCCAATATGCTTTCCGGCAATGCCAGCGCCGAGCAGCTTTCCCGCCAGCTGCCTGAGGCGGTTTCGGCGCCGGCCAATGCGGCCGCGCTCGCGATGACCCGCGGCTTCGACCGGGTCGATGCGATGCAGGTGGCGCTCGCCGGCCGCGCCCAGGCGATGACCCGCCAGCGCTACAGCCGGACCGCCGGCGCGCTGCGCGCCATGGGCTTCGAGCCGGCCCGCTTCCACGTTGCCGCGGCCATGGGCGGCCCGTTCGAGCCGGTTTCGGGCAGCGCCGACAATGCCGATCCGCGCTTCCGCGCGCTCTTCGCCAGCTGGCGCGCGCTCGACCAGCTAGAGCAGGGGGCGGCCTCGATCCCGTCGGCCCGTCCCATCGCCAACGCCAATTTCACGTCCGGCTACGGCGTCCGCTCCGATCCCTTCCGCGGTCGCGCCGCAATGCATGCCGGCATCGACCTCTCCGGCCCGATCGGCACCCCGATCTACGCCACTGCCGACGGCATTGTCGGCCGCTCAGAGCATAATAATGGCGGCTACGGCAATCTCGTCGAGATCAATCACGGCCAGGGCATCCAGACCCGCTACGGCCACCTTTCGCGGCGCATCGCGCAGCCCGGCCAGCGCGTCCGCCGCGGCCAGCTGATCGGCCTGATGGGCTCGACCGGCCGCTCGACCGGCAGCCACCTCCACTACGAAGTCCGCATCGACGGCCGCGCCGTCAATCCGATCCCCTTCATGCAGCCGTCGAACAGCCTCGCCGCTCTCGAGCGCCCCGTCGCCGTCGGTGGCCCGGCCGGCGGCCAGCGCTGACCCGCTTTCCAGTCTAGGTCCGAAAGGGCCGAGGGCCCCGCCGGCGACGGCGGGGCTTTTTTTCATCGTCTTCGCGCAGGCGCGAAGCCGTGAAAGGGGAAGAGAAGGACGGAGAAACCCGTCATTCCAGCGAAGCTGGAATCTCCCTGCCTTCCGGCACCGTCCAAAGAACAAGCGGGATTCCAGCTTTCGCTGGAATGACGCGCGTCAGCCGGGGAGGGCTATTTCCCGCGCTTCTTCCGGTGGGTGTCGAGATCGAGCACGCTGTTGGTCTCGCCCTCGGGCATCAGTCCGAGCCGGCGGGCGACCTCCTGATAGGCTTCGGCTTCGCCGCCCAGGTCGCGGCGGAAGCGGTCCTTGTCGAGCTTCTCGCTGGTCGCCGCGTCCCATAAACGGCAGCCGTCGGGGCTGATCTCGTCGGCGAGGATGATCCGCGCGAAATCATTCTCCCAGAGCCGGCCGAACTCCAGCTTGAAGTCGATCAGGCGGATGCCGATCCCGGCGAACAGGCCGCAGAGGAAATCGTTCACCCGGATCGCCATGTCGGCGATGTCGTCCATCTCCTCGCGAGTCGCCCAGCCGAAGGCGGCGATATGCTCGTCGGCGATCATCGGGTCGTTGAGCGCGTCGTCCTTGTAATAATATTCGATGATCGTTCGGGGGAGCTGGGTGCCCTCCTCGATGCCGAGCCGCTGCGACAGCGTGCCGGCGGCGACGTTCCTGACCACCACCTCGATCGGCACGATCTCGACCTGGCGGATCAATTGCTCGCGCATGTTCAGGCGGCGGATGAAGTGGGTCGGGATTCCGATCGTGCCCAGAAGCGTGAAGAGATGTTCGGAGATGCGGTTGTTGAGCACCCCCTTGCCCGAGATCGTGCCCTTCTTCTGCGCGTTGAACGCGGTCGCGTCGTCCTTGAAATACTGGATCAGCGTGCCCGGTTCCGGCCCCTCGTAGAGGATCTTGGCCTTGCCTTCGTAGATCATGCGGCGGCGGGACATCTGGGCTTGGGCCTCCGGCTACGGGCTGGCGAGGGAAGGCGGGTCTATAGGGTAGGGAGGCCCAGAGGGCAAACTAGGCGCTTTGGCCCGTACCGCTAACGAGGCGGTTCCCATCCCAGCGCCTCGGCCGTCTCGAATGTGCGTTGGTTTTGCCGGGCGAGGAACAGGAAGCGCTGCTGCAGAGCGGCGGGAACGGGGGCGGGGGGTGGAAACCGCTCGAGGAACTCGATGCGCATGAGTTCGGCGTAAGCGGTGCCGACCTTGACCAGCGTGTAGCCGTCGCGCGGATAGTGCTGCAATATGAGTTCACCGACTTCGATCGCCTCTTGAAAGCGGCCCTCGCCCATCAGGAAATCGACGACGGTGCTCGCCATGTGCGCGGCGGCATCCCTGCGGGTCATAGTCCGCATGTAGAGGCCGCTTTCGATCGCCCGCTCCGTCATCGGCAGGTTCTGGCGATACCAGAGCGTCCGAGCCGGAAGCGCCCCGCTGGTCGCCTCGAGATTTATCTCGCGCCCGGTTTCGTCGGTGTGGCGAAGGAAGATGTGAAGCGGCGCGGTCGAGAGCCCCAGGTTCAGGCCCATCCGCTCGCCGACGATCAGGACGAGGATCGGCATCGAAACGCAATTGCCGCGGCGGGTGGCGAGATAGGTCGAGATCAGCTTGTTGGGGACATTCTGGCCGAGGGGATCGGCATGATCGTAAGCGAACGGACGCCCCTCGTTCCAGGCGCCGCTCTGGTAGAACACGCGGCGCAGCGCGGAAAGTTTCGCCGCCTGCGACGCACCGGCGCCCGCGAGCGCATTGGCGCCTTCCGCCAGCCGATCCATTTCAGCCGACATGGCGTCAACGTTCAACGAGGGGTCGACGATCCGATCGAAAGCCCGCTTGGCGCGGCCGTAATCGAGTTGGTCATCCGGAAGCGACAAGACGCTGCGAACGATGGCGGCTGGCGTGGAGCCGGTCGAAGCCGCCGCGGCTGAGCATGGAACGGCTGCAAGAATGGACAGGGTAGCTGCTCGGAGCACAACGAGAAGAAGCGCACGTATCACGGTTATCTGGCCGAGTGAGTTGTGGCCGCAGTTGAACGCCTGCCCTTCCTTGTGGGTGATCCGGGGCCGCGGATGCCGAGGCGTATGCGGCGTACAATAATCTCCTGAGATCAGCGGCGCGGGTCAATCACAGCGCCTTTCAAGCCTCCCGGTCCGGGATCCAGAGACCGGCCTCACCCGACAGAGGGGCGGGAGATCGTCGGGAGCGTCGTACCGAAAAGTCGATAGGGGGAAGAGTACGTTGGGCGATCTGACGAGGCGCAGATCGCCCATCGCCAAGGAGACGGCGGCCCGATCGCCCGCCACCGTCACCTTTCGCAACTCCATCTCGCGACTAAAGGAATACCACAGGGTACAGGTGCGCTGCGCCCCGGCCTCCGCGCAATGTCCACGATAGAAGAGACATGCGCGCGCGCTGCATTGTCTTCGCATATCCGGGACATAAGGCGGCAGGATTAAGTCCGAGCCGGTCAGCGACTCTATGGTCGCCCCGCCATATCTGATGGTGGCGCCCGAGATGGGAGCGCCATAGTAGACATCGGCCGTTGCATTGCCGTTGAGGCATATGGATGCGAGGACAGCGAGGCAGGAGGTGATATCGTCGACCATCAGCACCTTGTCTCCCCTTCCACGCCGCACCTGATGATAGTGTTGATTCCACCGCCGGGCGGATTGGGCTGCATGATCGACCGGATGTCTTGGCCCGTGACTTGGCTGGAATTGCCGGTTCCCATCAGGGTTCCGGCCCGGCCTTCCGTCGCGCCCAAAAAATGCCCGCCCTCGTGCGCGGGAGTGTTCGCCCCTTTGTAGTTGGGTGTCGAGGTTCCGTTTGGCTGTCGTATCGTTTCCCCTCGGACATCCCGCATGGTCAATTCACCTCTGTTGCCTCCCTGGACGAAGGAATGCCCTTGATGGCCTTCGGTAGGATCCTGCCTGGACGTCGGACTCTCCGTGATCCTCCACTCATTTCGGACGCTGGGATCCAAAGGTGAGGTTCCCTGAACGACGGTGGTCGTCACATTTATTCCGTCGAATGTCCCAGTCCACTTCGACTGGATATTTTGCGACACCATCGCGATGTTGCCTTGGGTGGCGGCATCGCCTGTGAAGGTCATCGGCAATATGATGTCGACGTTGCCGTTCTGGCGGAGGAGAACGATGGCATCCGTGCCGGTCGGATCGTTCATATTGCCCGGATCATTTCGGACATAGGCATAGAGGTTGACCTGATCCTGATATCCGATGGGATCGACCTGGAGGAAGCGAGCCTCCAACGGCGTTGCCCACGCAAACCAGGCGCAGGCGCCGCAGATGAGCACTCGATGCAGCCCTGCGGTTTTCATTGTGCTCTCCCCACGACTCATCGGATAGCATCGCGTGGCAGAGTGCAAGCGTCAAGCATTGATGGAGCCAGTTTGAACTTATCGAGCAACGCCGTGACAGACCAGGCGGGAATGGGGGCAGTTACTTTTACGCGTCGTAGATCGAAATGATCTCGCCGGCGGTTGAAAAGTAACTGTCCCCTAGGTCACTTTCCCACGCACCGCGAACTTCGGATCGCGCCAGCTTTCGCTCGCCATGATCTTCGCCAGCCGGTCGACGCCGTGCCAGACCTCCTCGAAGCCCAGATAAAGCGGCGTCAGGCCGAAGCGGATCACGTCGGGGGCGCGGAAGTCGCCGATCACGCCCGCGGCGATCAGCGCCTGGCAGATTTCGAAGGCGTGCGGGTGGGAGAAGGAGATGTGACTGCCGCGCTGCTCGGGCCCGCGCGGCGTGATGCACACGAATTCGGGGCATTTCTGTTCCATCAGGCCGAAGAGCACGTCGAACAGGGCGATCGACTTGGTCCACAGCCGCTCGAGCGTGACGCCCTCGAACGCGTCGAGCGCCGCGTCGAGCGCCGCCAGCCCCAGGATCGGCGGCGTGCCCGCGAGGAAGCGGTCGATGCCGGAGGCCGGCTTATAATCGTCGGTGAAGGCGAAGGGCTGGGCATGGCCCATCCAGCCGCGCAGGGGCGAGACCAATTTCTCCTGCAGATGCTCGGCGATGTAGAGGAAGGCTGGCGCCCCGGGGCCGCCGTTCAGATATTTGTAGCCGCAGCCGACCGCGAGCTCGGCGCCCGCTTCGTTGAGATGGAGCGGCACCGCGCCGACGCTGTGGCTCAGATCCCAGATCGTGGTCGCGCCGGCATCGCGTGCTCGGGCCGTGATCCGCGCCATGTCGAACCGCTCGGCCGACTTGTAGTGGACGTGGGTGAGCAGCAGCGCATTGGTGTCCGCGCCGATCCGCTCCTCGATCTCGGCGCGCGGGGCGATGTCGAGCGTCATCCCGAGCAGATCGGCGACGCCGCTGGCGATATAGAGATCGGTGTGGAAATTGCCGGCTTCGCTGAGCAGGGTCTTGCGGTCGGAAAGGCGCGCGGCGGCGGCGAGCAGCTTGAACAGATTGACCGTGGTCGAATCCGCGACCAGCACCTCGTGCGTCTTCGCGCCGATCAGCGCCGCGATCCTGGCGCCGAGGCGCCGCGGCATTCCGATCCAGCCGCGGCTGTTCCAGCTGCGGACCAGCTCCTCGCCCCATTCCTCCTCGACCACCTCCCGCTGGCGCGCCGCCACCGATTTGGGCAGCGGCCCCAGCGAATTGCCGTCGAGATAGACGAGGCCTTCGGGCAGATGGAACCGCTCGCGCAAGGGGCGCAGCGGATCGGCGGCGTCGGCGGCGCGCGCCTCGGCGAGGGTGAAGCTCATCTTGCCGCCTCATCCCGGCGGAAGCCGGGACCCATGAACACCCGCATGCGGGAGTGAGCGAAGGCGTCGTCGCCTTTCCTGTAAAGGATTGCGATCATGGGTCCCGGCTTCCGCCGGGATGACTCCCGTTTGCCCCGAGCATCCGCTGGATTTCCTCGACCGCGGCCGTCCAGGCCCGGGTCTCCGGCGCGATCAGCTCGACATGGCCGGTGGCGTCGATCATGCGGACGCGGACGTCGTCGCCCGCCGCGCGCATCGGCCGCGCATAGCCTTCGGCATAGGCCGTCGGGATGATCCGGTCCTGGAGGCCGTTGATCAGCACCTGGCTTGCGCCGAGCGGTGCGAGGCGGGGCACCGAGGTGTCGGTGAAGGGATCGATCCGGCCCGCCCGGACGCCGCCGGTCAGCCGGACCACCACGCCGTTGCCGCAGCCATTTTCCGATCGCGCCGCTTCCTCCAGATCGGGCAGGCCGCCAAGGCTGACCACGAAACGGATCGGCAGCGGGTCGGGGCTGCGCAGCGGCGATCCGGCCGGCAGCCTCGGCCGCCCCGCCAGCCACAAAGCGAGGTGGCCGCCGGCGCTGTGGCCGACCGCGACGAGGCGATCGAGATCGAGCCGGTATTGGGTGGCATGGGCGCGCAGCGCGTCGGCGGCGGCGGCGGCGTCCCGGAAGGTGCCGGGATAGCCGCCGCCCGGCCGGTCGACGCCGCGATAGTCGATGTTCCACACGGCGATGCCGCGCCGCCTGAGGTCGTCGGCGATCCAGTTCATGATCGTCCGGTCGGCGATGTCCGTCTGCCAGCAGCCGCCATGGACCATCAGCACGACCGGATGCGGGCCCGCGCCGGCGGGCAGCCAGAGGTCGGCGGCCTGGAGCGGGTCGGCGCCGTAGCGGATGGTGGCGGAAGGTCGCGGCCGCGGCCGTTCGAGCAGATCGGGCCAGGTCATCAGCCGGCCCGGCGCCGTGCCGCCGCTGGAATTGGAGGTCTGGCTCACTGCGCATGCGGTTAGAGCGAGGCCGGAGAGGAGAGCAAGCAGTTTCGGCAATGCGCGCATGGCCCGCGGATAGCCGCCATGCGCCGGTGGGGACAGTCACTTTTCACGCGCGGCGGTGCTCGAGCGAGGCGCCAGGTGCATGAAAGTGACTGTCCCCTTCAGGCCTCATCCGCACGGGGACTTGCGCGGGTTCCAGGGGGCGCTGAACTGGATCTGGTTCAGCTTGCACATCGCCAGCGACCAGGAAGCGGCGAAGCGGCGCAGGGGGGCGAGGAGCTTGAACATCTCATATGTCCTTTCAGGCGGTGGTGTTGAAGCTGAGGGCGGTGATCGCGAAGGCCGCGGCCAGGGCGAGCGCTTGCGCCGTCGTCCCGCCTGCCGCAGCGCCGGAGCGCAACCGGGAAAAGCCGGCGCCAAGCCGCGCGAGGGCGCGATCGACCGACAAGCTGAACTGATTGTGATGCTCAATCCAAATGCGGGCGTCCATTTCATCGCGCATCTCGAATTTCCTTTCATGTCCGAGCCAGGAGGGCGTTCCTGCGTGGCCCCGAAATGGCAGGCGGCGCCGCCGCGCGCCAACGAAACTCTGGACGGGAAGTATAAGCCTGGCTTATGGATTGCCGATGCCTCGCCTGCCGCCCCTCAGCGCCGTCCGCGTGTTCGAGGCGGCCGCGCGCCACCAGAATTTCACCCAGGCCGCAACCGAGCTCGGCATGACCCAGGCGGCGGTGAGCTATCAGATCCGGCTGCTGGAGGAGCGGCTCGGCCTGGCTTTGTTCGCGCGCCACAAGGGCCGGGTGTCGCTGACCGAGGCGGGGCGGCGCGCGGCGCCCGCGGTCTCCGCCGGCTTCGAGGCGATCGCCGACGCCTTCGCCGCCATGGTCGCCGACGACAGCGGCGTGCTGACGGTCAGCACCACTGCGACCTTCGCTTCCAACTGGCTGGCGCCGCGGCTCGGGTCCTTTCAGCTGGCCCGGCCCGAGCTGGCGGTGCGGCTAAACACCGACAACAGCATCGTCGATTTCGCGCGCGCGGAGATCGACCTCGGCATCCGCAGCACGTCGGGGGCGGCCGATTGGCCGGGCCTGAAGGCGCATTTCCTGTTCCGCCTCCATTCGACGCCCTTGTGCAGCCCGGACTTCCGCGATCGCCATCCCGTCGAGACGCCCGCCGATCTGCTCAATGTCCCCCGGCTCAGCCAGGACGATATCTGGTGGGCGGACTGGTTCCGCGCGGCCGGCGTCGCCGTCCCGGTCGAGACGGTGCCGACCGGCATCCGCTTCGATACCCAGGCGATGGAGGGCAATGCCGCGCTCGCCGGCGCGGGCGCGAGCGTGCTGACGCCGATGTTCTGGCGCGGCGAGCTCGCTGCCGGCCGGCTGGTCCAGCTGTTCGCGCTGACCAGCTTCGAAGGCCCGGGCTATTGGCTCGTCTACCCCGAATATAAGCGCAACCAGCCCAAGATCGCCGCCTTCCGCGAGTGGCTGCTTGCCCAGGTCGAGGCCGAGAAAGCGCGCGAACCCCCCGAGGTCTTCGTCGCGCCATAACCCCCCTCCCCGGCGGGGAGGGGCAGGGGAGGGGGTTCGGCCTTCCAGAACAATCTCAAACGCCCGACACTCCCTCCCTGGCCAGCAGCGGAAAATGGGGACAGTATATATTTTCCCCCGCCGTCCAGACGAGCGGGCGGGGAAAATGGGGACAGTATATATTTTTCGCCGCCGTCCAGACGAGCGGGCGAGCCGCATCCGAAAAATATATACTGTCCCCATTTCCTACGAGGCGCCGTAAATCCCCCCTCCCCGGCGGGGAGGGGGCAGGGGGAGGGGGTTCGGCCTTCCAGAACAATCTCAAACGCCCGACACCCCCTCCCTGGCCCTCCCCCTCCAGGGGGGGGGGATTGGAAGGCTAGGCCTCGGCTGCTTCCGTAGGCACGGGCGCCGGCTTCGGCTTTCTCGGGAACCAGCGCCGGAGCACGTACCGGCCGATGCCGACCAGCAGCAGCAAAGCGAGCAGCCAGGGCGCGATGGTGATCAGCGCGACCAGGAGGGTCTTGCCCCCTTCCGCGAAATTGTTGCCGGCGCGGGTCAGCGCCTCGCCGATCGTGGTCGGCGGCTGGTAGCCCGGGACAAGGCTGCCCGAGCCATATTGCAAGACCATCGGCGTGGTCGCGAGCGTCTCCTGGTCGGCCTCGCGTACCTCGCCCAGGCGCGCGATCTGCTCGCGCAAATTCCGGGCTTCGTTCTCGAGCTGCTCCCTTTCATATTCGGGCAGGTTTCGCTGCGCGATACGGGCCTCGACCCGCCGCAATTCGGTGTTGAGGCGGTCGATGTCGCGGCCGGCCTGGCGGATGGGCGTGCCGACGTCGACGCCGCTGATCTCGGTCTCGGTCGACATCCCGCCGGCCTCGCGCACGGCGTCGGTGGCCTGGCGGCCGAACAGGCGGGCGCTGCCCGGCTCCAGCTTGAGCTCGAGCCTCGCTTCGATGTCGTCGGGGCCGATCACCTGGTAATGCACGCCGGTGATGCGGCACTTGGCGGCGGTCAGCCGCTCGCACATTTGCGCGTGCTTCTCCTGCAATTCGGCGACGCGGGGGGCGGCGAGCGCGAAGGCGTAGCGATAGTTGAAGGCGACCCCGGGCGCCGCGGTCGGGGAGACGTTCGGGCCGGCGGCGAGGCGGGCGGCCGGGGCACCCGCCGCCGGAGCGGCCATCGACTCGGCGGCTGCACCCGCGTTGGAGCCTCCCGATTCGCGCATACGCTGCGTGGGCTGCCCGCTTTGCGAGTCGCTGCGATTGGGGCCGCCCTGGCCGCAGGAAGCGGTGGTGGCGAGAAGCAGAACAAGGAAGGGAATGGAAGCGCGCACGTCACTCTCCTCTCGTTGTTATATTATCACATGAGTCTACCAGCTCGGTAGACAATGGCAAGACCCTTCCCATTTTCGAATCCGGGCTGCTAACGAACCGCCATGAGTGACGTTTTCGATTCCATTGTCGAGCATCCGTTCGACGACGCCTTGTCCCAGCGTTACCTCGTCTACGCGCTCTCGACGATCACCGCGCGCTCGCTGCCAGACCTGCGCGACGGGCTGAAGCCGGTGCACAGGCGGCTCCTGTGGGCGATGCGGCTGCTCAAGCTCGATCCGGCCTCCGGCTACAAGAAATGCGCGCGCGTGGTCGGAGACGTGATCGGCAAATATCATCCGCATGGCGATCAGTCGGTCTACGACGCGATGGTCCGCCTCGCCCAGGATTTCTCGCTTCGCTATCCGCTCGTCGACGGCCAGGGCAATTTCGGAAATGTCGACGGCGATAATGCCGCGGCGATGCGCTACACCGAGGCGCGGCTGACCGCGGCGGCGGGCGAATTGATGGCCGGGCTCGACGAAGGCACGGTCGCCTTCCGGCCCACCTACAATGGCGAGGAGGAGGAGCCGGAGGTTTTTCCGGGCCTCTTTCCCAATCTGCTCGCCAACGGCGCCAGCGGAATCGCCGTCGGCATGGCGACCTCGATCCCGCCGCACAACGTCGCCGAGCTGATCGACGCGGCCGTCCACCTGATCGACGATCCCGAGGCGGAGGAAGCGGCGCTGCTTGCCTGGATCGCCGGACCCGATTTCCCGACCGGCGGCGTCCTCGTCGACAGCGCCGAGGCGATCGCTCTGGCTTATGCGGCCGGGCGCGGCGCCTTCCGCGTGCGGGCGCGCTGGAAGATCGAGAAGGGCGCTCAGGGGTCGTGGACCGCGGTCGTGAGCGAAATTCCCTATCAGGTGCCCAAGGGCAAGCTGATCGAGCAGATCGCCGGCCTGATCGCCGACAAGAAGCTCCCCATACTCGCCGACATACGCGACGAATCCGACGAAGCGATCAGGATCGTGATCGAGCCCAGGAGCCGAACCGTCGATGCCGACGTGCTGATGGAAAGCCTGTTCCGCCTGACCGACCTCGAATCGCGCGTGTCGCTGAACCTCAACGTGCTCGACGCCGCCCGCACGCCCCGGGTGATGAGCCTCAAGCAGGTGCTGGGCGAATGGGTCGGGTTCCAGCTGGAGGTTCTGGTCAAGCGCGCCGAGCACCGGGTCCGCAAGATCGAGGACCGGCTGGAATTGCTCGAAGGCTATCTGATCGCCTTCCTCAATCTCGATCGGGTGATCGAGATCATCCGCACCGAGGACGAGCCCAAGCCGGTGATGACCGACGAGTTCGGGCTGACCGACCGCCAGGCCGAGGCCATCCTCAACATGCGCCTCAGGTCCTTGCGCCGGCTGGAGGAGATGCAGCTCAAGGGGGAGCGCGACGACCTCGTCAAGGAGCGCGAGGGCTTGAGCCAGCTGATCGAATCGCCGGCGCGCCAGCGCAACCGGCTCAAGAAGGATCTCGCCGCCTTGCGCGCGAAATACGGGCCCGAGACCGCGCTCGGCCGCCGCCGCACCCTGATCGAAGAGGCCGCTCCCGCCCGCGACATCCCGCTGGAGGCGATGATCGAGCGCGAGCCGGTCACCGTGATCCTCTCCAGGCGCGGCTGGATCCGCGCGATGCGCGGCCATGTCGAGCTGACCAATGCCGAGGCGCTGAAGTTCAAGGAGGGCGACGAGCTGGCCTTCCCGCTGCTCCACGCCCACACCACCGACAAGATCCTGCTCGCCTCGTCCGACGGCCGCTTCTACACGCTCGCCGCCGACAGGCTGCCCGGCGGGCGCGGCTTCGGCGAGCCGGTCAAATTGATGGCCGACATAGAGGGCGAGGGCAATGTCGTCGCTTTGCTCCGCGCCGGCGCGGCGGAGAAATTGCTGCTCGCCTCGTCGGACGGCCGCGGCTTCGTGACTTCGGCGGCGGGCGCGGTCGCCGAGACGCGCAAGGGCCGCCAGATCGTCAATCTGCGCCCCGGCGCCCGGCTCAAGGTCGTGCGTCCGATCAGGGCCGGGCAGGATTATGTCGCGGTGATCGGCGAGAACAGGAAGATGGTCGTCTATCCGCTCGCCGAGCTGCCCGAAATGGGCCGCGGCCAGGGCGTCCAGCTCCAGCGCTACCGCGACGGCGGCCTCGCGGGGGTCGCCGCCTTCGCGCTCGCCGAGGGGTTGAGCTGGCCGATGGGCGGGGAGAGCGGCCGCACTCGCACCGAGCCGGACATGAACCCCTGGCGCACTGCGCGCGGTGCCGCCGGCCGCATGCCGCCCATGGGCTTCCCCAAGGAGGAGCCGTTCGGCTGGTGACGGCTACAGTCCGGATCCGCCTTCCCGGAACCTTTCGTCCGCCTGGTTGAGGCCGTCCTGCCGCCGCTGTTCGTCCTGGCGGTTCTGGTTGGCCCGCCCTTCTCGGACGAGGCGCGCCATCAGCGGGAAATCGACGAGCAGCATTTCGACCCGCACGGTGGTCCCGTCCGGCATGTCCTCTCGCCGGACGAAAACCATCACGCCGCAATTCGCCAGGCCATCGGGATCGGCGCCGGCGATCGCTATCTTCGCGTCGCTCGTGGGCTCAAGCTCGCGCCCACCGTCGACGGCCTGGACGCACTGGACCGCATCGCCGATATCGCGCGCGGCCCCGTTCAGACGGCTATAGGCGATCACCACATTCTCGCCCGGACCGATCGGCCGCTGGAAGGTGCGAAACGGGCCGTAGCGCTCTTCGATCTCCTGCCTGCTGCGGGCGGTCGGGATCGTGTTGCGCCCACCGTAGGCGAGTTGTCGCGAGACCGCGTAAAAGCGCGACGAAGGCGAAAGGTCGCCGCCGGTATAGAGCCTGATCTGCTGCTGGGGCGCACTGTCGCTCGGTGGGATTGTCACCCCTCCGGAGGTCAATTCAACGCTCGGGGAGTCGCACGACAGCACGGCCTGCGCGTCGGCGATCGTCATCCCGGCGCGCAACCCTTTCAACGACGTGCGGGGGTCCTGCCGATCGGCATCGGCGCAACTGATGGTGCTGCTCGCCTGATTTCCCGAGCCGCCGCCACAGGCCGCAATGCCTAGGACGAGCAACAGCGCCGCGAATTTATATATTTCCCGCATGTTCCGTTCTCCCCCAGGGAAACCGATAGGTCGCGGATAACTTTCTTCCCGGCCGGGGTCCAGGAATCATCCCGTAAACGGCGGGTTCGGTGCAGGGTCAGGATGTATCTTCGGAAGGGAGTGTCATGGCGCCAACTGCGGCAAGATTTGGCTGCTCTACTTGCCGCAGGCGCCGCGTCCTCCTGATGCCGACCGCGCCCGACTCGAAGCGCTGGTGGAAGGGCGCGGCTATACCGCAGCGCAGGTCAACAGCCGCTTGGCGAACAGCGCGCCACCGGCGCGCGATGCCGATGCGCGCCCTCTTATGGCGGGTCTGTACCGGGCAATGGGCGCTGCATGCGCAGGAGATCCCGCGCGCGAAGTCCGTGCGCTGCTCCGCCGCAAACGGCCTGGCAGGGGGCTGGCGACCATCGCGTCCGCTTTTTTGGACGGGCTCCGTAGAAATCAGGTAAAATCTAGCAAGATTAAGCAATTGACCCGGATCGCTTACTGATACATCGGGCATTCAGCCGCGTCCGCCGACACCCGCGCCGCCGCATCGCATTGGGAAACAGGGGATTGGGGCGCGTGCTCTTGAAGACTTTTTCGCTCATCCTGCTTGCCGGGACCAGCCTCACGCCCGCTCGCGCCCAGGACGCGCCGGCGCCGGCGCCGGCGCCGGCCGCGGTGGCGCCTGCGCCGGACGAGACCGAGGCGGACGCGCCGGCCGCCGCCGCGCCCCCGACCCAGGGCGGGCAGGAGGTCATCGTCACCGGCCAGCGGCTGCGCGGCGAGGTCGCCGGCAATGTCGAGCCCGAGGTCCGGCTCAACGAGGAGCAGGTCCGCGCCTATGGCGCGTCGAGCATCGGCGAGCTGGTCGACGCGCTCGCGCCGCAGACGCGCAGCGGCCGCGGCCGCGGGTCCGGCCCGCCGGTCGTGCTCCTGAACGGCCAGCGCATCGGCGGCTTCGGCGAGATACGCGATCTCCCGCCCGAGGCGATCGAGCGGGTCGACATCCTGCCGGAGGAGGTGGCGCTGAGCTACGGCTTCCGCGCGGACCAGAGGGTGGTGAACATCATCCTCAAGGAGAATTTCCGCTCGGTCACCACCCAGGGCACCTATGGCTTCGCGACCGGCGGCGGCCAATCCACGTTCGAAGGCAACGGCACGATCTTGCGGATCAGCCGCCAGAGCCGCTGGAATATCGACGCCCGTTATTCGCGCGCGGATTCGCTGCTCGAAAGCGAGCGGGACCTGATCCAGTCGGCCCCGTCGGCCCCCTTCGATCTTCTCGGCAATGTCGGATCCTCGCCCTTCCTCCCCGGGTCGGAGGTCGATCCGGCGCTCAGCGCCGCCGCGGGCACGCCGGTCACCGTCGCCGCAGTGCCCGGCTCCGCCGCCACCGGCGCGCCGGCGCTCGCCGATTTCGTGCCGGGCGCCAACCGGCCCAACGTCACCGATCTCGGCCGCTACCGCACCTTGCTCCCGCAAACCGAATCCATGCAGCTGAACGGCACGCTCAACCGCAAGATATTCGGCAACGTCTCGGCGACCTTCAACCTGCGCGTCCAGGCGAATATGAGCGAGAGCCGGCTCGGCCTGCCTTCGCTGACCCTGACGCTTCCCGAGACCAACCCCTATTCGCCCTTCTCGGACGACGTCACCCTGTTCCGCTACGCCGACGCCGCCGGGCCTTTGCTGCGCCGGACGCGCGGGCGCACCGGCCATGGCGGGCTGACTCTGGACAGCAACATCAAGTCCTGGCGCTGGACCTTCACCGCCAATTACGACATCGCCCGCACCGTCACCCGTACCGATACCAACGCCGATCCGGCGGCGATCCAGGCGCGCCTCCTGGCCGGCGATCCGACACTCAATCCGTTCGCGCCGATCGGCGAGAGCCTGCTCGTCCTGGCCCCCGAGGATCGCGCGGAATCGATCAGCCGCTCGGGCGACGCGCAGGTGGTGTTCAACGGCTCGCCGTTCAGCCTGCCGGGCGGCCCGGTCATGGCCAGCGTCACGCTCGGCGGCAACACGATCGACCTCGAAAGCGAGACCCTGCGCGCCGGGGTGACGCAGCTGCGCGACCTCAGCCGCGACCGCGCCGCCGCCTTGAGCAGCCTCGATCTCCCACTCACCAGCCGGCGCGAGGGCTTCCTCGCCGCGATCGGCAACCTCTCGCTCAACCTCAATGCCGAGGTCGAGCATTTTTCCGACTTCGGCACGTTGCGCACCCTGGGCTACGGCCTGCGCTGGGAGCCGATCGAGCCGCTCGATTTCGCTGTCAACGTGACCGACGAGGACGGCGTCCCCAGCATCCAGCAATTGGGCGATCCGACCGTCGTCACGCCCAATGCGCGGGTGTTCGATTTCGTCCGCGGCGAGACGGTCGACGTCACTCGCATCGAGGGCGGCAACCCGCTGCTGGTCGCCGACAACCGCCACGTGTTCAGCGCCCGCGCCACCTTCCGGCCGATCGGCGGGGGCGGCGGCGGCGGGCTGATGCCCTCGACCAACCTCTCGATCACCGCCAATTACACCAAGACCCGCATCGACAATCCGATCGCCTCCTTCCCGGTGGCCACTGCGGAGATCGAGGCTGCCTTTCCGGGCCGTTTCGTGCGCGATGGCGCGGGCCGGCTGGTGCAGATCGATTCCCGGCCGATCAACTTCGCGCGGTCGGAGCGCGAGGACCTGCGCTGGGGCTTCAACTTCTTCATGCCGATCACGGTGGCGCCGGCGGCGGGCGGACCGCCCGGCGCGGCGGCGATTCCCGGCGGGCGCGGCCTCGGGGGACGGGGCGGACGCCCGCCCGGCGCCGGCGGTCCGCGGGGTCCGGGCGGACGCGGCGGGGGCGGCGGCAGGCGCGGCGGGGGGCCGGGCGGCGGCATGTTCGGCGGCCCCGGCGGCGGCGTCCAGCTTTCGCTCTTCCACACCTGGCGGTTCAACGATTCGGTGTTGATCCGGCCCGGCGTTCCCGAGCTCGACTATCTCGACGGCTCCGCCTTCGGCGGCCGCGGCGGCCGCCCGCGCCACGAGCTCGAAATGACCGCCGTTGTCTTCCGCAACGGCTTGGGCGCGTTCATGAACGCGACCTGGCAGGAAGGCAGCATCGTGCGCGGCGGCCCGAACGGGCAGGGCGGAACCAGCGGCGACCTCGCCTTTTCGGATTTCTCCTCGGTCAACCTCACATTGTTCGCCGATCTCGGCCAGCAGCAGGGGCTGGTGCGCCGCTTCGACTGGCTCAAGGGCGCGCGGGTTTCGCTGTCGGTGACCAACCTGTTCGACAGCCGGATCCGGGTCCGCGACGAGGCCGGGGCGACCCCGCTCAACTATCAGGGCGACTATCTCGATCCGCTCGGCCGCTCGATCCGCATCGGCTTCCGCAAGTTGTTCTAGAGGCGGCCGGATCGCCCCAAGGCCCGTCATTCCAGCGAAATTGAGTAGGTCGCCCTGTCCCCCGGGCAGGGCTGCGAACGTCCGGGGGACGTTCGCGCCTCCTCAATGGAATCTCACTTCTTCAGGCGCTGGAAGAAACAGATTTCCAGCTTGCGCTGGAATGACGATTCAACTGAGGGACGGGTATTCACCCCACCCCTCTCTCAACGATCCGTTAACCCTGTTTCATTAACCCCGCTTTCATGCAGGGTGCAAAGACGCGCAAGCGGGGCAAGGTCCCGGCCGGGGGGCTTCCGCCGGGGGGCCGCCTGCCGCCCCAGTTCGCGCCGCAATTGCAGAACATCCTGGAGACGGTTCGTCAGCGCTATCTCGACGCCCTGCCGATCGCCGCCGCGATCGTCACGGTCAGCGATGACAGCTTCATCGATTGCGCCAACGACCAGTTCCGCTTCCTCGCCGAATGGGACGAGAGGCTCGGCGAGCGCCGCATCGCGCAGGTGCCGATGCTTCGCTCCGGGCCGGTCGGCAACCGCTTCACCGCCTTCCTGAAGAAGGACGATCCGGCCTTCCAGTTCGACACCGCCGACGGGCGCAGCATCGGCGGCCGTCACTTCACCGTCCGCTTCGCCCGCCTCACCATCCTGCCGGGCCAGCCGGTCCGCTGCCTGGTCTCGCTGATCGACAAGACCGCCCAGGTCGAGACCGAGCGCAGCCTGCGCTCGGAAATGCTGCGCGACACGCTGACCGGCCTGCCCAACCGCTTCGCCTTCAACGAGAAGGTCGAGCAGGTCCTCGCCGACCCCCAGTTCGCCCAGAACAGCTATGCGGTGCTCGCGGTCGACATGACCCGCTTCAGCCGGGTTAACGAATGCATGGGCGCGATCGCGGGCGACGAACTGCTGATCACCTTCGCGCGCCGCCTGGTTTCGGCGCTTCGCCCGTCGGACATGCTCGCGCGTATTTCCGGCGACGAATTCGGAGTCCTGCTCCGGCTCGACCGCGGCCTTACCGACGCGATGCGCGCCGCCGAGCGCATCAAGGCGGTGCTGGCGCTGCCGTTCCGCCTTTCCGAGCTCGAGATCCGCGTCGATTGCGCGATCGGGTGCGCGATCCTCTCAGGGACGGTCAACAGCGCCGACGAGGTGCTGCGCAACGCCCAGTTCGCTCTGAAGGGTGCCAAGAAGACCGGCAACGTCCAGATTTACGAGCCGACCGAAGCCCAGGCGGTCCGCCGCCGCTTCAGCATCGAGACCGAGCTCAGGGTGGCGATCGAATCCAATTTGCTCACGCTCGCCTATCAGCCGCTCATCCACCTCGCCACCGGCCGCGTCGCCGGCTTCGAGGCGCTGGCCCGCTGGCAGCATGAGGGCAAGCCGATCCCGCCGGGCGAGTTCATCCCGGTCGCCGAGGAATCCGGGCTGATCGTGCAATTGGGCCGCTGGGCGCTGGACACCGCCACCCAGGCGCTCGCCGACTGGGACCGCAAGACCGGCACCAGGCTGCCGCTCAATATCAACGTCAACCTCTCCCCGGTGCAGATCAGCCGCGACGACGTCGCCGCCGCGGTCTCTGGCGCGCTCTCGGCCAGCGGCATCGACGGCGACCGGCTCACCCTCGAGCTCACCGAAGGAGCGATCATCCAGGATCCCGAGCGCGTCGCCCGCGCGCTGAAGGCCCTGCAGCGTTTCGACGTCAAGATCGCGATGGACGATTTCGGCTCGGGCTATACCTCGCTGGCCTCGCTGCAATTGCTTCCGATCGACATATTGAAGATCGACCAGCGCTTCGTCTCCGGCATGCTCGAAGACCATGACAGCGCCGCCATCGTCGACGCCATTTTGAGCCTCGCCCGCGCGCTCGGCATGGAGACGACCGCCGAGGGGATCGAGAGCGAGGACCTGGCCAAGGCGTTGACCGACAAGGGCTGCACCTACGGCCAGGGCTTCGTCTATTCGGAAGCCTTGCCGGCCGACCAGGCCCTTGCCTACTGGCTGGAACGCAGCGCCTGAGCGACCGCCTCGTCGGCGATCTCGTTGACGCGGTCCCGCTCCGGAAAACCCTCCTGCACCCATCTCGCCTCGATCTGCAGCATCAGCCCCGCGACCTGCGGCCCCTTCTCGATTCCGCGCTTGACGATCGCGCCGCCGCTGATCGGCAAAGCGGGCGGAGTCCATTTCGACAGGTCCAGCGCCGCTGCCACGGCCTCTTCGTCGCGCTCGGCCGAGATCAGATATTGGTCGATAGCGGTCTCGCTTCCGAGATAATAAGCGGCCTCGCGCGGCGTGCGCTCATTGAGGTCCAGGCTCGCGCCGATCAGGCGCGCCCGATTGGCCCTGGAGAAACGCAGGCGCGACGAGACAAGATCGGCATCCCAGGGCTGGTGCCGCGGAAGCAAAGCGGCAAGGCGCCGGACCGGGTTGGGCGCGACGCGCGCGTCCCGCTCGCGCCGGACCAGCCGGGCGAGCTGCTCGGCGCTCTCGATCTCCGGCAGGACTGGCGTGAAGATGCCGTGGGCGATCATCTGGCGCACCGTTTCGGTGGGATCGGGCAAAGCCAGCAGCTTTAGCAATTCGTCCGCGATCCGCTCGCGGGACAGCGCCATCAGATCGTTGGCGCGGGCCGCGCACGCCATCAGCCCCGCCGGATCGGGTTCCCCGATTCCGAAGCGAGCGTGAAAGCGGAAGAAGCGCAGGATCCTGAGGTGATCCTCGGCGATCCGCTGGAGCGGGTCGCCGATGAAGCGCACGCGGCGCGCCTTCAGGTCGTCCAGGCCGCCGAAATAGTCGAACACCTCGCCGCTCTGGGGATCGGCGGAAAGCGCGTTGATGGTGAAGTCGCGCCGCGCCGCGTCCTCGCGCCAGTCTTCGGTATATTCGATGGTGGCGCGGCGGCCGTCGGTGGCGACGTCGCGGCGCAGGGTGGTGACCTCGACCGGCTGGCCGCCGATCACCGCGGTGATCGTGCCGTGGGCAAGGCCGGTGGGCACCGCCTTGATCCGCGCCTTCCCGAGCCGCCGGATCACCTCCTCCGGAGCGATCCTCGTGGCCAGGTCGACGTCGCTTGCGTCCAGCCCGAGCAACGTGTCGCGCACGCAGCCCCCCACGAAGCGCGTCTCTCCCTTGCCCGCGTCCAGCGCGGCGAGCAGCCGGTCCAGGCCCGGCCGGAGCCGCCAGGGGGCGTCGGGCAACCTCACGACCGCAGCGCCGGAAAAAAATGGGGACAGTATATATTTTTCACCAGCGCCGCGCGGCATTCGGGAATGAGCGGAAAAATATATACTGTCCCCGTTTTCATGACACGAGCGCCAGCCGCCGGCTCAGATTGACGATCATCGCCGCCGTCGCCCCCCAGATTTTCCGCCCGTCCCATTCGATCTCATAATAGGTCCGCTCCCGCCCGCGCCAGAAGGCGGTGCGCACATGCTGGTGGGCGGGATCGAGGATATAGTGGAACGGCGCCTCGAACACAGCCGCGACCTCGCCCGGATGAGGGGTGAGATCGAGGTCCGGCGGGACAATGCCGAGCTCGGGCGTCACCTCGAAGCCGGTCACGGTCCGGTAGCGGTCGGCTATGCCGATGATTTCGACCCGGGCGGGCGGCAGGCCGATCTCCTCCTGGGCCTCGCGCAAGGCGGCGGCGATCGGGCCGTCGTCGCCCGGGTCGATGCGCCCGCCGGGGAAGCTGACCTGCCCCGGATGCTTGCGCATCGTCTCGGGGCGCAGCGTCAGGATCACCGTCGGATCGGGCCGGTCGATCACCGCGACCAGCACCGCGGCCGGCGTGGTGCCGTGCCACGAGGACTCCTCGTCGAGCGCGTCGCCGCCGATCAGCTCGGGGCTCGACCGGTGGCCGAGCTCGAGCGCCTCGCGCAGGGTGGCGGCGAGCGTCATGCCGGCTCCATCGCGAAGAAGGCGCCGTCGCTCCACAGGCCCGGCGGCGAGGCGCCCTCGGCAAGCGCGAGCTCGGCAAGCTCGTAATAGACCGGCCGCGCGACCAAAGCGTCGAGCCCGCCGCGCACTTCGAGATAGGGGTGCGGTCCCGCCTCGAAGCGCAGGCGGTGGTCCGCCCCCGCGACGACGAGGTCGCCGGTGTTGAGCCGGAAGGCGAGGTTGCGGGTCCGCCCTTCGCCCTCGCTCCTCAGCTCGACCGCGACGAAAGGCGCGTCCTCGACCTCGATGTCGAGCTTCTCGACCGGCGTCACCAGCACGTAGCGTCCGTCGGGCTCGCGCCGCAGGATCGTCGAGAACAGCCGCACCATCTCCGGCCGGCCGATCGGCGAGCCTTCGTGATACCAGGTGCCGTCGCGCCCGATCCGCATCCCGCTGTCGCCGCAATGGCTCGGATTCCATTTCTCGACCGGCGGCAGCCGCCTTTCCCCGGCCAGCCGCGCGATGTCGGCGAGGCTCAGCGCGCTGAGATCGTCCGGAGGAGGCGGCATCGGCATGACCGGCCTGTAGCCCCTGACTGGCCTTGCGCAAAGCGCGCCGCTATGCGCCGGGCGATGAACACGGCCATCGTCACCGGCGGAGCGAAGCGGATCGGCGCGGCGATGGTGCGCGCGCTGGCGGCGGACGGCTGGCACGTGCTGATCCACTATCATGAATCCCGCGCGGAGGCGGAGGCGCTGGCGGGCGAGCTGGGCGAGGCGTCGACGATCGGCGCCGACCTCGCCGACCCCGCCGCCGCCGCGGCGATCGTGGCGGCGCTGGACGGCCTGCCGCCGCCGCGCCTGCTGGTCAACAACGCCTCGCTCTTCGCCCATGACGACATAGGGGACTTCACGCCCGAAAGCTGGGCCGCGCATCTCGACGTCAACCTGCGCGGGCCCGCTCTGCTGTCGCGCGCCTTCGCTGAGCGCGCCGGCGAAGGGCTGATCGTCAACATGCTCGACGCCAAGCTCGCCGCGCCCAATCCGGATTTCTTCAGCTACACCATCTCCAAGTTCGGCCTCGCCGGCCTGACCGAGCTCGCGGCCCGCGCCTTCGCGCCCGCAATCCGCGTCTGCGCGATCGCGCCCTCGGTGACGATGGTCTCGGGCCCGCAGAGCCGCGCCAATTTCGATCGGGTGCACGGCCTCAACGCGCTCGGCCGGGGCGTCGACGTCGCCGAGGTCGCCGCCGCCCTGCGCTTCCTGATCGCCACGCCGAGCATCACCGGCCACACCATCCTGCTTGACGGCGGCCAGCGTTTCCTGTCCCTGCCGCGCGACGTTCAGTTCCTGGAGCCCGAATGACCGAGATCGCCCGCCTCGACGGCCTCGTCCCCGCTCGGCTCGCGCCGGTCACCCGCAAGATCGTGCTCGAGGATTACGATCTTCCCGTCGACATCGGCTTCCACGATTTCGAGGTCGGCAAGCCGCAGCGGCTCAAGGTCACCGTCGAGGTCTGGGTCGACGAGCGCAGCTTCGCCGCGAGCGATGCGCGCGATCTGGCCTGGGATTACGATTTCCTCCGCTCCGAAATCGGCGCGCTCGCACGGGGGCGGCGCTTCAACCTCCAGGAGACGTTCGTGCGCGAGGTCTACGATCTGGTCGCCGCCCGCCGCGGCGTCACCGCGCTGCGCGTCTCGAGCCGCAAGCCCGACATCTATCCCGATTGCGCCGGCGTCGGCGTGGAGCTCGCCTCGTTCTGACGGCTCCCCCAAGCCGTCATCCCAGCGGAAGCTGGGATCTCAGTTCTTGAAGGCAAAGAGATTCCAGCCTTCGCTGGAATGACGAAAAGGTCAGCGCCGCACCCGCGTCCTGACGCAGGCGCCCAGCCCCTCCATCACCAGCCGGTAGTCGGCCTGGATCGCCTGGTTCTCCTCGGGTGAGGCCTCGCTCAGCGCGTCGGGCGGGAGCCGGGCGGGAAGGGTGCAGGCCAGCCGGTACCAGAGCAGGGTGCCCGGCGCCGGCGCCGCCGCGCTGTCGTCGACGATCTCCGAAAGCGCCACCGACCAGCGCGGCTGCTCTCCCGGGCGGCGCAGCACGGCGAGCGAGATCGGGCGGTCGTCGGCGGTCAGCAGGAAGAACTGCGTCTCGCTCTCGCCGGCCAGAGAGCCGGGCACGTGGAAGGCCCGCCCGATGCCGACGATTCGCGGAGCCGCATCCGCGCCGCTCGCTTCGCGCACGATGCTGCGCAGCGTCTCGGCGGTCTCGGTCGAATAGGGAATCTGGGCGTCGGCGGCGACCAGCCTGAGCTCGCCGGGCCGATTCGCAGTCCGATTCGCCAGCACCAGCATTTCCGCCCGCCGCCCGAGTCGCGCGGGCCGGCCGCGCGAATCGTTCTGCAGGTCGACGAGGTAGCGCACGCGGCCGTCAATGCCGCCGCTGCCGCGGATCAGGGCGACCACCTCCGCGTCGATCAGGAAGCGCCTGTATCCGGCCGCGACATTGGGCGCCTCGCTTGCCCCGAGCGCGTCGGCATCGCGCACCCGGACGTGCGCCACGACGGGCGCGGCGGCGCCGAGATCGGCGAGGTCCGCATAGGTAAGCCCCGGAGAAGTAGGGGGAGATTGCGAATCCGCGGCGCCCGTCGGGGCGGCGAGCGCGGCTGCCGCCGCGGCGAGGAAGAGTGCTTTCATGTCGTGTCCACTATCCGGTCGCCCCGTCGCTAGGGGCGCGGGCATTAACCTTCGATTGCGGCGGAAATCCGCCATGGGTTACAACCAGGTTACAGAGTCACGCGAAGGATTGCCTCCGGCAAAACGTCACGATAGAGACCACGGCCTTGGACTACATCCGTTACACGGATGAACCGAAGCCGGTCCGCCGCGTTGTCAAGCGCTGGGAAGCGGCAAGGTGGGATGAGAGGAGCCTGGCGGATTAATGTCATACGTTGATCAGGGAATGAGCCGGGGCCGTCTGTGGGCGATCATCTCCGTGGCGATTCTGCATGCGCTCCTCGCTTATGCGTTCGTTTCGGGCCTCGCCTACAAGTTCATCAAGGAGACGAGCGAGGATCTGAAACTGGTGGAGGTCAAGGAGGCGCCGCCGCCGCCGCCTGAAGTGCCGCCGCCGCCGCCGCCCGATCAGCCGACTTCGCCGCCGATGACCGCGATCGAATCGCCGATCGTCCGGCCGAGCCCGCCGGTGATCGCGACGCCGCCCCAGATCACGCCGCCGCCGATCATCGTCCGGCCGGCGCCGCCGGCGGTGACTCCGCCGGCGCCGGTCCCGCCGCCGGTGCGGACCGTGCCGCCGCAACGCGCCCGCGCCAACCTCAATTCCTATTTTTCGGCCGACGATTATCCCGCGGCGGCGCTTCGCGGCAACGACCAGGGCACGACCGGCTTCAGCCTCACCATCGGCCCCAACGGACGGGTGAGCGAATGCTCGGTGACCGCGTCCAGCGGTTCGGCGGCACTCGATGCGGCGACCTGCCGGATCCTGCGCAGCCGGGCCCGCTACACGCCCGCCCGCGACAGCAGCGGCAATCCGACAAGCGGCAGGGATTCCGGCAGGGTGACCTGGCGGCTTCCGACCGACTGACCCTCCGACTGAGTTTTGCACTTTAGAATGAGAAGGAATTGATCAAATGGCAGCACCAGCAGCAAACGGAGCAGCGCCAGCGAATGGGGGCGACGCGTTCGGGTTCGTCGAAGCTCTCAAGGAAGGCGGCGTCATCGCGTGGATCACGCTCGGCCTGCTCGTCCTCATGTCGGTCGGCTCATGGTACATCTTCTTCGTCAAGCTGATCGACCAGCAGAAGATCATCAAGGAAGGCCGGCGCGCCCGCACCACCTTCTGGCAGTCGCCCAATTTGCGCGAGGGCGCGAACAAGCTCGGCAAGAACGGCGCCTACCGCCAGATCGTCGAGGACGGCCTGGTCGCCGAGGAGCAGCACAACAAGCTGACCGACCCGATCGACCAGCATGACTGGATGCAGAACTCGCTGGCGCGCAGCCAGGGCGCGATCACCGCCAAGCTGTCTGGCGGCCTCGCCTTCCTCGCCACGGTCGGCTCGACCGCTCCGTTCGTCGGCCTGTTCGGCACCGTCGTCGGCATCTACCGCGCGCTGATCAAGATCGGCGCGGCCGGCCAGGCCTCGATCTCCGCGGTCGCAGGCCCGGTCGGCGAGGCGCTGATCATGACCGCTCTGGGTCTCGTCGTCGCGGTTCCGGCGGTCATGCAGTACAACTGGCTGATGCGCCGCAACAAGGCGATCGGCGAGGAGCTGGCTCGCTTCGCCAACGACGTGCACGGCTACATGATGTCCGGCGGCGCGGTTCGTCCGCCGGTTCCGGCCCGTCCGACGCCGCCCCGGCCGCCTGGCGCGGGCGCGGGCGCCGGCGCGGGCACCGCGGGTGCGGCAAGCACCGGTGGGGCGTCGACCAGCACGGCGAAGTCGTAAGGACCATGCGGCGGGCCCGGCCCGCCGCATCATTCCGGCGCCGGCCAAGGCGGCGCGAAGCAGAATAGGAATCGAAACATGTCCATGCAGGTCGGCGAAAGCGGCGGTGACGAAGACGTACCGATGTCCGACATCAACACGACGCCCCTCGTGGACGTCATGCTGGTGCTGCTGATCATCTTCCTTATCGCCGTGCCGATCGTGCTGCAGTCGATTCCCGTGCGCCTGCCGAAGGTCGCCTATGAGGTCACCGACACCAAGCCCGAGAACGTCAACCTGTCGGTGCGCGCGGTGAACGGCGAATGCGAGGTCTATTGGGACGTGACTCGGCTGAACACGCAGGAGCTGCTCGATCGCGCGCGGGGCTATTACAGGCAGCAGTTCTCGGAGCTCACCGGGATGACGCCCGAGCAGTTCGGCCGCGCGCGGCGGACGCTCAGCGCCGACCAGGACGAGAATTTGCCGGAGGCGCATATCCGCGCCGACATCGACACGCCCTATCGGTGCGTCGGCGGCGCGATCTTTACCATGCAACGCGCGGGCTATGCCCGCATCGGCTTCATTTCGGAGCCGGAACCCACTGGCGGCCAGCGGCTGTAGGCCGGATCGATTCAGGAGCGATTTAAATGAGTGCATCGGTCACAGATCCCGAATCATCCGAACCGATGATGGACATCAACACGACGCCGCTCATCGACGTCATGCTGGTGCTTCTGATCATGTTCATCATCACCATCCCGGTGCAGACCCATGCGGTGAAGCTCGATCTGCCGCAGGCCACGGAGGCGCCGCCGCCGCTGGTGGACCCGGTCAAGAACGTGGTCGTCGTCCTGCCCAACAATACCATTTTGTGGAACGGTGCTCCGGTCACCCTGGAGATCCTGCGGCAGTATCTCGACGCCAGCAAGCTGCAGCCGAACCAGCCCGAGCTGCACCTCCAGCCGCATGCGGAGGCGCGCTATGAGGTGGTCGATCAGGTGCTTGCCCAGACCAAGCTTGCGCAGATCACCACGATGGGCTTCGTCGGCAACGAATATTATGCGGACGTCTTCAGACGCCCGTAAGTCTCCGGCTCCTGAGGGGCGGCGGGCGACCGCCGCCCTTTTTTCTTGCGCCGCATGATTGTCCGCCAGGCTGCATGCCGCTGCGGCGGGGCGGGCATCCTGCGCCGCTCCCTCACCCTCCCTCTCCCCGGGCCGGGAGAGGGGAAGCGACGCTGATCTAATCCCCTCTCCCATTTGGGGAGAGGGAGGGCCCGCCGCGGAGCGGTGGGAGGGTGAGGGTCCCCAAGCCGCCGCCCGGCGCAGCCGGGTGGGAGGGTGAGGGTCCCCAAGCCGCCGCCCGGCGCAGCCGGGTGGGAGGGTGAGGGTCCCTAAGCCGCGATCCCCTCGAATTGCAGCCGCGCCAGCCTCGAATAGAGGCCGCCGGCCGCGCTGAGCGCGTCGTGCGTCCCTTCCTCCACGATCCGGCCATGGTCCATGACGATGATCCGGTCGGCGGCGCGCACGGTGGCGAGGCGGTGGGCGATGACGATCGTCGTCCGCCCCTCGACAAGCCGCTCGAGCGAGCCCTGCACCGCCCGCTCCGATTCGGCGTCCAGAGCGGAGGTCGCCTCGTCGAGCAGCAGCAAGGGCGAATCGCGCAGCAAGGCGCGGGCGATGGCGATGCGCTGGCGCTGCCCGCCCGAGAGGCGCGCGCCGCCCTCGCCAAGGTAAGTGTCGAGCCCCTCGGGCAGCCGGCGCAGGAAGTCGGCGGCGTTCGCCGCCTCGGCGGCGGCCCATAGCTCCTCGTCCTGTGCCTCCCAGCGGCCGTAGCGCAAATTGTCGCGCGCCGAGGCGGCGAAGATCATCGTTTCCTGGGGCACGACGGCGATGCGCGCGCGGATCGCCGCGGGATCGGCCTCGCGCAGCTCGACGCCGTCGATGCGGATGCTGCCCTCGCCCGGATCGTAGAAGCGCTGCGCGAGCTGGAAGATGGTGGATTTGCCGGCGCCCGAGGGCCCGACCAGCGCCAATGTCTCTCCGGGCGCGACCGAAAAGCTCAATGCGTCGAGCGCGGCGACCTCGGGCCGGGTCGGATAGCGGAAGGTGACCGCGTCGAACTCGATCGCGCCGCGCGCGGGCTCGGGCAGCGGCACTGGATTGGGTGGCGCCTGGATCTGCGGCACCTGGGCCATCAATTCGGCGATCCGCGCGGTCGCGCCGGCGCCGCGCAGCAGGTCGCCATAGACTTCGGTCAGCGCCCCGAAGGCGCCTGCGACGATGGCGCCGGTGATGACGAAGGCGGCGACCGTGCCGCCGCTGAGCGCGCCCTGCGAGACGTCGATCGCCGCCTCGCGCATCAGCATGGTGACCGACCCGAACAACATGGTGATGACGATCGCGGTCAGGATGGCGCGGAGCGCGATCCGCCGCCTGGCGGTGGCGAAGGCGCGCATCACCGCGGCGCGGAAGCGGCTGCTCTCGCGTGCCTCCTGGCCGAACGCCTGGACGACCTTCATCGCGCCCAGCGTCTCGGCGACGATCGTGCCGAGATCGGCGATCCGGTCCTGGCTGTGGCGGGAGACCGTCCGCACGCGGCGGCCGAGCAGCACCACGGGCACGATGACGAGCGGGATTCCGAGCAGGAGGCCCGCGGTTAGCATCGGCGCCAGCGTGAACAGGTAGATGACGCCGCCGATGCCGAGCACCAGGTTGCGCAAGGCCACGGAAACGGTCGAGCCGACCACGATCTCGATCACCGCGGTGTCGGAGGTGACTCGCGAGGCGATTTCGGACGGCCTGTTCTCCTCGAAGAAGCGGGGCTCGAGCCTCAGCAGATTGTCGTGCACCGCGCCGCGTATGTCGGCGATCACCCGCTCGCCGAGCATCGACACGAAATAGAAGCGCAGGGCGGTGGCGATGGCGAGCACCACCACCATCACGAACAGATAGTTGAAATGCGGTCCGATCGCGCCGTCGCCGGCGTCGGTGAAGCCCTTGTCGATGACCCGGCGGAAGCCGTCCGGAATGGCGAGCGTGGCGCCGGCCGCGACCAGCAAGGCGAGGCCCGCCCCCGCGATCGTGCCCTTGTAGCGGATCGCGTAGCGCCAGATCATGATGAGGTTGCCGATCTTCCCCTTCGGCCCTTCGTCGATCCTGCCCCTTGCCATGGGCGCGGGCGTAGCAGCGGGAGGGGGGCCCGCCAATCCTTCGCGGTTGGCGCATGGGGACAGCGCTAGTTCGTCATCCAGCGAAAGCTGGAATCTCTTTGCCTTTGCTGACTCGAGAAAAGGGGGAAGCGAGATTCCAGCTTTCGCTGGAATGACGGAGCGGCGCGGGAACCTTTGACCGGCCGGTCGGTCATAACCGTATGGACCAATGCCTTCCCCTACCCCATAAGGCGCGCGAAGCGGGGGGCGGGGACTGAATGTTATACGACGCGTATGAAATGCAGCGCTCGCTGCTCGCCGGCGCGAGCACCCTGGCCAATCTCGGTGCCGACTGGCTGAACAATCCCGCCAATCCCATGAGCTATTCGCACATGGGGCCGATCATGGCCTCGGCGCTCGACGTCTTCGCGCACGCCTCGGCGCTGCGCGGCAAGCCCGAATTCGGGCTCGAGACGACGACCGTGGAGGGCAGGGAGGTTGCGGTCACAGAGGAGATCGTGGTCCGCAAGCCGTTCGGCCAGCTGAAGCGCTTCCGCCGCGAGGGGGTCGAAGGCGGGCCGCGGCTGCTCATCGTCGCGCCCATGTCGGGCCACTATGCGACCCTTCTGCGCGGCACGGTCGAGCGCATGCTGCCCGGCCACGACGTCTACATCACCGACTGGCGCGACGCGAAGCTGGTTCCGCTTTCGGAGGGCAGGTTCGACCTCGACGATTATGTCGATTATCTGATCGGGTTCCTCGAGCATATCGGCCCCGGCGCGCACATGCTCGCCGTCTGCCAGCCCGCCGTGCCCGCTTATGCCGCGGCCGCCGTGATGAGCGCGGACAAGAACCCCTGCCGCCCGAAGACGCTGACCATGATGGGCGGGCCGATCGACACGCGCAAGGCGCCGACCGAGGTCAACACGGTGGCGACCCAGCGTCCCCATGCCTGGTTCAAGAGCAACGTCATCGTCACCGTGCCCTATCTCTATCCGGGCGCCGGGCGCAGGGTCTATCCGGGCTTCCTGCAGCTCGCCGGCTTCATGGCGATGAACTTCGGCAATCACATGGTCAGCCACTGGGGCATGTTCCGCCACCTCGTCGAGGGCGACGGCGAGGGCGCCGACGCCACCAAGGACTTTTACGACGAATATCGCGCGGTCTGCGACATGACCGAGGAATTCTACCTGCAGACGATCGACGTCGTCTTCCAGCGCCACGCGCTTCCTGAGGGCGAGATGATGCATCGCGGCCGCCGCGTCGACCCGGCGGCGATCACCGACGTCGCGCTGCTCGCCATCGAGGGTGAGCGCGACGACATTTCCGGAATCGGCCAGACCCGCGCCGCGCTCGACATCTCGACCGGGCTCGGCGCGAAGCAGAAGCGCTACCACCTCGCCAAGGGCGTCGGCCATTACGGCATCTTCAACGGCTCGAAGTGGCGGGGCCGGATCGCGCCGATCGTGGAGCAATGGATCGCCAGATTTGCCTGAGCGTTTCTTCTCCGCTGGCGGGAATTGCTGGCGGATAGAGTGGGCCGACCGCGCCGCTTTGGTCGTCGATGCGGCCGACTATTTCGATCATGCCCGCCGCGCCATGCTCCAGGCGAAGCACCGGATCATGCTGATCGGCTGGGATTTCGACGCCCGCATCCGCATTGGCAACGCAGCCGAGGACGGCGGCCCGGAAACCATCGGCCGCTTCATCCTGTGGCTCGCCAAACGCCGCCCGGGCCTCGAAATCTACCTGCTGCGCTGGGACATGGGTGCGCTCAAGTCGCTCTTCCGGGGCATCACCCCGCTGGTCGCGCTGCGCTGGAAGCTGCACAGGCGCATTCACGTGAGGCTCGACGGCGCGCATCCGTTCGCCGCGTCGCATCACCAGAAGATCGTCGTGGTCGACGATTGCTTCGCCTTTTGCGGCGGTATCGACATGACCGCCGGGCGATGGGACCGGCGCGCGCATCGCGACGACGACCCCGAGCGGGTCGGGCCTCGCGGCAAGCCGCACGGGCCCTGGCACGACGCCACCATGGCGCTGGAGGGGCCGGCCGCGGCAGCGCTGGGCGAACTCGCGCGCGATCGTTGGGCGCGCGCGGGGGCCGGCGATCTGGCCCCGGTCGATGGCGGCGCCGATTGCTGGCCGGCCGGGCTGGCGAGCCATTTCGAGGCGGTCGACGTCGCGATCGCGCGCACCCTGCCCGAACATGGCGGGCACGACCCGGTTTTCGAGATCGAGGCGATGATGCTCGATCTCGTCGCCCGCGCGCGCCGCTTCCTCTACGTCGAGACCCAATATTTCGCGTCGCGCCGGATCGCCGAGGCGATCTCGCGCCGCCTCCGGGAGCCAGACGGGCCCGAGGTCGTCATCGTCAATCCGGAGCAGGCCGACGGCTGGCTCGAGCAGCAGGCGATGGACACCGCCCGGGCGCGCCTGCACGAAGCGCTCGCCCGCATCGACGCGCACGGCCGCTTCCGCATCTACATACCCTATACTGCGGGCGGCGCGCCGATCTACGTCCACGCCAAGATCATGATCGTCGACGATGTCGTGCTGCGGGTCGGCTCCTCGAACATGAACAACCGCTCGCAGCGGCTCGACACGGAGTGCGACGTCGCGATCGACGCGGAGGCGGAGGGAAATGCGCGTGCCGGCGCGGCGATCGGCGCGCTCCGCGCCGGGCTGCTCGCCGAGCATCTCGGCGTCGCGCCGGAACGGGTCGAGGCCTGCCTTGCGGAAACAGGGTCGCTGATCGCCACGATCGAGCGCCTCGCCGGGCCAGGCCGCTCGCTGCGCCGCTACGCCCCGCCGGACCTCAACGCCGTCCAGCTCTATCTCGCGGACAATGAAGTGCTGGACCCCGAAAACCCGGACGACACGTTCGAGCCCCTGACCCGCCGGCCCGGCCTGTTGCGCCGTTTGCGCAGGCCCGGCTGAGCGAAGGGGACCGCGGCAGGTCGGCCAGAGTCTGTCCTGGTGACGCTGAATCGCAGGAGCACCGGCCGCGCTTCAATCCGAACAGGACCGACTCGCCGTCATGGCCGGCGCGCCGACCGCCGTCTCGAACGCGAGATTTTTCCATCGCTGCCCGCAGATAATGAGCAGGCGCATGTCCAAGGCCCATTCAAGCCGGCTGGCTCACCGTCTCCAGCAGCCCCTCGAACAGCCGCCGGCCATCGGTGCCGCCATGGGCCGCCTCCACCATCCGCTCGGGGTGGGGCATCATGCCGAGCACGTTGCCGCCCGCGTTCAAGATGCCGGCGATGTTGCGCGCCGAGCCATTGACCGCGTCGGCATAGCGGAAGGCGACCCGGCCCTCGCCCTCCAGCCGGTCGAGCACTGCCTCGCCGGCCTGGAAATTGCCGTCGTGATGGGCGACCGGGATGGTGATCCGTTCGCCCGCTTCGTAGCGGGCGGTGAAGGCCGACTGGCTGTTCTCCACGATCAGGGGCACGTCGCGGCAGACGAAGCGGATGCCGGCGTTGCGCATCAGCGCGCCGGGCAGGAGCCTTGCTTCGCACAGCACCTGGAAGCCGTTGCAGATGCCCAGCACCGCGACGCCGCGTTCCGCCGCCTCCCTGACCGCCCACATCACCGGCGAGCCCGCCGCCATCGCGCCGGAGCGCAGATAGTCGCCATAGGAAAAGCCGCCCGGTATGGCGATCAGGTCGAGCCCCGGCGGCAGATCGTGGTCGCGGTGCCAGACCATCGCCGGCGCCCGGCCGGTTACCAGCCGCAGCGCCTCGGCCAGGTCGCGATCGCAATTGGAGCCCGGAAAGACGATGACGGCGCTCTTCACGCCTCGATCTCCTCCACCCGCTCGATCCGATAATTCTCGATCACCATGTTGGCGAGCAGCTGCCGGCACATTTCCTCGATCTCGGACTCGAGCACGTCGCCGGCGAGGTCGAGCTCGATCAATTTCCCCGCGCGCACGTCGTTGACGCCGGCAAAGGCCAGCCCCTCCAGCGCATGGTGGATCGCCTTGCCCTGCGGGTCGAGCACGCCCTTCTTCAGGGTGACGTGGACGCGGACCTTCATAAAGCGGGCGCGTCCTTTCGCGGCGAGGCTCGCAGCAGGTGCGAGAGGATGAAGGCGAGCAGCACCTGCCAGGGCAGGAACAGGGTGATTACGAGATCGTAGGCGCTCTCCACCTCGGCCAGCCTCACGCCCATCGCGCCCCACCAGGCCAACAGGAGGAGGCCGGCGACACAGGTCCAGGGACGCACGCCAGGCGCGCGCAGCCAGGGCAGCAGGCCGGCGAGCAGCAGGGGAAGCGCACCCGCGAAGCCGGCCGCCAGCCCGATGAACATCTTCGAGGTGGTCGCGCCTTCCGCTGCGGGCTGCATCATCTCGGCCGGGTCGGTGGCCATGGCGGCCGCCTCCTGAGCCTGCGCGGCCGCCTCCTGCATTTGAGAGGAGACATAGGTGAAGACATAGGCGGCCAGGCCGTGGAAGAGCGGAATGACGACGAGTAGGAAAGCGACCAGCACCCAGTTCGTGCTGCGCGCCATCACCTCGCGTGCCGCATAAGGCAGGCCGAATGCGATCGTGCACAGGCCGAGCAGCATCGGCGGCTCCAGCGCCTCCGTCTCGCCGAGCTTGAGCCCTTGATAGGCGATCAGGAAAGTCGCGGCGAAGAGCAAAGCGCCCGCGGCCAGCAGCCAGAATCCGTTCCGGTCCTCAGCCATCTCTGCGTCCTTTCCGCCAGCCCGCCGCCTGATTGATCAGATTTGCCCAACCCGTCAAATGGAGAATGGCCACCTTCACCATCGTCATTCCCGCGAAAGCGGGAATCCAGACCGGCGGGGGAGCCTGCACGGACTCCCGCTGGGCTCCCGCTTTCGCGGGAGTGACGGCGCTGAGAGAAAGGGGACAGTCACAGTGACTGCCCCCTTTTCAGGAAAGAGGTTCGCGCAGAGACGCAGAGACGCGGAGGAGCAGTGCGGCGATGATGTCGGTCGCCTCCCTCTCCGCGTCTCCGCGCGCATGATGGGAGGGAGCCGCGCGCGGCTGCCTCTGGTGTTACATTCTCCGAACCCCTATCTTTGGAGCATGAGCGAGATCGCGCTTTCCCCTTCGGCGGCCGCCCGCGTGGCGGCGATCGCCGCGCGTCAGGCCAAGCCCGCCATTCTCAGGCTGTCGGTGGACGGCGGCGGCTGCGCCGGCTTCCAGTACCGGTTCGAGCTCGCCGACGCGGTCGCCCAGGACGACGAGACCGCCGCCCACGAAGGCGTCACCCTGGTCGTCGATCCGGTCTCGCTCGATCTGGTGCGCGGCTGCACGGTGGATTTCGTCGAAAGCCTCGGCGGCTCGGCCTTCCAGGTCACCAACCCCAACGCCGCGTCGGGCTGCGGCTGCGGGACCAGCTTCAGCATCTAGGCCCGGCCGCTACGGGCAACGGGTCATGATGATGAATGCGCCATCCTCTCTGGTGGCCCTGATCGAGTTTTCGCCGGTGCGCACGAGCGTCGACGTCGAGCCCGCCTGGCCGGGACGGGTGACGCTCAACCGGTCGCCGGTGAGCGACCAGCGCGTGCCCTCGGGCGGGCCGCCGCTGCCGTCCGCGTTGAATCCGAAGGGTCGCGCGCAATCGCCGTTATTGCCCCAGCGGCCGATCAGGGCGGCCCGATCGAGGGCGGCGGCCTCGGGAATGACCGACGCTTGATTCTCCAGTCCGAGCATGAGGTTGGCCTCGGCACCGTTACCGGTTTCAATGCCGGGGCCCGCCGCCTCGTTCGTCGGGGCCGCGACATTGTTGGCGGGCGCGGGCTGGTTTGAGCAAGCGGGGACCAGGACCAAAGCCGTCGCCGCGAGCATCGTCATTGCGATCTTCATTGGACCCCCAGGCTGATCGGATGAGACGTGCGTGTCTTTGCGTCCGATCCGCCATGCTATGCCTTGCCGGGGACCGCGTCTAGCCGCCGCTCCGCCGCCAGAGAGGCCGCAGCAGCGCCGCGCGCGCCGCGCCGCGGACGAACAGATAGTCCATCAGCTCCGCTTCGGGCAGGGCCCCCATGCCGCTCTTCTCGCCGCCGTCGCCGGCGCCAAGGCTGAGCAGCGCGACGCCGCGCTCCATCGCCGCGGCATAGGTCCAATAGCCCGTCAGGTAACCCGGGCTGTGCCGGGCGAAATCCTGGTCGTAGCTGGTCGCGATGCAATAGCGGGTGCGCCCGCAATCGAGCCCGAAGCTGAACGCGACCGGCGAGCCGCCGATGGACAGGATACCGGCACTGAGCATCGCGGCCAAAGCGGGATCGCGGATCACCTCGTCCCAGCCCCGCCGCAGCGCCGGATCGACGAATTTGGGATCGGCGCCGGCGCGGCTGCCCGCCCAGCTGTTGCGCTCGATCGCGGCGAGCGCGTCGAGCGCCCCTGCGTCCCAGCCCTCGCCGGTCACGAAGCGGAAGTCGAGCGCGCCGAGCCGGGCGAGCTTCTTCTCATGCTTGTGCATGTTGCGCGCGGTCGACGGCTTCGGCCAGGGTTCGGCCGCGCGCGCCGCGTCGATGTCGAACGCCCAGGAGGTCGCCGTCCGCCGCGCAAGCACCGACCAGCCGCAGCGCCGCGCCAGCTTCAGCAGCCGCGCCGCGGTCGGGTCGTTGTCCATGACCGGGCCGAGCCGCCAGGCCCGGCCGAGCGCCTCGCGGGCCGCCGGCGCCGCGAGCAGGGCCGCCAGCTCCCCGTCGTCGATGTCGCGGGCCAGGGGAAAGCTGCGAAACGGCCAGTAGCAGCCCGGGACGGCGCGTATTCCGAGCAGGCGGGGGCCGGCGCGGACGATGGGCAGGGCCGCGATCACCTGGCCGCCCGCGCGCCTGGCGACGAGCGTCGCGGCGGGCGAGTCCCCAGCCGCCGCGGCGAACCAGGATCGGCGGAGGAACGCGTGGCGCGGGTCCGCCGCCGCAGCAGCCTCGTCGATCGCGGGCGGCAGGCCTTGCTCGAGGCTTATCGACGGCGCGGCGGCCGCCCGGATCGGAACTTCGCAGGCCATGTCAGCGCCGCAGGCGCCGCAGCGCCCGCTTGAGGCCGAGCGCCGTCGCCGCCTTCTTGGCCAGCCTTACCCCCCGGTCGAACCCGTTCAGGGCATGGCCGGCGAGCAGATTGCCGGCGGTCGGGCGCAGCAGCAGCAGGTCGAGGCAGTCGACGCCGCCGGTCGCGAACAGGCTTTTATGCTGGCCTTCGCCTTCGGTGAAATCGAACAGGCGGAAGGCCTTTTCCGCCATCAGCTGCCGCATCGCCTCGAGCTGGAGCACGGTGCTGGGCGAATATTCGGCGAAATCGGGATCGTGGCCGAGATGGGCGTAGATCAATGTCGCCCCTTCGGCCGGCGCCCACAGATAGGCGATCGGCGCGCCGTCGAGGAACAGGAGCCAGCCCCGGGCGCGGCCCGCGCGGGCCAGCGCGCGCATCTGCGCCAGCGCCTCGGGCCCGTCGGGCAGGCCGGCATCGAGCAGCCGCTCCTGATAGGTCCTCGCCGACAAGGCGCGGGCCTTCGCGTGGAACGCCTCGATCTCCTCCTCGCCGCGATAGCAGCGCAGGTCGAGCGCCCCCCCCGAGCGCTCGGCGAGCTTCCTCAATTTGCGCCGGCAGGTCGAGCGGCTCTTCGCCGAGAAGCCGGCCAGATAAGCGTCGAAATCCAAATCGAGCCGGGCATAATAGCGCCGGTAAAGCTGGCGCACGAACGGCTTCAGCCCCTCATGGCGCGCGACGAGCGCATCGAGCGCCGCCGCGGGCAGGGCGGTCACCAGATAGCCATGCTCGCCTTGCCCGAGCGGCGGCAGCGCCGGCGCGCCGCCCTCCAGGCCCTCCTTGAGCGAGAGCCCGCGGCGCACCAGCCGGCGGCGCAGCGTGACGAGAGTGCGCGCGCCGATCCTGAGCGGAAGCGAGATTTCAGAGGCCGGCAAGGGCGACCAGCTCCTCCATGGCGAGGATCGGCGGCGCCGCGACCATTGCGACCGCGACCGCCGGCTTCTCGTAGCGCGCCGTGCCCCAGGCCTGCTCCGCCATCCGCCGCGCCGTGCGCAGCGTCCGTGCGGGCATCGGCTCGGCGGGACGCGACGGCGCGCTGACCCTCAGCGCGTCGAACCGGGCGGTGGGCAGCTCCGAGCGCTTGCCGTCGAGAAAGGCGCAGAGCCGGTCGAAGCGCCCCCGCACCAGCCGGTTGACCCGCCGGCCGTCGCGGGTGGCGAGCTCGAAGCTGTGGCAGACGATGGTGACGGCCCTGTGCCGGTTGAAGGCGGCATGGTCGAGCGCGGCCTGCATCTCCTGGCGGGAGAGCGCGCAGATCTGGAAAGGACGCAGGCCGCCGTCGCGGCGCCTGATCTGGGTGATCGGGATTTCGGTGACGCCCCGGCACCGGGCCGGGTCGATCAGCGCCGGATCGAGCGGCAGCGCGCTCGGCCAGGGATGCTCGGCGCCGTTATGGCTGCTGTCGAAAGCGATTCCGAGCTCGCTCAAGGCATCGAGCGTATCGGCATTGGCCGCATAGCTGCCCGAGCGGAACGCCGCCGGCGGCGGCGCGCCCGCCGCGATCAGGAGGTCGCGCGCGGTGGCGATCAGGTCGCGCTGCCCCTTTTTGTCGAAGTCGGTCAGCTCGAAGCGGGCCTCATCCTTCCGCCCCTGCGCCAGATCGTGCCAGAAGCTGTGCAAATGGAGCTGCACCTCCTGCCCGGCCTCGAGAATTGGCTCCACCATCCGGCGGATCGGCTCGATCCCGTAGACCATGGCGGGCATCGGATCGACGAAGAAGCAGGCGCTGAGCCCGTGCCGCTTCAGCACCTCCAGTTGATAGGGCACCCCGGCCCCCGCCGGATCGTAGCTCAGCGCGAAATTGTCGCGCCAGCCCCCCTCCTTGGCGAAATGCCGCCAGGTGAGCTCGGTATCGATGGTGATGAGAACCTGCGTCGCCATGCGTGCGCCATAGGGCAAACCGGTAAAAGCCCCCTAAACGCGGAAGACCTCGTCATTCCCGCGAAAGCGGGAATCCATAAGCGCGGGACCGCGCGGAGGCAGGCTGGATTCCCGCTTTCGCGGGAATGACGGGAAAGGCTAAGGCAGGGCCATGAAGATCGTCACCTACAATCTCAACGGCGTCCGCGCCCGCTTGCCGCGGCTGATCGAGTATCTCGCCGAGCAGAAGCCCGACGCGCTCTGCCTGCAGGAGATCAAGTGCGACGACGACGCCTTCCCCATCAACGACATCCGCGCCGCCGGCTATGACGGGGTGTGGCACGGCCAGAAGGGCTTCAACGGCGTCGCCATCCTCGCGCCGGCCGCCACCCCGGTCGCGCTCCGCCGGCAGGGCCTGCCCGGCGATCCGGACGACACTCACAGCCGCTATATCGAGGCCGAAATCGGCGGCATCGTCATCGCCTCCATCTATCTGCCCAACGGCAATCCGGTCGGAACCGAGAAATTCGCCTACAAGCTCGCCTGGATGGACCGGCTGCGCGCCCATGCCGCCGAGCTGCTGGCCGAGGAGAAGCCGGCCGTGCTCGCCGGCGACTGGAACGTGATCCCGACCGACGATCCCGACGACGTCTTCTCGGCCAAGGCGATGGCGCATGACGCGCTGATGCAGCCCGAAAGCCGCCAGGCCCTGCGCCGCATCCTCAATCTGGGCTATACCGACTCGATCCGCGCCCGCTATCCGCAGGGCGCGCTCTACACCTTCTGGGATTACACCGCGGGCTGCTGGCAGCGCGACGCCGGCTTCCGCATCGACCACCTCCTCCTCTCCCCGCAGGCCGCCGACCTCCTGCGCGACGCCGGAGTCGACAAGGACTATCGCGGGCGGGAGAAAGCCAGCGACCATGCGCCGACCTGGGTGGAGATCGAGGACTGATAAATGGGGACAGTATATATTTTTCAAGCCGCCGCTTGCATCCAACGGGCCCGGCCGTGTCGAAAAATATATACTGTCCCCATTTTCACTCCCACCTGGGTGAAGCTAGGGGACGGCAACTCGTAACTGTCCCCATTCAGCCAAGCGTGAACGCCTCGTTATACGCGCTCTGGAAGCCGCCGCCCTGGACCGGCCCGCCGCCCGCCACGTAGATCCACTCGCCGATCGCCTCCGCGCCCATGCCGTGGCGCGGGGTGCGCATCGGCGCGTGCGCCTCCCAGGCGTCGCGGGCGGGGTCCCAGCTTTCATTGTTGCCGAACACGCGCAAAGTGCCCTCGCCGCCGATCACGAAGATCCGACCGGCATGGAAGACCGCGCCCTGGCCCGAGCGCGGCGTCGGCAGCGGCGCGGCCTGGCGCCAGCGCCCGGGGCCGGGCTCGAAGACGTGGTGGAGCCCGGTGTTGAAGTGGAAATTGTCCTTGCGCCCGCCGATCGCGTGGATGCGGCCTTGCGCCTCGACGCAGCCGATATGGTCGACCCGGTCGGGCAGGGGCGCCAGCGTCTCCCAGCGGTCCGCGGCCGGATCGTAGACCTGGTGGACGTCGACCGAATCGGCATCGCGCCCGCCGACCGCGTGAATCCTGCCGGCGAGCGCCACCGCCGAAATCGCGCCGCGCGGGCTCGGCAGGGGCCTGATCCGCTGCCATTGATCGGCCCCCGCATCCCACACGAAGCATTGCGAATGGGGCGCGCGGTTCTGCTCGTTGAAGCCGCCGATCGCGTAGATCCGCTCGCCGATCGTCGCCACCCCGACATGGTTGGCCGGGTGCGGCAGCGCGGCGGCGGCGCGCCAGCGGTCGGCGGCGGGGTCGTAGACATGGTGGTAGTTGCGGTTGACCTGCTGCTCGCCATAGCCGCCGATCACGTGCATCCGTCCGCGGCAGACGGTCGCCCAGGCCATCTCGCTGCGCGGCAAGGGCAAAGGCGCCCGCGCCGCCCAGCGGCCGGGCCGGGCCGAGGCCGGGGCGGAGGAGAAAGTATAACGCTGCCCCTCATGTCCTTGCGGGAGCGTGGCCGGGCCGGGCTCGCGCAGGCTGGCGATCATGTGGTCCTGATGCTGGGCCCGCGCGGCACCACCGGCGGTGGCGGCGAGGCCGCCCAGGAAAAGCCTGCGGGTCAGGGTCACGGCGCGCCTCCTTAAATGGGGACAGTATATATTTTTCCGGCCGCCCTGGACGCAATCGGCGCGCCCGGACGCGAAAAATATATACTGTCCCCATTTAGCGGCAAAGCCGGATGGGGGCGCGCCCTAAAACTCGACCGACGCCCGCGCATAGAGGAAGCGGCCGTTGAAGCCGAAGGGCGAGAAGCCCGAATAAGGCAGGTAATATTGGTTGATCGGGTAGAAGCCGCCCCCTTCCGAGGCCGGCCGCGCTCCGAACGGCGAGCGGTCGGGATAGATGTCGAATACGTTGTCGGCGCCGATCGCCAGGTCGAGATGCCCGAACGCGCGGTAGCGCAGCTCGATATCGGTGATCCACTTGGCGCCGAGCCGGATGTCGTCCGGCCCGAGCAGGGTGAGGCTCAAGGGGTCCGCGAGCGGCGCGGTCGCGCCCGGCGCGATCACCTCGCCGAAGCGGGTGGTGCGGACGGTGAGCCCGAAATCGCCGAAATCGCCGTCGGCGCTGAGCACGACCTTGTCGCGCGGCTGGCCGTCGGTGAAGCGGATGCCCTCGACTCGTCCGAACAGGACGATGCCCGGGATGGTGGCGAGTGGCCCCAGATTGTTGAGCCGCCTCTGGATCCTCGTGCGGTTGTGATTGTAGGCCGCGGTCAGCGTCCAGGTGCCGAAGCCGGGGCGGAAGCGGTAGCTGGCGACCGCGTCGATCCCCTGGGTGCGCGTATCGAGGCCGTTGATGAAGAAGCGCGCGGCGCCGACGCTCTGGAAGCCGTTGGCGTCGAGCAGCGCCTTGACCGCCGCGTTGACCGCCGCCGTGCCGCTGCCGGCCGCGCCGAGATTCTCGGTCAGCACGATTCGGTCGTCGATGTCGATCCGGTAATAGTCGATCGTCAGCGTCAGCCCGCTGACCGGGTTGGCGGTCGCGCCGAAGCTCAGGTTGAGCGACTTTTCGGGCTCGAGGTCGCGCGAGCCGAGCGCGCGCGCCACCGGGCTGTTGACCGCGAGCGTCGAGATGTCGACCGGCAGGCCGTTGATGAAATTGGTCGAGGTGGTGGTGAAAAACTGCTGGTGGAGCGAGGGCGCGCGGAAGCCGTTGGAGATCGAGCCGCGGATCGCATAGCCGGCGACCGGCTCGTAGCGCAGCGCCAGCTTGCCGTTCACGGTATCGCCGAAATCGGAGAAATGCTCGTAGCGGCCGGCGAGGACGGCGGTGAAGCCTTCGAACAGATTGGCGTCGAGTTCGACATAGGCGGCCCAGCTGTGCCGGCTCTCGTCCGTTGCGCTGGCGGTGGGGATGCCGGGGAAGCCCTGGGCACCGGCCGGCGCGGCGCGGCCCGGGAAGCTGCAAATGCCGGTGCCGGCATTGTAGACGCCCTGCTGCGTGGTGCAGTCGGCCGCCGTGGTCGCGACCGAGGGGCGGAACAAGGGGCCGGTCGCGAAGGACTGGAGGTCGCCCGGGCGGATACCGAAATTCTCGTTGCGATATTCCCCCCCGACCGCGATCGAGAGCGGGGTGGCCAGGCCGATCTCGAACTGGCGGGAGAAATCGAGGTTGGCGACGGTCTGCCCGTAGCGAAGGCCGCCGGCGTCGAATTCGGACTGGCTGGCGGTGCCGAACGAGGTGTTGAGGCTGTTCCTGACCGTATAGTCGAAGCTGTTGTGGCCGTAGCCGATCGAGAAATCGGCGTTCCATCCGCCGAGCTCGCCGCGAATCCCGCCCGTGCCCGCATAATCTTCGAGGGTCGTGTCGATGAAGGGCAGGAAGCCGTACGGCGTCAGCGGCACGAAATTGGCGGCATTGGGAGTCTGGTTGGGCAAGAGCGTCCCGAAGTCGCGGTTGGCGACCGCATTCTGGTTGCGGTAATTGGCGGCGCTGAGCCCGTTGCGGTGGGCGTAGGAGGCGAAGGCGTAGAGCTCCCAGCCGCCGCCGACCTCCAGCTCGGAATTGACGAACAGATTGACGTCCTGCGTGTCGGCGTCGCCATAGCGGAATTCGAGCCGGTCGAAGCTCAGCTCGCGCGGATCGAAGGCGGGCGGGGCGGGCCGGTTGTAGTTGGGCCTCAAATCGTAGCCGGCGCGGTTGGTCGGGTTGCGGTCGCGATATTCGGCGGTGATGTTGACGAAGCCGTTGGGGCCGAGCGGCAGGCCGATATTGGCGCCCAACGTGTAGATGCGGCCGTCGCGGGCGCGGCGCTCTCCGTCCGCGGTGGCGGCGAAGACGCGGGTGTCGGTCGGATCGAGCACTGGCTGGCCGGCATTGGTCTGGAGGCCGGTGATGTCGGCGACGTCGCTCAACGTGGTGTGATAGCGGCCGTACATCGCGGTGATGCGCCCGCCATGATTGGCGCCGCGCAGCCGGATGTTGATCACGCCGGCGATCGCGTCCGAGCCATATTGCGAGGAGGCGCCGTCGCGCAGCACCTCGATACGGCTGATCGCGAGGCCGGGGATCAGGTTGAGGTCGACGGCTGCGCTGCCGCGGCCGACCGTGCCGTTGATGTTGAGCAGCGAGGAGACGTGGCGGCGCTTGCCGTTGACCAGCACCAGCGTCTGGTCCGGGCTGAGGCCGCGCAGTGTCGCAGGGCGCAGCGCATCGGTGCCGTCGGCGATCGAGGGCTGCGGAAAGTTGAACGAGGGCACGAGATTGTTGAGGATCTTGTTGGTCTCGACCTGTCCCGAATTGGCGATCGCCTCGGTCCCGAACACGTCGACGGGGACCGGGCTGTCCGCCACCGTGCGGTCGGTGCGGCGCGTGCCGGTGACGATGATCGCGGTGTCGGGGGCTGGATCTTCGCCCGCGGCCGCGGCCTGATCTGCGGGCGCGGGGTCCTGGGCCAGAGCGGGCGAGGCGAGCAAGGCGAAGGACGACAGAGTCGACAAGAACGCGGCGCGTGTAAGATCGGACATATTATTCCCCCTCGAAAAGCAGTCCCCGACCGATGTTTAGGCTCTTTTCGCATTCTGCAAAGCGCGTTCTTGCGAAAGCGGGAGAACAGCTTGTTTCGCGCCCCGGCGGCGGTTCCGAATCTCGGCTCTTCCGTTTCCGCCGCGAAGGGGGCATGATGGGTGCCCGATCGTAGCTGGAGGTTCCCATGGCCAGGTTTCTCGTTGCCGCGCTGCTCGCTTTTGGCGCCGTGTCCGCACAGGCGGAGCCGTCCTCGACCTCGGTGCCCATCCAGCCGGCCCCCGATACCGCCGCGCAGAGGCAGGCCTTGCGCAGCCTGACGGCCTGCCTGGCCCAGGCGCGGCCGCGCTGGGCGCGCCAGACGCTTGCGCATGCCTATCTGAGCGAAGCCCAGGCGAGCCTCGCCTCGCAGGCGCTCGCCGGGACGGACAATTGCATTCGCGGCCCCGAGGGAATCGACGTCACCTTCCGCACCTCGAGCCTTGTCGGCAGCCTGGCCGAGCATTTTCTCGAGACGGAGCTGCAAAGGGCGGATTTCGAGCGCCTGTCGAGGACCCTCTCCACGATGGCGCCGCTCAACGTCACCGAGGATTTCGCTTTGTGCGTGGCGGCGCGCAATCCGGCCGTGGCGCGCGACCTCGCGCTCAGCGAGCCCGGCAGCCCCGCGGAGGCGCAGGCGGCAAGCCAGGTCGCCGGCTATGTGGAGCGCTGCACCGGTGAAGGCGAGCGGCTGACGGTGGACCTGCAGGCGCTGCGCGCGCTGACCTCCACCGCGCTCTACCGCGGGGTCACCACCGTGCTGGCGGCAAACAACTGACGTGAGCGGGCGGCCGCCGGCGCTCGCCGGCAGTCGCCCACCGATCGTCAGCGAGGCGTGAACGTCGGGGTGCTCGAACCGTCGGGATAATTTCCGTTTCCGTGGATCGCGGATTCGCCCTGCAGCCTGCGTGCGGCCTCCGCATCCTCCTCCCACGATCGTTCCGTGCGGCACGAGCGGCGGCTCAGGCGGGTTCCGCTGAGCACGACGTTTCGGCAAATCCTCCGGCTGGTATCGGCCCGACTCGTCCTGGGCTGGGACTCCTGCGCCGCGGCCGGCGCGGTACCGGCGGAGAAAGCGGGGCTCGCCCAGAGCACGCCAAAACCGACGGCCAGCGCCGGGGCGGTCATGATCGGCCTCAAGCTCATTTTATAATTCTCCCCTTGCTGCGGCCTCATTCTCGGCGGCGAACAATCCAGTGTCGAGGGCCGGGGGCCGGTGCCGTCGGGGTAGGAACCGTTGAACCGCAATCCTCCTCTCTCGGCTGGGATGCCGATCGGCCAGGCACCGGCGGCTCACCCTCCTCAGCGATTAGGCTTCCCGGCCCCCTGGGGCCCGTCGCGATATTGCCCGTCATAGGCGGCGTCCGACTGCGCCCTGCGCGCGGCCTCCGCATCCTCTTCCCATGCCCGCGCCGTGCGGCACGAGCGCCGGCTGAGGCGAGTCCCGCTCAGCACCAGGTTGCGGCATATCCGCCGGCTGGTGTCGACCTGAGTCGTCTTCGGCTGCGATTCCTGCGCCGCGGCCGGCGCGGATTCGGCGGTAAGCGCCGGGCCGGCCCAAAGCGCGCCAAATCCTATGGCCAGCGCGGACGCGGTCACGATCGGCTTCACACCCATCTTCCATCCTCCCTTTCGGTCGGCCTGTCCTCAGCGGCGAGGATTTTGAGGCCGGTCTTCGCCTTCACCGTCGGGATAGCCTTTGCCATTCTCCTGCAGCCTGCGCGCCGCTTCCGCATCTTCTTCCCACGCCCGCGCCGTGCGGCAGGAGCGCCGGCTGAGACGAGTCCCGCTCAGCACCAAATTCCGGCAGATTCTGCGGCTGTCGTCGGCCTGACTCGTCTTGGGCTGCGCCTCCTGGGCAGCGGCCGGGGCGAACTCGGCGGTCAAGGCGGGGGCCGCCCAAAGCACGCCGAAGCCAATGACCAGCGCGGATGCGGACGCGATCGGCTTGATGCTCATCTTCGCGTCTCCGAGTCCCCGGCGCCGCCATCAGCGGCGAGGCGCGCCCAGGGGCCTGGCGGCCGGGTCCATATTCTGGGAATCCTGGGACGAGCTGCCGTCCGCATGCGCCCGCCGCGCGGCCTCGGCATCCTCCTCCCACGCCGTCTGCGTGCGGCAGGAGCGGCGAGTGAGGCGGGTTCCGCTCAGCGCCAGGTTCCGGCAGACCCTGCGGCTGGAATCGGGCTGCGCCGATCTCGGCTGCGCCTCGGCAGGGGTGCCCGTCTGGGGGTCCGCGGCGACGGCTGGGCTCGCCCAAGACATGCCAAGGCCCACGACCAGGGCCGACGCGGCCACCATCGGCTTCACAGCCATCTTGATTCTCCCCACTCCCTGCCATCCCGACAGCGCCGTTTCGTCAAGTACAACAAGCTCATAGCAAAAGGGATCGCGCGCGTCATCCGCCATCGACCGCCACGCCGGCGGCCACCAGGCTCAACGCCCAACCAACGAAATCTCCCGGCGAATCCAGGCTCGGCTGGGATCGGCCCGCGTCGGCGGGCCGCGCTCCTCAGGGGCGAGGCAAGGTACCGTCGCGAGATTGCCCGTCATAGGCGGCATCCGACTGCGCCCTGCGCGCGGCCTCCGCATCCTCTTCCCACGCCCGCGCCGTGCGGCAGGAGCGCCGGCTGAGGCGCGTGCCGCTCAGCACGACGTTCCGGCAAATCCTGCGGCTGGTATCGGCCTTGCTCGACTTCGCTTGCGCCTCGCTCGAGCCCGACTGCGATCCCGCGGTCAGGGCCGGGCCCGCCCACAACATGCCAAAGCCCACCACCAGGGCCGACGCGGCCGCCATCGGCTTCACACCCATCTTCGCTGCTCCCCTTCCCGAGTCTCGACCGTCAGCGATGCGTACCCATCGGCCGGGCACCCGTATCCTGGGCATCGCGGGACGATCCGTCGCGGTTGCCATCCTCATGCGCCCGCCGCGCGGCCTCGGCGTCCTCCTCCCACGACGTCACCGTGCGGCAGGAGCGGCGGCTGAGGCGAGTCCCGCTCAGCACCACGTTCCGGCAGATTCTGCGGCTGGTGTCGGGGTGAGCCGATTTGGTCTGGGATTGCGCCGACGTGTCCTGCGTCGAAGCGGGCACGGCCCACAATGCGCCGCACGCCACCGCAAGCGCGGACGCTGCCGCAAACGATTTCACACTCATACTAAACTCTCCTTCTCCGCTCCCGCATCGACAGCGCCGATTCGGAAAGTACAATAGTTTCATAGCGAAGGGGAGCCCGCCCGTCATCTCCCCGGAAAGCTCGCCCCCACGCCGGCCGCAATGGATGGTGGCGCGCGGTGGGACTTGCGTTCCCCACAATGCGTTCGGTCGGCCTGGGGGCCGGACCCGTGCTACGGCAGCAAGATTCACCGTGTCACGCGCGCCGGGGCAGAGCATAACAGAAGCGGGCCGGGCCGGAAATGCGGAAAGCCCGGTCCGGCCTCCCTTGGGCTCGCGGGAGAGGCGCCCCGTCGCCGGCGGGGCCCGCCTACGGATCGTCAGGCGATGCGGGGCCTGGCGAAGCGGACGGTGCCGAGATCGCCGGCGCAGCGCGTCGAGCGGTCGTGCGCGCCGTCCTCGCCGACCACTTCCATCGTGTCGCGGTCGATCGGAATGATGGTGACGGTGCGTGTGCCGGCCGCGCCCGTCAGGGTCAGCGCATCGCCCTCGAGGGTCCACAGGCCCTGGTCGCCGTCGGCCGTGGCGAAGGTGCCGTCGCCGACGAAGGCGACGGCGGTGTCGCAATCGCCCAGGTCCGACCAGCTGCCGATCAGGAAGTCCCGGTCGACTGCCGCGCGGACCGCGCCGGTCTGGGGGAGGGGCTGGGCGGCGCCGGCCGGCCCGGCGAGGGCGAAGGCGGCCAAAGCAGCGGCCGTGGCGAGGCGGAGCGGCTTGGGACGGGTCCTGTTCACTGTCCTCCCCCTCCTCGCCCGCTTCGCTCAGCAGCGCGTCGAGCGTCCGATCGAGCCGTCGGGATTGACGACGTTGAGCGTATTCTGGTCGAGCGCGCTGACCCGCAGCATGCGCGGCGCCGCGCCGGCGAAGGCCATGGTCAGGCGATCGCCCTCGAGCGTCCAGCCGGCGCCGACGCCGGCGGCGTTGGTGTAGCGGCCGTCGGCGGCGAATTCGCCCGCCTCCTCGCAGTCGCGCGAATCGGTCCAGCGGCCGATCAGGAAAGCGCGGTCGACCGCCGGCACGGCGAGGTTCGACGAGGCCGGAATGACGTTGGGATTGCCGGCGAGGCCGCGCTGCTCCCCGGAGGCGAGCGTGGTGTTGCCGGGGGTCGTGCCTGCCACACCGGCGGTTCGACCCGTGGCGCGGGCCTTGTCGGCGGGCGCGCCTTTCGCCTTGTCGTTGGAGGCGCCGCTGCTGGGGGCGAGCTGGTTGCAGGCCGCAAGTCCGAGCAGGGCGGCCGCCGCGGCCATGGTCGCAATCGCCTTCATCAACGTGTCCCCGAATGCCTGAAAGGGGATACATAACGATCCGTGGGCCCGAGCGAAAGGGCTGGAAAAGACTATCGTGATTAACGGCTTGTTCCGGGACGGTCGCGGCCCGCGCCGCGCCGCAGGCGCTTACAGGGCCTTTTCGTAGATTCGGTAGGTGCGGTTGCTCTTGCTTCCTATGGCCTCGGCGATCGAGATCATCGGCCCGTTATCGTCGAGCACCCAGCCGACCTCGGCGCGCCTTATGCCGTAACGGCCGTTGCCGGCGCGGCGGATATATTCGATCATCATGAAGGCGAGCTGGCTGGCGAGCCGGGTCGCGTGCAGCTTGCTCAGCACCCCCATCAGCGGCACGCGCCCGCCGTGCGGCCGCATCCGTTTCAGCCGCCAGAACAATTTGATCCAGCCGAACGGGAAGAGCTCGCCCTTCAGATCCGCGATGAACTCGTTGAGGTCGGGCACCGACATCATGAACGCCACCGGCTCGCCGTCATATTCGGCGACCTTGATCATGTCGTTGAGCACCATCGGCTTCAGCTTCTTGCCCACATAAGCGGTCTCGGCGTCGGTCAGCGGGATGAAGCCCCAATTGTCCGACCAGGCCTCGTTGAGGATCGAGAGCAGCAGCGCCGCTTCCTCGTCGAAGCGGCTCTTGTCGACGTCGCGGATGCGGATGCGCGGATTCCTCTCGCCCGAGGCGACGATCCGCTGGACGATCGGCGGGAAGGGAACGTCGACGGCCAGGTCGTAGGTGAAGAGGTCCTTGACCCCCGCATAGCCGGCGCGCTCGACCCAGCCCCGATAGGCCGCCTTGTTATGCCCCATCATCACCATCGGCGGATGATCGTGGCCCTTGATGAGGAGTCCGGGCTCGTCCCAGATGCCGAGCGAGAAGGGCCCCATCGCGCGCGTCATCCCCTTGCCGCGGAGCCAGTCCTCCGCCGCCCCGAGCAGCGCATGCGCCGCCGCTTCGTCCGCCGCCTCGAACATCCCCCATTGGCCGAGCCCCATGCCCATGTGCGTCTGCACCAATTGGTCGACCTGAGCCGAGATCCGCCCGGCCGGCCGGCCGTCCCTCTCCGCGAGGAAGAAGGCGGCCTCGGCATGGAGGAACCAGGGATTCTCGTTGGGATCGATCAGCGAGCGGACCTCGCTCTTCAGCGGCGGCACCCAATTGGGATCGGCAAGGTTCAGCGCATAAGCGAGCTCGACGAACGCCTTGCGGTCGGCCTTCGAGGTGATCTGGCGGACGGTGACGGCGGGGGCTGCATCGGCGGCGGGAGCGGTCATCCCGCCTCCCTAATCCTCCCGCCTGCCCGAGTACAGGCGCGGCTTGTCCCGGCGCTGGCGGCCAGGGCGCAGGAGGCCGAATATTGCCGCGCGGGACCCTGCGGAAATTGCCATATTCGTCGTAGCGGTTGGGGGCGCTGCCGACCAGCGCGGCGGAGCCGTCGGAGACCGCGATCACGCTGCCGCGCTCGTCGGCATGGTGGTAGCGGCGGGTGGTGGCGCCCGAGCCTTCGTACCAGACCAAAGGCTCGTCCGTGCCCGGCCCGTGGACGTAGCGGCGGGTGACGTTGGAGCCGCTGTCGAGCTCGGCCACGATCGTCTCGCCGTCCATCAGGTAGTAGGTCGCGCCCGGGGCCGGCGCGTAGCTCACGAACAGCCGCCCCAGCGGATCGGGGATGAACGCCGACCCGCCGGGCCCGTGCACGAGCCCGTTCCCGGCGTAATAGTCGTAGGTCGCCGCCGACCCCGTCGGCGAGGCCGCCGCCGGCACCGCAATCACGTTGCCGCGCGCGTCGTAGGAGAGCGAGCTGCCGCTCGTGGCGGTGACCTGGTTGAGGC
>Ga0190275_10000142_pt1 | contig 79368 bp, 61 predicted proteins | sample Popmic550T_FD_133745 | JGI IMG/M metagenome (GOLD analysis project Ga0190275, IMG submission 133745) | Populus adjacent soil microbial communities from riparian zone of Yellowstone River, Montana, USA - 550 T | ecosystem: Environmental > Terrestrial > Soil > Riparian zone > Trees stand | place...
CTCCATCTACGGCCGCACCCCCGAGGAGATCCACGTCAACGAAGAATGGGGCATGGCCGAAGAACACGGCCGCTGGACCGGCACCCTCATGGCCAACGACGGCCCGATGGAGCTCGCCGGCGTGTACGCCGCCAAATGGCACTACACAAAGGACGGGTGGCTGCTCCAGGCGGAGATCTTCACGCCGTTGACGGTGGAGCGGGGCGAAAAGAGCTGACCTGCGTACCGCTACGCTTCGCCCTCGCGCGCAGGCACCGTCAGCACCGGACGATCCGCGAATCGGACCACCCGGCTCGTCGTGGTGCCGATGACCGTCGCGTCGCGGAAACCGCGGTGCTCCGCGCCGACGACGATCAGGTCCGCCTTCTCCTCCTCCGCCAGCCGCAGCACCTCCTCGGCCACATTTCCGGTCCGCACCACGCGCGAGTACTGCAGGCGCTGCCGGACGATCGGATTCACCCACTGCTCGAAGTGGTCGTCGAGCGGGAGCGGGTGCGTCTCGCCCTCGCGCTCCGATACGTGGACGAGGATCAGTTGCGCGTCGAACTTCTGCCCGATCTCGCTCGCCAGGTCCAGCGCCTTCCGCGCGATCGGAGTGAAGTTCACCGGACAGACGATCTTGCGGATATCGGGCACGAGCGACGTCGCGAGAAGAGTGAGCAGCGGACGCTCGGCGTGGACCAGCACGGTCTCCGTGACCGAGCCGAGGAGCAGACGGCGCCAGCCGCGGCGGCCGTGCGTCCCCATGATCACCAGATCCGCGCCCGACTCCTTCACCGTATCGTGGATGACCGGCGCCGGCAGACCCTGGTCGACTTTCAGATCGATGTCCGCCGCCGCATCCCCGACGCTCGCCGTGGCATGGCGCTTCAACGCCTCCTCCAGGTTCGCCATGACCTCGGCGAGATTGGGCAGCACGGCCGGCTCCGGGATCTCGATCACCGCGACGGGCGGATAGACGTCGACCACGTGCAGCAGCGTAATCCGCGCCCCGAACAGATCCCGGAACCGCACCCCCCACTGCAGCGCAATCTTTCCGAATTCGCTCAGATCCGTGGGGACGAGAATGTTCGAAATCGAACCATCAGCCATGGAGAGACCTCCGATTTGATGCACGTTGCGTTCACAAATGACGGGCGGCACTTCGACGCCGGAGCCCGGAAACGCCGGGCGCGTCGCGGCGCGCCCGGCTGGGGTGGGATGTTACCGCGTGCCGCGAGCGCGCGGGGGCCTTTGCACTACACCTTCGGGACGGGCGCGTCATCCGGCTGCGGATCCGCCTTGCCCTGCGGGCGGTGTTTGCCGAACTTGGCGGCGCGCTTCATCGCGTCGATGTGCGGCAGGAGGACGGCGTTCTCCTCATCGCGGACGAGACTCCGGCTGAGCTGGTAGACCCGGAACGCCATCGTTCCGAGGCGGTAGCGGCGCATGCGGATCGCGCCGATGACGCCGAGGCGCAGCGCGTCGATCTCATCGAGGACCTGAGACCAGCGGGCCGCCTCCTCCACTTCGAGACGCAGATCCATCGCGTCGCGCCCGATCGCTCCTCGGAGCGCAAGCAGCGCGGCGACGGCATTGATCGCGGCGTGAATGAAATCCATGCTGATGGTCGCGGCGCGCGTGAGCGACAGCGTCTCGGCGACGCGCAACAGGGCGAACGAAGGGATCCGATCGCGAATCGTGCGGATCTCCTGCACCGCAATCTCCGGGGTCAGTGGGTCAACGGTGGGACTATTGAACTTTTCGGGGATGACTTTCGAAGTCATGGCTCTCCTCCAATCTGTCCATGCGGACGGTTGTGCCACGGGCCACACGCCAGTGGCTGCGGTTGATGGGATTCCCGAGGACCGGACTCGGAATGGATCGGGAAGCGCGTCCGCTTCCCGCCGATCGGAGGTGCTGCTGGGGCGATTGCTCGACTCCCGAAGGCGACCCGGATTCGGACCGGACCGTCCCCTGCAGCGTCCGGGCTTCCGGCGATCGACCGGGGCGTTCCCTCGCTGCGCACCGGCGATACCAGCATGGCTCAACCAGCCCCGGCGGCACGATCAAGGTACGCCCGCTTCGAGCCGCAGTCAACGGCCCGACAATGGACGGTCCAATTCACAATGTGAACAAACTGTTACAGGGTCATGCCGGACTGCATTTGGATGCGTGGTTATGGAAAGCAACCTCCATGGAAGAGTGTGTCCGGCCGCACGAGTGAGTCGGTCGAGCCCCATCAGTGAGTGGGAGCGTTGACCTGGCCGAGTAGCCGGCGGCCCGCGAGAAGTAGCCCCGCGTCCATGACGGGCCGGGTCGCGTTTCCTTGTGGAGATGGAGCGCACCCCCGCCGGAGTGACCCGCGCTTCCTCACGGAGCAGGAGCAGTGCCCTGGTCGAGTAGTACAGCGGTCATCGCGGAGTAGGACGGGCTCCAACGCGGAGTAGCCGGCGTTCGTGATGAGGATGGGAACGCGACGAGCTCCGCGATGGAGGCGTGCCTACTCCCTCAACCTGCCGAGGCTACTCCGGCGGGTCCGGCAACCCACCCCGGTGAGCCATCGCCTTCACTCGAGCGACCACACTCGCCACCCCGCGACACGGCGCACCGACCCCTCCAGGCCGCCGCGGCTACTCCGGCAGGGAGATCGTCCCGCTTCCGGATGCGAGCGAACCTCCAGCGGTAGCCGCGAGTGGTTACCTGGGTGACCGCCGTTGTCTACGCCGATGACGACGACGGAACCCCACCGAAGCACTGCCGCATTGCCACCGGGACGAATCTTCCTCCTCCCGCACGTTGAGGGGCGAACCCCAACACCGCATAAGACTCTCATTAGAGTCATAAGGATAGAACTAATTGTTTACTACCGCCTGGAGTGGTAGTGTCCACCGGCTCGGATATGGTCCCGTCCAACGATCCCCCGAACGACAAGGACTCACATGCCTCGTTGCACGAGAGATACTTCGAGTCTCTCGTAGACCTCGTCCTTCGCGACTTCGGAATTCCGCGGGACGATGCCGAAAACCTCGTCGACGAAGTCCTCGCCGCGGCCATCCGCCACCTCGACACGATGCCCAATGTCGAGACCTGGCTGACCGTCGCCGTGACCCACGCCGCCAGGCGGCACCTCGGGAAGGGTGCTCCGTAGTGCGCCGCGCCTTCCGTGATGCCCGGTTCCGAGCCCTCATCCGGTCGATCTACGCCGAGCGGGAAAGAGCCGCCGTCACCGTCGAGCCCCTGTTGAACAAGACCCCGCGAGCCAAGTGGCCCCAGCTTGCCGAGCACCCCGACCTGCAGAATTCCGGAGCGGTCCAGCGGATCGGCCAACTCTTCGCCGAAGCTTACTCTCGCGACTCGAAGTACGCGCTTGCCTTAGCTCAACTTGCGGTAGCCGCAGCCGAGGCAATCCCGGCGACCGCCTACCCGGCTGTGGTCCTTTCGCAGATCCTTGCCTACGCGTGGAAAGACCTCGGCAAGGCGCTCCGCACTCTCGCCCGATATGAGGAATCCGCGAAGGCCCTCCACCACGCGGAGTCGTTACTCGTATCCAGTCCCGACCACGGCTCGCTCGAGTACGACATCGCCGTCGTCCGGTTCAACCTGGCGATCGTCTACCAGGAGATCGGACGGCACAAAGAATCGATGCCGCTCCTTACCGAGAGCAAACAGGTCTTTCGCGACTACGACGACGAACGGCTCGTCGTCATGGTGGGAATCGCCGAGGGAGCGCTCCTCCAACGCCTTGCAAGATACCGGGAAGCCCGGGAAACCTACCTTCTCATCCTCGCTTCGAGCTCCAACCTGGACGATGAAAGCCTCGCCGCCCTTCATCATGCGATCGGTCTCTGCTCGGTCGAGCTTGGCGACCTACAGGAAGCCGAGGCCAACTTCACCAAAGGCATCGTTTTCTTCCAGAAAGCCGGACGTCCGCTCGACGCCCTGAAGCCGGACGCCGGGAAAGGACGATTGTTCGTTCGCCGCGGCGAATACGAACGGGCGATTACCCACCTTCGCACGGTCCGAAGGCGGTTCCTGAGCTATGCGATGCCGGAAGAAGCGGGTATCTCCGGCCTCGACATCGTCGAGGCCCTGCTCGCACTCGGGCGGCACTCCCAGGCGGAGACTCTTGCCCGGAAGATCGTGCGGGAATTCACCGTCGCCAATCTCAACAGCCGGGCGATCACCGCTCTCGGATATCTCAGCGAAGCCATCACGGCACAAAGAGCCTCCACTTCGCTCGTCACCCACGTCCGCGAGTACATACTCTCGCTCCGGACCTACCCGGAGCGAGAGTTCAGCTACGAGCTGTGACCTACGGGGTTGGCGTCACGAGGAGATCCCCGAACGCGCGGACGACCTTCTTCACGACGTTCACGATCGGCGAAGGATTCTTCTTCTCCCGGAACTCCCGGTCCCGCTCCTGCGGCGCGGCGAACGCGCTTCCCGCAAGAACGACGACCAGAAACACTGCGGACACACCTCGACCCACCGAATAGAACACACGACGCATACAGCTCCTCCTCATCCGGCTCAAGACCGGTCATATGGATTTGAGGAGGGCGCCCTCTCCACCCGAGGGAGTGACGGAAGTACCTCGACAGTCACCTTTCGGTTCCTTCTAGTATCGCCGATGGGGTCAGAGCTTTCCCTTTCTCTTTTGCGTGTCGCCGCCATGAAAGGGCGGTGTCATTGGTCGCGCGAACTGCGGGGAACCGCTGTAGCATCGGGAAGCATGGATGGCGCCGACCCGGAAGTCCCTGACGAGAGCACAACGAGACCTGAGGCAAGACCTCGCGCCAGGAGCCATCGCTTTTCCCTCAGCACATCTCGCGAGGAGCTCATGCGGCAGGAGGTTGAAGATGCATATGCCGCGACGCCAGCAGAACGCATGGACGCTCTGATTGCCCTGCTCGACAGCGCCTACGAGTTGTGGACGAAGAGAGGACTGGACGGTGGCGAAGGACTTTGCCGATTTCCTGGAATCACTCAACAGAGAAGGCGTGGCCTATGTAGTGATCGGGGGGATCGCGGTCCTGGCGCACATCCCCTATCGAACGACGCGTGACCTCGACGTCCTGATCGAGCCGACGCTCGAGAACGGGGAGAACGCGAGACGCGCCGTTGCCGCCTGGGGCTCGTTCGACCCGGAGTATGCCGCGGCAGACTTCATCTGCGGGGACATCCTGTCGTTCGGCGGTCTGCTGCGAGTCGAGATCCACAGCCGCGTTCCCGGCGTCACGTGGGAAGAAGTATGGGAAGGGCGCGTGGTGAGCGAGTTCGCCGGGAAGTCGCCGGCCGATGACAAACCCTGAAGAAGGCTTGGCCAACCAACGCCGGCGGCCGTGCCGCCTGGCGTCCCTAACGGGATTCGAACCCGTGTCGCCGCCGTGAAAGGGCGGTGTCCTAGGCCTCTAGACGATAGGGACGTGACTGGTGCATGCGTGCGGGGGCGGGCTGGTGAGCCCGGTAGGGATCGAACCTACGACCCTCTGGTTAAAAGCCAGGTGCTCTACCACTGAGCTACGGGCCCGCGACTTCAACGAACGTTTGCGAGCAGCGCGGCTCGCGAAGGTGGTCAACATACGGACGCGTTCCCGTCCTGTCAACCTGGATCTCGCGGAACGCGGGAGGGGGGGGAAGATATTGCCTCGATCTCTCGCACGCGTTCGCCCGGACCCCATTCGGGCGCTGCCGGTTCGGACAACCGACAACCCGACGACGGACAACCCGAGCTCACGGCTTCAGATACCTCCCATCCTCCCCTTGCCGGAACACTTCCCTCGTTTTCGAGTCGACGCGCCAGCGGCCGAGCATTCTCGAACCGCCGCCCTGGACGCAGGTGTCCCAGGCGGAGAAGGTGTAGCCGACGTTGCGGTAGCCGTGGCTGCGGATCTCTAGGCAGTCGCTGCTCACGTCGCTGTAGAACCTCCCGGCGAACGGGCGGAGGGTGGAGGCGGCCTCGGCGTCGCTGATCTCCTCCGAGGGGCGCGGGGGCGGGGCGGTGGTGGCCGTGGCCGGTGGGGGTGTCGGGTCGGGCCGCGGCTGCGGGGTTGTCGGACGCGGCCGCGGCTGCGGGGTTGTCGGACGCGGCCGCGTCACCGGCGGCGGTTGGGTGGTGCTCGCCGGCGGTGGCTGGGTGGCGGTCGGAAACGGCACGGTGGATACCGTGCTCGTGGGGACGGGAGGGGCGAGGGTGGTCGTGACCGGATCTTCTTCGCCCTCCACGTCGATCAAAGTTCCACTGGACGGCGGCGCGGCACCCTCCGGGGGGGAGCCTTCGGCGATGGTCTCGGTGGCGGGCGCTTCGGCGCGCGGTCCTTCTTCCCCGCGGCCGAAGGGAAGTCCCGCCAGGAGCAGCCAGGCGATGACGACGATGCCGATGATGACCAGGGGGATGATCCACCAGGTGCTCCGAGGAGAAGCGGGGACGGAGGCGGTGGGCGCCGCGGTGACCGGGGGGAGGGTGCGGGATTGGGGCGCCGCTACGGCGGGCGCGGCCGGCTGGACCGCCGGCGGCGTCGCATCGGGGGCCGGCGTGCCGCAGCGGGGACAGAAAAGGGCGTCCGGCATCAGTTCGGCGCCGCACTTTGTACAGAACTTCATGCGCCGGGGGAACGCGAAAAGCGTGCCTCGATGCGGGGCGGTGAACCGCGTGACCGCAGGACCGATGGGACGAATGGGACTGATGGGACCGATGGGACGAGTGGGAAGGCTGTCCGTCCTATCGGTCCCATAGGTCCTATTCGTCCTATTGGTCCCATCCCCTCACCCCCACTTGACGACCTACTACACTCGTAGTAGCATCAACTACAGACATGGCGATCAACCTCACCCGCTTCGAGCTCGAGATCATGGACGTGTTCTGGCGCGTCAAGGAGGCCTCGGTGCGCGAGGTCTGTGACGCCCTGGCGGAGAAGAAGCGCCCCGCCTACACCACCGTGCAGACCATCGTGCAGCGGCTGGAGACGAAGGGCGCTCTCGCCCGGACGCGCAAGATCGGCAACGCGCTGATGTTTGCGCCGGCGGTGACGCGTAAGTCGGCGTACCGGCGCATCCTCGACGAGTTGCTCGACCTCTTCGGCGGCTCCGCGCAGCCGGTGGTGGCGCAGCTTCTCGAGAGCGGCAAGCTGACCCTCGAAGACCTGAAGGCGCTGGAGAAGACAGAGACCGCGCGCCGCAAGAAGGGAGACCAACCGTGACCGGACACCTGATCGTCTCGACCATCCTTCTGGCCGCAGCCGTCGCCGCGGCTCGCTTCCTTCCCTTCACCGCCCGCACGCGCTACGCGATCCTCCTCGCGGGGCTGGTGAAGTTCGCCATCCCCACCGACGCCTTCCGCCTGATTCCCGCGGAGACGGTCCCGAGCCCGCTGCGCATTCTCGGCGGCGGCGCCACGCGCGCGGTTGCGGAGACGACCTCGGCGATCGAGTGGCTGCCCATTCTCTGGGCTGTCATCGCGCTGCTCCTCTTCGCGCGCTGGCTCCTGCTGCGCACCCGCACCGTCTCCGCGGCGTTGCGCGATGCCGCACCGGCGTCGCCGCGCGAGCGCGAGGTGGTGCAGGCGGCACGGCTCGCACTGGGAATCCGTACGGCAATCGACATCGTCCGCTCCCCCATCTGCGAAGCGCCGGCGGTGATTCGCGTCATCCGGCCCATGATCGTCCTCCCGCCGAACGGTGCGGACGACCTGGACGACGATGAGCTGCGCTCGCTGATCCTGCACGAATGCGCGCACGTCGCGCGTCACGACAACCTCGCCGCGCTGCTGCAGGCGCTGGCCACGTCGATCCTCTGGTTCCATCCGCTGGTCTGGCTCGCCTCGCACGACCTCACCGGCGCGCGCGAGGAAGCGTGCGACGAGACCGTCGCCGAGGCCATGCACGGGACCGGATCGTACGTCTCCGCCCTCACGAAACTATGTCACGCCGCGCTCGCGCCGCGAACCGCAGGTGTGTCGTGCATGGCCAGTTCGCGAATCAAAGAAAGACTGGAGCATCTGATGAGTTACGAAAGCATCAAACGAAGAGCATGGTCGCATCGCGTCACGCTGATGACGACGGCAATCGTGATCATGGTCTCGACCCTGGCAATCGCCGGCAACAAGACCTCCGGCGGCTATGACCTGCAGACGCGCGTCGACCGCGACGGAGACCAGGTGGTCTTCCGTTTCACCGTCACCGACAAGGCCACGGGCAGGGTCCTGGCCCAGCCGGAAGTGAAGACCGCGCCGAATGAGCCGGCTGTCGTCCGGTTTGGCACCGAGGCGGGAGGGCAGACGACCGACTTCCGGATCGACGCGCGTGGCACTCATGAGAGCGGCAGCGTCACGTTCGTCGCTACCGCCAACGGCGAAGTCCTCCACCGCACCGTGCACGATTACAAGCAGGAGCACGACGCAAAGCAGGAGAAGTCCTCGACGTACAACGGCGCGCCGATCTCGATCAACCTCAAGAACGCGGATCTGCGCGACGTGATGCATACGTTCGGACAGATCACCGGCTTCGACATCACGGTCGAGCCGGGAATCGATGCGAAGGTGACGATGAACGTCGTAGGCATGCCGTGGGATCAGGCCTTCGACCAGATCGTGAAGCAGCACGGACTCACCGCCACGATCGAGGGAAAGACCATCCGCGTCGCGCGCAACAAGTAGCCGCTGGGTAACACACAGGGGACGACGGGGGGCCTCCGGCGGGCGGGCCCGGCCCGCAGCGTTGGTTGCCATAGGCTGAACGCGCGCCTTCGTACGGAACGCGGTTTACGCGAAAAACAAACGCCGCGGGCCGGGCCCGCCCGCCGGAGGCCTCCCGTCGTCCCCTGTGTGTACCGGAGTGGAATACGATGCGGCGCGATGAACGACGCCGCTGAACAATACGTCCGGCTCGTGCTCGCGATGGGGGAGCACGACGCCGATTACGTCGACTCTTATTACGGTCCCGCCGCGTGGCGCGACGAAGTCCGCGCCGCGAAACGGTCGCTGGACGCCATCCGCACCCATGCGGTCGCGCTGCGCGAGACGCTCGGCGCGACCGCACGTCCGGCGGAGACAATCGACGGCCTGCGGCTCGACTACGTTCGTCGCCAGACCGACGCCCTGATCGCCCGCGCCGAGATCCTGCAGGGACGGCAGCTCTCCTTCGACGAAGAGTCGAAAGCCCTCTACGACGCCGTCGCGCCGACGCACGGCGAAGACTACTTCCGGACGCTGAACGCCGCGATCGAGACCGAGCTGCCGGGCAGCGGACCGCTGGTCGAGCGGGTGGAACAGTTCCGGCGCGAGTTCGTCATCCCGCGCGAAAAGCTCGACGCGACGTTCGGTGCGGCCATCGACGTCTGCCGCGAAAAGACCGCGGACCACATGGCGTTACCAGCCGGCGAGTCGTTCACCGTCGAATACGTGACCGGCAAATCGTGGAGCGGCTACAACTGGTACCAAGGAAACTTCACCAGCCTCATTCAGGTCAACACCGACCTCCCGATCTTCATCGACCGCGCCATCGACCTCGCCTGCCACGAAGGCTATCCCGGCCATCACGTCTACAACGCCCTGCTGGAAAAGACGCTGGTGCGCGACCGCGGCTGGCCGGAGTTCTCCGTCTACGCCCTCTTCTCCGCCCAGTCCCTCATCGCCGAAGGGAGCGCGAACTACGGGATCGAAGTGGCCTTCCCCGCCGACGAGCGCGTGGCGATGGAGAAAGAGCGCCTCTTCCCGGTCGCCGGACTCGACCCCGCACGCGCCGAGCAGTACTACCGCGTCTACGACCTCATCTCCCGCACCGGCTACGCCGGCAACGAAGCCGCCCGCCGCTACCTCGACGGGGCCTTCACCGCCGAGCAGGCCGCGGAGTGGCTGAGGACGTATGCGTTGATGGAGCCCGCCCGCGCGCGCCAGCGCGTGAAGTTCTTCGACCAGTACCGCAGCTACGTCATCAACTACAACCTCGGCAAAGACCTCGTCCGCAACTACGTCGAACGCCGCAGCGAAGGGGATGCGGAGAAGCGCTGGGAGGTGTTTGCAGAGCTGCTGTCGTCGCCGAGGTTGCCGTCGGGATTGGTGTGATCACAGTCAAGAATCCCTCCTGTCATCCTGAGCCGCAGGAATGGTCCTTCGTGGCAAAAGCATGGCGGCGAAGGACCCCCCGCAGTTGAACGCGTCGCGTGCAGCCGGAGGGGGTCCTTCGCCGCCATGGATGCTGCTTATGGGATCAGGCCTGCGGCTCAGGATGACAGGGAGGGGCGTGGTCTCACAGAGAGGCGCGGGCCGACGTCGGCCGCGCATGCCGCGGCTGATAAACCCCGAGCTTCCCGCCGCCGGGCAACGTCACCTGAGCCAGCAAGCCCCAGCCGTGGTCATGCACTTCGCCGCATTCAACGCTGTGTTCTTTCATCCGCCCGACGAACTGCTCCACGTTCTCGCACATGAAGTACAGCTCGTGTGAGTCGTTCTCCGCTCCCGGATGGACAGCCACCTCCGAAGGCGGCAGGCCGAAGATCAGCCAACCTTCCCCGGCATCGACATTCGGCAGGGCGAGGACGTCGCGCAGAAACACGCGGTCGGCCTCGGCGTTCGTGCTGTAGATGATGACGTGCGCACCGTTGATCATCGTCGTCCTCCCGCTTGTCTCAGTTGATTCTACGGCGGCGCGGCCCCTTTACACTCCGTCCACGGATCGGTGTACAGTAGCTGAGTGAAGCGGCGCGACCTGGAGAAACGGCTGACCGCCTGTGGTTGGTGGTTCCTCCGGAGCGGCGGCAGGCACGATGTCTGGACCGACGGCGGCAGCGAGGAAGCGGTCCCTCGGCATCGCGAGATCAACGAACGGCTTGCGCAAGCGATTCTCCGCCGTGCCTGCAGGGAGGCGACATGAGATTCGAGGGCAAGGTGGCACGCGACGGGCGGTTCTGGCTGGCGGAGATTCCTCTGCTCGATGCGATCACCCAGGGCCGTACCCGTAAGGAAGCACTGGAAATGATCGGCGACTGGCTGGAGACCATGGTCGGCCGCGACGGTTTCAGCGCGCAGGTTCACGCCCGCAGCAAGAGCGAGTTTGAAATCTCCGGGAGCGATGCCGCTGCCATGACTGCGCTGCTCCTCAGGAGACGGCGCGAGGCGAGTGGCTCATCGCTCCGCGACGTGGCCGAACGCCTCGGAACGTCTTCACGCAACGCCTATGCGCGATACGAGCGCGGTGATGCCGTTCCGACGGTAGATAAGCTGGACGCGCTTTTGAAAGCGGCATCTCCCGGCGGCGATTTCGTGATCCGTGAATCGTCGTGACGGAACCACAGGAGACGAAGTGATCGACGCCGACCTCGACCAGATGTCCCGCGAGGAGCTGCTCTCCGAAGTGCGCCGGCTGCGCGACGGCATCCGGCAGCATCGCGACAGTACCGGGCAGGGGCTCTGCTGGCATCATCCGGCGCTGTGGGGACTGCTGCCGGAGAAGACCGATCCGGTGCCGGTCGTGCCGGAGTGGCCGCAGTTTCTGCGCGGCTGCCTGCGCTACCGCGAGTCGCTGGACCGGCAGGCGCCGGACGCGCCGCGCAGCAGCCAAGAGTACGAGCGCTGACGCAGCGCTACACGAGACGCGTTCAGAAGACCAACGCCAACCACGCTCGCTGCTGCCATAGGCAGCTAAAGATCTGTAGACCCGGCCTTCAGGCCGGGTAAGCCGTGAACGGATCCTCGAGCCCGCGTAGCGGGCGACAGACGAGAGAAGGTCTTTTCTGTCGCCCGCTCCGCGGACTCGCCTGGCGGGCGATTGTCGTACCCGGCCTGAAGGCCGGGCCTACAGGTCTTTTGCTGCCTACGGCAGCAAGGGACCGTGCGGGATTTGCGTTGGTCGTCTGGTTACCGCAGGAAACGCTCGATCGCCGGCAGCGCCTGGTCGCGGCATTCGATGATGGCCAGGTGGCCGCAGCCGGGGAGCGGGACGACCTGGGCGTGCCGCATCTCGTGCTTCATGCCGGCGGCGACGCTGAAGGGAATGACTCGGTCGGCGGTGCCCCAGATGAGCAGCACCGGCATCTTCACGCGCTGCAGCTTGCCATCCAGCAGGTCGCGGCCGGCGAGCGCGGAGGCCATCGAGCGGCGGACGACCCATGCCTTTCGTTTCGAGAGGCGGAGAAAGTCGCGGAGGACGAACTCGGGGAGTCGCTCCGCCTGGTCGGTCTGCATCGCCAGCGAATGGCGCAGCTCGCCGAGGTTGGACGGAGAGAAGGCGGAGTCGGTCATCGTGGTCGGGAACTGCAGGCCGGCGCTGGAGACGAGGACGAGGCGGCGAACGCGCTCCGGATGGTCGGCGGCGAGCTTCAGCGAGATCCAGCCGCCGAGAGAGACGCCCATCACGTCGGCGTCGCGGAGCTGCAGCGCGTCCATGAACCGGCGGACGAGCTCCGTTTGCGCGGCGACGGAGTAATCGCCGTCGCGCGGCTTGTCGGAGTCGCCGTAGCCGAGGAGATCGACGGCGATCACGCGGTGGCGCTGCTTCAGTCGGCGGAAGAGCGGCGCGCCGTCGGCGGCGCGTGCGGCAACGCCGTGCACGATCAGCAGCGGCGGCCCTTCCCCACCCTCCAGGTAATGGATGCGGTGCGGGCCAACCTGCACGTGCTCGTGGCGCATGCCGATCGCGCGGAGGTAAAGCGCGCGCCCGGTGACGTAGACGGCAAGCGGGCGAAAGTAGACGACGGCGACGACCGCCGCGAGCACGCCGAGGATCAACCCGCGCCGCATCACACCTCGGCGACCGCCACGCGGATGTCTTCGAGGAGCATTTCCACCCGGTCGCGATGCGTCCGATGCGAGCCGATGGCGATGCGGATGACGAACCGGCCGTCGAGGACCGCCGGCGTGAGCATGACCCGTTTACGCCCGTTGATCCGCTCGAGCAGCGCGCGGTTGAGGGCGTTGAGGTCGGCGCCCTCCCGCACGAGGCGGAAGGCGGTGATGGTCAGGTGCGGCTCGGCGACGATCTCGAGGCCGTCGATCTTCCGCAGTTCGTCCATCGTGAAGGCGATCAGGTCGAGCTTCTCGTCGAGCTGCTCGCGGAACGGCTCAATGCCGAACAGCTTCAGCGGCAGCCAGACCCGAAGGCCGCGGAAGTCGCGGGAGAGCTCGGGCGAGATCTCGCAGAAGTCGACCAGCTCGTCCTCCTGCTGCATGTCCGGGAGGTAGTCGGCGTGCAGGCTGTGCGCGCGGCGCAGCGTGCGGGCGTCGCGGACGAGCACGGCGCCGGTGCCGAACGGGAGGAAGAGCGTCTTGTGCGGATCGAGGATGATGGAGTCGGCCTGCTCGATCCCTTTCAGCACTGCGCGTCCCCGCTCCGTGAGCGCGAACAGCGCGCCGTATGCGCCGTCGATGTGAAACCAGCACTTCTGCTCCCGCGACACCCGCGCCAATGCTTCGAGATCGTCGACTGCGCCGGTGTTCGTCGTCCCGGCGCTGCCGGCGATCATGAACGGCGTCCAGCCTTCGCGCCGGTCGCGCTCGATCGCCTCTTCGAGCGCGTCGACGCGGATGCGGAACTGCGCGTCCGCCGGCAGCTCGCGGATGTTCGCGTACGGGAAGCCGGCCAGGTTCGCCGCTTTCTGGAACGAGTGGTGGATCTGCGAGGAGCAGTAGAGCGTGCCGCGCAGGAAGTCATCCGGCAACAACGCCTTGCGCGCGGCGACGACGCTGCTGAAGTTCGCCAGCGACGCGCCGGTGGTCAGGAAGCCGCCCGAGCCGCGCGGCATGCCGAGGATCTCGCAGAACCAGCGGACGACATTCGCCTCGAGCTGCGCCAGCGCCGGCGCGGCCGCGAAGACGCCGATGTAGCGGTTCACCGCATCGGCAATCAGGTCCGCCACCGCGGCGTGGAAGATCCCGCCGCCCGGCACATAGCCGAGATACCCCGGCCCCGCGGCCGTGAAGGAGCGCGGGATGGCGTCGTTGAAGAGGAAGTCGAGCAGCGTCTCGTACGATTCCCCTTTCCGCGGCAACGGCTCGATCAGCGTCCGCGAATACTCCGCCGCCCCCTCGACATTCATCGCCGGCTGGCTCGGCAGCGACTCGATGTGCGCAACGATGCGCCGCATCGCCTCGTCGACGAGGCGGTGCATTTCGGCGGCGGAGGGTTCGAGAGGGTAGGACATTCGTTGTCAGTTGTCGGTTGTCAGTTGTCCGAACCGGTAGCGCCTAAGTCTTCTGTCATCCCGAGCGTCGAGCGAGGGATGACAAACGTATCTTGCCGTGGTCGATCTGAGCTGCTGTCCCTTTTCCGCGAAAAGGCGCAGACAACCGACAACTGACAACCGACAACCAGTCACCAGATCGTGCACCTCTGCTCAGTCGCCCGCACCAACTTCGAGCTGGCGACGCAGTTCCAGGCGTCCGCGAACTCGGGCATGTTGGAGACGGTCAGGTTCACGCGCGCCGGGCCCGGCGCGTGCGGATCGGTAAGCGCGCGGCGGCGGGCTTCCTCGGTGGCCATGTTCTGGCCCCATACCTGGGCGAAGCCGAGGAAGAAACGCTGCTCGGGGGTGTAGCCGTCGACGGTCGTGCGCGGCTGGCCGGCGAGCGATTTCTGGTAGGCGCGCAGCGCGAGCGTCGCGCCGCCGAGATCGGCGATCGCCTCGCCGGTCACCAGTTCGCCCTGCAGCGTCAGGTTGTCCTCCACCTGCCATGCGCCGTACTGCTTCGCGATGCACTCCGCGCGGGCCTGGAAGTTCTCGAGATCCTTCGCCGACCACCAGTTGCGCAGATTCCCTTCCGGGTCGAACTTGGCCCCCTGATCGTCGAAGCCGTGCGTCATCTCGTGCCCGATCACCGTGCCGATGCCGCCGTAGTTGTACGCGTCGTCGGCGTTCGGGTCGTAGAACGGAGGCTGGAGGATGCCCGCGGGGAACGTGATGTTGTTGCGGCTCGGGCTGTAGCTCGCGTTGACCGTCGACGGCGTGAAGTTCCCCCACTCGTTCGGATCGTCCGGCTTGCCGATCCGGCCGGCGGTGCGGCGAACGTTGAACGCGCGCGTCGCGAAGACATTCTCCGCGTACGAGCCGCGGCCGACGTTCAGCGTGGAGAGGTCGATCCATTTGTCCGGATAGCCGATGCGCCGCCGGAACGCCTCGAGCTTCGCCAGCGCCGTCGTCTTCGTCTCCGGCCCCATCCAGCCGAGCGCGGGGATCCCTTCCCGCAACGCGCCGACGAGATTGTCGATCAGCTCGTTCATCTTCGTCTTCGCCTCGGCGGTGAAGGCGCGGTTCACATACTCCTGTCCCAGCACCTCGCCGAGGTTCTGATCCGCGGCGCGGATGCAGCGCTGCCAGCGCGGCTGGATCTCCTTCGTCCCGGTGAGGATGGTCTGGCGGAAGGCAAAGTCCTGGTTCACGAACGGCGTCGAGAGCAGCGGTGCCGCCGCGTCGAGGACGTTCCAGCGGAGGTACGCCTTCCACGACTCCAGCGCCGCCTCGTCGAGCAGACGGTGCGCCTCGCGGATGTACTCCGGCTGCGCGAGGTTGATCGACGCAAGCTCCGGCAGCCCGACGCCGCTGAAGAACGCCGGCCAGTTGAGCAGCGGCGTGTCGGCCTGCAGGTCCGAGACTGGAGTGATGTGGTACGTGTTCTCCGGCTTGCGCTGGTCGACGCGGGCCATCGACGCGCGCGCCAGTTGCGTCTCCAGCGCCATCACCCGCTCCGCATCCGTGGCCGCCTTCGCCGCGTCGAGCCCCGCCAGCTCGAACATCCGCGTGAGATGCGCGACGTACTCTTTCCGGAAGTTCTTCGACTTCTCGTCAACGCGCAGGTAGTACTCCCGGTCCGGCAGGCCGAGGCCGCCCTGCGAGACCGCGGCGATGATCATCTTCGAATTCTTGTAATCGTTCTGCGCGGAGAAGCGGAAGAGCGGCGCCACTCCTTTCTGATGCTGCCGGTGCAGCTCCGCGACGACGTCCGCACGGCTGTTGATCGCGTTGATGCGATCGAGATCGCCCCGGATCGGCGCAATCCCCTCCGTCTCGATCGCCGCCTCATTCATGCACGCCCCCCAGAAATCACCGAGCTTCTGGGTATTGCTCCCCGCCTCGGACGCCTTCTCGGCCGCCGCGCTCTCGAGGATCGCCCGCAACGTCTCCCGGTTCCGCTCCGCCACCTCCTCGAACCGCCCGTACCGCGCATACGTCGACGGCAACGGATGCGCCTTCTGCCACCCGCCCGTCGCGTACTGATAGAAGTTGTCGCAGGGGCTCACGGTCCGATCCACCTGCGAAAGCTCGAACCCATGCGCCCCAAGCAACGCCCGAGGCCGCGGCGGTGGCGGCGCCTGCGGCGGCTTCGAGGTGGCGCAGGCGGCGAGGGTCAGGGTGAGGAGGAGGAGCAGAGCGCGTTTCATGCGCGCGGAAGTATACGAGTAGGGACGACGAGAGGCCTCCGGCGGGCCGGCACGGCCGGCAGCGTTGGTTGCCATAGGCTGAGCGCGCGCTTCTCGCTCGAAACGCGATTCACGCGGAAACAAACGCTGCCGGCCGTGCCGGCCCGCCGGAGGCCTCCCGTCGTTCCCTGTTACCTCTGGAACGCGTAACTGATCTTCGCGAAGAACTGCCGGCTGCTGGGCTCGAACTCCCCTTCCTCGGTCGTTACTTCGCGGAGGTCGCCGAAGCCGACGTAGAAGACGGTCTGCCAGTTCAGTTTGTAGGCGAAGAGGCCTTGGGCGGCGAGGCCGCCGGTGTATTGGGGGCCGAAGCCGTAGAGGGCCTGGTCGCGGTTGGTGCGCTCGTTCTGGACGATGGCGCGGACGAACATGCGGGGGTTGAAGGTGTAGGTGGCGCGGAGGCGTTCGACCTGGGAGGTGAAGAGGCGGTCGCCGTCGATGTTGAGCCAGCGGATGCCGGAGGTGAGGCCGAGCTGGAGGTGGTTCGAGGGGCGGAGGGTGGCGCTGCTGTTGACGCTCGCGCCGCGGCCGAGGCGGTTCTGGGAGAAGTCGACTTCGTCGCCGACCCAGCCGTCGAAGCTGAGGAAGCTGATGACGCGGCTGACGGCGAACTGCACCTGGTAATAGATGCGGTCGCGGTCGAAGACCTCGCCGATGCCGGCGGCCACCGAGTCTTTCGCCAGGCGGATGCGGGTGAAGGAACGGCGCTTCCCGTCGCCGGCGATGCCGGCCGACATGAGGCGATACAGCAGGTCGCCGCCCTGCGTCTGCTGGTACTCGGTCATGCCGAAGGCGCGGACGCGGCTGAAGAACCCCTTGGGGCGCCAGGTGTGGCCCCCTTCCATGTAGCCGCCGCGCCAGCCGACCTGCGGTACGAAGCCGTTATCGGCGCGGAACTCCCCGTCGTAGTCGCTCCCCTGCACGTAAAAGTCGTTCTTGGCGGTGTTGTGGGAGAACCACATGTGCGCGGCGTGGCCGCCGCGCTTCTGGCCGGTCCACTGGTCGCTGAGATCGGGGCGGTCCGGGTTCTGGGTGCTGCTGTAGAGCACCTGGCCGGTGAGGGTGTCGTTGTCGTTAATGCGCCACTGGAAGTCGGGACCGAAGACGCGGTTGTGGGCGCCCCCTTCGGCCTCGCGGGTCGTGGCGAGGAAGCTGACGTGCGAGCGCTGGCCGAAGTCGCGGCGCAGGCGGCCGATCGCGGCGAGCGACGAAAAGTCCTGCTGCGCGAAGTCGGAGCCGAAGGCCGACGGCAGAATGACGTCGCCGCCCCCGCGGTCCTGCGCGACCAGCAGCGTGTAGGCGTAATCGCCGGTCTTGCCGGTCGTGCGCGCGCCCCAGCGCGGCGCGGTGATGGTGCGGGTGTAGACGGCCTGGATGGGGGTGGAGAAGAGGTCGACTCCTTCGAGGAAGAAGGGCCGCTTCTCCGGGATGAAGATGGCGAAACGCTCGTTGGTCGAGATCACCGCGACGTCGGATTCGATCTGCGAGAAGTCGGGATTGATCGTCGCGTCGACGGCCATGTCGGCGGTCGGGCTCCATTTGAAGTCGAGCCCCGCCTCGGCGCCGACGGGGCGGTTCACGAACTCATTGCCGAGCACCTCGTCGCGCGGCTGCCCGACCTGGTTCGCCGTCGCGTAGGGGGCGATGACCATGTGGTCGCCGGTCGGCAGGCCGCGCAGGCCGGTGACCTTCCCCCAACTGCAGACGAAGCAGCTCTTGTCGCGTGGCAGCTTGTTGGTGAACATCTGATAACGGCGGTCGCGCGGGTAGTTGCGGTAGAGCATCAGCCCCCACTGCTCCGGGCTGGCACCGTCGTAGCGCAGAGAGGAGAAGGGGATGCGCGCTTCCGCGGTCCACCCTTTCTCATGGATGCGCGCCTCCGAGTCCCAGAAGAAGTCGGGTGAGTTGTCCTCGCCGTTCCCGGCGTCGTCGGTGATGGCGTCGTACTGCACGCCGCGCGCGGTGAGAAGAAAGAGATAGCCGCTCTTCCCGTCGTTGCGGGTGTCGAGCAGGACGCCGACGTAGTCGTCGGTGTTGCCGCTGATCTGGTCGTGGTCGGCGAAGGGGGCGCTGATCGCGCCGGGATTCGGGTCGATCGATTCGACGCCGAAGTAGAGGAAACGGCTGTCGTAGGTGACGTAGCCGACTGTTTTCACGCTCGGCTCGATGTTGTCGCCCGGATTGGTCTCGTACCAGATCTCGTATTTCGTGGCGTTCTGCCAGACAGCATCGCTGAGGTTTCCGTCGATCTGGATGGCTGCTTCGGTCGGCGCGAGGACAACCGGCTGGGCGGCGGACGGACGGACGACGGACAGAAGAAGGAACGCAACGCAGGCAGCTCGCTTCATGAACACCCCCAACTTTGCTACGAAGTCGTTCGTAAGTACGCAAAGGGTGGTGAGTGGTTAGTGACGGAATGGTGAACAGTGGAGAAGACAGAGATGAGAGATGAGAGATGAGAGATGAGCGAGAGATGAGCGATGAACGGCGACTAGAGCCGCAGCATCACTTCCAGTAACCCAAGCAGTTCCTCGAACCGGTCGTGCGGTTTTCGCAGGACCGGGGCGTCGAAGGCAACCATTTCGGGCTCGCGGTCAGTGAGCAGGACCACCGGCAGGCCGGGCTCGAAGCTGCGGATTCCGCGTGCGATCTCCAGCGCCTGTAGATGTGGGAGGTCCAGATCGAGGATCACGACGTCGGGGCGAAGTCTACGGAGCGTGGGAACGGCCTCGAAACCGGCGCGCACCAGGGAGCACTCCAGCTCCATCAGGCGGAAGAAAGTGTGCAGCATTTCCCCAGCAGTGCGGTTTCCTTCGACTACCGCGACACGGCGAATTGTGAACATCGCGAGCCCGGAGCTATGCTCCACCTGCTGCAATGGCTGCTACTCATCCTCCCCTTCGAGGTCGAAGAGATCGTGCGCCCGCACCTGTTCGCCGGACAGACGGCGGCAGGCCGATGCGATCGCCACGATGCAGCGCCGCGTCGGCTCCATCCGTCCGGTCCGGATCCGCAGCAGGTGCTGACGGCTGTATCCGGACTCCCGCGCCAGGTGGGCCGGCTTGATTCCCCGGCTCTTGAGGAACTTCTCGAGACGTGTAGTCATGTGCAGTATCCTGCACTATAGGGAGGAGCAGGATGGATGTCAATCCGGATCTGCTCCTCAGTCGACGGGACGCGCACGATATTGCGCAACTCATAGGTGACACTGGACTTCCTCCTTTCCATCCCGCCGCAACCTAGCCCGACACTCATCCGCTCCACAGGGGGTGGAAAAGTGTCTGAGCGTCACTCCGTGTGCGAGAGTGCCTTTGTATGAACGTCTCTGTTTCAGCTCTTCGATCGAGCCTTCGCACACTCGTCCCACTCTGACGCCGCCGGCCGGTGTTGCGAAGTGTGTTGCCGATCGCTCACGCAGTGAGTAACCTATAAGTTCCAATTTATGCTCGGTGAAACCATCAAAGAAGCCCGGATTCGAAAGAACCTCACCCAGGCGCGCCTCGCCAAGCTCGCCGGAGTGAGCCGCCGTCACCTGGCTGCCCTCGAGAAGGGAGCCAACGTGTCGATCAATATCCTGCAGCGCGTCGCGCAGGTGCTGGACCTGACGGCGATCAGCTTCGGCACCGATCTCGCCGTCCGTTCGAGCGAGCCGGAACGCTCCACGCTCAACGTCCCGCTGCTCGCCGACACGATCCGCGAGGCGCGCGCGGAAGCGCATCGCGCGCAGGTGATCCTCGCCCGCGCCGAGACGCTGCTGGGAGGCAACGGCTCGCAGGATGGCGCACACGCCGAGGTCACGTTCCCGCGCATGCCGATCCGAAGGATCAGTCAGCCCACGCCGGGGAATGGAGGTGTGGTGCGGGAAGGTCCGGAGTGGGCCCAGATCGTCACCGCTGGTGAGATCCGTCACGGCGATGCGATCAACGAGGAGTCGAAGGAAACTCTCGCCTTCCCACCCAACCTGGTGGAAGAGGGTGAAATCGTCTTCCGGGCCCGCGGCGACAACATGCGCGACCAGGGAATCGAGGACGGGGACCTGCTGATCGTCGAGCTTCGCCCCCGCGGCCGCGCCGCCAGCGGGGAGCTGGTGATCGGCCGCATCGGCAAGCAGATCTTCGTCGGGCGCTGGTGGCAGAAGCACGGCCAGAAGGCGCTGATGTCGAACGGGCTGTCGGAAGTGACGCTCGGCCGGTCGGCCCGGTCGCTGAAGATCGTCGCCGCTGTCAATCAGATCGTACGGTTGTAGCAACGGCGAGAGACGACGGGGGGCCTCCGGCGGGCCGGCCCGGCCCGCCGCGTTTGTTGGCCTAGCCTGAACGCGCGCCTCTCGCTCGAATCGCGGTTCACGCGAAAACAAACGCTGCGGGCCGGGCCCGCCCGCCGGAGGCCCCCCGTCGTTCCCTCTTCGTTGGTTACAATCAACGGATGCGTTTGGCAGCGGTACTGATCTTCACCTGCGTCCTCACCACTTCCCTTCCGGCCCAGCACATCGTCGTCGACGCCAAAGCGATCGACAAAATCATGACCTCCACCATGAAGGCGTGGCAGATCCCCGGCGCCGCCGTCGCCGTCGTGAAAAACGACCGCGTCATCTACGCCCAGGGCTACGGAGTGAAAGAGCTCGGCGGCGCGGCGGTCACACCCGACACCCTCTTCCAGATCGCCTCCACCACCAAAGCCTTCACCAGCACCGCACTGGCGATGCTGGTCAGCGACGGGAAACTCTCCTGGGACGATCCCGTCCGCCAGCACGTCGGCTACTTCCGCCTCAGCGACCTGTGCGCCGACTCGCAGGTCAGGCTTCGCGACATCGTCACCCACCGCACGGGCCTCACTCGCCACGACGCGTTGTGGGATAACTCGCCGTGGACGCGCGAGGATGTCATCCGCCGCATCGGCCAGGTCGAGCTCACCAAGCCGTTCCGCAGCGCGTATCAGTACCAGAACATCACGTTCATCGCCGCCGGAGAGGCAGTCGCCAGCGCGTCCGGGATGTCGTGGGACGAATTCATGAAGGCGCGCATCTTCAAGCCGCTCGGAATGACCCGCACGATCATCTCCGACCGCGAGTGGAACGACTCCGGCGACCACGCCAGCGGCTATCGCTACGACTGGAAGACGGACCGGCTCTCCCCGCAGCGTCCGATCGACACCGCGACCCTGGGCGCGGCCGGCGCGATCAAGTCGAATGCGCGCGACATGGGGAACTGGATCCGTTTCCACCTCGCCAACGGCGTGTACGACCTCACGCAGCTCGTCGACCCGGCAGTGCTGGAGGAGACGAAGACGCCCCATACGGTGATCCGCCGCGAGAACCTCGCTCGCGACGCCAACCCCGAAACGAACGTGATGGCGTACGGGATGGGATGGGTGGTGCAGGACTACCGCGGCGAGCTGCTGGTCTCGCATGCCGGCGCGTTGAACGGCTTTCGCACGCACGTCGATCTCCTCCCCGAGCGCAACGCCGGCTTCGTGGTGATGATCAACTCCGGCCGCGGCATGGCCGTCATCTCCCTCCGCAACGCCCTGGCGGATCTTCTGTCCGGCAAGAACGGCCGCGACTGGAACCCGTACTACCTGATGATCGACCGCAAGTACGACGAGAAAGACGCACGCGACAAAGAAACGCGGCTCGCGAAGAGAATCCCGAACACCACGCCGACACACGCCCTCGCGAGCTACACCGGCGACTACGAGAGCCGCGCCTACGGCACGGCGAAGATCTCGGAGGTGGATGGCCAGCTCGTCCTCCAGTGGAGCCGCATGACCATCCCCCTCACCCACTTTCACTACGACGTCTTCAACGCCGAATCGACGTACGACGACGTGGATGAACAGGTGGAGTTCGAGTTGGACGGGGAGCGGAAGGTCCGGACGCTTTCGATCTTCGGCGAGACGTTCGTCAAGCGCTGAGGACTCTCACTCGGCCACCATCCGGACGATCTCGTCGATCACCGCCACCGCGTCCGCATCTCCGGCGTGGTGGTTGACCACGACGCAGAAATAGCGGAATCCTCCGCCGGGCATCTCGAGGATTCCGGAGAGCGCATTCACTCCGTTGATCGTGCCGGTCTTGCCTCGCAGACGCTGTTCGAGGGGGAGAAGGCGGCGGCGCAGCGTCCCTTCGCTGGCCGGCTGGGCGAGAACGGACCACCAGAAGCCTCGGCGGACGGGGTCGTGCATCCAGCGCAGCGCCTTGACCGTGGCCCGGGGAGTGACCAGGTCGTCGGGAGCGAGGCCGGAGCCGTCGACGAAGCGGAACCACTCGCCGTTGACGGCCAGCTCGCGAGTGAGCAGCTCGCGCTCCAGGGCGAATGCGCGCTCGTACGTACCGCCGCCGGCGCGCTTCAAGAGCATCTCCGTGTAGAGGTTGTGGCTGTTCTTCAGCACCGTCGTCAGCAGTTGCGAGACGAACGGCGACGGCAGCACAGCCAGCTTCTCCGGCCAGACGCGCGGCTCGGTCTGCAGGCGGGTGGTGCCCGTCACCTCGACGTCGCGGAGGAGGAGCGCCTCGCGCAGCGCATTCGCCGCGTGCAGGCCGGAGTCGGGAACGGCGCGATCGACCGGAACCTCGCTCTCCCCCCAGGTCAGCGCATCGACGGGCGCCGCGTAGTCGCTGCCGATGTTCCCGTGTTTCCAGGAGCCGGGGATGGTGATCCTGTCGAAGAGCGAGACGTCGGCGATCACGTCGCGCACGCGGGTGACGCCCTGCGCCCGCAACTGCTGTGCGAGGACGTCGAAATCATTCTCCCGGTAGTAACGCCAGGAGCCGAGCGACGGATCGCCGTCGCCGCGCAGGACCAGATCCTCACCGTCGCGCCAGATCTCCGTCTGCAGCCGGGTCTCGAGGCCGAGACAGTTCGCGATCGTGGCCGCGGCAAAGACCTTCCGGTTCGACGCCGGCATGTTCAGCTTGTCGGCATTGTGCTCGTAGAGGACGCGCCCGTCCGCTTCCTCCACGAGGATCGACCAGTACGCGTGGCGGACGGTCGGCCGATCGATGGCCGCGTCGATGCGGGAAGGGAGGGAGGGCGGCGGTGGGGCGGTGGCGCAGGCAGTGAGTAGAACGGCGAGTGTCAGCGCAGCAAACCGGCGGCGAGACGCCGCAGTGCCGGCGAGACGCCGCCACGCCAGCCGACGCGACGTCGGCGCTCCAACGCGAGACATCGGCGTTTCGGATAGCGACTGCGTGCGGTCCGTGCGACGGAGCGCCGACGTCACGTCGGCTGGACCGGCGGCGTCCCGCGCCGGCGTTCTGGTGAGGCTGCGTTGCACGAAATTCAGGCGAAGCTCCATTCCGCGTAATTGTCGCCGTGTTCGAGGTTGTAGTGGACGGCGGCGAGAAATTCATCGGTGCGGTAGTCCAGCCGGCGGCCGTAGGCGTGAGCGATCAGGGTCTGGGCGTAGTCTCGGGCCAGGTGGTAAGGCAAAAGAGTCCCATAGGTCCCATGGGACGAATGGGACTGATGGGACTCATGGGACGGATGGAGCTCACGCTTCGCGATCGCCACGAACACCGCACGCACATCATCTACCGCGCCTTGCGACGCGATCGCCTGGTCCACCAGCGACTCCAGCGTCCCGTTGACCTCTTCGCCACCCACCCCCAACTCCTCCAGCGGCATGCGCAGCAGTGCCGCCCTCCCCTTCTCCCCCAGCAGCGGCTCCAGCGCCCTTGCCGTATCGAGCATCAGCAGCGCATCGCCGTCCCGGATCTCTGTCAGCCGCGATTCATCAACCGCCAGATCGTCCAGAATCGGCGGCTCGCTCCACGGCGGACGGCTCTCCGCCGAATAGCGCGCGCACTCGACGATCCAATCGACCCATCGGTCACCGGCGAAATCCCGTACCGCGTGCGCGGCCCAAACCGCCATCACCGCCCGCTTCGCGTGCTGCGACGGTGCGTACGCCAGCACGGCGAAGCGCGCCACGGCCACCCACAGCTCCTCCTCCGACTGCGACTCGGCGAACGAGCGGGCCGCGGCCGGGATCGCGTCGAGCTCGCGCTCGATCAACAGAGGGTAGAGGGCGCCGGCAGCACCCGGCATCTCAGCGCGTCGTCGTCGTGGGCGGCGTGGTGGCGGTCGTGGCAGCAGTATCCGTAGCCGTGTCGAGCGGCGCGTTCGGGTTGCTCGGGCCGCCCCCCTCCGCCTCCGAGCGTCCGGCCTCCACGTCCACCGTCTGGGTCATGGCATCCGTTCCGGTCGGCTGCGGCTGCGGCGAAGCGGGTGCGATCGTCTCCGTCGCCTCCCCTCCGGCCGTGGCCTCGCGGTCCCGGCATGCCGGTAGCGCGAGGACGACGACCAGCAGAATCAGTGACGGGACAACGATCGATCTCTTCACGAACAAATCTCTCTCCTGGAGCGCGGGAATCAAGAAGACAGCGCCCGAAATCGGTACTGCCTGGCCTTCATGCAATTTCGGTACAATGCACCGCCCATGGCGGAGCGGAGGAGAGTCGGTATTTTCGGGTGGGGCGTCGTCGCGCCTAAGTCGCCCAACGTCAACGCGTTCGAGAAGAACCTCGAGGACTCCGGCACCTGGCTTTCCCCCTTCACCGGCTACGGACAGTCGAACTTCCTGGTCGGTAACCCCGAGTTCGACTTCAACTCCTACCGCATCTGGTTCGACGACCGCTTCCCGCCGGCCAAGTTCGCCCAGCTCAAGGACAAGATGGGCCCGATGGTCCAGTACGCCATCGGCGCCTTCATCCAGTCGCTCGGCCAGAACCCCGGCATCGAGGAGTACCTCCAGTCCCTCGGCGTGAAAGCCCACATTTACGTCGGCACCGGCCTCGGCGACATCACCGTCACCCAGGAACAGGCGCTGATCTATGACCGTGCGCTGCGACGCTGGAACGAGTTCTGGGCCAAGCCCGAGCGTTGCACTCCCCTGCGCCGTCATCTCGAAGGCGAGAGCGACGCCGGGGCCCCGCGCAACCCGGCCGAGCTCGAGCCCGGCACCGAGGCGTGGATCGACGCGAAACATGCCTGGGAAGGCTGGTGGGCGGCAAAGAGCGACGCACTGACCGAATACCTCGCCGAGGCACGCGACGTCCATGCCGAGCCCGTCCCTCCCGCCTCCGGATCGGCGAAGCTCAGCACGATCCGGCAGAAACTGAACCGCATCCGCGCCCTCAACAAGAAATACGGATGCCCCGAGGAACCGTGGGCGGCCGTCTCGCCGAACCTCCTCTGGAACATCAACAACATCCCCGCCGCACAGATCTCCATGCTCGCGAAGATCGTCGGGCCGGCCTGGTGCCCGGTGGCGGCGTGCGCCTCGTTCGGCATCGCGGCGAAACTGGCCATGGACGCCATCCATCGCGGCGAAGCGACGGCCGTGGTCATCGGCATGACCGACCCGCCGCCGCACGAGATGGTCATCTCCGCCTTCTACAACGCCAACGTCCTCTCCGCCGACGCCGACGTCTCCCGCCCGCTCACCGGCCTCAAAGGGACGCACATCGCCGGCGGCGCGTGCATCTGGATCGTCGGCGACGCCGACGAGCTGATGGCCAAAGGCTTCGAGCCCGTGGGGATGGAGCTCGTCGGCATCGGCACCTCCTCCGACGCCCACCACATCATCACCCCCTCGAAAGGGGGCCCGCAGCTGGCCATGAAAGCCGCGCTCGAACACGTGCAGGCCCACGAGGTGACCACCTGGGACATGCACGCCACCGCCACGCCGGGCGACGCCACCGAGATCGAGAACTCGCTCGAGCTGCTCCATCCCGACGTCATCTTCACCGCCCGGAAAGGCACCTTCGGCCATGGCATGTCGGTCGGTGGCGGTTGGGAGCTGACCGCCCAGCACCTCGGCATGGCCAGGGGCAAACTCTTTCCGATGCCTCTAACGGAGGGAGAATTGCACGCCGACGTGAAGATCCACAGCGCCAACTTCGTCGACCGCGGCGGACGCGAATTGAAGGCCGGCTACAGTGGAAAACTGAGCATGGGCGTCGGCGGCATCAACTCCTGCGTTATCTCCCGTCCGTGGAATGACGACGAGATTCGGCGCAAGTAGTACGATTCCTCCGTTCAAAACAGGACAGGAGGATAGTTCATGAAAATCAAGGTTCACCTCGCGGCAGCCCTGCTGTGTGCATTCGCGTTCCCGGTTCTCGGCCAGCACGACCACGCCCACCCGCACGACGCGAAAGCGCCGATGGACCCGGCGATGATGGAAGCGATGGCGAAGGCCGGCACGCCGAGCGATCCACACAAGAAGCTCGACGTCTTCGCCGGCACCTGGGACACCACGATCTCGATGTGGATGGCGCCGGGCACCGATCCGATGAGCCACAAGGGTAAGTCGACCAACGCGTGGATCATGGACGGGCGCTACCTCGAGCAGCGCTTCGAGGGCGAAATGATGGGCATGCCCTTCACCGGCCTCGGATACACCGGCTACGACAACGTGAAGAAGCAGTACTTCGGCACCTGGATGGACAGCATGTCGACCGGCATGATGACGTCCACCGGCTCCGTCTCGGCCGACGGAAAAACCTACACGTTCGACGCCTCCATGGCTGACCCGATGACCGGCAAAGACGCCCCGATCAAGGAGAAGATCATCGTCACCGACGCCGATCACCACACCATGGAGATGTGGACCCCGGGACCGGACGGGAAGATGTACAAGATGATGGAGATCGCCTACTCGCGGAAGAAGTGACCGTGGGGGGTGAATGCCCGGCACGGTCATCCTGAAGCCGCGCAGACGGCGAAGGATTACTCCGAAGACAATCAAAAAGGGCGCGCCTCGCGGCGCGCCCTTTCTGTTACAGCGTAGGTTGTGGATTAGCTGAGGGTGACGTTCTGGGCCTGCAGGCCCTTCGGGCCCTGGGTCACTTCGAACTCGACGTGGGCCCCTTCCTGGAGGGAACGGAAGCCATTGGCCGAGATGGCGCTGAAGTGGACGAACACGTCCTCACCGCCCTCGGTCGTGATGAAGCCGAAGCCCTTGGCATCGTTGAACCATTTGACGGTTCCGTGCTGACGACTCATGTGGGTAGATCTCCTTTCGCGAAACTAGCTACCTGACGGAGATCCACACTGCGGCAAATCTTCCCGGAAGCGACAGTGGAAACAGGGTGGGGTGGGGTTGAATTTCCACTGAGTGCAAGAAATGGAAACCCGATGGGACGGATGGGACAAATGGGACCTATAGGACCTATGGGAGGGGCGGGTCCCATAGGTCCCATACGTCCCATCCGTCCCATCGAACCCATCCATTACAACGCCAGCCGGATCACCGCAAACACCGCCCCCTGCGGATCCGACAGCACGGCCATCCTCCCCACATTCGCAATCTCCATCGGCGGCACGATCGTCGAGCCGCCGAGCGAGCCCGACTTTGCCACCGTCCCCTCGCAATCCGTCACCGCAAAGTACGGCAGCCAGACTGACGGGACCTCGGGTGGCCACTGCGAGACGATCATGCCGCCGACCGCGTTCTCGCCGAGATGCCACTCCGTGTACTCCGGCGATTCCTTCATCCGCCAGGGGAAAAGCGCGGGGTAGAACTTCTTCGCCGCCTCGAGATCGCGCACCTGCAGCTCGTTCCAGCAGAGCGTGTCGGGCTCATCGCGGATCTGCACCCCGATGTGCTCCTTCGCCTGCCAGACCGCAAACACCGCTCCCTGCGGATCGGCCAGCACCGCCATCCGGCCGCTGTCGAAGACGTCCATCGGCTCGGAGACCACCGCCGCGCCGAGGCCCTTCGCCTTCCCGACCGCCGCATCGGTATCGGCGACCGCGACGTACGACAGCCAGTTCGGCGGGACACCGGGCTGGTTAGACATCAGCTCATAGCCGGCCGCGCAATCGCGGCCATCCTTCTGGAAGATCGTATAGACCCCGAACTCTCCCATCGGAATCTCGTTGACCGTCCAGCCGAAGAGCTGCGTATAGAACGTCCGGGCCGCGTTGACGTCCGTCGTCCCGAGCTCGACCCAGCAGAAGGAACCAGGGGGATGTGAGGTGACGTGAGGCATGGCGTCCTCCTCCGAGTCTCAATTCTAGTCCAAGAAGTCCGGCTCCAGGCCACGGGCAGGAGAATCGCGGGACGGGCAACGGTTGATAGAGGCAGCTATCAAGGACGATAGAGGCAGCTATCAAGGACGATGGAGATGACCATCGACGGCGAAGGAAGTGGCTATCGACGATGAAGGACAGTCGTATTGAACCTGATAGAGGTCGTTGCGAACCGGAAGGACAGTCGTATTGAATCTGATAGAGGTCGTTGCGAACCGGAAGGACAGTCGTATTGAACCTGATAGAGGTCGTTGCGAACCGGAAGGACAGTCGTATTGAACCTGAAGGACGTCGTTGCGCGCCGGAAGGACAGTCGTATTGAACCCGACGGAGGTCGTTGCGAACCGGAAGGACGTCGTTGCGAGCCGGAAGGCGGTCGTTATCAAGGATGAAGGTGATTCGTGATGAGCCTGATGGCGGTCGTTATCAAGGTGACGGCGGTTCGTGTGCGCCTGAAGGCGGTCGTCATCCAAGGGTGAAGGTGACTCGTGATGACCGTGTAGAATCGCGGCATGCCCCTCAACGTCTTCGTGTCGTACGCACGTGAAGACGAACAGCGCAAGGATGAACTGCTCGAACGTCTGCGCCCGTTCGAAATCAACGGCAGGCTCTCGATGTGGCACGACCGGGAGCTCGTGGCCGGCGAGCAGTACCATCCTGAGATCCTCCTGCAGATCCGGGCATCGGATTTCGCGCTGCTGCTGGTCAGCAAGGATTTCCTCGACTCGGATTTCTGCACGCTCGAAACCGAGGCCGCGATGGCGGGCGAGCGGACTCGCGTGATCCCAATCATCCTCGACGACGCCTGTGACTGGCGTACGCGTCCTTTCGCGCGGCACCAGGTCGTGATGTGGCCCGACGTCGACGACCATCTGCCGCGCGCCTTCGCCGAAGTGTGGCGGGTCTCGAACCTGCAGCCGCGCAACACCCATTTCACCGGACGCGAGGACGTGCTCGTACAACTCGGCGAAGCGTTCGCGCACAAGCGAGTGCCGGTGCTTGTCGGGCTGGACGGCGCCGGCAAGTCCTCGATCGCGATCGAATACGCGCACCGCCACGCGCACGAGTACTCGACCATCTGGTGGATCCGGGCGGACGACCCGTCGACCCTCGCCTCCGATTACGCGATGCTCGCAGATGAGCGCGCGCTCGAGGAACGAGACTGGGCGGACCAGAACGCCATCGTCGAGGCGGTGAAGAACCATCTCGCCGCCACGCCCGGCTGGCTCCTCATCTTCGATGATGCTGACGATCCGGCGGACGTCATGCCGTATCTTCCCGACGGCGCGCCGGGACACGTCATCGTGACCACTCCCAATCCGCCGAAGCCCGGCGCGGGCACACCCCTTCCCGTCGGCGTGCTTCCGCGCAGCGACGCGGTGAAGTTGTTTCTCGCGCGCAGCGGCGCAACCAATGCTGAGGCTGCGGACGAGCTCGCGCACGACCTCGGCGATCTTCCTCTCGCGCTCGAACACGCGGCCGCGTACGTCGAGCGAACGGCGTCCTCGATTGCCGACTATCTCGAATCCTTCCGCACCGTGCGGCACGACACCAAAAGTACGATTGCCGCGACGTGGAAGCTGTCGATCGACAACATCCGCGACGTGGCACAGCCGTTGATGCTCTGCGCGTTCGTCGCGCCCGACGACATCCCGCGGTCGCTGCTGAACGACAGCGAAGGCAAGCTGGCGGTGAACAGAGCCATTGCCGCGGCACGCGCGTACTCGCTGATCCGCGCGGACGAACGCGCGGTCGCCATTCACAAGCTCGTGCAGCTCGTCATTCGCGACCAGATGCCGGCGGACGAGCGGGCGCACGCGACACGGAAAGCATGTGCCGCCGTGAACCTCGCGTTCCCCATGAGTCCTGAGGATTCCCGCGAGTGGCATACGGCCGCGCGGATCCTGCCGCACGGCCGCGCCGCGTGCCGCCTCGCCGAAGAGGAGGGAGCCGTCAACGACGACGCCGGACCTCTGCTGAATCGCGCCGCGATGTACCTGCGCCATCGCGGCGACCTCGATGCTGCGGCCGCCGCGTTCGACGCCGCCGCGCGGTGGATGGTTCGCTTCCGGGGAGAGAGCGATCCGGCGCTCGTGACCCTGCGGGCGAACGTCGCCATCCTGCGCGGCCAGGCTGGCGACATCGAGGATGCCATCGCGGTCTTTCAGGAGAAGATCGACGTCGATCGCCGCACGTACGGCGACGTCCACGCCGTCGTCGCTCTGGACCTCAGCAACCTCGGCAACGCCTACGCGGAAGCGGGCCGCCCCGCGGAAGGGCTCCCGCTGCTGCGTGAAGCGGAGGCGCTCTTCCGGAAGCTGGACGTGGAGAAATACCTCGGTGTGACGAAGAACAACATCGCGATGGCGTTCGAGCGGATGGGAGATTTCGCGTCCGCCGCGAATGAGATCGAGGCCGCGCTCGCAATCCAGGAGAAACATTATGGTCCGGACAACGCGAAGCTCATTCGCACGCTCGCCAACGCATGCGCCGTGCTGACGGAGCTCGGCCGCTTCGACGAGGCCGCCGCACACATCGCACGCGCGCTCGCGATCGCGGAGCGCGAGCTCGGTCCCGACCACGAGCAGACGCACCGGCTGCGCCTCCAGGCGGCGCTGCAGGCCGCACGAACCGGCGACCCGTTTGACGCCGCGACGCAGTTCAACCAGGCTCTGACCGGGACGCTCGACGCCGGCTACCTGCCACTCGCGAAGACGGTCCGCGAGCTCTTGCAGATTCTGAACGACCGCGGTCATCCGGAGCTCGCCCGCCACTACGACAGCATCCTCGCGCAACTCCCGTAGCGTTACTTGCTTTCACAACTGAAGAGGGTAACGACAGCATGAACACAGACGAAGTTCTGGAGACTTTACGCGGGCAAGAGCCCGATCTCGAGCGATGCCGCCCAGCACCAGGCGATCGTCGTCAGCTCCTCGCCGTCATCCGCCCCGTCGAGAAAGGCAAAGTCCGACCCGCGCCGCTCGGGCGGAGCGAGCGCGATGTGCGCCGCCGCATGCAGCGCATCCCCCGGCGCCACCAGCTTCGCCTCGTCGATCACCAGAGCGCCTCGCGCGATCAGGCTGCCCGGGAAGATCGTCGGGACGTCCACCGTCCCTGCTTCCATGGGAATGCCGATCGAATGGAGAAACGCCGCCATGCGGGCCAGTCGCGGAGCGTGAAACAACGGGACGAAGTTTAGCCTCACGGAGCGCCGACATCGTTTCCGCCACTTCCTACCACCAGCCGTGTCTACCTGCGGTAGGGATTCCACGTCGTTCCAGCACCCCTCAAAGAGGAAGTGACCGCGTCAAGCATCCGGCGCGAGCCTTGGCTTCAGTGTTCCGGGACGGAGGATAGGACGTGTCAACATCACGAACCGCGGCAGTCGCTCGTACGATCCGGATGATGTGGATTCTCTCCTGCCTATGCAGCCCGTCGGCATACGCGCTTCCTGAGCTCAGGAACGTCGTGCACATCACGATCGACTTCCCAAAAAACTATCTGCCGCCCACCCTTCCTGCCCGCCCGCTCGACAAAAGTCTCCGTGTGGCTCTCGTACTGCCAACGTTCCAGCCAACAACGAGCGCGACTTTCGGAACCGCCGTGAGTTGGAAAAATGGTGTGTGGGGAGGGTTGGATTACGCGAACGTTGCTGAGTACGACAACATCGTCATTAACTTCGCCGAAGCCACATCCGGCGTGCTTCCGCGTATCGTCCGTCGTCTTTTTCCGCGGACTGAGATTCTCCGAGCCACTGATTCGCGCTCCGGGTTCGACCTGGTATTGATAGCGGGGGTGGATTCACGCATCCGTATGAATCGGGACTTGATGTGGCCTCGAGGAGCGGATGTGTTCGGGACCCTCGAGGTAAGCGATGAACATGGAAATGCGCTGAGCACCATCACGGCAGTCGGCACGAGCGAATTCAAAAAAAGGCTTTATTGGTCCAGTCGCACCAGAAGCCGGGCCGTGGGCATTCCCGCTTTACAGGAAATGCTCGATCAACTCGTCCGCAACATCCTCGAAGACGAACCGCTGAAGACCCACCTGTGGGCAGTGGCCACGCAAAGAGCACGGCCTTCCGATCTGGAGCTCACCGCGCGGTTCGACGACAGTTTGGCGTTCTTTCCGAACGGCCGCCTCGACGCGGGCGAGACCGCACGGCTGCTCTTCACCGTTCACAATAGGGGCGGCGGACCCGGGTTCGGTGTCCAGCTCAAGATCTCTTCCGCGGCCGTAGCAGTGTCGTTCCCTGCCGCCACGGAGATCGGAGAGCTGCCGCCCGGCGCCAGGAAGGAGCTGAGCGTGGCCATCGCGGCCGGCCTCGACGTCGAGACGGCGCTTCCCACACTCCGGGTGGATACGACGGAAAAACGCGGGTATGGCGGCCGTCCCGTCATCGTGAAATTGGCCACCGAACGACTGAACCCGCCGCACCTGGAGATCGCCGACTTTCGCCTGAGCGACCATGGAGGGCGCGCGCAGGGCGATGCGGACGGCCGGCCGTCGAACGGAGAGACGCTCGAGGCAGTCGTGCTGATTCGTAACAGCGGTCCCGGGGACGCCGTCGGCGCCGGCGTGATGATCTCGTCGCCCACCGCAGGAGTCGAGATCGTCGAACAGAATGTCGCCGTTCCTCGCATTCCCGCTCATTCCGTCAAAGAGGCACGCACCCTCGTCCGCCTGCCCGTGACATTTTCCGGTGCGGAGCTTCCTCTGACAGTTCATGCCGTGGAGACCCGAGGATCGACAGTGGCGCAGACGAGCAAGACCCGGACGTGGGAAGTGCAGAACAATCGGCCCTCACTGGAAGTGCGTCACCGGCTATACGACGGAGGCTCTCCCGGATCGCGCGGCGATCGCGACGGCGTGGCGAATAATGGAGAAACAGTGGAGCTGGCTCTCACGCCCGTCAATCGTGGAGCGCTCGCGGCGCGCGACGTCTGGATCTCGGTCGCGTCGCGCCAGACAGGCGTCGCCGTGAATCCGCAGAAGATTCGGGTCGGCGACCTCCCCGCTGATTCGGAGGGAGCCGAGCAGCGCGTGCGCCTCGAAATCCCGCGCGTGCTCGGACGTGACACCGCTCCCGCCAATCTCCCCCTCACCGTCGCCATCACCCAACGCGACTTTTCCTCCCCGGAACAGCAGATCGCTCTCCCGTTCCGTGCCCGCCGGCCCGAGCTCGTCGCCGACGTCATCGCGGCATCGCCGCTGACCGAAGGCCAGGCCGCCGTATTCGCCCTCGACGTTCGCAACCAGGGCTCCCTGCCGGCGGAGAAAGTCCGGCTGGAGTTGAGCAGTGAGAACGACGGCGTCGAACTGCTCGACGATTCAGGCGCCCCGGCTCGCAAGCTCCAGCTCGAGGTCGGCGTTGTCGGTGCGGCAGCATCCGCGACGAGACTCTCCTTTAAGGCGCACATCCGCCGCAACGTCGCCGGCTCCGGCGTGTCGCTCAAGATCGTCGCTTCCCAGAGCGATTTTCCTTCCGCCGAGCATCAGACGACGCTGCCCATCCAGCGCGAACAGGCGGCGGTGATCTCCGCCGTGCCGCCTCCGGCACTCGAACGTACACACGCTCGCACGGCGGCGATTCCGGCAGTGGTCTCGTTTCACGGTCATGAGAACGGTAGCCACCTGCAGCAGGAAAGTGTTGTCCTGAAGTTCGAGGTCCAGTCGCACGCCCCGGTGGAAACGATACGGCTCGAGCAGAACCGCCGTTCCGTCGAAGCCGGGCCCGCGATGCTGATTCAGGATCAGGGGAGCTATGCCTGGCAATACAAGCCCCAGGTCCAGCTCGAGTATGGAGAGAACGTCTTTGAAGTCATCGTGGTGTCGGCCGAAGGGCATCGCGGCAGCCGGAGGCTTTCTCTCCATCGGCGACACGAAGGAAAGGTCTGGGTGGCGGTTGTCGGAATCTCCAGTTATGCGAATCCCGACATCCCGGATCTCCTCTTTGCAAAGGACGACGCGAGCGCGATCCTCGCCTATTACCGTGGACTCGGGATACCCGAGGAGCAATTGATTTACCTGCTCGACGAACAGGCTACGCTGGCGAGCATCAAGCGCACACTCGGCACTGACCTCGTGAGCAAGACCAGAAATCCGGATGACACGGTCATCCTCTACTTTGCCGGTCACGGAGAGCGGGAGTCCGATGCGGGAAGCGTCGACGCCGACGGCTACAGCAAGTACCTCCTGCCGCACGACGCGAACCCGTCTGACCTGTTCGGCTCGGCTTTGAGCATGGAAGAGCTCACACGGATTCTCCAGAGGCTCAGTCCCGAGAGAGTTGCACTGATCGTCGACAGCTGTTTCAGCGGAGCGGCCGGTGGACGCTCACCCTACGATCCAAACGTCAGCCGCCGCGCTCCGGTCACCGACGAATTTCTCTCCCGCATGGCCAGCGCCGGCCGCGGCCGGGTCATCCTGACCGCCAGCAGCGGTCACGAGGCGGCGCAGGAGTGGGTGCACCTCAAACACGGGGTGTTCACCCATTTCCTCCTCGAAGGATTGGAAGGAGACGCCGATGTGGACCGCGACGCGCACATCGACGTCGACGAGATCTATCGGTTCGTTTCGCAGAAGGTCAGTGCGGCGACGAACGGCCGGCAGAACCCGGTCCGGAAAGCGCCCAATCTCACCGGGACGGTCATCCTTGGAAAAAGACTGCGACCGTGAGCGCCGCCCTCACCGAAATTTGACCACCCCGAACGGCATCGCTTTCACCAACGCGTTTTCGCACTCGATAGCGTGACGTTTGTCGAGCATGACTTGGCGGATGAAGTCGAGGAGGCGGTTAATCGGTCACCTGGACGGCACTCGGGAGACCGCCCCGTAAGCCGAGGAATGGCAGACCACCGACAACTGACAACCAGCCCCTACTCCACTCCTTCGCGGATCTGCTGCACGTGCAGCGCGCGCACCGGCGTCACCCTCGCGGTGAGCGCGGGGTCGGAGAAGCCGAGCGGCATCGCGATCGCTGAACGCGCCTGCGACAGGGCGGTGCGGAGGTCCATCACGTGAATGGCGCGGATGCGCTGTCCGGTCAGTACCGGGTCGGTGAACGACGCCGGAGCGAGACCGGCGAAGGCGCGGACGGAGTTGACCGCGGCGCGCAACTGGAGGAAGTCGGCCGCACGGAGTCGCGTCACGCCGGGGGTGATCGGTGCCGGCAGCGCCACGCTCGTCGCCAGGTCCGGAAGACTCATCGCGCTCGAATTTCCGTTGGCGTCGTGCGCCGTCGCCGCGAACTGCCAGGTGCTGTTGGCCGGGATCTCCACCGGCAAGAAGTAGCCACCGTAGGCCCCGTACATGCCGAGGCTCTCCCAAGCCTGCGTGAACGCGCCGCGGCGGTAGATCGTGAACGAGGAGGCCCCGATCACCGGCGACCAGCGGATCGTCACCGCCATACCGTCCGCCGTCGCCTGCACCTGCGGTCGCGTTCCCCATGCGCCGGCGTGGACCGTCAGCGGCATCGTCCCGCTGTCGTCCGCGTACTGCGGGCTTCCGGGGTAGTACGCCACCACGGCGTAGTCGCCCCACGCGAACGTCCGGGTCAGTTGCGCGGCGCCGTCGACGATCGGCGCGGAGCCGAGGAGCTCGTCGTTCGCGAGGAACGAGACCGAGCCGGCGACTCCCGGCAGCACGGTGCCGCGCAGGGTGACGGGAGTGCCGGCGACGACGTTCGACGACGGGTCGATCGAGATCACCAGGCCGGGATCGGTGTTGCGGATCACCTGCGCGAACGTCGTCGTCGACGGTTCGAAGTTCCCGTTCCCCGCGTATTCGACGGTCACGCTGTGCGTCCCGATCGGCAGCCCGGCTACGTAGAACGCATCCTCGCGATTCGGATCGATGCGCGACTGCAGGACCTTGCCGCTGAGGCGGAACGTGAACTGCCGCGGCGGCATCAGGTAGTAATTGTCGACTAGGGCGGACAGCGTGACGGAGACGCGCGCTTCCTTCGGATAGTGCTCGGGAGTCTTCAAAGAGACGGCGGTGAGCGTCGTCGCGGCTTTGGCAATGCTCTGCTGCAGCGAGTCGCTCGCCGGCTTGTAGCGCTCGTCGCCGCTGTAGGCCGCCCTGATCGTGCGCGTGCCGGCAGCGGGCGAGAGGATGCGCTCCGAGACCGCGGTCTCGCCGAGCACGCGCATGCTCACCGGCACGCCGTCGTCGGAAAAGACGACCGCGCCGGTCAGCGGGAGCGTGGCCAGCCCCTCGACCGCCGCGGTGTAGGTGATGCCGAGGGCATAGTGCCCCTGCGGAGTGTCGGAGGAGACCTCGACGCTGGCGGAGAGAGCCGGCGCGAGCCCGAGACGCGTCAGGTAGATCGAAACGGTCGTGCCGAGGAACGCCGCCACGTCGGGGCTGCCGTTGCCGTCGAAGTCGCCCACTCCCACCTCGGGCAACGGCGGCGCCACTGCGTACGCATACGAGCGGAACCGTCCCTCTCCGTCGCCGAGGTAAACCTCCGTGCCGTTGAGGAGATCGAGCTTCCCGTCGCCGTCGAAGTCGGCCGTATGGACCCTGTATTCGATGCGCGGGGTGATTTCGAAATCGATCGCATCGCCGAACTTGCCGTCGCCGTTGCCGGGACGTACACGCGTCCCGGTATACGTCACCAGGAGCACGTCGGTCTTCCCGTCTCCGGTGAAATCTCCCACCGTACCGAAGTACCGGGTTGCCCATTCCTCGGTCGACACGGTGGTAAAGCCGCCGCTCCCGTCGTTGAGACCGACGTAGATGCCGGAGAAGCCCTCTCCGGCAACGTCGAGATGCCCGTCGCCATTGAAATCGGCGACGGCCTGCACCTGCACGGGCAATGTCGTCGCCGGAGTGAACGTGCCGTTGCCGTTGCCGTGAAAGACGTTCGTGCCGAGCAGAAGATCGAGGACACCGTCGCCGTCGAGTTCGGCCAGACGAGGATCCCGTCCGGGTCCGATCGCCAGGTCGATCGGCGGATCGAACGAGCCGTCCCCTCGTCCGAGATAGGTCCGGACGGGAACTCCGTTGGGATGCAAAGAGACCACGACCGCGTCCGGTTTCCCGTCGCCGTTCACGTCTCCGGTGCAGAAGTAGGGCCCCAGGTTCCACTCGCTCTCGCCGAGCTCGGTGAAGATGGGAGGGCCGAGCGTGGCGAATCCGCCGTTGAGCATGATCACGAGCTGCATGGCGTAGTTGTCATGCCGCTCGGTCAGCCCGATCACGTCCGGTTTGCCATCGCCGTTCATGTCCGCCACCACGCCGCTCTGCACGTTGGCGCTCAGTCCGTAGATGGGAACCGTCGCCGGCGGCATGTAGGCGCGCCATGTGTCGAACAACCCGCCGTTTTTTCCTTTGATGAGGCGGACGCCGGGCCATCGGTCCGTGCCGGAGACGACGACGTCGGTGAGACCGTCGCGGTCCCAGTCGCCGGGCTGGAAACTGACCAGGCGGCCGGTGGCGTAGAAACGGACGCTCGCGAACGTCCCGTTGCCGGCACCGCGGCGGATAGTGAGCGTTCCCTCGATCGACGGAACCAGTAGGTCGGCCTTTCCGTCGCCGTCGACGTCGGCGACGGCCAGCTCCCGCGCGCCGCCGCCGACGGCGTAGCGTGCGCCCTGCGTGAACGTGCCGGTGCCGTCGCCGAGGGCGATCTGGATCGATCCGCTGCCGAGGTCGCCGGGCGCGAGGACAAGGTCGGCATGCCCGTCGCCGTTGAAGTCCCCCGATGCGGTCGCGGCGCGGTCGATGAGGACACGCCCATGGGAGATGAACGAGCCGTCGCCGCTGCCGAGGTGAACCCAGGTTCCGGACGAGCTCACCACGAGGTCCGGTTTCGTGTCGCCGTTGGCGTCGAGCACTTGCAGGTGATTCGGCGTATCGTAGACCGGGCTGGCGATGCCACTGCCGAACGCACCGTTCCCCTCACCGAGGTGCACGGTCATGATCGGATCTTCGGGATGCGGATCGGCGGTGGCCACGAGGAGGTCGGCGCGCCCGTCGCCGTTGAAGTCGGCGATGGCCAGCTTGCCCGGCATGGGCATGGACGGGATGGCCGTCCCGGCGTCGAAGAGGCCGTTTCCCAGTCCTCGGTAGATCCGGACGGCGCCGGGGTCGAAGAACGAGGCCACCAGATCGGAGCGGCCGTCTCCCGTGACGTCGCCGGCGACGAGGTCGACCGCCCCTTCGATCGCCACGGTGCCCGCGGCGCGGATGAACGGGCTGATGCCGTTGCTGATGAGGATCTGGACGGTGAAGCCGTCGTAGACGGCCAGGTCGGGCTGCGCATCGCCGCCGAAACTGCCGCGCAGCAGCGTTCCGCCGTGCCCCGTCACCGGCAACGGCTGCGGGTTCCGGAACACCGGCACGGCCGCCGCGGCGGGGAGGGCAAAGACGAGCAGAGCTGCGGCTATGCGGAGAAAGGGGGGCATGGACGCGAACCATCATAACGCTCTGCCGCAGCCCCCAAATTGCCGAATCTGTTGCACAGGAGCGCAGGCGTTCTAAGTCGGTGGCCCCCCGGACCGGCCGACGGGGACGTCGGCGGTCCGTGACGGCGCGCCGGAGGCGCGCCATCAGAACCCTCTACCGGAACTTGACCATCCCGAACGGCATCGCCTTCACGAGCGCGTTTTCGCGCTCGATGCCGTGGCGTTTGTCGAGCATGCATTGGCGGATGTAGTCGAGGAGGCGGTCGAAGTTCATGTCCGCTTCGCCCATCATCCGGGCCAGTTGCAGGACCACTTCCACCCCAGCCAGGTTCACGCCGAGGTCGCGGGTCAGGGTGAGGATCATCTCCAGCTTCCTGATCTCGTCTTCGCCGTAGAGGCGGGTGTTGCCCTGCGTGCGGGCCGGTTTGATCAGCCCCTCACGCTCGTACAGGCGGAGCGTCTGCGGATGGATGTTGTACCGCTCCGAGATGATCGAGATCATCACGTATCCGTCTGCTCTGCGTTTCGCCATACACGGAGTCCCTTGAACCGGAGAGGCGGGCCGAAGCCCGCCTCTCCTCGCTGCATCTTACTTATTCTCGTCCACCACTTCGGCTTCGATGACGTCGTCCTTGTTCGACGGGCCACCGGCCGCGCCGGCGTCGCCGCCCGAGGAATCGCCGCCCGGCGCGCCCTGCGCGCTGGCCTGCTGGTACATCACCTCGGCGAGTTTGTGCGAAGCCTTCTGCAGGTTGTCCAGGGCCTTGCGCATGGTCTCGGCGTCGCCCTGCTCCATCGCCTTGCGGGCCTCGCCGATCGCTCCTTCGAGCGTCTGCACGTCTCCGCCGTTCAGCTTCTCGCGGTTCTCGCTCAGCATCTTCTCGACCTGGTAGACCATCGAGTCGAGCTGGTTCTTCGCTTCCACTTCCTCACGCCGCTTCTTGTCTTCCTCGGCGTGCGCTTCCGCGTCCTTCACCAGCTTCTCGACGTCGTCCTTCGACAGACCCGAAGAGCTGGTGATGGTGATGCGCTGCTCCTTGCCCGTGCCGAGATCCTTCGCCGACACGTGCATGATGCCGTTCGCGTCGATGTCGAACCCGACCTCGACCTGCGGGATGCCGCGCGGTGCCGGCGGAATGCCCACCAGGTGGAACGCGCCCAGCAGCTTGTTCGCCCCCGCCATCTCGCGCTCGCCCTGGTAGACCTTGATCTCGACCGAGGTCTGGTTGTCCGCCGCGGTCGAGAAGATCTCCGACTTGCGGGTCGGGATGGTGGTGTTGCGCTCGATGAGCTTCGTCATCACGCCGCCGAGAGTCTCGATGCCGAGAGAGAGCGGAGTCACGTCGAGCAGCAGCACGTCCTTGACGTCGCCGCCGAGCACGCCGCCCTGCACCGCCGCGCCGACCGCCACGACTTCATCGGGATTCACGCCCTTGTGGGGCTCCTTCCCGAAGTAGTCCTTGACGGCCTGCTGCACCATCGGGATACGGGTCGAGCCTCCGACGAGGACCACCTCGTCGATCTTCTTCGGATCGACGCCGGCGTCCGTGAGGGCCTGCTTCACCGGGCCCATGGTGCGGCTGACAATGTCGCTGATGAGCTGCTCGAACTTCGCCCGGGTCAGGGCCATGTTCATGTGCTTCGGACCCGATGCGTCGGCCGTGATGAACGGCAGGTTGATGTCGGTCGACATGGTCGAGGAGAGCTCGATCTTCGCCTTCTCGGCCGCTTCGCGCAGGCGCTGCAGGGCCATCTTGTCCTTGGAAAGGTCGATGCCCTGGTCCTTGCGGAACTCGTCGATGATCCAGTCGATGAGCTTCTGGTCGATGTTATCGCCGCCGAGGTGCGTGTCGCCGTTGGTCGATTTCACCTCCACGACGCCGTCGCCCACCTCGAGGATGGAGATGTCGAACGTACCGCCGCCGAAGTCATAGACGGCGATGGTCTCGTTGTTCTTCTTGTCGAGGCCGTAGGCCAGCGCGGCGGCGGTCGGCTCGTTGACGAGACGCTCGACCTTGAGGCCGGCGATCTCGCCCGCGTCCTTGGTCGCCTGGCGCTGGGAGTCGTTGAAATAGGCCGGCACGGTGATGACTGCGCGCTCGACCTTCTCGCCGAGGTAATCTTCCGCGGCCTGCTTGAGCTTCTGCAGGATCATCGCGGAGATCTCCGGCGGGGAGTACATCTTGCCGCTCACGTCGACGCGGACGTCGCCGTTCGGGGCCTGGGTCACCTTGTAGGGGACCATCTTCATCTCTTCGTTGACTTCATTGAACTTACGGCCCATGAAGCGCTTGATCGAGAAGATGGTGTTCTCGGGATTGGTCACTGCCTGCCGTTTGGCCACCTGGCCGACGAGGCGCTCGCCGTTCTTGGCAAAGCCGACCACCGAAGGGGTGATTCTGCTACCTTCGGCGTTCACAATGACCTTCGGCTCGTTCCCTTCCATGACCGCCACGACGGAATTGGTCGTGCCGAGGTCAATGCCGATGATCTTGGACATATCTGGTTCTCCTTCTTTGACTTCTCAGCGTTGAGCGCTTCGTCATCAAGTTTAACTGTGTTACAAAACCTGAGCGTATCATTGTGAATTCCGAGGCTGCAAGGACTACACCCGGCATGATCATTGTTAGAATCGCCAACTACTGGAGGCACATCAAATGAGCCAATTCCCTTATCGCCCTGAACAGCCCGCCTGGGTCGACGGCCGCACGGCCGACGTTGCCGAGCGGGAGCGCACCTTCATCCGCTCCGTCTACGCCTGGATGTTCGGCGGCCTGATCCTCACAGCGCTCTCTGCGATGTGGGTGGTCTCCTCGCCTGCCATGCAGCAGTTGATCTTCGGTACGCCCCTGCGCTGGGTGCTGCTGATCGCGGAGCTCGGCCTGGTGTTTTACCTGTCGTTCCGCATCACGAAGATGTCGCCGGCAAGCGCGGCGTCGGTGTTTCTCGTCTTCGCGCTGCTGAACGGGCTGACTCTCAGCTCGATCTTCTTCGTCTACACGGCCGGGGACATCTCGCTGGCGTTCTTCACGGCCGCCGGGATGTTCGGCGCGATGAGCGTTTACGGGATGGTGACGAAGCGCGACCTGACCTCGTGGGGCTCGTTCTTCTTCATGGGCCTGATCGGGATCCTGATCTGCGGCGTGGTGAACATTTTCCTGAAGTCGTCGGCGCTCGGCTTTGCGATCTCGCTGATCGGCGTCTTCGTGTTCCTCGGCCTGACCGCCTATGACACCCAGAAGCTGAAGTCGTACGCCACCTCCCCGACGCTCCGCGAGAACCTGGCCGTCTACGGCGCCCTGGCCCTCTACCTCGACTTCATCAACCTCTTTCTAATGCTGCTCCGCCTCTTCGGCGGCAACCGGCGGTAACCGCTTCTCTTCGAAGCACTTGAACGGCGCATGCGAAAGCATGCGCCGTTCTGTTGGAGCGCGTGGTGCACGCGCGGATGCACGTGGTGCAGGCGCGGATGCACGTGGTGCACAGGCAGATGCACGTGGTGCACAGGCAGATGCACGCCATGCACAGGCAGATGCACGCCATGCACAGGCAGATGCACGCCGTGCACACGCCGATGCACGCGTGCACGCGCCGATGCACGCCATGCACACGCAGATGCACGCCGTGCACACGCAGATGCACGCCATGCACACGCCAATGCACGTGGTGCACGCGCGGGGTTCACGTGGTGCACGCCGAAGGTTCAGACGCGCTGTACCATTCCGGCGATGGGTCGTTTCGCTCCCCTGCTCGTGCTTTTTGTGGTCTCGTGTGCGTCGATGCCTCCGCAGACACCGTCGCAGACGCTCGCCGCGCTGGCCGAGGAGCACTGGCAGCGGCAGATCGAGGACGACGTCTCGGCGCGGCATCAGCTCGGACTGCCGATCGAGCGACTGCCGGACGTCTCGTTCGAGCGTGCGCAGCAGGATGCGAACTTTGCGCGCCGGCTGCTGACGCGGCTGGAGCGGATCGACGCGACGCAGCTCACTGATGACGAACAGATCTCGCTGGCGATCCTGAAGCACCTCCATCAGGAGACCGTCGACGGGCTCCCCCACTTCTGGCTGCAGTTCCCGGTCACGCCGTACGCTTCACAGATCCAGCCGGTCCAGACGGTTCTCGGCGCGTTTATTTTCAAGTCCGCCGAAGACACGGCCCGCTACCTCCGCCTCCTCGACGAGTACGCCCGCTTCGCCGACCGGATGACCGCGGTGGTGCGCGAGCAGGAGCGCCGCGGTATCCGCATCCCGAAACGCGAACTGCCGGCGGTGCGGACGATGCTCACCAGTGCCCCACTCACCGTCGCCGAAGCGCGGCTGCAGGCGATCCCGGAAGACGAGCGTCAGGCCTTCGCGAAAGCGATGCACGCGGCGATCTCGGATCGTGTCGATCCCGCGCTCGCCCGCCTGAACGCCGTCTTCTCGCCGGACTACGAAGCGAACGCGCCGGACGCCGTCGGCCTCGGCCAGTATCCCGGGGGAGCGGACGCCTATCGCCACCTGATCCGCGTCCACACCTCCCTCGATCTCACCCCGCAGGAGATCCACGCCCTCGGCCTGCGGGAGCTGGAGCGCATCGACCGGGAGCTTGCAGAAGTGCGCGCGCAACTCGGCTTCACCGGCGCAAAGCGCGACTTCTACTCCTTCCTCCAGCAGTACTGGACCGCGCAGGGAGCATTCCGCGATCCACAGGCGCACTTCACCGCCTACGTCCGCCGCCTCGAGCCGCACCTGGCCCGCTTCTTCGCCGGAATGCCGCGCGCGCCGTACGATACCCAGCGCCTCGACCCTGCCTACGAGGCGTCGATGACGTTCGGCTACTACCAGGCGCCGACCGCCGACGATCCGGCCGGCCACTATTTCTTCAACGGCTCGCCGGCGAAGCCGCGCAGCATCATCTTCGGCGGCGCACTGATGGCCCACGAGCTCGTCCCCGGCCATCACTTCCAGATCGCGCGGCAGATCGAGTCGGAATCGATCCCGCTCTTTCGCCGGAAACGCTACGACACCGCCTTCGTCGAAGGCTGGGGCGAGTACGCCGCCATCCTCGCCGGCGAGATGGGCCTCTACGACACCCCGCACGACCGCGCCGGCCGCCTGATGATGGACGCCCTCCTCTCCAACCGCCTCGTCGTCGACACCGGCCTCAACGCCCTCGGCTGGACCCACGATCAAGCCGCGCAATTCATGCGCGACCACACCCCTCTGACCGACGAAGAGATCGAGACCGAGATCCTCCGCTACGCCGTCGACATCCCCGGACAGGCGCTCGCGTACAAGATCGGCAGCCTGAAGATGATGGAGCTGCGGCAGAAGGCGGAGCGCCAGCCCGGCTTCGACGTGAAGCAGTTTCACGAGCGGCTGATCGGAAGCGGGTCGATGCCGTTGAAGGTGCTGGAGGAGAGGGTGAAGCATTGAATGCTGACGGGAGGAGCGAGGGGCACGTGCATCCCACCTCCACCCACCCAGGTCCTTCGCCGTCAGGATTCCCGCTTGTGGGAAAGATCCTCTGGCTCAGGATGACAGGAAGGGAGTCGGCACGGGCGCGCCGTCCCCTACGCCACCTTCCTCTGCGCCAATCTCCCCAACATCTTCTTCAGCGTCATCGCGTTGTAGACCGCGTACGCCGAGTCGTCGTTGTCGAAGTAGACGTAGATGGCGCGCATCTTCTTGCTCCAGGAGCGGATGCGGCCGGCCCATTCGGCGAGCTGGGCGTCGCTGTAGCTGCCCTGGTATTTGAAGTGGGTCGGGCCGTGGAGGCGGATGTAGGTCCAGTCGGCAGTCACTTCGAGCGGGGACATGTACCCGGCCAGCTCGTAGATGCAGAAGGCGGCGTTGTACCGGCGCAGGACGTCGTAGACCGCCTCGGTCATCCAGGTCTCGTTCCGAAGCTCGAAGGTGTAGTCGTGCTCTTTGGGGAGGAGGGAGAGGAACTCCTCGAGCCGCTCGACGTTCACTTTCCAGTTGGGGGGAAGCTGCCAGAGGATCGGGCCGAGCTTCGATCCCAGGCGCTCGGCGCGGGGCATGAAGTTGGTCAGGCCGCGCCGGGCGTCCTTGAGCTTGATCATGTGGGTGATGAAGCGGCTTCCCTTCACGGCATAGAGGAAACCGGCCGGGGTGGACTCGCGCCACGTGTCGAACGTCGACTCGTTCGGCAACTGGTAGAACGTGTTGTTGAGCTCCACGGTGTCGAAGTCGCGCAGGTAGTGCGCGAGCATCTGGTTGGGCTTGATGTCCGCCGGGTAATAGCGGCCGACCCAGGGTTTGTAGTGGTAGCCCGACGTTCCGATCCGGATGTCTGCCATGGTTCGACGCTCCCACACGTGGAGGGCAGGCGATCGTGCCTGCCCTCTCGTACGGACTTACTGAGGACGGGTCGAGGCGTTCGTCATCACGGTGCGGCCGTTGGCGTCGACGACGAGCCGGACGCTGGCGGCGGTGCCGATGACGGTCGGCGAGGCGGCGATAGTCGCGCTCGGGTTGACGGCCGATACCGCGGTCGGCGAGACGGTGCTGCTCGCGAACGTCCCGACCGGGAGCGGGATCGCTGCCGCCGTCGGCGTCAGGACCGTGGCGGTGGGCGTGCTGATCACCGCGCCGGTGGTCACGTTCCCGGCGAGCGTGAGCCCGGTCCCGGTGGTCGTGGCACCGGAGACGACGACGCCGGAGCCGCCGATGATGGCTTCACCGGCTCCACTGGTGATGCCGGTGACGGGCTGCGAGATGAGTGAAGAAGAGTTGATCGTCAACTGCGGGTTGGTCTGCAGGGCCGGGTTGATGAACTGGCCGTCCGATGCATAGGGGCGATTGGCGGGGCCGGGCACGGCAGGGCCGAGGACGCGCACGCGCGGCGCCTGGGCAGCCATGATCGCGGCGGCTTCATCCGGGCTCAGACGGGAAGCGCGCGAGGTCACCCGCGGCAGGGCCTGGCTCGAGACCGACGAATAGGTCGAGGAGGACATCATGGGAGGAGGAATCGACGGCGCCGACTCCGAGCCGCTGCCGATGCCTCCGGTGGGGGTGAAGCGGCTGCCGGGGGTCATGACCGGATCGCCGTTTCCGAGAGTCCGGTTGGTCGTGCAACCGAACGCGGCGAGTGTGAGTGCGAGCGAAACTGCAAGAAGCGTCCGCGTGGCGGGACGCCCGGATAAGTTCTTGTTCTGTAAGGCCTTGCTCATAGAGTCTCCTTCTGTATCGCGGCCAAGAAACTGCTGTTATTTTGAGCATGAAGCGCGCCACTTTCGTCGCCGTTTCGTACGGATTCAGCGGTGGGAACGACAGTTGCTCAACCGGGTCCCATGAAGGAGGTTTCAATTACATGAAACGCAATGGAGCCCTGGTATTTCTCTCTCTGCTGCTCGTCGCATTGGCGGTGAGCGCATGCTCTCTGAACCGGCAGCTGCCCGAAGCCGCTGACGAAGAGGCGATGGTGGTCGAGGTCCGCGCGGCGATCGCGCAGGCGGTCCCCGGCAAGACCTTCGATCTCGGCGTCGACGTCACCGAAGGCGGACGCGTCACTCTCTCCGGCAACGTCAGCAGCAGCGCCGATCGCGACGCGATCATCGTCAAAGTCCGGCAGGTCAACGGTGTCACCGCCGTCAACGCCGACCGGCTGAACGTACAGTAAAAGCAGGTTGTCGGTTGTCGGTTGTCGGTTGTCTGCGCTGCCCGGTTTACGCGGGCAGCAGCGGGACTACCGAACAATCGACAACTGACACGCCTCTGCCCCTACGGGTACGGTCCCCTCCCCTCCCCGCTTACAATCGCCGTATGTTTGAGATCGCTTCACGCGGGAGCTCTGTCCGCGCGGAGGTCGTCGGCGGCATCACGACTTTCGTCTCGATGGCCTACATCATCGTGGTCAACCCGGCCATCCTCGCCTTCGCCGGGATCCCGCAGAAGCCGGGGACGGTCGCCACGATCCTCACCGCGGCGTTCGGCACGCTGCTGATGGGGCTCTACGCGAACCGCCCCATCGCGGTGGCGCCGTACATGGGGGAGAACGCGTTTCTCGCGTTCGGTCTCGCCGCCTTCGGCATCACCTGGCAGCAGCGCCTCGGCGCGGTGTTCGTCAGCGGGATCATCTTCCTGATCATCACGATGCTGGGGGTACGGGCCTGGCTGGCCGACGCGGTGTCGCCGTCGATGAAGCACAGTTTTGCCGCGGGGATCGGGCTGTTCCTGACGTTCATCGGGCTTTTCGAGGCAGGGATCGTCAAGGGGGCGCAGGCGGTGCCGGTGCAGCTCGGCGACATCCGCAGTACGACGGTCCTGCTGGCGATCTTTGGCTTCGTGCTGATCGCCGCCCTCGCCTATCGCCGCGTCCCCGGTGCGATCCTGATCGGCATCGCCGTCACCGCGATCGCGGGCATTCTTCTCGGCGCGGGGGAGGCGCCGAAGCGGGTGATGGCGATCCCGTTCACGGGCGAGTACAGTCTCGCTCCGATCGCGTTCCAGCTCGACGTGGTGTCGATCCTCCGCCTCAGTTTTCTGCCGATCCTGCTGACGCTGTTTCTGATGTCGCTCCTCGACACGCTCGGTACGCTGGTCGGTCTCGACGCGATGACGGGCGGCAAGGGGGACCTGAAGAGGCCGATGGTGGTCGATGCGATCGCGTGCGTCTTCAGCGGCCTGGTCGGGACGTCGACGAGCGGCGCGTACATCGAGTCGTCGACGGGGATCCGCGAGGGTGCCCGAACGGGCCTCGCCTCCGTGGTCACGGCGGCGCTGTTCGCGCTATCGCTGCTGTTCATCCCGCTCTTCGAGCCGATGCAGTCGCTGCAGTATGCCTACGCACCGGCGCTGCTGATCGTGGGGATGTTGATGCTCGGCGCGGTGGCGAAGATCGATTTCGACGATCTGACGGAGCTGGTCCCGGCGTTTACGACGGTGGTGGTGATGGTCTTCACCTTCAATATCGCCAACGGGCTGACGGCGGGGCTGGTGCTCTATCCGGTGATGAAGGTGCTGAGCGGCCGCTGGCGCGAGCTCCGCGGCGGCACCATCGTCCTCGGCGTACTTTGTCTGTTGTATTACGCGTTCGGTATTCCGCACTAGTCGTTCTCCTACGTGGCACCTCGCGTGCTCCGTAGACGGCCATGAAGATCCTCGTTACGGGTGGTACGGGCGTCATTGGAGAAGGAGTCATACCGGAGCTCATCGCGCGCAAGCATGACGTGCGGCTGCTCTCGCGTCACGCAGAAGAAGACGCGAAACAGTGGCCCGGGGTAGAGCCGTTCATTGGCGACGTCGCCGATGCTGCTTCCATCGCCAACGCCGCGTCGGAATGCGAGGTGGTCCTCCACATCGCCGGCATCGTCGAGGAGCAGCCTCCGGAGATCACGTTCCGGTCCGTCAACGTCCAGGGGACGCAGAACATGATCGGCGAGGCCAAACGCGCCGGCGTGAAACGCTTCGTCAGCGTCTCCTCCCTCGGGGCCGACGTCGGCGAGTCCGATTACCACAAGTCCAAATTCGAGGCCGAGAAGCTCGTCGAACAGAGCGGATTGCTCTGGACCATCATCCGGCCCGGCAACGTCTACGGGCCGGGCGACGAGATGATCTCGCTGATCCTGAAGATGGTCCGCGCACTCCCGGCCGTCCCGGTCATCGACGACGGCGAGCAGGAGTTCCAGCCCATCTGGCACGAAGACCTGGCGAAGATTCTCGCCGGTGCGGTCGAGAACCACGAGGCCGCCGGAGAAGTGCTGGAGGCCGCCGGTCCGGAGCGCACCACCATGAACGACCTCGTGCGCCGGTTCGGGGAGATCACCGGACGGAGCCCGGTGCGCATCCCGGTGCCGATGCCGCTCGCGCAGTTCGCGGTCGACGAGAACAAGCTGAAGATGCTGCGCGAGCAGAACGTGAGTCGCGGCAAAAGCGCCGCGGAAGCCCTCGGCGTGAGCACGACCCCGCTCGACCACGGGCTGAGACTCCTCGCCGATGCGCTGAAGGAAAGCCTGCCCGAGGAAGGGTTCGGAGGACTCGAGCACAAGCGGTTCTGGGCCGACATCAGCGGCTCGCGGCTGAACGCCGTCGGGTTGATGAAACAGTTCCGCGAACGGGTCAACGACTTCATGCCGATCGAGTTCGTCGCCGAGCCCGGCGCCCCCGACAAGATCGAGAAGGGAGCGACGCTGACCGGCTCCCTCCCCCTGCGCGGCAACTTCCAGGTCCGCGTCGAAGTCGCCGAGCCGACGCATGTCGTCCTCGCCACCATCGAAGGACATCCGCTGTCCGGCATCGTCGAGTTCACCAGCAGCGACACCACGGAAGGAGTGCGCTTTGCCGTCGACGTCTACGCACGCGCCTCGAACTTCCTAGACTGGCTGACCGTCCGTACCGTCGGCGCCCCGGCGCAGGACGCCAACTGGCGCGCCGTCGTCCAGCGCATGATCGACACCAGCGGCGGCACGTCGGAAGGCGTGCAGCAGGAGAAAGCGACCCTGCGCGACGAAGAAGCGGCGGCGCTGGAGAAGCGGGTTCGGGGGATCGTGCAGAAGAGGAAGAGGGACGAGGTTCGGGCGGAGGGTTGATAGGGCCTATCTCCCGAACACCCTCTTCAACGCGCTGCGCGCCGCCCAGTACCCGCACATCCCGTGCACTCCCCCGCCCGGCGGGGTGGAGCTCGAGCAGAGAAACAGCCGCTCGTTCGGCGTCGAGTACGGGTCCAGCTTCGCGAACGGCCGGGTGAGGAACTGCGACATCGTGTTGGCGCCGCCGGCGATGTCGCCGCCGACGTTGTTCGGGTTGTACTCTTCGTATTGCGCGGTATTGATGGTGCGGCGGCCGAGGATGCGGTCGCGGAAGCCGGGGGCGAAGCGCTCGATCTGGCGCTCGATCGCCTCCGTCGCATCCTCGGTGGACCCATGCGGCACGTGGCAGTACGCCCACCCGGTGTGTTTCCCCTCGGGCGCCCGCGTCGCGTCGAACATGCTCTGCTGCGCCACCAGCACGAACGGCTTCTCGGTCATCTTTCCGTGGAACACCGCATGTTCGTGCGCCGCGATCTCTTCGATCGTGCCGCCGACGTGGACGGTCGCCGAGCGCGCGCACGCCTCCGCCTTCCAAGGGATCGGCCCGTCGAGCGCCCAGTCGACCTTGAACACCCCCGGGCCGTAGCGGAAGCGGCCCAGCTTGCGAAGGTAGCCGGACGGCAGGTCGTCGGGCGCGATGTAGGCGAGCTGGATCGGCGTGACGTCGAACAGCACCGCGCGCGACGGCGGCACGTCGCGCAACGACCGCACCGGCCGCGAGGTCTGGATCTCCCCTCCGAGCGACTTCAGGTAGCTGGCCATCGCATCGGCGATCGCCACCGAGCCCCCCTTCGCGGCCGGCCAGCCGGTGGCGTGGCCGGCGAGGATCAGCGCCAGGCCGAACGAGGCGGAGCCGGTCCGATCAAGGGGGAGGAACGAGTGCGCCGCCGAGCCGCCGAAGAGCGCGCGGGCGTGCGGAGTCTTGAAACGCTTCGCCAGGCCGAGGGCGGATTGCAGGCCGAGGAGCCCGAAGTGCGCGAGGAGGAATGGATGCTTCGGCATCGGCGGCGCGAGCACCGGACGGAGGATCTCGTCGAACAGCTTCCCGGCATTCTTCGCGAACGGCTTCATCAGCGCGCGGTAGGCCTGCTCGTCCGCGCCGAGGCGGGAGGCGGTGGCGTCGAGGTCCAGCTCGAGCGTCGCCGCGGTGCCGTCGTCGAGCGGATGGGCGATCGCGGCGGGCGACCAGGCCCACTCCAGGCCGTGGCCGGCGAGCGGCAGCTCGCGCATGAACGGCGAGACCACCCCCATCGGATGGATGGCCGAGCAGATGTCGTGGTGGAAGCCGGGAAGGGTGACCTGCGCGGTGCGCGCCCCGCCGCCGATGGTGTCCTTTGCCTCCAGGACCAGGACGGAAAGCCCTTCCCGGGCAAGGACGATGGCGGCGGCGAGGCCGTTAGGGCCGGAGCCGACGATGACGGCGTCGTAACGGATGCTCACGGGCGAGGCAGGTTCATGCGCGGTGCCAGCGCGGGGATTTGCGAAAAACTCACTTCTCGTAAGTACAACAATGGCGGCCGTTTACGACCGGCCGCCATCTTTTTTTCAGATTCAGGGTAGGGATTTGGTCTCGCCGGTCACTCCTAGATCGGAGCTGTTTGAATGGACCTCATGCCCCTGACGCAGGAACGAAGAATGGGAACGCCGGACGAGCTGGAGACGATCGTCCTCTCCGGTCATCATCTCGACTACCTCGGGCACCTCGCCCACGAGCTGAATCCGGACATGCCGGCATCCTTCGGCCTTCCGCACCTGATCCGTACGATCCTGGATCGTATGGAACAGAGCGGGATCGACCTCACTGACGCAGGCAGCGAAGAAGAGATCGCGCTTCTGGCCGCAGGGCAATTGCGCCAGACCCGCTCGACTCGGCGTCCCCCGCCTCCTAGCGAGAGGCTTTTTTCCTCGTCGGGTTCAACAACTCCACGATCGTATCGATCGAATCCGCCTGAGACAGGTCGGTTCCGCTCTGGAAAGCCGCCTCGATCAGGCCGCGGATGATCTCGGCGCGGGAGATCGCCTTGCCATGCTTCAGACGAATGTCGATGGCCAGACGATCGAGATAGGCAACGTGACGGTCGAGCAGCACGACCGTGATTTTCGCCCAAGGCTCGGTGTGGACAATAGGACGACCGCGATTGCTCTTAGCAGGACTCACACGTACTCCTGTTTTAATGGATTAGACCGGAGGTCGGTATTCAGTGTACTGCCTCCCCCGGTTGAAGTCTATCTTTCCGTCCCTGCCTAACGACGTCCCATAACCACCGGGTTACACAAACGCCGCAGCCGGGGACGAGCCTCAGCTACCTCTCACCACTTAAATCGTGAGCGACCGAACTTTGGGGGCAGGGAAGGATGAGATCCTTCTCTCCGCTCAACCATATTACCCGCTCGCCGCCTGTTGGCAACCCCAATCTGCAATCTGGCGTCGGCGATGGCTGAAAACGGTTACTTTCGGTGGGCTCCCGACCGCGAAAGTACCTGCCGAAGGGGTTGCTGGTTGTCGGTTGCTGGTTGTCTGGGCGCCGCGCGCGGCGGAGGAGCATCGCAGGCCGCACCGATGCAGTTACGGCGATGTAAAGCCGCCGTAGGCGGCGAAAGATCTGTGGGCCCGGCCTTTAGGCCGGGCACCCAGCGCCCACCGAGGTGAGCCCGCGTAGCGGGCGACAGAAAAGACCACCCGACCCGCCGCTAACTCCCGAACGCCGCCTTCACCCTCTCCTGCAACTTCTCCTGTAACGCCGGCGCTTCCGCGGCGGCGTCGCCGAAGAGGGAGAGCCAGACCGACGGGCGGCAGGTGCCGCGGCCGGGCTCGAGCTCGATCATCAGGAAGCCGCCGCCGAGGTTGGAGAGGCGGCCGCTGAGGTTGATCGGCGCCTTGACCACCTCCGCCTCCCCTTCGAAGATCGGGCTGGTGAAATGCTCCCCTTCCGCGACCAGCGGGACGCCGAGTGCGTCGAGCATGATCGGGAAGGCTTCGGCGCGCGACATCGCCACGGACGGGTGGCGGAAGGAAACGACGGTGCGCGATTCGCCGGCGTGGCGCTCGAGGTAGTTCTTGAGCGCCGCCAGGAACGCACGCCAGCCGCCGTCGAGCGTCTCCAGCTCGTCGTCCCATGCGTCGGCGGCGAAGCCCGAGTGCACGAGGCGTACGACCGTCTCGCCGCCCTTTCCTTCGATGTAGTAATCGACCGCCAGCTTGCTCGGCGCCGGATCCTCGGTGCGCAGGTGCCGGCCCGGCTCCCACAGCGTGATCGGCGTCTCCCAGTCCATTCCTTCTCCAAACGACATCCACATCCCGCCGCCCACGCCGGGTCTGACCCGCGCGTCGGTCGAGAACCATTGCTTGAGCTGCTCTCCTTCGGTGATGGCGCGCCAGACGGCATCCGGGTCCGCAGCGATGGTGATCTCGGCCTCGACAGTCTTCTCTTTCGTCATTCGGTCCTCTTTCGTTTTTCACCCGGTCGTTTGTCGGCGGGGTAGGCGCCGACCAGGAAGCGCGTGCTGCGCCCTCCCGGCGTCTCGTCGTCGTGATACTTCGCGACCAGTTTCACCACCGCGTTCGCCAGTTCTTCGGTGAACGCGCGCCGGTCTTCGGCGGTGGCGAAGCGGACGTCGGTCTGCAGGGCGAAGGTGGCCACGCGCTTCCTGCTCTTCGCAGCCCGCTGCTGCAGCGACGCCACGTCGCGGATGGCCTCGGAGGCAAGGGCGATGAGGTAGGTGCTCGAGAACCGGTCCTCGACCGAGCCGCTGTCCGCACCGAGCGCGCCGAGGATCTCCGGGTCGAGGAGGTAATGCGTGGCCTTCGCCCGGACGATCCGCTCGATGCAGTTCCCGGCCCGCCGCTGCTCGATCTCTTCCAGCAGCCCCGCCTTCTCCAGCTCGCGCAGGTGGTAATTCACCTTCTGCCGCGGCAACCCGAGCTGCCGGGCGACGGTGCTCGCCGAGCCGGGCTCCCGCAGCGCGTCGAGGATGCGCAACCGCATCGGGTGCAGCATCGACGCGGCCTGTGCGTGGCTGACCATCTCGAGCGGCATGCGTGGCAATATGCAGCCGACAAGAATATTTGTCAAGGATGAGAAAGGCTGTCGGAAGAATCACCGGTGCCGGCTCCTGCAGAGTCCCCAGCCGGCGACACACTTCCTCCGCAAGCCCGCACTCACAAGGAACCAGGAACCAGCAACCAGTTAACCCTTAGGCAGCCGCACCGTGAACACCGCGCCGCGCTCTCCGTTTGCCGCACTCACGCTCCCCCCATACCCCTCCACGATCGTCTTCACGATCGCCAGACCCAGGCCGGTGTGGCCGTGTTCGTGGCGGGAGGTGTCGGGGCGGTGGGTGAAGAAGCGGTCGAAGATGCGGGCGAGGTTGGCGTCGGGGATGCCGGGGCCGGCGTCGGTGATGCGGGTGACGACGTCATTGTTCTCTGCGCCGACGCTCACCGTCACCGTCGCGCCGGGAGGCGAGAAGCTGATGGCGTTGTCGAGGAGGTTTTCGAAGACCTGGATCAGACGGTCCTCGCTCGCCGCGACGCGCAGCGGCGCGCCGCTGATGTCCAGGTCGAGCTGCACCCCTTCGTCTTCGCGGAGCCGGAAGCCTTCGACGATCTTGGTCAGCAATTCCCCCGCGTCGAGCGGCTGGGGGCGCTCGCGGATCAGCTTCGCGTCGATCATCGAGATCTCGCGGACGCCGGAGAGCAGCCGCTCCATCCGGGCCACCTCCTGCTCGATGACCCGCACGAAGCGGCGCTGGTCGGCCGGATCGGTGACCAGGTCGAGCATCTCGTTCGCGTTCCGGATCGAGGCCAGCGGGTTCTTGAGCTCGTGCACGACGTCGCTGGCGAAGCCTTCGATCACGCCGACGTGCGCGTCGAGGCGGCGCATGATCCGCTCCAGGGCGCGGGAGAGCTCGCCGATCTCGTCGCGGCGCTTGGAGCCTTTGAAGTGGCGGTCGCGCAGCCTGCCGCGGCGGTCGAGGATGCCGCGCGCGTCGACGCGGAGCTGGCGCAGCGGCGCGACGATCGAGGTCGAGAAGAAGATGCTGACCAGGATCGCCACCGCCAGCGAGGCGATGAAGATCCGCATCACCCGCAGGCGGACGACGTACAGCTCCTGCAGGATGGCGAACGTGCTCTTCGACGTCACCACCGCCCCCAGCGTCCAGCCGCCGACGACCACCGGCACCATCCGGTAGAGCGTCACGGAGCGCTGCTGCTGGGCGATCTTCTTCTCGAAGTGCTCGCGGCCGCGCAGGACCATGGCGATCTCCGGCCCGTCGAGGCGGGTGGCGTTGGCGTAGTAGTCGACTTCCAGCGGCTCTTCCGGCGGACGGAAGAGCCGCAGCAGCGGCCGGAGGACGAACGCTCCGACGCGATAGAGGACGTTGCGGCGGTCCGTGCGCGGCGGCCGCTGCGGCGCCGGCGCGATGATCTCGCGCGAGTCCGCCACCACCATCCCCCGCCCGTCGATCAGCCGCACCCTCAGGTCGTCGACTTTCGCCCTGCGAATGACGTCCTCGAAGGCCTCGGCGTCGAGCGTCCCTGCATGTGCGATCGCCGCCGCGATGAGCCGCGCCCGGTGGGTCACGTCGCGGATCTCCGCCTCCTCGAGCTGCTCCTCGAACGCGCCGAGAAACAGCACCAGCGCGAGCGGGAGGAAGACCAGGATGATGTTGAAGGCGAGCAGCCTTACCGCCAGCCTCGAGAACCGCCGGAGCGGATTAAGGATCCGGATCATTCTTTCCAGCGATAGCCGAGGCCATACACCGTCTCGACGCGTTCGAACGTGTCGTCCACCTCCTCGAACTTTCGGCGTACCCGCTTGATGTGGCTGTCGATGGTGCGGTCGCTGACGTAGGCGTCGTGCGGGTAGCCGTCCTGGTGGAGCTGCTTGCGGGTCTTCACGTGGCCTGGGTAGCGGACGAGCGCGTGCAGCATCATGAACTCGGTGACGGTGAGGCTGATCGGCTTTCCCTTCCAGCGCACCGTGTAGCGCTGGAGGTCGAGCTCCAGATCGCCGAGCTCCATCGGGGCGTCGGCGGCCGGGCGTTTCGCGCCGTGGTCGATGGCCGCGCGGCGGAAGAGCACTTTCACGCGCGCCAGCAGCTCCCGCATCGAGAACGGCTTGCAGAGATAGTCGTCCGCGCCGATCTCCAGGCCGAGGACCCGGTCCAGCTCCTCGTCGCGGGACGTGAGGAAGATGATCGGCAGCGTGTCGGAGACGGAGCGGATGCGGCGGCAGAGCTCGAGGCCGTCCATCTCCGGCATGGTGATGTCGAGGATCACCAGGCCGGGAAGCTTCTGCTGGAAGGTCTTCCACGCTTCGAGGCCGGTGGCGTAAAGCTCGACCGGATAGCCCTCGCGCCGCAGCGCGAAGGCGACCGTCTCGCGGATGTTGTCTTCATCGTCGACGACGGCAACGACGCTGTTGGCGGGGCGCACGCGTGGATTTTACTGTCTCTTGCACTCGCCGCCCGCACACTCGTACGCGACCGGCAGCTTCTCGTCCGGGGCGAGGGCCCGGGTGAAGGGGAGCACCTTCGTGACCCGGTCGCGGGCCGGCCCCTTGTTCGGGACGAAAACCACCGCGCGCATCGGGTCGAGCCGCTCGCGCCAGGAGCGCAGCAGCTCGTGCGTCTCCAGCTTGCGCGGATCGCCGGTGACGACGGTGGTGCGCGGCGCGACCTGCGACAGCTCGTACGCCCCGGCCAGCGCCGGCGTGAGGGTGCGGCCGGAGGACTGGAAGATCATCGGAGTCCGCGCGCGCAGCGTCTCGTTCCCCGTGAGGGCGGCGATCCGCAGGAGGTTCATCGCGGAGACGGCGTTCGCGCCGTTCTCGATGACCAGGCCGCGCCATGCATTCGGCAGCGACTTGCCGGCGATATAGCGCCCGGCGCTCGCATCCCAGAAGAGCGCGTCCTGGCGCTGCTGGAGCGTGGCCGCCAGCTCCAGCCACTTCACGTCGCCGCCGGCGTCGTAGAGATCGAGCAGTCCCTGCACGAGCAGCGCGTAGTCTTCGGCGATCGCTTCCGCTCCCCCGTCGGTGCGCGTCAGCGTCTTCTTCCACAGCTTCGCCGTGACGGCGTTCGCGCCACGCGATGCCGCCTCCAGGTACTCCGGCACGTTCATCGCCGAGGCGGTGAGGGCGAGCGCGGAGATCGCCAGGCCGCTCCAGCCGGCGACGACGGTCGGGTCGCGGAACGGCGCGGGACGCTTCTGGCGGACCTCGCGGAGTCTGGCGAGCAACGGGGCCAGCTCGCCATGAGTCTCGTGCAGCAGGCGTGGATCCTCCAGCGCCGGCCAGACCTTCCCCGCTCCTTCGTCGCCGAGAAGCCGCACCACCTCTTCGCGCGTCCAGGCGTAAAACGCGCCGTTCATCAGCTCCGGGCCCTGCGCGGGAACGTAGCTGTGCGCGTCCTGCGATGCGTGGAAGGTGGATGTGTCGGGCGGACGGAGGTCGCGCAGGAGGTAGTCGAGCGTGCTTCGGACGACGCGGGCGTCGTTCGGGTCTTTCGTGATCCGCCACGCCTCCAGGTAGGCGAGCGCGTTCTCCGCCTGATCGGGAAGGATCTTCTCGAAACAGCCGTCGCAACGATGGAAACCGCCGCCGAGCCCGTCGTAGCGGCGCGAAGCGGCGCGCTGCCGCAGCGTCGTCACCGCGAGGTCGCGGATAGTCTCGTGCTTCGTCCGCGCCGCATAGCGGAAGAGGAACAGCGCGTCGGCCGGCTCGAGGGTCTTCTCTTTCTCGTACCGCGCCGCGACGGCATCGACGACCGCTTCGACGTCGACGTCCCCCGCGATCCGCCGCCCCACCCGTTCCTGCGCTTTCTGCAGATTGGCCCGCCCCTCGGCCGCCAGGACGCCGCGCTCCTCCGCCCAGCGGTTGGCGTTGATCACCAGCAGCCGGTTCAGCTCCGCAGTCGACAGGAAGCCGGCAGCGGCAAACGGCTCCAGCGCCGGCGTCAGGACCAGGTGCACCGACGCGGTCGTCGCCCCCATGCTCCGCGCGATCAGCTCCACCGCATCCGCAAGCTCCGGATGCGCGACGGCGTCCAGCAGCACCGGCACAAAGTACGCGTTCAGCGCCTCGGCGTTCTCGCCGTTGATGAACGCCTCCCGGTGCATCCGCTCCACGGCGTTGTCGGCAACGAGCCCGGCCGAAAGAAAGATCGGCCGCTTCTCCCTCACCGCCCGCTCCACCGCCGCACTCCCCCACTCCTGCCACCGCACCGGCGCATCGGTGCGCTCGGTGACATAACGCCCGGCGTGGAGGGGAAGGGCTAGCGCAAGAACAAGGAGGAGCCGGGCCATGGACTGCCGGAAGGAACAGGCGAGCGGGGCAGAGACTTCCTGGGACAGGACCGATAGGACCTATGGACCTATAGGACAGATAGGACCGGCCGGGCAATCGTCTTGCAGTTTTCCGTTGGTCATGAACAAGCGCAGCACAGCATTCCTCGCCGTCGTGCTCGCCTCCGTCATGGCCGCAGGTTGCGGATCCGGCGGGGCGGGGAACTTCAATCTCATCTCCATCGAAGAAGAGTGGCAGCTCGGCAGCCAGCTCTCCCGGGAAGTGGCCGGGCAGGTGCGCCTCAACCGCGACGCGGCCCTGAACGCCTATGTCAACGACATGGGGCAGCGCATCGTCCGGAACGCGCCGGCACCGTTCAACCAGTTGCCGTGGCAGTTCCACGTCGTTGACGACCCGGCCATCAACGCCTTCGCCATCCCGGGCGGGCACGTCTACGTCAACACCGGCCTCATCGCCGCCTCCGACAACGCCTCCGAGCTGGCCGGCGTGATGGGCCACGAGATCAGCCACATCATCGCCCGCCACTCGACCGAGCAGATCTCCCGTCAATACGGCCTCAGCATGCTCGCCAGCCTGGTCCTCGGCCAGAACCCGAACCAGCTCGCCGCCATCGCCGCCCAGATCGCCGCCGGCGGAGCCATGGCGCGCTTCAGCCGCGAGGCCGAGGAAGAAGCCGACGAGATCGGCATCCAGGCCATGGCCGCCGCCGGCTACAACCCGATGGGCATGGCCACCATGTTCGAAGAGCTCCTCGCAAACCGCAAAGGCCAACCCGGCAAGGTCGAACAGTTCTTCTCCACCCACCCGTTGACCGAAGACCGAATCCGCCACGCCCGCCAACGCGCCGAACAGATCGGCAACCGCGGCACGACGGATGAGCCGGAGTTTCAGAGCATCAAGAGACGAATCGCGTAAAGGCCTGGGACCTATGGGACCAATGGGACGAATGGGCCATCATTCGTCCCATCAAGCCCTATTGGTCCCATCTGTCCTATTGGTCCCATCACTCATCGAGCGCCGGACCACGCTCGCTCCCCGTTGATTACTGACCGTCACGGCCACTGTGTATTCGAGCATTCGAAGCTGGCTGCCGCCACGGCCTCGAGAACCTTTCCCGGCCCCTCACCCGGAGTGGTTTTCCAATTCGGTCCGGTCATGCTGCACGGCGGGACTACGCCCAGTTGCGTCTTCATGACCTGGTACCACTGCTCCAGGTTCATGGCGCACGAGCCGGTGCCGGTCGAGCCCATCTCGAAGTATGCGTGGTCGTGGTGGATCCCGTTCAACGCGGTGGCCGCGATCACGGACGTATCGCCGCTCAGATAGCGCTTCGGAACGTTGGCCACCAGGAGCTCGACCTGGCCGTTGGCCGCTTTCAAGCGCAGCTCTTTGCGCGTTCGCATCGTGCTCGCGGAAACGGTGAAATACGGTCCCGGCGACGTCAGCACCAGTTTCGTATCCAGCCGGTCCTTGCCCTGGCTCGACGTCGATAGGCAGGTCGTGAGCGTTCCCTGCGGGAGCTCGAACACCGCCGCGGCACCGGTATACGGGGGCAGGTAATCCGGCTTGAGCGATTGCATCTTCGCGGGGCAGACCATTCCCGCCAATGCGGGCAGTTTCGCGCCGGCCAGAGACGTCGCGGCCGTGCTGTTCGAGAGGAACCGAACCAGGTCTCCCTCGAGACGCACGAACGAGTATGGCGTGTCCGTGCCGTCCTGCTTCTTGATCTTCTGCGGAGTCCCCCAGCTACTGGTGGGGTGATAGCTGGCGGTGGAGAAGACCAGTACCGCCTCGTGATCCTCGACGTGCCTGGAATCGCGGAGCGGGACCTGTGTCGCGCCCCCGAACCGTCCGAGTCCCGCCTGCGCGATCACCTGCTGCGGCAGCGCGGAGATCTTGTGCCGTTCGTTCGGCGTGTGGAACGGGCTGGTGTAGACGACGCTCGGCAGAATCGCTTTCACGCCGCAGTCGTTGGGAATGCTGTTGCTGAAGACCGTAAGTCCGACGAAGAAAATCACGACGTTGGTGTCCATGGGAAATCCTCCTGATTCACACATCGGTGAGTAGTTGTACCGGCGCCCAGGTCGCGGGATGAACCATCCGCGGATCGCCGGAGCGCCGGCAGTCGAGTTGCGCCGCGCGCAACGCGCGCGCGGGCGTGATCCCGGATCGCAGGTGTTCGTGGAAGCGGAGGAACACCGCGGCCGAGACGTCATCGTCGATCTCCCAGAGCGTTCCCACGACACCGCGCGCGCCGGCGACAAGGAAAGCCAGAGAGAGACTCGACATGCCTGCGACATGAGTTGCGTCCCCGCGGAACGTGCCGCAGGCCGCAAGCACGACCAGCGGGTAACGCGCGAGACGAAGACGTGCGATCTCGCCGGATCCGAGGATCCCGGGGTCGCTGCTGGCGGGGGCGAACAGCAGCGCGGCGTACGAGGTGGTGGCGTCGCTGTTCGCATGACCGGCGAAGTGGATGAGGGACTGTTTCGGGGCAGCGTCGAGGAACGCCTTGCGTGTCGCCGCCTCTCCTGCCAGCAGTGTCCCGCCGTGCAGCGACACGATACTCGCCGCTTCGTCGCGGCTGGCCGGAAGCAGTGGCCATTGCGGCGTCGGCGGATCGGCGATCACGAGAGCCGACCCTTCCGGCGCGACGATCGCCGGCGGCAGCTCGCGGCGGAAAGAGGCGGACGGCGCGAATCTCAGCACGAATGTCTCGGAGAGATAACGATCCTGCGCCGCATCCCACAGCGCCGCGAACGGAAGCGCGTGAAGCTGCCGGTCGGGTACGAGCACGAGCTCCTCGATGCCGGCGAGTCGCGCCTGCAGCGGCGTCACCAGCAGCCGGAACAGCGCCGCCGATTCCGTGCGCAGCCCGGGCTCCGCGACGCGGCGCCGGAGGCGCTCTGCGAACGCGGCGATGCGCGTCTCGAGCTCGCGGCGGTCGACCGCGATTCGCACCGCGGTCATGCCGTTGCGCGTGATGCAGAACGCCACGATGCTTTTCGGCAGGACCACGTATTCGACGATCGCCGTCCGCGCGTCGGGCGGCTGGACCGTGCCGGGCGGGACCGCGCCGTGTCCATCGAGCAGCGCACGCGCGCGCTCCGCCACGGTGAATGCTCCGCGCACGTCGCCGCGGGCGCTGCGCAGGTCGATGGTCTCTTCGATGATCTGCGCCGCCACATTGAGAAAGCGCAGCCGCGCCTCGGCATCGCCGATCGTTGCGCGCTGCTGCTCCACTTCATGCAGCGCCGCCGCGTAGTCGCTGTCGGCACCGTCTTCGTCTCCCGCCGCGCGGCGGGCACGCGCGCGCTGCAGGAAGGCGTCCGGCAAGTCGATGTTCGACTTCGCATTGGTGAAGTAGCGGATGCTCGCGTCCAGCGCCGTGGCATCGGACCGCGGCGTTTCGGCATTCCGCAGCGTGGCCTCGGCGAGAGCGATCTGCGCCTCGATCTTTTCGCGCAAGGCACCGTCAGCGATCTGCGTGGAGTACGAACGCGCATCCGCAAGCGCTCGCCGCGCACGCATCATGTCGCCGCCACGGGCCGCGTAACGGGCGCTGTTCGCGTACGCGTACGCGAGCTGCGTGGCGTCGACGCCCTCGTCGCCGGCGGCACCGCTGCCGGCCATCAGCTCGATCAACAAGCTGGCGGCAGCGGTGCGGCCGAGGGCGGCCAGGGTCATGGCGGAACTGTGGAGGATGGTGGCCAGCCGCGTCTCGTCCCCGAGATCGCTCAGCTCCGCGAACGTGCGCCGCCGCCGTTGCCAGGCCAGGTCCGGCTCGCCGATCAACTCCACGGCCATGGCGGCAATGCCGTCGAGGTAGGCGGCGTGTCCGCGCTCGCCGAGCGCACGGAACGTGGCTGCCGCTGCGTCGGCGTGGCGGACGGCGGCGCCCCAGTCGCCGGCGGTATTTGCACACACCGCGATCTGCCATTGGATCTGTGCCGCCAGGGCGCGGTGACGCGAAGCGTCGACGCGGACGAGGAGCTCCTCCAGTTCGCGACGTGCTTCCTCGCCGCGGCTCTGGTCGTATGACGCGCTGGCGGCGTAGTAACGCGCCACGCCTTCCATCGGGCTGCCGGCCCGCGCGAAGAGCGTGGCCGCGCGGCGGAACTGCCGCTCGGCATCACTGGCGCGGCGGCGGCTGTAGGCGATGCGCGCGTCGCGATAAGTGCGATGCGCGTGGACGAGTGTGCCGTCCTGACCCGCACCGTCGATCGCGGCGACTGCAGCGGCGAGCAGACGCTCGCCGCTGAGCTCTACGAGCGCGTTGCCGAGCTCCCGAACGCGCGCGAGCGCGCTCGATGCTTCGGCGCCGTCGCCACGCGCCGCGGCGTCGGCCCACGCTGCGAGCATCGGCCCCTCCCCTTCACGGCGGCTCTCCTGCGGAAACCGGCGTGCCACGTCAGCGATGGGCGTGGTCTCGAACAGCTTGCGGTCGAAGCGTGCCGACGTCTTCGCGAGGCGGCGCAGATGTTCGCGCGCCTCATTGCCCCAGGTGCTGGCGCCGTCGATCGCGGAGTAGTGCTGCCACGCCTCGCGAGCACGCTTCCACAGGCCGAGGTCTTCGAGGATGAGGGCACGGTTGAAGTGCGCTTCCGCGGCTTTGGGCTCGATGCGTAAGGCCTCGCCCACGTCCTCCAGCGCACGCACGAGCTGCTGATCGCGGTGATCGCGCAGCGCACGCACATGCCGCGCGGCGGCGAGATCGTTCCATGTGCGCCAGTCGTTCGAGCCCGAGGCGGCCTGCTCGAGCCTGGCGATGCTCTCGGCCGTGCTGCCGATCAACAAATAGGCGATACCGGACGCGTGGTGCGATGCCGCGTCGTCGCCGTCGCGCGTTTCATCCAGTACGCCGCCGGCGGCACCGCTCAGTTTCAGATCGCCGGCATCGGGAGCGGCCTGGCCACGCGATGGCGGCCGCAGCGGCGCCCAGGGGAATCCGGCCAGACGCGCCGCGACCAGCCGGTGATCGCGCGGCGCCGCGGCGATGAGAGACTCCGCGGGCGACGTGCGCAGTACGAGCAGAGTGGCGATGAGGATGCCCGCGAGCACAGCGGCGGTCGCCAGCCACAGCATCCGCTTCGATGATCCCTGAGTCTCCGCTTCCTCCCGCTCGGTCTCCGAGACGATCGTCCGGCACTCGCTGCATTCGCCCAGATGTGCGGCGACAGCGGCGATCTCCTCCGGAGGCAGTGTTCCTTCAACGAAGGCAGCCATCGCCGATGCTCCCGGATGACGCGGCATTCCGTCGCTCATGTTGCTTCCTCCGACTGTGCCTGCGCCTTCTCATCACGAGCTATGGACGGTCACGGTTCGCGATTTCCGAGCTCGAACTGAACGAATTCACGATGCCTTCGAGCTCTCGTCATCCGCCGGCGCGAGGCGATGGCGGTGTGCGGCGAAACCGGTCGCTCGCTCGATGATGGCGAGGTTCTCTGTCAGCAGCTCATGGCCTTCCAACACGGGACAACCAACTGGCCTATCTCTCATGTAAGGAGTGTCCGGGCGCGGCCGATCCATACCCGGAACCTCGTGCTGATTTCTCCCTGAACAGTAGTGACAGGAAAGGCACAAACGCTACAGCGAACGGAAATCCGGAACGGCGGCCGTCTAGTCGGGCAATTCGAAAGGAGTGTGCCCCATGACTGGAAGAACGGCTGGAAGAAGCATTGGACGCATGAGGAGAAGCCTCGAGGTTGGCATCATCATCATCGCCGCGTTCTGCGCGGTGACCGCTCACGCCGTACCGGCGGTGCAGACCATCACCGGCTCGCCACTGACGATCCTGATCGGCGACGACACGTCGTATCAGGTGCTCAACAGCACGATCGGGCCGATCGGGCAGATCTATCCCGGCGGCTGTACGACCAGCGTCGCCGACGCCGGCATCTTCACGTCCATTGGCGGCGTGTTGTACGCGCCCGACTTTCAAGCGCATCCGTGTGGATCTGCGATGGGCGGAATCAGTCCATCGGTACCGTGGGTCCCGGTTTCGACCGGCGCCGTCACCGGTTCCGGGACGGCCCTCAGTCCGTTCGCCGTCAACGTGGTCGTCGACGCCGGCACGACCGGCGTGCGCATGTCCGCGACGTACTCCTACGTCAACGGGGATCCCTTCTTCCGCATCACGAAGGTATTCACCTCCACCAACCCGGTGGCCTTGAATGTTTATACCGGTGCCGACATCTACCTCGGCGGCTCGGATCGCGGCGTTCCCTACCTCGAGCCGACTTCGACGAGCCCCGGAGGGCGGGACTGCGGCGCAGTGCCCGGCTATACGATCCTGCTGATTCCGACTACGCCCGCCGACCATTACGCGGCACGGTTATATAACTCCGTCTGGACCGAGATCGGCCAGCAGGGAAATCTCTCCGATACGGTCGGCAGCGGCTGCATGGACAACGGCGCGGCTCTGCAATGGCAGCGAACTCTCAGTGCGGGCGGTTCAACCACTATTACATCCGCGGTCTCCTTCGGCCCGATCCCGGCCATCGTGCAATTCAACGTGACATCCGTCTCACCGCCACAGGGGTATCAGGGGAACACACTCACGGTGGTCATCACCGGAATCGGTTTCCAGAGCAACACCACGTTCGACTTCGGCCCGGGCATCACTGTGACCACGACCGCCATCAACAGCTCGACCCAGGCCACGGTCACGATCGCCATCGCTCCGGCCGCAACGGTCGGCCCGCGCAATGTGACCGGCACACAATCACCGGGTGGATTGACGGCTACGCTGGTCAACGGCTTCACCGTCCTGGCGCGTGAAGATTGCGCGCGCATCCGCGACTCGCGCGTTCTCTGTACGACGGACGGAACCGGCGACTATCTGATCACCTTCACATTCCAGAACCTCTCGACGCAGACCGTCCAGCACCTGTTCCTGACCGGCCTGCCGGCCGGCGTCACCGCCACCCCCGGTTACGTCCTGCTCTCGCCGCCCGTCGCGCCGAACGGCAACGCGACCATCGGGCCGATCCGCATCAGCGGCGCATCGCCGGGCGTGCTCGCATTGACGCTCAACCTGCACAACGGCGAGCTCGAGGAGTGCTGCTCGGTCGTAATCCGCTTCGAGCTGCCGCGATGCGATTGTGCGCAGGTCGTCGAATCTTCCGGACCGTCCTGCCGTCCCGGCGGCGGTTACACGTACACGTTCGCGTACCAGAACCTCTTCAATGGGCCGATCCAGAGCCTGCTTCTGACGCCGGAAATCCCCACGACCGCGACGTTCAGTCCGAATGTCATCCCGCTCAATCCGCCCATGGTCTACGGAGAGATCCGGACGTTTACGATCACCATCTCCAATGCGCCCGGATCGCAGGCACTCTGTTTCCGCATCACATCGAAGAGCGAGCGCTGCGACCACTGCTGCTCGATCCGGCGCTGTGTCTTCCTTCCGCGCTGCATCGGCGATGTCGTAGTGATCGGCAACACGGAGCTGGAGCACACCGCCGAGGGCATCACGATCGCGAGCGACACCAACGAGCCGGGATGCACGTTCCCGCTCGCGCCCGACACGACGGACGTCGATCTCGAATGGTTGCCGATTCCGGACGCGCTGCCGGCCGGATCGTTCGTGGAACAGCGCTATCGCGGTAGCGTGGATGGAGAGCCTGAGCAGGTGATTGCCACGACACGCACGGTGGTCGACACCAATGACAGCGAGTTGCGCACCACCTTCAATGCCCTCGACGCCACGCGCTATCGCTATGAGTTCCTCAATGGCGGCCGGCTCGTCGGAACGCGGAGCGGGGTGCCGAGCGACACGCCGGCGATCTGCAACGGCTGCGGAGGCCGCATGCCGACGAGGGATGCGCATTTCACCGTCTTTGCCCATTTCAGTGGAACGCCGGCCAGCGAAGAAGGGCAGCCCGCTTGTCTCGAGCAGGGATTCCCATGCCTCTTCGCCGGCTACACGTTCAAGGACACACTTGCCTTCCGGTTCCAGGGCGAAGCGGTAAAGTTCGATGCGGACGAAGTGCGCGTGTGGCCGGAGAACGGCGTCGGTGAAGACATCCGGCTCTCCGCCGTCGACTTCCAGGCCCGAGGTCCGCACAGCGTGACGTTCACCGGTGTGTCCGTCACGGTCGATTGCAACGCCAACGGCGCCGACGACCTCACCGACATCGCCAGCGGCGCCTCGCTCGACGTCGACCGCAACGGCATTCCCGACGAATGCCAGGGCCGCGGCGCGGATCTCGACCTGTCGCTGAACACCGGCTTCAATGAGATTCTCGGCACCACCATCGCGCGCGGCAGTGACGACGACGACTGGCGTCTCCTGAACGCCAACATCGCCGGCGCCGCGAAAGTCATGCGCAATCCGCATGCGGTATGGCCGGCGGCGTTCCCGCAGAGCGCCTGGATCTCGGTGAGCGATCGTGGTGAGTCGATGCCCGGCCGGACGACGCTGCAGTTCGAGAACTGCTTCTGCATCGGCAGCGGCGCTTCGACCGCCACCCTCGATCTCCAGGTGCGCGCCGACAACGCCGCGACCGTCTACCTCAACAACGCGCAGATCAGCGCGACCGGCGGCGCCTTCTCCGGCGCCCCGCTGACCGTGCACCTCGCCGGCCGCGTCGGCGGCGACGGCCTCTTCCGCACCGGCCGCAACTGCGTGCGCATCGACGTCAACGACACCGGCATCGTCACCGGCCTCGACGCCGCTGGCACCATCCGCGCGGCACACGGCTCGTGTGACGGGCGATAGATTTGCGGTGAAGAGCGCCGGTATTTGCCGGCGCTCTTCAGACCATGTTTTGAGTTAAGGGTCCCGAGCCATGGGTGCTGCCTGGGCGTCATCGCCGCAACACGCGCAATACCGCCCCCGCGAGCACCTTCGGCTCCACCGGCTTGACGACGTGGGCCTGGAAACCGGCGTCGAGGGCGCGGAGGCGGTCGCGGGGATCGGCGTAGGCGGTGACGGCGACGGCCGGCACGTCCGCGGCGCCGAGCGATTCGCCGACGCGCAACAGGCGGATGAGGTCGTAGCCATCCTCCTCCGGCATGCCGATGTCGCTGACCAGGACGTCCGGCCGCGCGCGTGTCACGGATTGCAGCGCCTCGCGCGCCGAGGCGGCGCCGGTGACGCGGGCTCCGAAGGCGCTGAGGATCGTGCCGAGGACCTGACGGGCGGCGGGATCGTCGTCCACCACCAGCACGTTCACGCCTGCCAGCGCATCGGCTGCCACCGGCGCGGCGGCATCGCGCGGCGGGGTGGCGGTCTCGTTCGACGCGACCGCGGCCGGCAGGCGCACCACGAGCTCCGTTCCGCGGCCCGGGCCGTCGCTGGCGGCGTGTACGGAACCGCCGTGCAGTTCCGTCAGGTGGCGTACGATCGAGAAACCGAGCCCGAGACCGCCGAAGCGGCGCGTCGGGCCGTCGTCCGCCTGGCGGAAGCGTTCGAAGACGTGCGGCAGAAACTCCGGCGCGATGCCGATGCCGGTATCGCGCACTTCGATCTCCACCGCCTCTTCGCGGTGACGCACCGCAATCCGCACCTCGCCCCCTACGGGGGTGAACTTGACCGCGTTCGAGAGGAGATTCCAGATCACCTGCTGGATGCGTATCGGGTCCGCGAAGAGGAACGCGGGGCCGCGCCCGAGGTCGGTGCGAACGACGATCGAGCCGGCATCCGCGGCCGGGAGGATCACCTCGACCGCACCGCGCACCATTTCCGCGACGTCGACCATCTTCTTCTCCAGCGTCATCTTGCCGCTGACGATGCGGGAGACGTCGAGGAGGTCGTCGATCAGGCGCGACTGGGTGCGGCTCGCCTTTTCGATGCTGGCGATCCCTTTGTGCAGCAGGTCGGTCTCGGAGATGCCGGTGCCGAGGAACGATGCCCAGCCGAGGATCGTGGTCATCGGGGTGCGCAGCTCGTGGGAGAGGAGCGCGAGGAAGTGGTCTTTGGCGACGCTCGCCGCGTCGGCCTCGGCGCGCAGGCGGCGCTCCAGCGAGAGCAGCTCCTCCCGCTCCAGCTCCAGCGTTTTTCTCTGTGTGATGTCGAGGGCGATGCCGGCCATGCGCACCGCGACGCCGTTCTCGAACGTGGCGCTTCCCTTCGCCTGAATCCAGTGCACCGTGCCGTCCGGCCAGAGGGCGCGGTACTCGATGTCGTAGTCCGCGAGCCGCCGCCGAGGGCGGTGCGGACGGTGAGATCGGCCCGCTCGCGGTCGTCCGGATGGAGGGCCTCGAGGAAGCGCGCGTACGACATCTCCTCGTCTTCGGGGACGCCGAAGAGGTGCTTGCAGACGCGCGACCAGATCAGCCGGTCCTGTGCGATATCCCAGTCCCAGTACCCGACCTCGGCGCGCTCGGCGATGAACTGCATGCGCGCTTCGCTCTCGCGCAGCGCGGCGTTGACGCGCAGTTTCTCGACCGACGTCCAGGCCCGCTCGGCGACGCTCTGCACCAGCGCCACGTCCTGCTCGCTCCACTGCCGCGGCACGTCGTCGCTGATCCAGAGCTCCGCAACCCACCGGCCGTCGCGCAGCAGCAGCACGGCGATATACGCGCGCTCGCCGTTCCGCTCGTACGTGCTCGCGTAGTTCGCGGCGGTGCGCGGATCGAGCTTCGAGTCGTGATTGACCACCGTGCGCCCCGCGGTCATCTCGCGGCGGGTCGGCTCGCTGTAGTCGGAGATCTTGTAAACGCCGGCGACGGAGGGAACGCCGCGACAGTAATCACGGCGGACGACGCCGAGGTCGCGCTCGAGGTCGATCTCGGTGAACAGCGTGCGGCGGGCGCGCAGATGTTCGCCGACGGCGCGGGAGACGGCGTACAGGAGCTCGACCGGATCGTCGATGGCGCCGATGAGCTCACTGATCCCGGTGAGAAGCGCGAGCCGCGCTTCCGCTTCGCGCCGCAGCAGCGCCTCGTCCTCCTGTCGTATGGCTCGCCGCTCATGTCCAGACTCCGCCGCCCCGGTGGCGATCATAGCAGCGGCCGGGACGGCGGCTCGTCGGTCAAGGCGCACGCACGCCGGGGCGGCCGGACTAAAAGTCCGGCCCACAGGTGACCAGGCTCTCGCGTGAACGGGTCAGGAACGCCGCGCCATTAGCATGACCGAGGCGGCGCATTTCCGCTGCACGGGGATGCCTTTGCCGAGACGCAGCCGCAGCGCAGAGCCTTCGGTCTGTAGCGGGAGCTTCGACGCGAAGTAGGTGGCCGGGACCACCCCCAGGCCGTCCGGCGCGCAGGGATAAATATTTTCGTTCACGTAGCAGCGTGTGCCGGCTTCCCACAGGCAACAGGTGTAGGTGCACCAGCCGCTCGTCGTCGGCTCGCAAGTCCCCTCGCCCTGCGGGTTCTGGGGCACACACGTCAGACACCCCGCGCTCGCGACTGATGCAACCGCCAGAGATGCAACCAGGAGTACCACGTAACGAAACATGATCGATCCTCCGTTGGACTGGCAGTATGGAAGGACGTCACGTTTCGAGGCAACCTGAAGCGGAACGCCGGCCGCTCAGCAACTCCTCAGGACCCGGCAAGAAGCTCTCCCGTACCGTCCGGCGCATGTTCAGCGGGTATCGCGACGCCGGCGCGACCGCGGCGCTGATCGCCATCGGGATCCGTCATGTCGACCGGGCCATCGCTCTCGATGAGCGGTTCGCGGAGGGGTGGATGCTCGCCGCGTTGCTGCACGGACGCATCCCCGGTCCGGTCAACCGCTTCGCGCGGGCGCTGGAGCTCGATGCCAATGCTCCCGGCGTGGCGTTCTTTCAAGGGATGCTGCGCTCGTTCAATCCGGTCGGTCCGGCACCGCCGGAGGGGGTGAAGATTTTCGAGGAGCTGGTGGTGCGTCTGGACGCGGATCGCGCCGCCACGGGACGCCGGTTCGGGATGTGGGACGCGCAGGCGCACGCATGGATGCTCTTCGTCCGAATGGCCAGCGACGAGCCGCATCCGGAGACGCTCCGGCCGGCGGCGGCGCGCTGCTCGCGCAGCGGCCGGACTTCTCGCTCGCGCGGCAGATCGATGAGGCTTTACGCGAACGCCGGTTCGCCGGGGCGCCGGCCGTACACCGCCACCATCACCGCATCGTCGGTGACGAACTTCCCGTTCCAGACCTCCCGGATCAGCTCCTCGCGGCTGAGCATGACCTCCGGGTGGGCCGCAAAGTAGCGCAGCAGCTCGAACGCCTGCGGCTCGACGCGGACCACCCGCCCTTGTGGGCTCGTGATCGTGCGATGCACGCCGTCGATGCTGTAGTCGTGGAAGTGCATGGGTAGATTGTAGGACTGGATGTTGACGAAACCTGGCCCTTCCGGCAGTCTTCGTCATGCCGGATGTATAGCTATCATGACAGTCTCGTGCGTCAGGAACGGCTCCGGAAGGGGACGGATCACTGCGGCTCGACCGGGAGCGTCTACAACCTCCGCGACGTTATGAAGGCCGGCGTCATCGCCGATCCGCGCGACATGCAACGCCCGCTGTCGACTGCGTGGACTTCTCCAGCGGCCAGTCCTGTTCTGATTTACGCCGTGGACGTCGACTTCAACATCCATGTCGGGTTCGACAGCGCTCGGAGTCAGGCGAATGCCGTCAAGCACGAGACCCTTTTCCACAACGCTGATGTCCGCGCCGCCGCGAGCTGGGCGTGATTGATGGCATCATCGTTGGTGTGAACGACCGTTCGGGGAGTTACCGGACTGCCGGAAGGCTCGACATCGACCGCCGATTTGGTGAGGCGGTACTTACGGCACTCGAGCGCGCCGGCGCTCCGATCACCGAAGCCGAGCGGTCGCGGCTTCGGGCGAAAGCGGGCCGAAAATGACAAAGGCTGACGAGTTGCACGACCTTCTCCAAAACGACGTGGACGTGATCCTCGAGCGTGCTCGCGAATTTGAAAATCGAGGTCGCTTCCACCTTTTGCGAACGGCTGCCGAACAATACCCGGCCTTCAACGAACCGATCGACCGCGTCAAGGCGGTCTGGCTCATTCAGGCACTCCTGTCCGATATTCAAGATCGGCATCTTCCGTCCAGAACCGCATCCGACATCGCCACACGGCTCGCGTCCATCGTGGAATCGAGCCATGACGAACGCGATGCGCGCCGAAGCGCGCTGGATGCGTTGGCACTCGTTTTTCTGAAGACGAAGCAACTGACGGCGCCGATGGACGCAACGATTCGTGCCGCTTTCATGTTCGCGCTCAAAGCACGCGATCCCCAACTCAGCGAATTCGCCGCGGAAGCACTTTCGGGCGAAGGCGTACTCGCGCAGCGATCTCCGGGACGGACCTCGATCTATTCCAAATTCACCCAGCCGGTGGACCGTGCGGATTTTGACAGCGTTATTCAGCAGCTCAGAGCCCGTGCCGCGGCCGGCACCAGAATCAGCAATGCACAGGCCGCACATCTGGTTGCGCCACGCTCACGAAAAACCGAGCGGGCCCGCGGCGCATCACGACGGTGACGCAAAGCATCATTGAGAGTCCCCACGGCTCTTCCAACAGTAGTACGTGGATCGACCCTCGCTTGCGCGCTCAAAATTTTTGACGGAAATGCGCACGGTCTGCTAACGTCACCGCACACCAAATCGAAGAGAGGTCCTCGCTATGCGTCAGCGTCGCGCGTGGTGTCTTGCCGTCTTTCTTCTTCTCGCCGGCTCTGCGCTCGCGCAGCCCGATCTGGACGTGACGTACATCTCCAGGACCCCCCGCTACAAGCGCTACGTCATGGATTTCTCGCGCGGGCTGCCACAGCTCCTCCCGGGGACGGAAAAGGACAAGCGCTGGCCTGCCCCCGGGGAGATCGTCACCTATCGTGCGCACATCATCAACAAAGGAACGTCCGCGGCGTCTTCGTTCGCGTACGAATGGAAGCTGAACGGCGCCGTCGTACGGACCGGCACGGAAGCCGGACCGTTTGGGCCCGGGGTGGAGAAGTCGGTTTCGTTTCAAACGCCGTGGACGGCCGCGCCGCAGCGGATCGAGTTCAAAGCCGATCCGGCCAATGCCGTGACCGAGACCTTCGAGACGAACAATGCGCGCGCCATCGGCTCGCATGACCTCACCCTCTCCTACTGGGTGGAACGGGGCATGTACCAGCGCTTCAACAACCGCCTGAACGTCGTCGGTACACGGTCCTTTGAGGATTGGCTGCAGAAGCAGATCGACGAGATGAACCTGCGGTTCGGACAGGCGAAGTACACTCCGGTCGCGCCGAATGGGGTGCTCGACCGCGTCCGCATCGACAAGATCGTCGTCGCCGAGGATGTCGACAGCGCGATCTCTCCGATGGCGGCGGACCCCGACGTCCATCTCATCGACGGGCGATGGCAGAGCTCCGACGGCGATCCGACGAATGCAGTCGGCAAGGCCGGGCGGTGGGAGAACGATACCAACGCTCACATCGGGCACGTCGACTGGGGACTCGTTCACGAGCTCGCCCACCAGGTCGGAATCATCGATCTCTACGCCCTGGGGATCAAAAACAACGAGCCGCCCGATCCGAACGGCGGCGTATCGGTGAAGGATTCGAGCGGCCGCATCATCGGGTATGACGCGCTTCCGCTCCCGGTGTTCGAGCATGAAGGGAACATGGGAGGCGGCGACACTTCGCCGTACAACGACGGGACATACTTCGAGAGCCACACCGCCGCGGGGATGAACGCGCATGCAGGGCAGCGCCGCGGCCATTACGGCGAATACCTCTTCGACACGCCGGCCACGAACCGTCTGCGGGTGGTCGACGACAGCACCGGCCAGCCGATCGTCAACGCGCGGGTGGCTCTGTATCAGAAGGACTACAACACGCAGGACATCGACGACGCGCCCGAGATCGTCCGGACGACGAACGGGTCGGGCCTCATCACCCTGCCGAACTATCCGGTGATCGGCTATCAGACGGCGACCGGTCACACGCTGAAACCGAATCCGTTCGGCCAGATCGACACCCGCGCCTTCAACGGTACGATGCTGGCCCGGGTCACGAAAGGGACCGGCGAAGGGCTGGCTTTCTTTTCCATCCACGATCTGAACCTCGCTTACTGGAGCGGGCAGAAGAACGAGGCGACGCACGAGATCCGCGTCACCCTCGAATCGATCGCGGCTCCCCTTCCCAACGAGCCGCCGAGCCTCTGCCTCATCGGACGGAGGACGGTCGCGGAAGAAAGCACCCTGAGCTTCTCGGTCCAGGCAAGCGACCCGGACGGAGAGTCGCTGGTCTATGCGGCCGGCGGGCTGCCCGCGGGTGCGACGTTCGCCGACCAGACCTTTACGTGGACGCCGCATCACCGGCATGCCGGTTTCCACAGCGTCCAGTTCACGGTCACCGACACGGCCGGGCTGACCGACAGCGAGACGGTCCTGATCTCCGTCGCCAACACGAACGCCGCGCCTGTCGCCGGAATCGGCCCGGACCAGATCGTCGGGGTGGGCGCGATGGTGATGCTGGACGGCAGCGGCTCGAGCGATGTGGATCGCGACCCGATCGTCTATACCTGGAGGCAGACGTCCGGCCCATCCGTCACACCGCTGACGAATCCAAGGTCTGCGACTCCCACGTTCCGGACGCCGATCGTCGACAGCGTCACGCCGCTGACCTTCGCGCTCACCGTCAGCGACGCCACCCATCCTCCGAGTAAGCCGGCCTCCGTCAAAGTCACGATCCATCCGAGGTGGCCCGCGACCGGGAATGGCCAGGCCGCCGGGGTGGGCTTCGTGAACTGGACGCAGTCGTGCAGCGGCGTCAATCGACTCCTGATCGTGACCTCGGCGGAATGGCGTGTGGATGCCAGCAGCCAGGTTGTCCGGATCGACTACAGCAATGCACCCCTGAAGAAGCTTGGCCAGGCCTTCAACCCGGAAACAGGGGCTCTGGCGACGATGTGGTACCTCGTCAATCCGGCGGATGGCGTCCTGCCGCTGACCGCGGCAACCGCGGCGCATGCGGCGTTCGGCTCGTCGTGCTGGTCCAACATCGCCCAGCAGCCGCCGGGCGGCTTCAAGACCGCAACCGGCACCTCGGCGACACCATCTCTGGCCATTCCGACCGACGCGGAAAGCGTAGCCGTCGTGAGCGGCATCGCCACGTTCGGCGAAAACCCGGCCAATACCCTCGCCGCCGGCCCGGGACAGTTTCTGCTGGCCCACGCCTCCGCCGCCCAATCGCGCGGCGGACAGAGCGCCCGTCGCGCCAGCGCCGGATCGACGGTTCTGTCATGGACGAATTCAGGACCGGATGGACGGTGGGCGATGGTGGGAGCGGCGCTGCAACCGGCACTGGCAAAGTGACACGTCCGACAACAGTCCTCACCCCTCCCGGTCCATCGGCGCGTCCATCACGTACTCCGCGGCGCCTCCCTGGAACTTGCCGGGAGTTCCCTGGACGAGGAGGCGGCGGAGCAACGGCGGGGTGATGAAGGTGGTGAGCATGACCATGAGGGCGACGGCGCTGTAGAGGCCTCCGTCGATGAGCTGGGTGGAGAGGCCGATCTGGGCGAAGATCAGGCCGACTTCGCCGCGGGGGATCATGCCGACGCCGATCACGATCTTGCGCAGGTTTTTGTTCCAGACGGCGTAGCCGGCGGCGACTTTGCCGAGGATGCCGACCGCGGTCAGGGCCAGGCCGATAAGCAGGAACTTGCGGGTCTCGGGGTTGAAGGGGTTGAGGCGGGTCAGGTCGACCGCGGCTCCGACGACGACGAAGAAGATGGGGATGAAGAATTGCGCGATGTCGTGCATCTCGCGCTCGATCTCTTTTCCCCGATGGGTCCGGGCGAGGACGAGGCCTGCGGCGAAGGAGCCGATGATGATGGCCGAACCGGCTTTCTGCGCGAGCCAGGCGAGCAGCAGCATGAAGACGAGGGAGGCGAAGAAAAGACCGCGCTGCATCTCGATCCGGTCGATGGCCCGGATGAGCATCGGGGCGAGCTGGGAGCCGATGACGATGGCCAGGAGGACGAAGCCGAAGGCGACGACGATGATCTTGCCGACGCCGAGGAACGTCAGCGCCCCTCCCTGGGCCAGGGTGCCGACGATGGTCAGGAGGACGAGGCCGATGATGTCGTCGACGACGGCGGCGCCTAGGACGACCTGCGATTCGTCGTCCTTCAGGTGGCCGAGGTCGGAGAGGACGCGCGCGGTGATGCCCACCGAGGTGGCGGTGAGGGCAGCGCCGAGGAAGACCGAGACCATGATGCGGTAGCCGAGAAGCTGGCCGAGCGCGAAGCCGGCCAGCAGCGGCAGGGTCACGCCGACAACAGCCACGGCGGTGGCGGAGCCGCCGACGGACATGAGCTTTTTGAGGTCGGTCTCGAGGCCGATAACGAAGAGGAGAAGGATGACGCCGAGCTCGGAGAGGAGGTGGATGGTGACGTTGTGGGGATCGACGAGGTGCAGGCCGGAGACGCCGATCAGGACGCCGCCAAGTAGCTCGCCGAGGACGGCCGGCTGGCCGAGACGCTCGGCGAGCTCGCCGAACAGCTTGGCGGCGACGAAGATCGCGATCAGGGCGAGCAGGAGATCGGCGATGGACACGGCGGGGGGAGCATAGCAAGGCAGAAGGCAGAGGGCAGAAGGCAGAAGTGTTCTCGGCTCCCCTTCTGCCTTCGGCTGTCTGCCTTCTGCCTTGGCTACAGCGCGGCCCTTACCGCATTCAGCTTGGTCACAAACCTCGCCGGATCGTAGTCGTCCCGGTTCTGCAGTTCGTCGAACAAGGCGTCGATCGACCGGGTCATGTTGCCGCGCAGCAGGCGCGGGTTGCGGCGTGTGAGGGAGCTGGAGAGGCTCTGTAATGCCAGGGCGGCTTGTTCGGCGGTGTGGACGTCGGAGGTGAGGATGAGGTCGCGGTCGCTGGCGATGGCGGTCATGAGGGACCGGACGTCGGCGTCGCTCCATTGCATCGCTTCGAGGCGCGGGACGAGGGTGTCGGCGATGCGGCGGGCGCGGTCGGCGTTGGAGGCGACGCCGGAGGGGTCGTTCATGCGGGAGACGCCGCGGGCGATCTGGCGGACGAGCGGGTCGAGCTCGTCGCGCGAGCCGGTGGAGACGCGGCCGATGAGGAGGCGGAGCATGGCCCAGTGCTGCGGCGACCAGGACGGCAGGCCGGCACGGTCGTAGGTGGAGGCGCTCCAGCCGCGCTCCTGCCGCCAGGTGCTGCCTTTCAGGTCGTGGTGGCAGTTGTGGCAGCTCATGTCGGAGAACTCGGGCCATTCGTCGCCGCGGGCGTGGCGGGCGAGGTTGTCGAGCGACTCGCGGAATTTCACCACCTGTCCGACGGCCCAGGCCTTCACGCCGTGAGTGTCGCGGCCCAGCGTCCAGTGCGGCGGCATCGAGGCGGTGTAGTTATCCAGCTCGAACGCCAGGACCGGGTGCCCTGAGGCGATCAACTCGTGGTCGACTTCCTTCTTGGCGTTGCCGACGTGGCAGGCGGCGCAGACAGTGCCGCGGGCGTTGATGTTGCGGAGGTCGATCATCCCCGCCGCGACGGACTGTTCGTGCGTCCACCCTTCCTCGGCGTGCTGGGCGCGCCATCCGGAGGCCGGCCCGTGGCAGACCTCGCACTGCACGCCGTCCTCGCGGTCGACCGTGCCGGTGACGACGGCGGCCGGGAGGTTGGTGGTGTGGCAGTCGAGGCAGAGGTTCTCTTCGTACGGCTTCCCTTTGAGGCGCATGTTCTTCGCGATGCGCGCGGAGGCGGCGTTGAAGAGGATGTTGTAGGTCTTGGCGTGGCGGTCGCGGTCGAGCCAGGTGTAGTACTCGTTCTGCAGGACGCGCGTGGCGTTGAGCGGCTGGGTGGAGCCGTGGCAACCCGACGTCGCGCAACTGGCGACGCCTACGTAATGGCCGGGCTGGTTGCTGGTTGCTGGTTGCTGGTTCGTGGGGGTGCCCGGGTTCTGTGCGACCGCTACGGCAGTTGCAGTGAGAATCACTGTGATCGCGAGGCGTTTCATTTCTGCTCCCTCACGGTGTAGATCTTTCCGTCGCGCATGTAGAGGCGCTGCATTTCCGGCAGGGTCATCGGACGCGCGCCGATGCGGTTGAAGATGGAGACCTGGTTGCCGCTCTCGTCGACGGCGCGGTCGCGGTCGAGGCCTTTGGAGACGGCCAGGGCGGGACCGTGGGTGTGGCGTTTGGCGATGAGCCGCGGCGCAGGACGCGGGCTGAAGCCGGCGTAGCCGGGCGTCCATTGCGGCGAGGTGAGTTGGAACACTTTCAGTCCTTCCTCGCCGTCGGCGACGTAGGCGTAGAGGCTTGCGTTCGTCGAGGCGACTTTCACGTCGTGGACGTCGTGCAGCCCTTCTTTCACGGTCTGGTCGACGAACGGTTTCTCCGGATTCTCGACGTCGACGAGGACCAGCCCTTCTTTCCCCGCGGCGACGTAGGCGTAGGTGCGGGCGACGTAGACGTTGCGGGCTCCGGGGATCGGCACCGAAGACGCGAGTCGCGGCTTGGCCGGATCGGTGACGTCGATGGTGTGCAGTCCTTTCGCGTCGGTGAGGAAGAGATAGCGGAACTGGATGGCGACGCCGGTCGGCTTGTCGAATTGGCCGAACGTGGCGATGACGCGCGGGGCAAGCGGGTTGTAGATGTCGACGACGACCAGCCGTTCCTCGGTGCCGATGTACACCCACCGCCCCGCCACGGCGATGGCGTTGGCGCCGTGCAGGCTCCCCTCGGGGTTGAACGTCGCGGCACGGGTGAAGAAGTTGTTGGCGGGGTCGCCGTCGGTGAGGGTGCTGACGTCGACGACGACCAGTCCTTCTTCACGGTCGGCGACGTAGGCGTATTTGTAGAGCGGATGGAGGGCCTGCTCCTGGTTCTCCGGGATCGAGCCGGTGGTGCGGAGCGGGTCGACCGGCATGGTGGTAGGGAGCGCGAAGGCGGCGGCGAATTTCGTCTTCACGAACGTCCGCTGGCCGAGCGGGGAGACCGGGGCGCTGACGATGCGCTCGGAGAAGTCTTTGTTGTCGACGTTGGCGACGTCGTAGGCTTCGAAACCTCCCTCCCCTTTCGCCACGAAGACGTACTCGCCGCGCAACTGGATGGCCCGTGCATCTTCGGAGTGGTGATGCCAGGAGGTCGGCAGCTCTTTCTCTTTCTTCGCGTGCTGCTCGTAGTAGTCGGGGTAGACGATCTTGTGGAGCGACGAGCCGATCACGGTCTGCGGCTCGTCCCACTCCGTCACGGCGACCGCCTCGAAGCCTTCTTCGCCGGTGGCGACGTAGGCGAAGCGGCCGATGAAGTTGACGAAGTTCGTCCCCTGCAACAGCAACTGCGCCATCCAGGCGTTGTTGTCGTTCGCCTCGGTGAGATGGCAGCTTCCGCAGCGCTGGGTCTCCCGGCCGCGCACGGTGTGCGGGACGTGGGGGTTGAAGGCCTGGCTGCTGAAGCCGGGGGAGGAGATCGGAGGCTGCTGGATGTAGATGCGCTGGCGTTGGGCGTTGGTGGAGCTGATCACCAGCGCGCTCGACGAGCGCACCGGCGCGATCTTGTTCCCCTTGGTCGTGCCGTTGACGCCGAGCATGAAGGCGTCGGTGCGGATGACCTGCGGGTTGTACGAGGCGTAGTTGCGCGTGACCGTCCCCTCGTAGTGCTGCGTGGCGGTCTGCGCGTTCTGCTCCTGCGGCAGGTGGCAGCCGGAGCAGGAGGTCATCCAGGAGGTGTGGCAGGCGTAGCAGGTGATCTTCGTGTCGGAGTGGGCCATCCCGCCGCCGCTGCTCTTGATGTTCTTCGCGTAATGCGCGCGCTCGTTGAACAGGCGATGGCCGGGGGTGATGGTGTCCTTCACCTGCACGACTTCCCACTCCATCCCCGGGTTCACCATCGAGCGCTGCATCAGCTTCCCGCCCGGCGTGCCGTCCGGGACCCAGGCGAAGCGGCGCCGGCCAAACGGAGTGGTTCCGAGACGGAGGTCGGTGCCTCCCGGAGGCGCGGCGGGGCCGGAGGTGCGGAGGTTGGTGTAGCCGCGAGTGTTGCCGTGGCAGTCCTGGCACTCGATCTCGATGGTGTCGCCGTATTCGCCGTAAAGCTGGCCGTTGCCATGCTCGTCCTGCGAGAAGTGGCAGTCGGCGCAGTGCATGCCGCGCTCGAGGTGGATGTCGCGCAGGTGCACAGCCTTGCGGAACTTGTCGGGATCGTCGAAGGAGACGCGCTTGTCGTCGGCGTCGAGGAGGTTCCCCTTCCGGTCGCGCTTGAAGACGGCCATGAAGTTCCAGCCGTGGCCGTGGTAGTCGGCAAACTGGGTGTGCTTCGCTTCTTTGTTGAGGCTCGTGACGCGCTCGAGGAACTCGACGTTCGTCCAGAGCCCGCGCACGGCCGCCCCCTCGGGATTGTTGTCGAGGCTCGCCCGTTTCTCCGCCTCGGTCGGGTAGCGCTGTTCTTTCGGGAAGAGCAGCTCGGCGTCGGACTCGTAGTCCCACATGATGTAGCCAAGGTACGTGTTCACGAAGGAATTGGGCTGGTGCATGTGACACGACATGCACTGGCTGGTCGGCACGGCCCGCGTGAGCTGGTGGCGGATCGGATGGCCCTTCTCGTTCTTCGGGATCGACGGATCGCCCGATTGCGAGAAACCGGTGTGTCCTGCGACGGCCCACGGTCCGGAGTGGAGCGGGTCGCGGTCATTGGCGTAGACGACGTGACAGGCCGTGCAGCCGGAGGAGCGGTAGTCGCCCGGATGGTCGTTTGTGCCGAGGAACGAGAGGTGCGGATCGTTGAGCCGC
>Ga0190275_10000143_pt1 | contig 79299 bp, 64 predicted proteins | sample Popmic550T_FD_133745 | JGI IMG/M metagenome (GOLD analysis project Ga0190275, IMG submission 133745) | Populus adjacent soil microbial communities from riparian zone of Yellowstone River, Montana, USA - 550 T | ecosystem: Environmental > Terrestrial > Soil > Riparian zone > Trees stand | place...
CAACGGACTATTTCCTTTTTGGGGCAGGCGAGCCGCTGGTGGTTGATTTTTTGTTTTCCAAAATAGGAAGCGATCTAAAAACCACCGGGATCATTGTGGGAACAAAAACCGAGGTCTGCAGGGCGTTTGGGCTCCAAAGCTCGAGGGCCACCGACCTGCTGCTCCTTGTGGGCTGCGAGCTCTGCCCAACGGTGCCCGAGTACAGCCTTGACTTCAAGTTCAAAAACATCCTCCGGGCGTACGACGCGCACAAAAACGGAATAGAGTACCTGAAAACAGAAGAGACAGAAGGGACAGAAGAGACAGAAGAGACAGAAGAGAAAAAAGAGTACATCAAGAAGTTCCTGGTAGCTAAGGCGTGCGTCGAGTACCACCCGGTGATCAGCGAACACGGAAACCTCGTGTGTCTTAAAAACACCGACGTACCGTTCGATCTGTCGGAAATATTCGGGAGAAAGCTGCCAGACGCGCTCTACTTCCATTTCTCAAAGGGCCTCTGCTCTCTCGAGTATATCCGAGGGCTCGTGTTCGAAGAGGCGCACGCGCTATGCACGAAAGAGGTTTTTTCGATACTCCGCCCCGTTATCAACGCACTTTATAAGTCGGGGGTGGTATTTCACTATTCGGAGCTTGAGGGCGCAGCGGAGCGGTACAGGACGGTTTCTGAGCACGCGAGGCTTCAGGACATCGAAGGCGTGAGACTAGAAGAGGTGGAGGGAATTCCTGTAAGCGTTCAGTGGCTGCTTCTTCTGATAGGGAAAAAGAACAGGGCGCTTCTCGACAACGTGTTCGTGTTCAACAGGGTATCTGCAGGGGTAGGTCCTAGTGAAGATGTAGACTGGGACGTGCTTGAATTTTCGGAGTACTCGAAGTTCGCAACTACGGTTATAAAGGACAGCTTGCAAATCGAAAGAGAAAAAGACTCCGCTAGAAGACAGAACGAAGAGGACGAGAGGTACACGCTGGAGTGCAACGTGGAGATTTTAGATCCCGTCAACGGATGGAAAATGAAAAGAGTGTTGGAGGGCTTGCGCACAGCGGGGAAGGCGTTGCAAGCGGAGCAGAAGGAAATAGTGAGAAAGAACCAAGAGTTCATAAAGGCTCTTCTCGTCTTCTTCAAGAGGAACGGGCTGCAGTCCGCGGCTGTTTCTGGAGATATTGAGAAACTTTTGCTTCATACAAGGTAGAGAGTTTCCGGAGTTTGAGAACACCTGGAAAATGCTCGAAGAAAACGCGCGCAGATGTGGCAGTTTCGCGATTGGGCCAGAACTATTGGGTTATATTAAATCGTCTCTGAAAATTTGTAACGGTTTGTGTTATCTTCCATATAAGACAGAGTTTGCCGAGTTAGCATGAAAAATATATACCTGATAATGGCGGTAAATGCGGTAAAAGCAGCTATGAGTGTTGCAAACCCGCTGGGCTCGATAGAGAAGACAAAGGTACAGGCCAACGCAGCAGATCCGAACACCCTAAACCTTCCGTCCGGGTTTGCAGACTCCAGAATACGTAACTGGGAACAGCCGCCGAGCGCTGACAAGTACTGTTCTTTAGCAGGCTATGGGTATGGTGTTCTACGGCATATGATTGCCATGCGTATGATTTGCTATGGATGAGATCTAATAAAGAGGGATAGTTTATGTGGATAGGCGGGGTGGGTGGTTGGATAGGTGGTGTGAGTGGGTGGTGTGGATATGTGATGATAGTACCATCTCCAGCCTTATCACCAATCCTATCTCCAACTGGACTTTGGGTGATTAGAAAACTTTATGCCGGTACAGCTCTGGTTTATTAACTCACACTACAGACTACAAGATATTCACCAAAAACTATCTACCTAAATAGACCCCTGTCCGGTTCATAACCCATCCCTCCTAGCCCATACTCCACAGCCAGCAAAAATCTTGAGACGGCTTGTGCGGCGGTAGCTGCCGGAGCCAGAAATAGAAAAGCGACCGGTAACTATTTTTTAGAAACTACGCTAAATTTTTTATGAAAACGCGCCGGTACTTCGAAAACGAGAGAGAAGAAAGCGGGCCTGAGGAGGGCAACGAAGAGGAGTGGCTGGACAGCGACTTAAGCAGCGGAGAATACGAAGTTTCAAAAACGCCTACAAAAATGGAGCTCGGATCGGACGTTTACAAAGTCCACGAAACAATAGATCTCGAATGGCCGACCCAAACAGTCTGTCTTTCAAACAAAGAGAACAACATCCTGATCGGAACCTGTCCAGGCACCCCATTTGGAAAGCCGGAAATTTTTGAGTTGGAGGGAGTTCCTTCCCTCACCAGCCCCAAAAAACTAGAGAAAAGAAGCTCCCAGAGAACTATGCCGTCTGTTAACAGAATCAGGAGAGACTCTCACACAATATACACAATCTCCGACAAGTCGCTGTGCCTGTACGACAACTCCCTGCAGCTTATCGAAAAGAACAGCATTGCAGGAGGGTACGCAATTGCTATCCGGGGAGAGAGCCTGTTCTACGGAGACGGATCCAAACTCGTGCTAAGAGCAAACACGAAAACAGAAGGAGAAATAGAGTCCGGCTCGAAAGAGATCTTTTCGGTCGCACCGCTCGATGAAAAAACGGCAGCTGTGGCAACCAGAAACATCGCACTGGTGGATTTCAGATCGAAAGAACAGACGTCGCTTTACAAGGGGAAACAAGACATCAACTCAGTCGCATATAACGAAGATAATCTTCTTGTGTGCGGAATGGACACGGGGGTTCTGTACATTCTCGACATAAGATCGCCTGGAAAGGTGGAAAAGATCGATTTTCACAAGTCTCCGGTCACGCACGTTCTGTTTTCGGGCAGAGAGACGTTTGCGTCGAGCTCAGACTGCGAAGTAGCCCTTTGGGACATGTCGTTCACTGAGGAGTGGGAGTTCCACAAATACTTAAGCTTTGTGCACCAGGGGCAGACGTACTACAAAGAGTTCCAGTTCCTGAGTCCAGAAACGGTCATCACAACAGCGCAAGAAGGGCTGTGCGTTTTCCAACCAAAGACGGAGGAAGAGGATATGTGCGGAGAGCAGATGGGGTCTTAGGGGCGGTAAGAGCGGTAAGAATGGTAATACTGGCGTGTGTGTTGAGATGGAAGCCGTTGGCGCCCTGCCTGATCTGGAAATTATCCAAGTGAGGCAGTTGCGAATGTCTAAGTATGCGATGGAAAATGACCATTGAATTGGCAAAGAAGCCATGCCAAGGATCCGTGCCAACCTACCGATCCTACTAACAATCTGCCACAGCCGGTAACACCCAGCCTTTCTTAACATCCTTACAATGTTATCTAAGGTACCTCTGCGCTTACAAAAATTATTCCTATAAATACTCCACTGCCAAATACTCCGCTGCAAAGTTGCAATTCATCGTCCCGCTTTCCATCCCGAGAGTTCCAATTTCGATATCGCTACGTTCTAAATAAATTGTAGACCACATATCAAAGAGTAAAAGATGTTTATGTATACCTGCTATAAAAGACTAAAAGATCTTTGTTAAACATTATTCAGTTAAATACCCCACGTTCTACAAATTATTCAGTTAGATATCCCACGTTCTACAAATTATTCAGTTAACTACTCCACGTTCCACACTAAAAAACAGCGGTACCGAAAATTTTTGGGAAGAGACGCTTATAAATAGCCAAAATGCAGATGTCTTAAGTGCCGGTGCTCGAAAATTTTTATGTCAACACCAACCAAGAGAAAGATAATGAGAGACATGAAAAAGCTCATAGACGAGCCTCTGGAGAATATCTTAGCAACGCCAAGTAAGACAAACATTATGGACTGGAGAGCTGTTATTTTTGGGCCAGAAGACACCCCGTTCGAAGGGGGCGTGTTTGAGCTCAAAATCAAATTCACGGAGACATATCCGCAGCATCCGCCAGAAGTCTCGTTTCTCACAAAGATTTTCCACCCCAACGTGTATTCCAACGGAGAACTCTGCTTGGACATTCTGAAAAACAGATGGAACCCGACATACGGAATTGGTCTTGTTCTTTTGTGCATCCAGTCTCTTCTCAACGACCCAAACACAGATTCTCCAGCAAACTCAGAGGCGTCCGATCTCTACCTGAACAAGAAAGTTCAGTACATCAAAAGGGTGCAGGACGCAGTGGAGGAGTCCTGGAAACACGAGCTCAGTACAGAAATAGAGAAGAGATAGGTATGATGGGTGTGTACGGTAGGTGTGTATGGTTGGTAGGTATGATGGATAGGTATGGTGGGTAGCGTTGACATTTAGATAGCGAAATATCGCCTAGTATTAAATTTACAGATTGATATTCATAGTTAACAGATATGCGTGGTGGTATATGCACTCAGCTATTACTTTATTCGACTACCCAGCTACCACCTCATTCGACTACCCAGCTATCTCCCCATTCGACCACCCAACTACCACGTCATCTTAGCTGGTCTCAATCTTTAGCACCTCGAAACACAACCCAGCCTTCAAATTCTTCAGACTTGCTGAAATTTTTCATGGCATGGAACGAAAAGAGAGTATTTAGACAGAAGAAGAAGGAAGAAAACGACCTAAGAATAAGAGAAGAGTCAAGAAGAAAAGCGCTAGAAGAGAGAAACTACCCGACAGAAAAGCCTGAAGTAGAAAAACCGCCAAAAAAGCTAAGTAGAGTGCAGGAGATGCACAGGGAAAACGAGAGGAAAAGAGAGGAAAGAAGAAAAGAGCTGGATGAAATAGACATGAGAAAGAAGAGAAAAGAAGAAGAAAGAAAAGAGTGGAGAGAAAAGTTCAAAATCAGGACAAAATCGGGACAGATCCTCCTGAACCACCGAATAGAATATACGTTGAAAAAGATCCAGGAAATGAAAAAACCGCTCTGAGAGCGAAGATGAGAGATAAGAGGCGCTGTGTCTTTTGGACTCGCGTGTAACTCTCTAGGATATTTTGCCATCTAGCTAATTGTCCTAATAAGGTAAACTTCAGCGTCTAACTGCGCAACAAACTTGCTGAAATCGCAAAGAAGCCTTCTCAATCAACCTGCTCATGGGGTACTGTTAGTGTCATCCACCGAAACGTAAAACATCGCCCAACCCTTCCTAACATACTACCATCCTTTCATAACCCACCACAACTCCACCCAACCTCCACACATCTCTTTTTAAACCCTTGCAATTCCAAACCACCCGCTTAAATACCCCACAGGCACCACACTTTCACTTCCACATCTCCCATACAGCCCTTTTCTGCACACTAGACAGCAGCTGTTTCATTAGAGGCCAATCCGGCAAGAAAGGGTTCTATTTGATGGTACTATATAACAATGTGCCAGAAACGAGAATAAAACTAACAAGAGGCCACAAACATGGAAAGCGAGAAACAAATCGCAATCATGAACAGAAAAGGCGTATTCCTCGCATATCTTGGAAAGCAGCCTAGCAGAGACCTCGACAAAAGAAGAAAAGAAGCAATTGAGAAGATCTATTTTTTCACAGATAAAGAGTTCGATGAGATATGCGAAGACATAGCAGAAGAAATATCCAGGAGAAAAACAAAGGAGAAAAAGCCGTTAGAAAAGTTTTCGTCGTATACCTTAAAAAGAAATGGAGTAAAAGAACAGCTTGCGCTCACCAGCGACAAAGAGCTCGCCTCCCTTGTGGAAGAAATACTGATTGTGCTAATGCACAAGTATCCGGAATCGCCAGAAGACAAGATAGAGTTCCTGGAAAGACTCTCGGAAAAGCTCAGCCAGCTTGTGGAGAACCTTACGCCGAAGCAGTCCCCCGCAGAAAGCGTTAAGAACATCGAATCTGTCAGAAGAGCCATTGAAAAAGAGAAAGACTCGCTTATCAGAACAGAGATTCTCGTTGAAGCGCTCGCCGCCTCTATCAAAGACGCGTCTCCCCAGACAGAAGACCTGTTTGATCTGGTTCGAAGAAGCATCGAAGACGAGAAGAAGCAGATGCGCAGGATATCGCAGATCCCGAAGGAGCTCTACAGCGCGCTTGAAGCGATCTGCGCTCTGGAGGGGCGGAAAGAATACGTGGACAAGATAAAAACGCTCGAAAAGCTCGAAAACAAGGAGGAGCAACAGGCGGTCAAAGCAGAAATAACCGTGGCAGAGTTTTTATCCGTATCAAACAAAATCACAGCCTCGTTCCCAGAAAGGAAAACAAAAGAAAAAGAAAAAACTCTTGAAGAAGCAGTGCTGCGGATCAAAAGCATTTTTGAAGAGATCGAGTTCGAAATAACAAGCGCCCTCTCTTCAGGAACAATCGAAAAACACGTCTCTCTTCTCTACCAAGAAAGGCCCCACCTTATCCACTCTCTAAAAGCCGCGCAATTGAGAACAGACCCGCTCGAAAGGCTTTCGCATGTCCCTGCACTCGCCCAGGAGCAGGACCTTTTCAACGCAGCAAAGAGATTCTACACAGCCCTTCTGGCATGTCTCCCGTAATAAAGTCCCGTATTCACAAGGCCTACAGGAGTGTGTTTGATGAGAAGGGGACTCTTCCATCCCGATGGTTGATAAACCCTTTCTTCTATCCCCATAGTTGATAAGCCCTCTCTTGCACCCCGACGGTTGATAATCTCTCTCTTCCACCGCAACCCTCTTTTATCTCGCATTTATACCTTAAAATTTACCCTTTTAGGCAGTACTGGTTTTCTGGGAAAGATCGCAGCTCGTCAAGTACCAACGGATCTAACGCAAATCCAACAATAAACTACCCATGATGTATACGGCGCGGTGGTGTGACTCGAAGAGTTCTTAAAGTTTTATGCCATCTATCGCACCCCTGCTTACAATATCTATACAAAACTACCACATCAACCCGTCAGCGCCTCATCCACCCCTCATCGCCATTCCATCTACGTACTCTGCACGCAACCACCACACTCGTCCGCTATCCCATTAAATCATGTCCCAAGCGGTTTCATTCATAAACAGCAACAGCGCCGTACTGCCAAATAATCGCCGCCGAGCTGCAGCTCAACCCTGCTGCGCAGCCTCGACCCCCTTTAAATTCGCCCGCGTATTTATTCCGAAATTTTGACTCAAAGATGAAAGACGAGAGCAGAGTTTTCTATTACAAAGAGCCGGAAAAGTTCTACACGAAAGAAGAATACGCAGAGCATCGAAAAAACCTGTACATACTTGCCCAAGCGCAAACAGACAAGCTGGAGGCGAACCAGCCCATAACGCTTATCGAGTATGTGAACGTCCTATGTCCCAGATGCGGAGGAGTAACAAAAGGAAACGGGCAAAAGAACGGCCTGGAAAGAATGTGCAAGTTTTGCGACTTCAGAATCAAAATGAAAAACTACTTTTCGGAGCTATCAACGGGAAAAACTCCACTCGGATACTTTCTTGTCCAGTTTCTGAAGAAGCGCGACTGCTCCATTATAAAACACATAAAACACCCAAATATTTCTGAAAGCAGCATTTCCAAGATAGACGTACAAAAAGAAAAGAGCTTTAGCGGCTTTGTCAGCGAGCCCGCTAATCAGAGCACATTCATAGAGCCAGAGCCTGCAGACGCTCCCAGCCTCGATTTGAGCGCGCATTCAGAAAGCAAAATCAACAGAGAAAACATCAGAGAAGATAGACGCAACGCTGCAGACAGAAAAGACCCAGAGTGGATGTACATAGAGCCGTCTTCAGAGAAGATACCGCGCCATAATTATACGTCGGAGGACGCGTCAGAGGAGCAGAGAAGATGTAACTCGGTGTGCGGGTTCAAAAAGCTTCTCGAGCTGTCAGAAAAAGACGCGCAGGTCTACGAGTTTCTCAAGTACGTGCAGGAGGTGCTTGCGCCGCTTGCAAAACAGCAGGCGTATCTGAGATACAGCGAAAGCGTTTCTTCGATGGTGAGAAGCGAGTCTGGGAGGTGGTGTAAAGAGTACTACTTCATCGAAGAGAACATCTCGGGCGTAATGAAGTCGCACGACATGTTCAGAAAAGAGAGAAGCGAAAGAAAATACAGCACAGAAGATTCCCAGCGCCTAGACGCCGCGATTGCAGAGAAGGAGATGGTAGAGTACCTCGAGAGAAAGGGAGAAATGATAGAGAACCAGCTATATAACATAAAAGAGAGTGTTCGCACGCTGAAGGTCTCGTACCTTGATATGAAGCACGAGCAGGACGTTCTGAAAAAGGAGATAAGCCAGGTTCCGCTGTTCAGAATGCCGGGGCCGAGACAGGAGCCCTCGAATACAGACGCCGAGTAAAATCTGAGGGATAGCCCTGAGAAGGAGGAGAAAGAAGAGGGTATGCTTGGTAATAGAGAAGCGGGCTGGAAATAAAGCGCCATTAGGGCCTATATCGCGCAGATCTATGGTGTTTTTGAAGGTTTTATGTTGCTGGAAGATAACTTTTGCTCATCTGGGGTATTTAAGTGGATAATTTTTAACCCATAACGTCTGTTAGTCTTTAACATGAAGTCTACAAATCTACTGCCCTAGCTAGCGCGCTTCTACTTTTGAGTGTGAGTTTCTTGTTTTTTCTATGAGAGTAAATCGGATAGGGTGTGTCCTAATGTGCTGGTGTGCCACTTTTGAACGTCTTGAACCACATCTATCTGAGAGTGAAATATATGCTTTAGGTGTACGCGTTGGCCTGCTCGAGAAATGTCTTTGCAAGATTACAGCACTGCGAATAAGTAAGGGTCCTCAAGGAAGCACGCACAATCCGCAAGCACCCCCACGATTGATTCGCAACACCGCCCACACGCCATGCACCTCCAAATTTCGCCCTCCAAGCAAATCCGAAAACGTTCCGTACTTATAAAAAATAAAGTACAGGAGGTTTTTGGAATAGAGTTGTGGCATCGCGATTGGATAGACGTGCAGACTGGACCACAGGATTGAAAACCAGCAATACAGATAATTGGAGCAGATTGGTAACAGCCAATACCGATCTCAATCGCAGACCATTGACAAATCAAGGTGGTCCTCGAATCAATTTTGCCATCTATGTAAACAATTTATTTTCAATAAAGATGAAAAACTCAACCCATAACTCAGCGGCCAATACTAACAAATTTTAACAACCTACAGCAGTACTAATAACATTTTTCCTAAAGAGGAAACAATAAATACAGTTTTTATGTTTATTTTTTACCTGACAAGATGCACTCAAAGAAGCAAGTGCCTGCTCCGGATTTCGAGGCAGGGCTGTTTCTTGGAATGCTTCGTCCGTTATGTTGGAGGGTCTTCTGCAAGATGCTCCATGCCGTTCTTTGGACACTAGACTGCCTCTCGAAAAAGATACCCAGAGATAGAGCCCCAACTCGCTCAAAACAAACGCATTCTATCTTTTTAGATATGCTGCCATCTACCTCTTCTGCATTCTCAGCCTGCACGGCGTTGGCAAGACAAAAGAGCTCGAAAATATGGACGCGTCTAGGATACTTCTGCGCCGCTGCAGCTCTCCTGTTCCCGACCGCCTATTCAGTTACAACATTTGACGACCCGTGGAAATACAGCGAATACATTGTCAAAAGAGACTCGTCCGCAAGATGCCTGAAAATGCACTACAAAGGCACAGTTTCTAGATACGTTTATAACTCGGACAACCTTTTCAAAACAACGTGCACAGACAAACAAGAAAAACCGATTTGGACCGGACAGTACAACGAAAAAAACAGAAAATACACAAAGTCTTTCAGCCAAACGAACACCATAGCGACTCTCAGACACAAAGACAACGGAGCCCTGACCGAAGAACATAAAAATAGACGCGGAAAAAGAGTGAGAAAGATCAAATACTCCCCATCGAGAAAAATTTTAAAAATCAACGTATTCCAAACAAAGTTTTTTTCCTACGTCTATGACAACGACAGCTCCTACCTAAAAAAACACGCTGATCCAAAAAACCCCATCGATATATCTGCAGAGATGCACCCCAGCGGGCTTCTAAAACGGATCATATTCGCAAACGGAAGAACGCTAGCCATCAGCTCAGCCGATGGAGAGACCACAGGGGTCTACAGTGAAAAAAACGGGGACATAATCAAAAGCTGCGAGTTCGACCCACACGGAAGAGTCAAAAAAATCAAATACTCGGACAAGCTCAGCTGCGAGTACCAGTACAAAGAAGACGGATACATAATTGCAAGATACAAGGAGATTTTTACAACCACGTCCGGCATAACTAAAACCGTTTTTTACGGCGAAGGCAGAAACTACAGGACCACCACGCCGGCGTATAGCATCGAATACGAGCGCCTGCCAGACGGCCTAACCATTGCAAAAGAGTACAGCGTAAAAAAACAGCAAATATCCTCTACAACGTTCAGCAACACGGGAGAAGCGCTAGAAAGGAGCTATCTAAGAAACAACAGCAAGATCGTGCTAGATAGCGGCAAGAAGTACTCAGGAGACATAAAAGACATGTACGACATATCAATTGGTACCGCAGAATACGACGAAAAAGGAAGAATTGTACTAGAAGTGTACAATAGCGGATTTAGGAGCAAATTTGAATACGCAGACGACGGGTGCTGCACCGAAACATATTTCAACAGGTTCCGACCTGTCGAGCCTGTCACGTACGTCTACAACACATATGGAACCCTTTACACAAGCAGATCTCCCCGCATGAAAAGCATCTACACCTACGAATACGGCGGAAAAGCCTTCGCGCGTGTCTGGGACAGCGAAGGAGCCATCTATATGGTCGCTTTCTACGGCAAAAAAGGAGACTGTCTGAAGAAAAACCGAAAAAACAAAATAATCACGTACGCCTACATAGGCGACAACATCGTTGAAAGACATCTAGCGAATAACCTGGAGCTAACCGAAGAGCACCGGTACGATATAAACAGGCGAATAACTAACAGCGCATACTTTGCCAGCGCGATAAACAACAACCTCTACCCCGCCCCCTATATCGACATGTATTCCAGTGCCAAGGTACGATCCGCCAAAACCAGCTTACCCACGCATACCGCTACGTACAATTACTCCAAAAACGGGTCTTATTCTGTGACCAGAAATGAGTTATACGGAACATCTATCACGAAAACACAGTACGGCAGAGACCACAGGATGGTAAGCTTACAAAACATAACCACCGGCTGCAATGTCTCCCGTAAGTACGATGCAGACGGCTCCTACGTTGAAGAAGTAACAAACTCACACGGAGATATCATAAGCAGCAAAAAGGTAGACGTATCACCTGACTATTTATTGCAGTCTACCGTGAAGATAAGTGAACTAGAAGTGCCTGACGGCACAGAATAAACCAAGACTAGTGCATGCAGCGATATTAGCGATGTTATAAATCGGATGTGTTGTGAATTATTCATCATCTATCTACTCCACCCACCCGTTCTATTCACTCCACCCATCCTTTCTATCCACTCCACCTACCAGGTTTATTTCTTTTTCCTTCTGAAGATATTCAACCACCTCAGCCATCTCTTCCATTTTTTTGGGCTTCTCAGATTTTTCTCCATGCTCTCCTATTTCCTCGTATCCTGGATCCGTCTCATTCATTATCTGATCTTCGTTACCTAGATCCCCTTCCTGGTCTGATCGAGTCAGAATTACGTCTGAAAATTGGACCCTATTTCCTCTCTCTCCGTTTCTTAGTTCTTCTTGATCTGAGTAACACGTGTCATAAGCATTATCCGTGTTATCTATCCCTTCATCGCTTGAATCAACCAAGCTTCTTTGCCTGTTATCCGTGTAACCAGGAACGTTGGTCATCTCCACATAGGAATCGCACTCTCTGTTCTGTTCGATGGTGCTATTTTCGAGTTTTTTGTCGTTATTACCACCCCCTGTCGCTATCGTTCTGGCGCTTCCATGTCTCTTTAACGCGGATCTGGAAGTATGCTCGGATAAATTTCTACTGCATGGCAATGTCAACCGTTTGAAATCAGCACGTGCTCCGAAGAGGAGGAACCGGGCACTGCTGGCAAACTTCTTGAAAAAAGCATTTTCTTCTTTTCTAGCATTAGCTGTTTCTGTTTTAGCTCCTTCAGAAACGCGTCGTTCTTGACCGCGCTATTTTGCCTTTGAAATTCGCTGTTTGAACGCTCTACCGGTGTCAAATAGCCATCTTCTCTGCTATCGTACCCCTCTTGCGAAGTTTCTTCATCGCAGCTGTTTTCACCAGGATTCTCACGTATAGCGAGATGTTTTCCGTTACATTTTTCTCCAGTTAGTGTTTTATCGCTTTTTCCGCCAGGTATAGCACGGCCCGACTCGCCTTCTTCCTCACTAATCCGGTCGCTTTCAGCTCTACTGCTCTGCCTCTCAACTCCTCCTGCTTCCTGTTTAAATACTTCGCTACCACCACCAGAGCTGCCAGCGCTATAAACGCCACTATCATCATAGCTGACACTACCAACAGAGCTGCTGTCATTACTCGTCATACTAGTATCTTTAAGAGCTTTTTTTATGCTCAAGACTCTTTCTACGACGTTAGTGCTTCCCTCAAATATATAATGCGCCAGTTTATCAATCTCTTCTATAGCATCGTCTATACTGTCGCTTTTTCTACTTTCTGGCATATCAACGGGTTTAAAGGGTGGTAGTTGGGATGATATGGGAAGTGCTTGTGACGTGGATGGTACTGGTGAGATAGCGGGTGCTGCTGACGTGGAGGGTACTGCTGATGTGGATGGTACTCGTGAGATAGCGGGTGCTGCTGATATGGCAGGTGCTACTGATAGATCTCCTACCAGCAATGGATCTTGCAGCGGTGATTTAACTGGCTCCTGCGCCATCTTAGTCGACCTATAAGACGAACTTCTTTTAGGCACTGCGGGAGGTGTTTTCTTAACAGGTGAAGGGGATGCTAAGTGCCCTATTCTTGGAGCTACTGGCGGTCTCCTCTTCTCAGCTAATGGCGTACCTTTAGCAATACCGCCAGAATTTTCAAAGATCTCGACTTTTCCTTTAATCATCTCTCCCATTTGATTCGTACTTGGGTTGAACTGGCTGTAGAGCGTTTGTTTTTTGCCAGCGTTCCAATCTGCTTTTAATCCGCATCCGTCTTCGCTAGCATCCAGAATGGTGCCGCCTCTCCTGCCATCTGCGCATCCTTCTTTATACTTGAGACCAACCACTATAGGTGCTCTATTCTCCTCTGTTTTGTTGAGCTGTTCGTGGAATAGATCCGTCTCTCCTTCTATTTCTGCTTCCTTTTTGAATTTTGAATATGTACCTCCTAAAGCACCTCCAATACATGCGAGAACTAGAACTAGTTTCCAAGCCATAATTTTAATCTCAAAGGAATATTTATATGTGTGTTTTTATTTATCACTGCAATTTATCAGCTGAACTTATCACTGTTTTGGTATCTAAAGATCCAAAAACAAAACAATTGCGCTGATATCTTCATTCTTCCCAATTAACCCCGGGGATGCAACTCTTTTCGCCATAATTCTCTTATTTTCACTCGAGTCTATTCTTACTTTTATGTCCTCTCCCGTAGAGAGCACCATAGTCAGCTCTTTCCTCTCCTTCTGCTCTATCTTCTCGACGTACTCTCCTCCGTTGAGCCAAATAAACACCCCTTGCGTTGAAAAGACCCCCTCTTTTCCCTCCATGTTCACCATGCACACGAATATCTTCTCTTTCTCGGTGTTCTCTCCCTCCGTTCTTATCAGAGACAGCTTAGACCTCCCAAAAATAACGCTATTTCCTTTTAGGGACATTAAACACACCAAAAGCAAAAAAAACACCCTTGCCATCCCTACCCTACCTCTGCGCTACTTATACTTCCGTGTCCCGGCGATCTTTCCGAAACACATGTCATAAACGTCGTTGTGGACCTATTAGACCCCCTCTCCTCCTCTGTGTTTATCAGCTTAAGTATCGCAACGCTCAGCCCCCGAATGCTCTCCGCCTCATCGCACGCAGCCCTGTTGTAAAAAACAAACGGAAGAATGCTCAAATAGTTTTTTTGCACCGTTTTTCTCACCTGGCTGCTCTGCATGCACAGCTTCTGCAAAAACGCCAAAGACCTCCTGTACTGAAAAGTCTTCGGAAAAAACGCCCTCTCCTTCACCCTCAGCCGCCCAAAAGCCACCTCCAACGAGACTTTCATAAATCGCCCGCTCATAAACGCCGCCGCAATCAGCATCCCTATCTCTTTTGTGCTATCTCCAGGGCTATTGCACAGCGTTCTTCTCGCCAGAACCTCCTCTTTCGAGTACTGCCACAGCCAGTGCTTTATTTTGATCGCGTGTTTCTTGACTTGGAGCACCATCCACATTTCCGCCTCCTTTTGTTTTTCTGCTCTTTTCGATTTCTACCCCTGTCTCCGTGATCTCCTATTCCAGATTCGACAGATCAGCTAAGTCGTGGTTGGTGTCTCTGTGCGTCGCCTCGTCAGCGCGAACAGCCAGCGCCACTTCGATAAGAGTCGCGTTAGAGGGCAGGTTCCAGTACTCCTTCGCAATCTCCGGTGCGGGTATATTTGGGATTTTTCCCGTCTCCAGCTCCTTTATCATCTCGGTGTACGAGATAATCGCCTCCTCTTCGAGATATCCCACGAACCTGTGCGCAGTCCGCGGCGATGCGATGTACAAGAGAAGATACGCGTTGAAAAATACCCCCTGAAGAGCCAGCACCATTAGTCTCTCTATTAGAAGCGGCTTAGCCACCTCCATCCACGTGATCAGATGCATCCTCTCGTTTTCAGCCTCTGCCAGCAGCGCGCGTATGTTCTTGTCGTCTTTCATGTTTCTGAGCGACTTGAAATGCCTCGTCATGCCTCCAACCATCCCGGGAATAGCCGCCACAGTCTCGAGCACAATTGCTCTATTGAGATATCTCCTGTAAAAGACGCAGTCAGCGATCATTCTCAGCCCCTTGACGAGAGAATACGCAACCTTATCGGAGTACCCCTTAGCCGAAACGTGTTTTCCTACCTCTGCGTCTATTTCTCTTAACTGTTCTTTAGAGATACCAGAGAGAAACTCCGAGCGCACAACCTGAGGCGGATGGAGGTTGAGATACATCTTGTTGAAGCACTTCTGAACAGCGCCCATAATTAATCCACAAACAATTCATCTCATAAAACAGAGGCGTAGACGTACTATTAGTCTAAGTACTAGCGCACCTTGTTAAGAAAGATAGAGTACTTGGATAGATAATGGCTCCACGCTCAGCAGCTTTTCAAGGTCCATTTACTTATCAGTTCTTCAATGGTTTAGAGGTGTTATCCCATACTTGGTAACTCAATGGTCTACCGCATACTTAGACTGGCACATTGCTACTGTACTTATGTAGATTAGACTATAATCATCTACACTACTTACCTATTCTACATATCTACTATACTCATCTACACTACTTATCTACACTACATTATACTTATCTACACTACTCACCTACTATACTCATCTACATTACATACCCACACTACATATCCACTATACTCACCTACACTACACTACTTACCTAATTTACTTATCCACCATAATTACCTATACTACTCTACTCACCTACTATAACCACTCTACTCACCCACCCTACACCACTCTGCGTACCCCCCCATCATATACAGCTTATTTATTGCTTGCTGTCGCTTTCGTAGTACCCCCTGTACTCTCTGAACCCGCTATCTGGTTTTTCGCTCTGATCTTCATGCTCGTACTGGATGTGCTGTCCTCTGTTTTTTACGTACTGCTGCCACTCCGGGTAGTCCTGGTACTCTTCTGGATACTCCTCCCACTCTCTTTGGTACTTCTCGTCCGACCTGTTTCTCTTCGCGTACAGGAAGTTGCACGAGCTGCATATCCACCCGCTGCTCTCTCCTTTTTTGTAGAGAGACGTCTGGGTTATCCCGCACCCCCTGCAGACGCCTTTTTCTAGTTGATCTTTACAGCCTTTGTCTTCCCGTCCGGGGTTACGCTGAACGGCCTGTCGCTTCCGTGCAGCTTCTGGTACAGCCCGCACGCGTTGCACAGCAGCATCTTATTACTTGTGCTACGCCTCCAGGACGGGGTGGCGGTGGTGCCGCAGTTCGTGCACACTCTGAACTTGGCTTTTTTCTTAACGGGCTCTTCTCGCTTCTTTTTTCTGTCGTTTCCCCAGAGCTGCGCATCCCTTGGCTCCTCGTTCCAGACCCAGTGGGGCGGCTTCCATCGCTCGTACTCTCTGTGTCCCGGGTCCTGGTGGAGAGGATAGCCTCTTTCGTCCGTATCTCTGTAGAGCGACATCGACGAGAAATGGTCTATCGGGTACTCGACTCCTTCTTCTCTTTCCACAGGCTCTTCGGCGAATTCTGTGATATTCACTATCTGATTATCTGTTTCCTCTCTTTTTTTCTCTGGCATGTGTTTTTCAAATCACTCTTCTTTAAGAATCGGCCTAATTCCCCTTCCTATAGATTGATCTCACTGATTGATGTGGTAAATAAACAAAAGATAATGGTGATATATTTTGCTTGATTAAATTTTGAAATAATTTTATTCGGCTGTTTATTTTAAAAGCGGAGACCCCCTGCAGTTTCGACTAAGATGGCGCAGGGGTCGGTGTACAGAAAGAGCGAGCAGAGAAAAACAAAAGAAAGAGAAAACAGCGACAAGAGAAAAATCACCCTTAGCAAGTACCGCAAGGGAAAGAAAAACTGCACCACCAAAGAGAAGCAAATGCGACAAGTCCGCAACAAAATAGAAAAAACTCTGAAGACTAAAGCAAAACTTATTTAATGCTGTCCAGGCCTCTAAAACGCGTGAAGCACCTGCGCACCTACATATAATAGTTCTAGAGATATTCTTCGATCGAGTATCAGGCGAAAGAAAGTAGAATATTGCTACTGTTGTGTGACCGATAAGGATTGACCAACCCTTGGCCGAATAAAGAACATAGATTAGAAAATATCCGGATCTGTTTGGTACTTTTTGACATGTTTAGGACGCTCCCGAGATAAGGAGCGCAAATTCGAAAAAATACGCCCCGATCGCAGATCCAGCCATTTGATAGCGATTGTTTTGTCACCATATTGGTAGACAAGTTGTAGTTCAGTGTATCACTGGTTTCATATAGAGATGCGCAATGCTTCATTATATCGCAATCTCTTCTTTTGATGCATTTTCAGATGCCGACGTCTGCCTTCTAGCTCTGTCTCTTCTAGCGCTCGAAAAGTACGGGTACGCGCCAATAGCCGTGGAGACCAGCCCGATCCATCCCACGACGTGGAAAAGCATTTCCAGCGTAGAGAGGTTCTGCTTCATCCCCTGGTTGAAAATAAAGAAGCTGAGAATACCCGAAATAAACGGAGCCAGCCCGCTGTACACCCCCGTAAATATGCCAAGTGCAAGCGCTTTTTGGTTCTCTTTTGAGTACTTGTATATCAGCTTAGTCGATACGTATACGAACAGAGCGGAGTACGCAGACTTGAGAATTTCCGCAAAATACGGAAGGATGTTTTCCACGTGCGGGTTTTCCGGGTGGAAGGTGTAGCAGAAGGAGCGCATGGACCCGAGGAAGAGCGAAAAGGGGAAAAGCACCTCAAGAGAGACCCGCTCCTTCAGCCTTATCACAATCGACCAGACAAACAGCTCGGAAATAGTTCTGACAAAGTATATCAGATAGTCGTCATTCTTTTTCCCTCTGGTCTGCTTAAGATACATCGTGAGATACGACTGAAACGAAGTTCTCGAGACGCCTATTCCGATGGAGCTGACGATGATCGTGAGAAAGTTCAGGGAAAACATGCTGAACCCCTTCTGGTACTTTTTTAGCGACATGTCTTTCTTCCTGACCTCTATCTTTTCGACCGTTACCATGGTGTAGTACATGAAAAGCGCTGTTATAAGGCCGGATATCACGGTGTTCAGGTTCACAGACTTCAACAGGGTGTCTTCGGAAAAGATCCATTTTTTCAGCACCTGGTTGATTATGTAGGTTATTGCGTGCCCTACCGTCGAAAACAGCCTGATTTTCGAGAACTCGGACTCCATTCCGTACTTGTCCAGCAGAAAAAGACACTCGATGTCGATCGTTGGAAGTATTGCTGTGTCCGAAAGCGTGTAGATAACGTATATCAGCATGTTGAAATACCAGCTCTTGAATATCTCCTGCAAGAAGACGTGGAGACACACCGTGAACAGAAGCACACAACCAAGACCTACTAAAAGAGGGCGGTACCCTCTGTTCTGGCAGATCCAGGTGCAGAACACAGACCCCCCTAGTTTGATCACGCTGAGCATTTCGATGTACGAGTAGTTGAATCCTTCGTCTTTGAACACCTCCTTAGCTAGCGCCTCTTTGAAGTTGTGAGAGGAGTACAACATGACATGAACAAAGAAGTAGATCAGCATGAACTTCAAGAGAATCGCGTCTTTGTAACTCTGGCTGCGCTTTTCAGCTTGCATGTATTTTTGAAAATTTTCTTTATAAATAGGAGAAATTGAGGACAAGGTTACTTAAATTTAGAAAAAATTTCTAAAATTTAGCACCTCACCTCGTAAAATGTAGATAAATAGCTGGTTTTGATGGTGAAGGTGATTTAGGTGGTTTTGGTGGTATGGAGCGATGCGGGTTGCTGCGTATTTTTCTGAAAAGGGGTACACGGGATCTGCACTAGGAAAGAGTGGTAGTGCTAGCATAACACATCTCAGAACACTGTCAGCAGTACCTCCTATAAGTGGGGTGCTATGGATGATGAAGAATGTACAGCAGTGAAGCAAGCAGTGGTAGCATGGGGAGTGGGAAACGGTAGCATGCAGAGAGTAATCGATGGTAACACGTGAAGTAAGTAGTGGTAGCATGCGAACTAATCAATGGTAACACGTGAAGTAGTCAATCGTAACATGCAGATTAATCGATGACTATTACTATCCGTCTGACTGGCATGTAGTACGTTGGCATATTTTGATAAAGTACCATCCCACCTAGCCATCTTAACCTTCTCATCCATTGGAATAACAAGCAGGTCTTGCAACCCTTGCTACCCCTTACACCCCCTACCCATCCAGTTATCTATTTCACGCCACCTTTTATCTTATCACCTGCTAGTACTAGTCATGTTTATTAGCTGAGAAGGCGCCTCTGCACTTACATTTCCAGCCTCTAACTAATCCCCTTTCCTCCAACTCAACTAGGCCCCGCTTCCGTTGAAAAACGTATCGATAAGAGCTAGAAGATGCTTTGCGCTTACCTCGTCCATTCCGCCGACCTTTTCCGACATCTCTTCGACTATCCTGTGCACTCCCGATAGAACTATCTTCCTGTGTTTTGTTGGAAGGTACACAGGCTCGCAAGACGCCGCAAGACTTTCCACAAACTTCAGAAGATTCGCCGCTCTTCTTGTCTCTTTTCTGATTCTGTCGCTGGCCCTTTCCTCTTCTGAGCTCTTCGCGTCCATCTCCACTGCGCGAACCGCCATGGCTCTTAGCTCCTCCACGATCTTTCCTGTTGTCTCCTTCGAGTCTGCCGCGCCATCTGCTCCCGCTTCCTTCAGCAGGTGCATTGAGTTATTGAGGAAGATAAGGCTTTTCAGCTTATTCTGCACGGTCCTGCTCTTCTCTTCGGAGACAAGCATAATTGTTCTGAGGATGGGCTGTCTTTTGTGCGACCACTTTTCGAAGATTTTCGGAGATCTGTCGACTTCCCTCACGATCTTTATTATCTCGATCAAAGACCTGTCGAGAAGGCTTTTCTCGTCTATTTTAGATCTGGAGTACGCGCTTTCTGCCTCCATAAACAGGTTCTTGCAGGTGTTTTTTAGTATGTCTAGCGCGGTGCTTTCCGGAGTGCTTTCTCCGGTTAGAGCGGCGTAGTTCTTCTGGAAGCACTCTCCGATTTTAGAAACGTTTCTGATCCTTGTGTTTGCGCTTTCCAGCGACTTCAGGGACGTGTAGCACTCGTTTGCGACTTTTTTTCTTATTTCTTTTTTCAGTATCTCTTTTAGGACATCCATTACCGCTTTTGTCTCTTTTACGTCAAACGCTTCGTACGCAAGCCGCTCCACCCTGTCGATAAACACCTCGGGCGCACGGATCTCCTCAGCGAAGGCTTTTGGGATCAGGGTCTTCTCGATGTGCTCCTGGACCACCTCCACAAAAATAACGGCTTTTTTCTTTTTCCGAACGAGATACGCGCACCACCCAGGCTTTCCTGTTTCCAGAGCCTCCTCCAGCATCGCCTTCGATCTTTTGTCGAGATGCGCCTCTATCTTCTTTATTCTCTTCTCTGCTCTTTTCACGTGCTCCTTCACCACCTCCGAGGCTTCGAGCCCAGACAGCACCTTCAGTATCTCTTTGAGATCCGCGCGCTCCTGCACGTTTTCCTCCAGGGTCGATGAGTGTTTCGCAAATATTCCCTTAGCCTTCTCTATGCTCTCAAGAACAGCAACAACTTGGCTGATCCTTGTGACTGCGCTTTTGTGTTCCGCCTCAATCTTCGGACTCCCGGTTGGTTTCGAAATGCAGCTTGTTTTTATTCTTACGTACGCCTCCTTGCTTCTTCTCACGGAGCTATCCAGTCTGTCCTCCTGCATGTAAACAACAAGACCCCTGGTAAACATACACAATCCTAGACCTGCTAAATCGAACTTGTATAAGAGATGGGTGTTATGGCACGGGTTGATTTGGCACGGGTTGATGTGGTATGGCTTGCTATGTTATGTGTTGATGTAACATTGCTTATCAATCGAAAAAGATATAGAGAGACGTCTTAGAGAGATCCTCCCTAACACCTAACTCTGAATCAGCTTACTTCATCCAACTCCCTAAGCCATCCACCACACACCCTATCAACCACAAACACCATCCACCATGCACCCTATCAACCCCCTCACCCTATCTCTTGCGAAGTTTAGCTCTTTTGGAAAATCAACACCATTGAGCAGATCAGAGAAAAGACCGCTGGCAGCTCTAGAGTGGAGTTCAGAATGAGAAATGAGATGAACAGCTGCTTGTTCTGGCTCAGATATATTATCATGCGCTTGTTCGCCTCTCCTATCCCAAGTCCTGTGAAGAGCGCTGTAAACCCGTAGATTAAACAACCTGCGACGACCATTCCAGCGTCTTTTATGGTAATATTAGCGTCAATTCTGCCCAGCGCCAGCATACACAGAATCATGCTGTACATGAAACATGCAGAAGAAAGCAGCACGGGAAGATACGCTTTGGCCAAAATGTTCGCTTCCCTATTTGCAACCATTGCCGCAGACGAGGACGACTTCACAGCTCCCACAGTCCCTCCCACTGCGCTGAGGCTCAGCATAACAGCAACGCCCAGAATAGACACAATAAAAGGAACCGACTGCCTGCTCATTTCTTCTATCTTAAGACTCTCTTCCTCCATTTCGCAACAAATTTACCGAATTAAAATTTACTTTTCTTTTTATTTCTCATTTCCGAAATGTTCCTCTACCTTTTACAAAAAAAGTACAGACCTGTTCCGGGACGTGCAGCACTCATTTTGAGCGGACCTGATATGGGGTCGTAGCAGTGACATGAGGGGTGGCAAACGGGATATGGCCAGTGCTAATCGTGACTTGTTAAAATTGTAGAGCTCATATCAAAGGGTAGGATGTTTTTTGACGGAAGGGTGTGTTCTGCCTGCTGGTTATTTACTAGAAATTATTCACATAGATGTGCCAGGAGTCCAACTTATTCACCTAACTACACCACTATCTACCAATTATCCACTTAACTACACCACTATCCACCACTTATCCACTTAACTACACCACTATCCACCACTTATCCACTTAACTACACCAAGTGCCAAAGTACCATCTAGTAGTTGTTGTTTATTAAAGCTGAGAAGATGGCCCTCCACTTACAGGACAGCGCCCACCGACCAAAACTAGCCTCCATGATTCTTTTTAACGACCGTTGTTTTTGTTATGCTGTCTAGATACTGGAACTCTTCGTCAAACGAGAAGCTTTCTCCAAGTATATCCTGTGTTATGTATTCTTCGCTCTTTCCTTGCAAAAATACCAAAGGCGTTCTGTACTCCTGGATACCCTCGTCCGTCTCTGCAGCTTCTGTATTTCTGATCAGGTCCCTCAAAATGTAAAACAGCGGGACGTTAAGCGAGAAGATTTTAGTTGCCTTAAACGGCTTCAGCAGAGAGTCCAGCCGCTTTGTTCTGTAGAACACGAATCTTTCTGTTATCACCCACACCTTCTTTGTGTTTCTTTTGCATTCCTCCTTTATTTTGCTTCTTGGCGTGTGCTCGTCTATGAAAAACACTCCAGAGTTCCCTGTAAGGCTTCGTTCTTTGAGCACCTCCTTCAGCTTCTCCGCCTGTTTCTCGTCTCTCAGCACCACCAGAAGCTTCTCGCACGTGTTCGACATCATTTCCATATGGTGTTTCGCCATCCTGTACCTCTGCTCTTCATCTCTATTCGATATCAAAGTAGCCTCAACGCCTTCCCGCCTAGCCCCCTCCCTGGGCTTGCAGTGCACGGACCAAGTGCCCCACTCCTTAATTATGTTCAAGATCTCCGGAGTAACCGCCCTGCAGAAGAAAAAAATCCGCTTTTTCTCGTTTCCGCTGCTGAGATACTTCAGGTTCATGCTCTTTGTCGCCGCCGGCCGCGCCTCCTTTAGTATCATGAGCGTTTCGCACAGCGCGTTCATATTTTGGAGCTGCAGAATATCCCCGTCCATCATAAAGATCGTCTCCACCCCCGACAGAAACGAGTACATTCCCGTTTCCAATTTGATCTTTGTTTCTGTCTGTTTCAGATCTTCTTCCGACTTGATCACTAATTTTTTACCGGCTATTTTGTGTCTGTCCAGGTCCACCAGCCCCTTCGTGGTCCCTATCACTATGTCTGCTGCAAAATTCGAGCTTTCCTCAAACCATCCGCTTTCGCGGTCGTACTTCAGCGCGATAATAAAGTCGTCCCCGGGGTCTCCGACAAAATACTCCGCGTTGTTTATGGCGTTTTTCTCTTTGCGAACTACGTCTCGTTTTTTTTCTCTTCTATCGCAGCCGTCTCCATTTCCGCCGCTTCCGCAGTCCACAAGTCTTTTCACGAACTCTGAGACCATTCCTACGTTGGGCGCAAAGACTGCAGCGCTGCACCTGCTCAGCGATGTTGTTTCTGTGAAGTTGCGAAATGGCGTCAGCTTAGTTCGCTTCGCTCCGCTCTCCGCGCTGTTCTCCCTTTCTTCTTCTCTTTTTCTCTCTATCTTCTCCCGGATCTCTTCCATTTTTCCTTTTCTGAACTTCCGCAGGACATAGCTGCATATGGCCTCCACGCCCTCTTCTCGCGTGTACCCGCCAAACGCGGCGCTCTCCTCGCTTCCCAGCGCCTCGGACACCCCCATCCAAAAAAAATCGTCTTCTCTTTTCTGCAGCTCCTCCTTTAAAGAGAGCACTCCCTTTGGACTTTCGGAAGTGGCTCCTTTAGTATAGTGGTTATTATGACACGTTGTGGCCGTGTAGACCTGAGTTCGATTCTCGGAGGGAGCATTTCTGTTTTTGCGCTCTTCCGGCTCCTCTTGCAACAGGCCTCGCCCTTCGCTTTCCGCCTTTTCTTTTTGATTCGCCCATCGTCTTTTTCTTATTCCTGCCCCTTCTTTCCCCATGCTGCCCCCTGTGTATCGCGAAGAAGCTCTCGACACTTCGCACGGCTCGATCGAGCTGAAGGTCTTTGCAGATAGAGAATTCAACGCCCTGCACATCTACGCAGTGCAGCAGACCGCGACATCGGACTTCTCCTCGAAACTTGCGTCCTCCGTCTCCGCTCACATCAAAATGAAGAAGATCTCCATCATCTGCTACCTCACGTCCTCCGAACAGATCCCCACAGTTAAGAACGCTCTTATCAGGCTTCTGAGCCAGATCCACACTCAATAAAAACCTTTGGTACTTTTTCAAAAAAAAGAACAGAACATTTTCGCTCAGGTACAGGCGGTCAGTGTGCCAGGGTGTTTAAAGGAGCAGTTTGCGTTGGCCTCGGGGCTATAAGGAATGAAATTTTGTAACTCCAGGGGTAGCAAGATCAGAGGTAGTGTAGGCGCAGAAGTAGAAAGTTCGGGTAAGCCCGGAGGTAGCAACTCCTGGGATATCTGCTTTAATAAGCCATGAAGAGTGCTGGATCGACATGCAATACGCTGGCATAGATTTGTATGGTTAGATAATATCCTAATAAGGTAGTTCTCAGAGTGCACAATGCGATGTCGGTTCTAGTCATAGTGCTGAAAAAATGAAGCTGAGAAGGTACCCCTTGCGACACAATAAAGGACAGAAATGACAAGGAAGCCTTACCAACTACAGAATGGCAAGGAAGCCTTACCACGCACGAGTAATAACAATAAACGTCTTTGTGACATGGGTCTGGTCGAGAAATATCCTTTATTCTTGGACAAGAGCCTACACATCTCTAAAGAGTTACCGATTTCTATGCCATCTAATCCATCCGCAGATGCATTAGACTATTTCTAAAACGACAAAGAGGTGATTACTGCCAGTATACTGCTTAGCATTTGTACTAGCCATTTCTCGTTTCACTGCCATCTTTGCGCACCGTCGCAAAGCACCCACCGCTTCTTAACAACACCCTGCTACTTCTCGAATACCACGCCTGCCTGCACCAAGCGCCAGCACATTTTCCTACAAATATTAGCTGCACCAAGTAAATTTTAGCATGGAAGATGGCCCGAGAGTGGCAAAGCTGCGCATGGCGTTCAAAAAGATGGTCGAAAAGATCTTTGAAGAGCTGGAAATCGACTCCCTCGATGTAAAAGAGGAGCTGTTCAGCGCATTCAACCAGCTTCTTCTCAAATACTCCATTCCCGCAAAGCTAAACGAGCTCGACGAAAGAATATCCAAATACGCACAAAAAACAAGAGAAAAACAATTCACAAACTCGCCAGAAGAAGTTCTTCTCTCGTACATACAAGAAGCCTCCTCAAATCTTTCGAACAGAGTGCAACAAGAAGAGGGAAGAGTCAAGAGAGAGGCAGATACAATAAGACAGGAAGAAGCAGAAATAGACAAAGAGATCCAAAAACACGCCGAGAATATCAGAAACTGGATTAACAAAAGCGGACTGATCATATCGGCAATCAAACAGAAGACCCAATAACCCAATAAACCAACACTATATCCAGTTTGATCACCTTAGAGCTACGAGGTTATAGTTCAGACCTCTATATTTAATACATCTCTACGGTCCATATCTATACACCAGACATCTCTATACACCTTCACATATCCACATCTCTATATTCAATACACCTCTATACACCACTACTCTCCACACCACTACACCACCACACCTCTACCTCTAATTTCCACGCCCGCCAAATACGGCTAAGCCTCCAACCTGCCACCCTTCACTCTAAAACCGTTCAGAGCAAATTTAAATAGCGTTTTTTGTATTAGGCTGGTATGAATTTTGTCGGAAGAGTGTTCAACTCGATGTCTGATCTTTACAAAGACATGAACCCAACCCACATAAGCGGTGCAAACGACGTGGTTGTGGTCCAGACGCCAAAAGGCATGCACTCCACAGGGTTTCATGCCAGATTCGGAAACGTCCATTCGTTCAAAACTTCAAGAGAGGTCATCTTCACAGTGAACGACAGAATAGTCAACGTAGACACCAGACTAGACAAAGAGGGAAACATCTTCTTCTCGCTCCACACCGGCTCGAAATCCGAAGCCGAAGAAGTTGAACACGCCATACCTGCAGAGTTCAAAACAATCAAGATGCTAGTCGAGTCTTCCGCCAACTACTCGTACCTGCTTTCCAACTACGAAAAAGTGTACGAGGCAATCTCCGCCCGTAGATACGCGTTTTCCGAGTCGCTACACAGGCCGGTGAAGACAGAGAACATCGCATCGATATTCAACGCGCACCGAACGAAAAACTTTCTTGGAAGCGATACAGCGGTGGTAGGGCTATTCTACGAGGAAAACGCACAGGAGCCTGCGTTCTATCTTCCGTTTGGGCTGTTTTCGGAGCTTTACTTCTGCTCCGAAGAGGTGCAGCCGGAAGATCTCGAGGAAAAGACGAAAAGAAACCACGCAACGGGAAAATACCTTATCAAACAGCTTCTGAGAAAGAGAGTGCAGCCGAAACAGATGCATGTAGAAGAGCGGCACGTGTTTCTCCCGGACCACCACCTCAAAGAGATGAGCCTATCGCCGGGCCCGAACAAAGCAGTGTACCGGCTCTCGGGAACCCCGATAATTCTGACATGCACGATATATCTGTGGAAAGATACGGATAAAGTCGTGATATCGGACATAGACGGAACGATCACGAAAAGCGACGTGATGGGGTACATCTACGGCGCAATTGGAAGAGACTGGACACACGACGGCATCGCAGAGCTGTACAGCAAGCTGGAAGAAAACGGGTACAAAATAGCGTACCTGTCGTCTAGGCCGGTTGGGCACACGGGGGTGACGCGGGCGTACCTGGAGAGAGTTTTGCAGGAGAAGTACAAGCTTCCGCAGGGCCCGGTTATTCTGTTTCCGGGGCGCGTTCTTTCGGCGATCTACAGCGAGGTTATATTGGGACCAGAGGAGTACAAGATCGCGGTGATATCGGAGATAAAACAGCTTTTGGGAAGGGGAGACGTGTTTTCCGGATTTGGAAACAAGGAGAGCGACAGAATTTCCTACGAGATGTGCGAAATAGATCCTGGGCGGATATTTATTGTGAACCCGCTTGGGGAGATCACCACGGGAAAAAACGGTTTGGTTAAGCTGAGCCACCGGAGACTGTGCGAAATAGCAGAAGGGGTGTTTCCGCCGGTTCGGCACGCTGTCACCGAGGTGTCGCAGAAGTACATAGGCAGTTCTTGGTGGAAAACAGATGCAGAAGACAGCTAGTGTAAATAGTGTTAGTTTGTTTTTCAGAATGGAGGAAAAAGACGAGGACCGCAGCCATGTAGAGGCGTGCAAAAGGGCAGAGGAGGAAGAGGAGAGAGAAGAGGCGCCAACAAGCGTAAAAGACAAGGTAAAGGAGCTGGAGAAGGTGCTCGACATAAACCACTTCTTGAACATCAAGTTTAACAGACAGAACACGCCGCTGTACAAAAAGCTTTTGAAAGAACGAGAGGAAAGTGCGAACAAGGACAATGAGGAAGAATGAAGCGGTGATGGAGAGAGGTGGTGGTGCAAGGTGTGCCAGGTCCGGTGCGAATTTTGGCTGGGCGAGTGTTGGAGCACCTAAGGATCGGAGAGGGTTTCGGATAATCGCGGTGTTGGTTGCCCTGTATTGGCAGTTATATCTTTACCAGATCAGATAATATCCTAATAAGGTAATTTTCAGGGTAAGATATGCGATAAAATAAAAAACTGAAACGGCAAAGGCTTACCAAGAACAAATAGGACAGGGAGGTTTTTCCAACCGTAGGTATAGCTCACCCGTTTATTCACGGTGTTCACGGTAGTGTTGTCGGTCGGAATATTTATGTTGGCAGTGGGGTATTCAAGTGAATAACCCATAATTGATGACAGCAGGGTATTCAAGTGAATATTTTGTAGTAATTATCTGCTACCCTTTGGTATGAGGTCTACAACTTTTTTAGCGGCTTTCTTTCCCTCTTTCCGTTTCTAGAAGTTTCTTTCCTTTTTTGGCTCTTTGTTCGTTTGTGCAGGGCTTTTCTCAGCTCGATGAAGTCCTGGACGTATTTTCGCGCAATGTCCAGCTGCATCGCTGTTTTGATCGTGTCGAAGTCTTTTTTTGGTCTCAGTTTCTCGATCGTCTTTGATATCATTTCGTACAGTCTTTCGTCGTCTTCCAGGGTTCCTCTCGTTCTGATATCTGCAAGCTTTTTTTCGATCTCTTCGGACTCTTCTTTAGCGTCTGTTGTGATCCCTGAGCTGTTATCGGAGGGGCTGAAAAAGGTTTCTTCGCTCAAGCTCCCAGGTGTGTGTGCTGTGTCTTTTACTTCATCCAAACAGGGAGCGCTCCTGCCCTCCTTTTCTTCTTTCTTGCCGTTTTTCTGCGGGGATATTTTGCCGCCAATCACCGATATCTTCAACGGTTTTTCATCCTCTTTTGGAGCAGGAGCCGGTCTAGAGGGACGCGCAGCGCGATCTGGCAGAGGCTGCGGGGGCTGCAGCGGCTCTTTCGGCGCAGAATCCGGGACATTAAACCGTTCGCCCGAATCTAGCGCGTTAGGGGAGATATTATGGCTCTTTTCTGCAAGTCTTCTGCGGTCTTTCTGCTTGGCGGCCTCTTTATCATCTCTCTTTTCGCCTTCTGCTCCTCTCCTGCCGGTATTTTCCTGCTCGCACACTTTTTTGAGCACCTCTTCTTTTCTCCTTTTTAGTTCTTTTCCTTTCTGCTTCTCTTCTGGGGGCTCGGCCTCAGAGTCGGAGCTGATCAGAATAAAACCGCCTTCCTTTTCGGGAAAGGTCTTTCCTTTTTTACCACCCGCCACAGTCTTCTCTTTACCGCCCAGAACAAGCTTTGGAAGAGGCAGGTCGCACTCCGATAAGTCCGAGAGACAAGAATCCGAGCTGCACAAAAAAGACGCGGGCTCCAGACTAAGCACCGGAGACCTGGCAGGCGTTGAATCCGACGAACTAAAAGAAGAGCTCGAAGAGATAGAATCGAATTTTTCCAATAGCGCGCCGTCTCCTTCCCCTGAAACAACTAAAGGAGCTGTTTTGCTTATCTCCAAGAGCGACCTGAGCCCATTTTTTATCTCTTCCAGATCTTTTTTGTATTTCTCTTCTGACATTTCCTTATCTAGCCTCTTTTTCTTATCTGCTGAGCTGATCTCTTCTCTCCTCTTTTCTCTTTCATTCCAGGAGCGCTCTAAGTGAGCAAACGACTGAGCCAGTCTCTCTTTCACCCTCATGTTTATTTTCGCTCCGTTTCCACGTCTTATATGTTTCAGCACAGGTAAAACATCGCAGAGACGTGTTTCAAATACGAAGCATGTCCTTTATCGGTGTTTGAAGAGACCTGCTTGCCATTCCGTTCTAACCGACCTTTTCTATTTACGCTTAACTGCTCGTGCTCTATTAAATATTTAGATCTCATACCAAGGACTAAAAGATATCTGTTGTTAGGATAAATGATTAATTCTACAAAAATTATTCACTTATATACCCCACAACAAAATATACCGCAGACTCATACCAAAGACCATAAAAGACGTGCTAGTCATGGCTTGCCAGCGGAGAAGGCACCCTGCACCTACAGAAAACGTTCACTTAAATACTCTGCGGACACATCGCAACTTTTACTGCTCCATCTCAACGCAATCCTATCAAAGAAACAGATTTACACTTCCCAAAGTTCTTCGCAATTATTGGCAGCGATCTGTGCTAATCAGCAAACAAATATTTATTCGTAACCGTTCTCAAGTTTTCCAAGTCAAAGCTAGTTAGTGCTGCTATCTCTGCTAATACCATCGTTATTATGGTTATCCTCATGCTTATCACCCTTCACTACCTCATTCTTATTATCCTTGCCGTTCTTCTCATCTTCGTTAGTATCACCCTTATCACCCTTCGCTGCATCATCTTTATCTTTCTCATCCTTCTCACTCTTCACTGGCTCATCCTTCTTATCCTTCTCATCTTCATCTTTCTCACCCATCACTACCTGATCCTTCTCATCCTTCGCTGCCTCATCTTCACCTCCGTCCTCACCTTCTTTCACCTGGTTAACCGTATCATAGAACTTCTTCGCGGTTTCTTCTGTTGGGAACTTAGCAACAAACTTCTGAACAGCCCCCAGGCCGTCTCCACAGTCGTCTCCGCAGGTGGTCCACATCCAGCAGTGCTCTTCTAAGTCGTACTTTTCTAAGACCAGGTCTTCAGTTATGTAGTGGTTGCATCCAAACTTGAATATCTTCTCTCTAATTAAATATATCCTGTGCTTCTTTGTTCGCTCATCTTGAGAAACCTTGAACTCACCCTTTCCTCTAAACGCCCACTCTTTCTGCTCTTTCTTGTACCTAAACAGATACGCAGTGCACGAAAAAAGAATCTTCTCGCTTTCCTTCTCCTTCTCTTTGTTCGCTGTTTCTTCCTTCACGTGCTGCGGCGGAGGCGTTTCGCACTCGGTAACGTGTGTGCTCATTTTCAGAAAAAAAATACGCAAATAAAAATGGAGAACAAGGGAATCGAACCCCTATCTTCCGCATGCAAAGCGGACGCTCTACCACTGAGCTAGTCCCCCTCCGCCACCACTCTCCGAGACACGTACAAATAACTGGTTTTTTATTGCCCATGGACGACGTGCAGAGGAGCATAGGAGAGCTCGTGCAGACCGTCACAAGAATGTTCTACGACCCTGCCCACGTGGTCATAATGGACATAATGCTGCACCACCTGGTGCTCACAGAAGAAGACCTCGCAGATAAAATGAAGCTTCTTCCTCGCGAGTTCAACAAGCTAGCGGTCAAGCTAAGAGACGACAAGCTGCTCTCCTCAGAAACCATCAGCGAAATGAAGGAAGACGAGAGACAAGTCACCACAACAAAGTTTTTCCTGGACTTCAGAGCAATCAGGGACATAGTAAAGTACAAAATCTACACGATGACACAGAGACTGGAAAAAAAACTGCGCGAAAACGAGGGTAGCTTCAGGTTTGGCTGCAAGAGCTGCGGAACGAGCTACTCTGCACTAGACGCCCAGTCCTACCTCTCTACTAAAGACTACACGTTCAGATGTCCCGGGTGCAGCGAAGAGCTGAAGGAGAAAAAAGAAAAAAACGCCGAGGAAATAGAAGGCGTATCCGAGGTATTTTCAACAATGATGTGCGAGATATCCCCGGTAATCCAAAAGCTGAAGGAAATAGACGCGCTTGGCATCCCGGAGATGCTAAGAGGCAAAATCATCCTGTCGCAGCCTGTTCAAGACAAGCCAAGAGAGGTAGCAGAAGAAAAAGCGCCTGAAATGGACTACCTGGTGGATATTTCGCCTTCAGAAGAGGAGGCAGAGTCTGAAGAAAAGAGGCCCGCAGAGGTGTGGAAAAAGTCCGAAGCGGAAAAAGAAAAACACGCGGAGGTAATAGAAGAAATCCTGATGGTGGAAGGAGCGCCAAAAAAGTACAGCGAAATAACAGAAAGCGACAAAGAAAGAATGACAGAGAAAGAATACGAGAGGTATTTCGAGGTATTTGAGAAGTACCAGTAGGGTGGGGTGGTGGGGTGGTGATGTTGGGCGTGCTTTGTAATAGTCCAACCTACCTACCCATATACCTACCTCAATCTGCCTACCTACTCACCCCACCTCAACCTATCCCACCCCAGCAAGTAAATATCTGAATACCAAACTATGCGGCTTGTAAATTGGCGATTTATTGTTCCTGCAGACCTCGTCAAAGGCTAAGAGATGCTATGGGTTATTTAGTTGAGTACATCGGGTTTGCAGTTTATCAAAAGTTATTCACTTAAATACCGCTCAGTCTACCGTATCTTCGATCTATCCTTTGATTACCAAAAGAGGAAGCAACCTGCAAATTTTTTCTGATATTTTTTGATTCTCGCAGCACTCGGCGACCTCATCTATGCTTTTGTACGCCTGCTCGGACTCCTCTGGGAGGCTTTGTAGGTTGTTTGCATGCACAAGAGCTCCGGCAACATCTATTTGCCTGAGAGTCTCTTCGACAGATATCTCTTCTTTGGCGTCTTTCCTTCTCACTATTCTTCCTGATCCGTGGCATGTCGTGTTGTTGGTCGAGCTCGCATTCTCGCCTGCGCAGATCAGATAACTCCCCGTCGACATGGATCCTCCAACGGACACAGGAGACTTCTCACCGCCTCTGCTTCCAACTCTGGTAGACCCTTTTCTAACGACTAATCTAGGCTTACCATCGATATCTTCTATTTTCGCAATGTTATGCGGGGAGTCGCTGATTATTTCCATCTTTGCATGGGGAAATACTTTCTGAAGCTCTTTCTGTATCCTCTTGCCGATTATCGCTCGGTTGCAGAATGCGAAGTTCGATGCTGCTCCGACAACTTCAAGATACTCTTGCCCCATTTTGCTATTCAGAGGCACCGACACTACTTCTCCGACAGGATACCGCTCTTTTATCTTTTTGATGAACTCTGTGACCGCTCTGAACCCGAGGCCTCTGCTTCCCGTGTGCACAGACACGCAAATGTCGTCTTTCTCGAGCCCCAGTCTCCTAGCGGCTTCTTCTTGGTATATTTCCGAAACAAGCTGGAACTCCAGATAGTGGTTCCCAGACCCAAGTGTTCCGAGGTGTTTCTCTCCTTTTGCGCGCGGACTCTGCCCCACCGCCTTTGATCTCGATATTCTAACACGTCCGTTATTTTCTGTGCGCTCTAGGTCCTCTTTCTTAAGGATATCCAGCGAAACGAGATACTCCAGCCCCTCTTCCAAAATTCTTGCTATGCTCAGATCTTCTGCTTCTGTATTCTCGTCTACCGGCACTGCGCTCTTAACTAGCTCCATCATCTGCTGCCTGTGCTCCATAAACTCTTTGTATTTGATGTTGGTTTTCCACACCCTTACTCCGCAATTAACGTCCGACCCGATCGCTTCCGGAAGCACCACGCATTCTGGGTTCTCTGCATCGAAAAGCGCGCAGACCCCAACGGGAAAGACGACCCCTGCGTGGATGTCCGGAAGCCCGATCACCGGGGAGATCACTCCTGGAAAAGTCGCTATTTTTGCTATCTGATCGATAACGCACTCCTCTTCACTGATAAACAGGTGTTTTTTGTACTTGTCCGGCACGATAATTTCGCAGTCTGCTTTCATGTTTTCAAAAAACCCCTTTCCAACTGTCACTTTTTCGTCGCGCATCTTTAAAAACTGCACATTCCCTTTTCCTTTATACAGAGACACGCATTCGTCCATTAGAGACAGCGTTTCCGAAGCTTCTTTGGCGGTTTCTCCTTCTATAGCGCTATTTTTCTCTGGGCATGCTTCATTGTTGTTTTTGGTGCACGCTGGTCTTTCTATATCTTCTTTTTTCTCTTTGCTCTTGCAGTTGCGTTCCGCTTTTTCTTCCATTTTAATCTTAAAAAAATCAAGTCTTTTCTCATTATGCTAGATCTATACGGCATAAAGATCTAGTCTAGTTGCACTATTCTTGATATTAATTGCAGAGATGCTTTCTGTGACCCTGCCACCTCCTGCAGCAGTAAACAAATATACAAGAGCAGCACCACAGGGTGCCTGCAGTGGAGATACCATCTTACTGGGTATTTAAGTGGACAGTTTTATTAGCAGTAGCCATTGGAGGTAGACTTGATCTATATGCCATTACCAATAACCCGCCTCTAACCCACCTCTAATTCACCACCACCAACCCATCTCCACCTCCGCCTCTAAGAAGATCTTGACGCGATTGGTTAAGGAACATCTATTTCCTATTTAAAGGGGCACTTATTCTCTAATAATGTACGCGAGAAAGAAACCTAGGGGAGGATTGCTTGTGATTTTTCTTGTTCTCATAATGACTTTTGTGCTGGGCGGCGTCTTCTACTACAGATTTTACAATAACAGGGCGAAAAGAAGAGATCTCGACATGTTCTGCTTAGATCTTGTCCGGCTGGCAGAGGACGCTTCGAACAGAGATACTTCAGAAACAGAAGCAGTATTCGAAATTAGCTCCGATAACATGGAAGAACAGATAGAACAGATCAAAAGGACCGGGAAGACACTGACTCCCAAAATACTCATTCGGGCAAGGATGCGCGAAAAGAAGACGCCTGTTCAAAGAGCGCTTTTGTTGGAGATGGTTGCCTCTCTCTGGCCCGCTGCCTCTTCACTAGAGGTCGCGAATATTGAATATGCCACGATCGGTGGAAAAGAGAGTCATCATCTCCAAGAAAGCATCTTGAGAAGAAAAGAGGACAGGAAAGCGTTAGAGAAGCTGAGAACGATCAAGTTTTTGAATGTAGACAAAAAAGTCGTCGAAGACGTCTTCAGAGTATTCGACCTGAAATCGCTAAAAACCATAAAACTTTTCAAAACAACAATCACTGATCTAAAATTTCTAGACTTCATACAGTACCAAGAGGTCGACGATCTGTCTGTTGTCCATGCTACGTCGCTTGCCGATCTCAACTGCGCGCTTATGAAGCTTTCCCACAGGCCGAACTATCTCTACCTCGTTGGCATCACATCTCCGCTCTCATTTGTGCCTGCGAGGCTCAGCGAGCTGATGTCCCACGTGAAGAACACGCTCTGCGTTGACTGGCACATTTTCTACAGGGCTTACCGGGACCAAGAAGGGTTTCCCGTCCAATCTATGGCTTTGATACTTACAGGCATCACTATTTCCGATATAAACACGTGCGAAAAGGGCAGACCGGAGTGCGCTCCCCACGACCTTCCCTGGCGCATCTCTTCTTCTCTCGTTGAGCTCCACATCACCGCCAAAAGCACGTACAACATCACAATCAGCAGGTGGCTTGCCCGCTATTTTCCAACAGCGCCCTGTCTCACGTATAAGGCCTACTAGCCTCTGAAACGGAGTCTTCGCGCGTCTTGCAGCCAGCGCACCCGCTGCCCGTGTTTCAAATGCTTGGCACACCCAGGATAACTAGCGCTCTCCTCCAGTCCGTCCAACTCCTCCACCTGCGCCTTTTATACTCTCTCTATATCCTCTCTTGAGAAAATGTAGTCGCCATAGTGTAGTGGTTATCACGCATCCTTTACACGGATGAGGTCCCCGGTTCAATCCCGGGTGGCGACATTTTTTTCAGGCTGTCCTCTATTTTTCCCAGGATTTTCTGCGGCGTCTCCCTGCTCTTGAACAGCAGGCACCCAACCGCTGTTTCCTGCTCTTCAATCGCCATGAACACAAAATGCATCTCCTCTGCTTTGACGTATTTCATGTCGTTTATCAGCGTGTTCATGACGATGCGCGTGTTGTCCATCGCAAACAGCAGCTGCACGCCTTTGTTCTCTATTTCTTTCCCAATCACTGTGCCTGAGCTGATTTTTGCCCACACGTCGTCCTTCTTTTTGAAGAGCACCGCTGGCTCCGAAAACATCCCCGGCTCCTCGACATTTGGCGCTTTGGGTATTTCTGCGTCTAGCTCCGTGAGAGAAGCCTTCTCGAGCGCATGCTTCTTGTTGTCCGCCCCTGTTTCCCCGCTCGGTGCAGAAAGAAACGACTTTGCGTTCTTCATCTTCTCAAGTGTTGTGCTCTTTTTTTCCATATTATGAAAATACATCCGCATTTAAGGCCTCTGCGAGCCAGCGCCAGTAAAATAAAAAATGCTCCGTAGTTTTTTAGATTTATGTACGGGTCGCTTTTTTTCGAGACCCATTTCCCGTGTGCGATGGAAGAGACGGTTGAAATGGCAGCCCCAACAGCACCAGCCGCTGTTCCTCATCATAATAGTTGGGAGGGCCTCTTGCTATCTCAGTAACTCGATTGCATACTTAGGACCACCACCTAATCGCGCATCAGATGCTCGTAGCTGAGGAAATGCAGCCCCATAAATACTCAGAGTAATTACAAACAGTAGGGGCTCCAATGGCGGAAGGAAGAGTGTAGCTTTGTCCTGTTTAAATTACAAACAGTGCACGCGAAGGACCAGACACCCGCTAGCTTTCTAGTATATACTCCCTCTCTTCAAAACGAAAAACGTGGCAGCTGCGAGGAGCGCGCGCTGAGAATTGCTGTGCGCAATGATCAAAGGCGTCTGCGAGCGAAGAGTCTCCTCGGTGGGCACAAGGTAGATGCTGCACCCGATCGCAAAGATCCAAAAGGAGGTTGCGCTCTTCGCCACGAGCAGTATGAGAAGAACAGCAAAGATAGCAAGAGCGCACATCTCCAGGCTGTGCTTTCTCGACCTATATGCGTATATCCAGCTGAACATCGTGCTGCACGTAAACACCACGAGATACGCCGCAAACCCTCTCCTGTCCACAGATAGCATCCCAAAAAAAGCCACGCTGAAGAACGAGAAGTTGATCTTCTCAGCTATCACCCACAGCTTTGTCTTAACCGACGAGCTTTTTCCGTTTCTCAAATCGACTATCTCCGAATACTCTTCGTGGAAGTGCGAAAACGGCGCCTTATCTAGGAGCCCCGTGAGCTTCCTGTAAACTTCTCCGTATATAAGAGAGTCGCTGGCAGACGCCGAGCTCACAAGCTCAATCGGAGGAGTGGGCGCAAAGAAAAACACCGCAAGGGCCTGCCCAGACACCAGCAGCGCCATAAGAGCAAAAGATCCCGAGATTTTACCCAGCGATAGAAACAGAAGGAAGAAGTATATCAAAAGAGTCTGCATCGACGTAGCGATATTTACGAACTCTACAGCCGACGGCCTAAAAGCAGAAAGCGCAAGGTTCGAAACGTATATTTCCGAAAGAGTCTGCAGATACGCGGTGAAAAACCCAGAAACAGCGGCTCTACAGGGGCCAGCAGGAAAAGCCCAAACAGACCCGCTTGCAATCGTAGCTAGAAGCGCCTTCTGCTTCGAGTTCCGCCCAAAAACAGCGAAGAACGAAAAAACCCCAGCAAGAATGAAGATAAACGCCTCTCTCGGCTCGCTAATAGACGCGCCAGCTATCGAAGAATATGTGGAAGAAGCAACCACCGCAAGAACAGCCTTTCCAATCGGCAAGGGCAGAGGCGTCTTTTCTGCTTCTACCTCAGCCTCCTTCATCCTTGTTATTAGTTTGTAACATATATCGGAAACGTGTTTCAAAAATAGGTGCAGAGCGTAGTGGAGAATCGCAGAGTTGTTACTAAGACTTTGGTGGCGTGGCAGATAAGGTCGTTTTTGTCTGCTATGTTGATTGCGGGGCTATCCTGGATTGGCATGTAGTCCGCTGGTATACTTTGAAAAATATCTTAACAGGTAGATCGAAAAGACCTATCATCAAGGATTAGCCAGCTCATCTAGTATTTAGATCATCACCTAGTGTATTCAGATCACCTATCCATCGCATTACCTATTCATCGCATCATCTAGCATCCAGATTATCTACCAACCACATCAGCTATCCATACCATTACCTCACGACCAGACCACCTATCAATCACATCACCTCACAACCCCATCACCTATCAACCACATCACCTCCTATCATAGTTAGCTGGTATACCAGAGATATGCCGCCAGATTACGCCAAAAAAAGAGACCTTCCACATCTCAAGAGCCAACGCAATTTATTCTGCAGGTGCACCGATTACTTCTCGTATATGAGGTTATAGTCAAACAGCGAGCAGCTTTTCGAAATCTCTTGCTTGATCCACAGCTTCACCTCCTTCTGCGCGTTCTCTACGCTGTCAGATGCATGGCACAGGTTTCTTCCAATGCAGTTGGCAAAGTCTCCTCTGATTGTTCCCACATTCGCCTCTCTTGGGTTTGTTGCTCCGAGAATCTTCCGCACCCCCTTGACTACATCGTGACCAGACACCACCATCTTCACAACTATCCCCTCCTGCATGTACTCTGCGATTTTCGGAAAGAAAGGCTTGTCTTTGATGTGCGAGTAGTGCTCCTCAAGCATCTCTTTTGTCGCAACTCCAGTTTCGATCACGCATATCCCAAACCCTTTCATCTCCAGCCTCTTTATGATCTCTCCAACAAGTCTCCTCTTGACTCCATCCGGCTTGATCATAACATACGTGTACTCCATTCCCATCGCCAGGGATAAAAATTAAAAGTAAATTTGTAGCTGCCGAGGCAGAAGGTGGCAGCACTAGTCATTCGCTTATCTTAGGTTACAGTGGTGAGTTTTATGTTGCAGTGATGAGTTTAATGTTGTAGTGTCTCATCTAAGGCTGTAACGTGCATCTAAGGCTGTAGTGTACATTAAATAGCTTCCTACCCATCTAATATGCCTGCGAAACAGCAATAAAATGAACGCCTGGGGCTCTCTAGACCAATAACAACACGCCCGCATAATAATAAGATAATTTATAGTAAATAGTTGAGAAAATCGTCGTATCCTGGCGTGTGCTGGGGAGCGTCCGGTGCAGCTTTGTGCTGTTCTACGTCTTTTCTGGATGAGACCGAATCAAGTGCCCCGCGGCCTTCGCTAAAAGCTATCTCTGGAGACGCGGGCATGTTTGCTGCGGTGTTATTCGCGATGTTCTGTGTATTTTGCTTTTTTCCATTTTTGGTATCTTTTCTGCCATCTCCTGGGAGGCTTTTCTTCTCTTCTAGCGAGACGCCTGCCTTATCTTCTTTTGGCTCTTTGTACTTCGGCTCTATCTTCTTCCTCTTTATAAGTTCAGTGCTCGCGAGTGCCGCCGGGGGAATCCCAAAGAAGCTCAGGCCGTTGGAGATAGCGTCAGACGAAGACGCGAGCAAGTTCGGCACGCCTCCAAACCCTTCACCGCGCGCCCCCGCATGTTTCAAAATTCCGGACGCGTTTTCGGGACTAGAGGCGCTATCTGCGATATTCAGCGCCATCGAGTTTGCGCCGCTTTTTGTGCTGGGCTCGAAGCTGTTTCCCGGCGGGGTATTTCCCGTATTGGGGAAGAACGATTTGGCAACCGAGGGGGATGCGAGACCCAACGAGGATTTCAGCTCCCCTCCACCAATACCGGAAGACCCAGACGGCAAAATAGACGTGGGAGAAATACCCCCGTCCAAATGCGATGCGATGCTGAAAGAGTTCGCGAGCCCGTCCGCAATTTGGCTTGTTAACGGCGTTTCGCCGAAAATAGACGAAAAAGAGTCCGCAGCGGGGCCGGGCTGCTGCGAAGCGGGCGAAGAGATGCCAAGAGGCGAAATCGAGGAGACAGAAGAGCTGAAAATGTCATCTTTCGGCGTGTTCAAGGGCCTCTTCGGACCGTTTGATAAAAAATCTGCGTCTTGCATCTTTCCTTTTTCGGTACTCAGCGCATTTGGAACAGGCCCGCCCGGTCTCTCGGAGGCGCCTGCAAAGACGGAGGGTGTTTGCGCCGCTAAAGATGCACTGGGGCTGTCTAGGAACGAAGTGTCTGTTCCAAGCGGATTTGAAACCCTCAGCGGCCGCAGGTTCCCGAAGTTAACGTCCGGTACGTGCGCGGTAGCGCTTAGAAAAGAAGACGCTCTGTCCAGGCCGGAAATCGCGCCAGCCTTCTGTGGTGCGTAGGAGTGCGGCGGAAAGCCGCTGCCAAACGCGTCTAGCTCCGAAAGCGCCGCGCGAGCGGGCGCGCTCTCCATTTGAACAGGAGGAAAGCGCTCGCTGCCCTCTGGAGGATTAAGCGCGTGCGATATTACAGGGGTTTTTGGAAGGCTTGGCATAATCAGGTTTGCTGCCGTGCTGGCTGCGTTCGAGAAAAACCCTCCTGACTTGGGAGCAGCGAGAGCGGCGTTCTGCACGTGCTCTTTTCTTCCTGCAGGAGCAAAAGGCGCGCTGTCCACGCCGCTACCTCCTGTTCCCGTCTTTTCTAGCGCGCTGCTGGGTCCAGTTTTCGAAAAAAAAGGTTCCCGTACAAATTTTGTTTTATGTACGGAAGACTTTTCGACCAGAGGCGAGGAGAACCTGAACGCGGCCAGAGGGTCCAAAGACGACGGGAAAAGCGGAGGCGCGATAGGAGAGGCAGAAGCAGTGCTAGAGCTTAGAGACATCGGCTGTTTGAACGCAGAACTCGCAACAAACGGAGCAGACGCGTTAGAGGAAGCGGAAAGAACGTGAGACGGTGGAATTGGCGTAAAGTGCGAGAACTCAAATGTCGCCGGGAGGTCTCTCTGCACCGCAGGAGAATGGGCAGCTGGAAAGACAAAAGAGGAAGCAGCAGGTGCGGAGTGCTGCGCAAACAAAGGCTCTGGGATGCCGGAAACGCGAACCGGCCGCATTGTCGTCGTTTCTACTATGGGCGACTCACCGCCCGCCAAGAGAAGCGGAGGCTGCGGCGAAAAGCCCGGTGCAAGAAGCGCGCCAGCACGGGACGGTTCTGGGGTGCCTATAAAAGAGGGAGCAGGGGGGTCCGAAGCTCCCGTCGGATGCATTTGCACAAGACTCTGAACGGGGCTTTCTAACGAAGAAAAGACGCGAGATACGGCGCGCGGCCCGCCATCAGCTCCCATCCTCCTCTGGTGCGGAGGAAAAGCGTGTTCAGGGGCGTGCTCTATCGCAGCATGTGCGGATGTCTCTGCAATTCGGTGCATGGAGGAGATGGGTACGAGCGGACCGGAAAAGGAAGAGCGGTGCTTGCGGCTCAGCAGGCTCGAATGGGGTGCGCCAGAGCCATCGGGGACAATTAGAGAGTGCGAAATTGAGGCGATGGGCGCTCCCCCGGCAGAGATAAACCTGTGGTGCCCGGCGTCTGCGAAATCTCCGTACGCTCTATCTGCAGAGTAGTGGAGCGCGTTTTCCGTTGGGCGGTAGTTAACCTCGTGGTGCACCGTGTAGTGGTGCGGGCGGTGCTCCTTCACTTCTCTTGTCTCTTCGTACCTGTGGCGGGGGTACTCTATCTCTTTAGTGTACTTTTCTTTTGCCAGGTACGGAAAAGGGCGTTTCTTCGCCGCATCAAGATCGTGTTCGCGGGGCGCGTCCTGAGACAGCTGAAAAAATTTTGTTTTTTCACGCTCCCGCGTATTTTTTTTTTCTTTCAGGGGTTTTCTTTTGCCATTGATCTCCGCTCTTTGCGTTGGCTCCAATTCCTCCTCGTATTCTTCAGGCGTCTGGTGCTTGAACTTCATTCTGTGCGACTGCATCTTCGATCTTTTTTGCGTGTCCTCTTCGTCCAGGCCTTTTTTAGAAGTTTGCAGCTCCTCCAGAATTTCCTTCTCTACTTTTCGCATCATTTTTTTACTATCGATGTCTCTTTTATAATCAGGTAATGATTTTGAAAAGTTCACAAGACCGTTGGAAGACTTCAGCATCTCGCCAAGCCTATTGAGCTTGCTGGTGATGCCTTTGTAGTACGGCGTGTCTGCGGGCTCTTTTTGCAGCGAAATTGGCTTCTGGTACTCCGGAGAGTCGTTTTCAGGTACGCATTCCAAATACTCGGTCGTTTTTTTTGTTCTTGTGGGCATGCACTTTCTGCCGTTGAAGTAGAGGTACTTTCCGGTTTGCCGGGCTTTTTTCGATTTTCTTGCGGCTTTCTCAAGCCTTTTTTTCGACCGCCTTTCTTCCACGTCCTTTTCGGTTTCGTTTTCGGTGCTGCCCTCCGCGTACTCTTCGCCGTTATTTTCATTTCCTTTTTTGTAAGAGCGCTTGTTTTTTCTCCAATGCGCGTGCCTGTTCCGGCCCATCCCCAGATGCGGCATGTTCCAGTTTGGCACGCCGTATTTCCATTCGGGCGCCTCCACATCGCGCGCACTCGCATGCGACAAGTGCGCCTCTTTTCCCCTCCAGCGCGTTCCGTTAAGATGCGGCACCACTACGTGCGAGGCTGCCACATGAGATGTCGCCATGTGCGGCGTTACGACGTGAGAAGACGCCACATGCGGAACCGCCAAATAAGACGGCGCGCTACTGTACGGCACTTCCCACCCGGTTTTTTCGGACTCAGGCCCCGGATTTCCGTGCAGGCTCGCATTCGGGAACTTCCCGCTCGGCCCCTCCAAATGTGGCAGACGCGACTCTTCCACAGGATGCGCCAAATGCCTCTGTCTGTACGGCTCAGATCTACGCTCCACCCCCTTCGGAAGGTACTCCGCAGAGATCTCCGAAGGCTTATCGCTTTGGGCGCCAAATCCGTACTCGATCACTCTAAAATACGCGATATCCCCTGCGCGACTCTCGCAGCTTGAAAAAAAGAACGTCTGGTCCCTGTATTTCAAACAGTGTCCGTTTGATTTTCTGGACAGCCCAATTTTCTTATTTCCTTTTTCGGATATTCTCACGTCGTACGGGTCTGCGTACAGCAGGGGGTCGCTTTCCAGCTCTTCTAGCCCCTCGCTTCTTTCCAGCGCATGTTCGCGCTGCCCGTACCCAGAGCTTCCGCCTCCAGACCCCTCCGTATTCCTAGCGTAGTTTTCAAATTCTCTGCCGCGTTCTCTGTACGGCGTATTTCCAGCGGGATTTTCGGAGAACAAAGAGTATCCTCTGCTCTCGCCTCTTCTGCTGTCTTCGTACACGTTCGAATCTCTCCTGAAATGCGCGGGAAGCTCTGTTCTTCTGACAAAAACGCCTCCCTCATTGGGATAGACGCCAATCTTATACAGGATCTTTCTGCGCTCAAGAAATAGCCTTCTGTTGTATATTTTGATGTGCTGCCCGTCCTCTCCCTCTGGGCGCAGAAACAGCGAAGTTCCCTCAGTTGTAAGGTACAGCGAGGGGAAGGACACAGACTGAAGCACTCTTTTGCAAGTAGCGCATGTGAAGAATAGCGCCAAACACACAGGAATCCGCATTATTTTGGAATACCCGTATTATTTATGAGCACTTCGTTTCAAGAATATTGTGTTTCCATAGTAGCGAACATACTAAAACAGAATAGGGAGACTAGTGGGAAGTGAAGGCGGGGCTGTAGAGGAAGCGATATTGTTGGTGTTGTAGCCGCACATTGGTACACACCAAGTTAGCGTATCAATAGGGCATTTTATCTTAAATATGCAGACTGCGGGGTATCTAAGTGAATAACTTGTAGACCATGGCGTATCCAAGTGAATATCTTCTAATAAGCACCCTTTACCCTCTGATGAGGCCTACAAAATAAACGGTAGCAAAATAGTTCAACGACCAACAGCTAGTACGCGCAAACCCGTGTCAAAAACCAAAAGATATTTATTGCCGGTCATCATTTAGTAGCCGTGAAGGCTCCCCTGCATCTACAAAAACTATCCGCATAAGCACCCGCAGCCTACAGTAACTTCCCCGACCTTAGCTCATTTCCAAAATTTCATCCCCACACCAATCACCTCCACTTAGTAATACCAGCTTACTAAAAATTTTACACCGCCGGTACGGCCAGTTAAAATTTTCTCTCAATCCCACCGCAGCACACAAACCATCCGATAAATACCTCCAAAAGAACCCCTGCTCCCGCACCCACGACTTTCAGTCAAACGAATTTATTCAAATTCTCTTTTACCTACTTTTCTTCTCATAATAGAAAAATCCTTGCTACCAAAATTCACTCTTTATACGACGCCTTTTCCAGTAACTGGTGGGTTAGAAGCGGCTGGTGCAGCAGCTGCCGGAGCAGCAACAGGCGCTGCCGCAGCAGATTTCGGAGGGTTAGAAATCAAAAAGCTAACGAGTTTATCGTAAACTTTGAGCGCATGCGCCACACTGCTCATGATTTTTCCTGTTTCTTTCTCGGCTGTAGAGTCATTTGAGTATACCAGGTCATAAGAGTAGAACTTGTACGAGAAAACACCAGAGACGTCCGTCTTCATTGTCGAGTACTCAGCGTCAGCTATGAACGAGATCATTCTTTTCAAATAAGAGTTCAGAAGCTTTCCTTGCGGCGCTATATTGCTAGCTCTCAGAACCAGCGATTTGGCTTTGCTTTCTTTACTGGTGGTAGCGTACACTTCATCAATTTTCTCAAAGCACTTTTCTACGCTCGAAATAGAGGCGTTTACCTGCTCCAAAAGCTCAGGGTACGCTCCCACAATGGTTGCAACGACGTCTAACATTTCGATAACCATCGCTGTGTTAATCGCGATATTAATAGACTCTACAACTACGTTTCTCTCGTCGGAGCTAGCCTTGATGGTCTCCAGCTCGTTGTAAAGCCTGCTTAGGTCTGCGACAACCTTTTCCTTTGCGCTGTTTGAGAGCCCAAGACCTAAAGGCGCTGTAACGCTCTTCATGTACACAGAGAATGCATCGCTGATCTCTTTCAAGCTCCTCTCGCCTTCAATGGTGCCAATGTCTATCGTTGTGCCAATAGCAAGAGCCGCGTCGAGCTTCTTAACTATGTTGTTCAGCTCAGCTTCGCTGCAGTTGTTTGCAATCTGGGTCAGAACAGCTGGCGTATTGTTGATTATGAAGCTGTGCGTTTTCAGGACGTATAGCGCGTGGGTGTTCTTTGCGACTTTCTCTGGGGTCTTGTTCTCCAGTATGATTGCGTCCACCTTGCTCACTAGCTCTGCAAGCTTAGTGTTGATTTTGCTGATAATTTCAGCTTTTTTAGCGTCTTTTCTAGCGCTTGTCTTTTCCACCACGTTAGGTAACAGATAGTGCTTAATAAGCCTGCTGTTTTGCACCGTTGTTGTGTAGTTCTCTATTGACTCGGTCGCTTCCTGCTTCTCTCTCTTAGTCCTTGCGTCCTTGCTTTCAAAAAAGCCTGTGAGGAAGTTGTAGGCCATAGCCTGGTACGTTACCGTCTTGGCTACTGTCCTAATGTTCGCAGCCTCCTTCTTGGCAAACTCGCTCAGCTCCTTTAGCGTGGTAGGGATCTTTTCCATTGCTACATCGATCGTTTTCGTCATTGCGCCTGCTGCTTTCGAAGCAGCGGTGGTGACTGGCTCGGTGCCGACAATCGGCTCGATCTTAGCAGCAGCCTTTTCACCTTTAGCTCCTTTCATGATGAAAAAAAGCACGGCAGCAATAGCGAGACCGGCTCCAACTCCAATCACAATCTTCTTGATCAGCTCTTTCTTCTTGTTGTTCAATGGATCCATAAAAAAATAAAATTTTCAGTTTAAATAGTTTAAAAACTGACAAATAATTGATTTTATTAGATTTTTTTCTAAAGCAGGCCAATCACCCACTCCTCCTCGTTTAACGGAGAGATTCGCAGCTGCTCTTTAAACCGACCAATGGTTAGGTACTCTCTCTAAAAGAAACAGCTGATGCAAAAGCCCGCCCGCGCAGTCAAACACGCACACACCTTTAAACATCCCGGTAAAAATTTTATTGGCTAGGGCGCTCATCAGCAAATATTTTTCGCGGCAGATTACTTGGTAGCATGGGGTGGTAGTTGTTATGGGTAAATGTGGCACTGGTCATGATTAAAGGTGGAATTGATTATTTGTAAGGGTAGTAATGCTCATGAGTAAAGGTTGCGCTGGTTATTGGTAAAGATGGCACTGAGATCTTCATATTAGTGCCACCACACCATACATGCCCATTCAGACTACCCATACCACACCATACAGACTGCCTAACCCATCCAGACCGCCTAAACCATCCACACCAACCCCTTCCCAACAGCCACTCTACGATACCCGTTTAAATCTACTCTCGCCTGCAAAACATCTCACCAGGCGCTATTACCGCAGCCGCCCACCCGCCATCTGCCCATGCAAACATAAAATGTGCCTAAATTACAAATTAGGCAATTTTTACATTGGCAGAATTTTTCCAACGGCTACCAGCCGGGGTACCAGCCCATTTATGAACCCCACAAAATATTAGTGCAGATGCACCTTCTCGGCCTTATTTCTAATAAACCACGACTAGTGCTAGCAAAATACCTCCCACCCAGCCAAAACACCCCGTAACCACCTATTTATTTTCTCATTTTAAAAAATTATTATGTACAGTAGAAGTGACCATGCTCTTCCGGATGTAACCGTTCCAAACCCTCCGTCCGACACAGTCTCATCTCTGAACTACAGCCCAACCAGCGACATTCTCGTTGCCTGCTCCTGGGACGGGTCTGTCTACATCTACGCCCCAAGCACGCCGGGATCTCTCGAGAATATGGTCCTAAAGACCTCTTTTCCCAACACGAATTCTTCACCGGTTCTTTGCAGCTGCTTTTCTAACGACGGAGTGGTGCTGTTCACAGGAAGCGCAGATGGAGTCGTCCGCGCAATCGACATGAGCAGCGGGTCATTTTCCGAAATAGGAGCGCACGAAACAGCAGTTAGCGCAATGGCGTACACGGTGAGCAACTACCTAGTAACGGGAGGATGGGATAAAAAAGTGAAGTTTTGGGACACAAAACAGCAGCCAATGCTTATCAAAGAAGAGACGCTGAATGAAAGGGTGTACGCCATAGATTCAAAAGGAGAGTCCGTGGTGGCCTGTTTAGCAAAGAACGAAATAGTGACTTTCAACGCGTACAACTTCGCGCGCGTTCTCACGCCTACCGCAGACTCGTACGGGTCCGGTAGTTTTATGGAGAATAAGTACGGGATGTCTTCCAGCGTGGGAATGAGGTACGGGGGCAGCAGCCAGGACAGCAAGTACGTGACAAAGCTTGCGTGGCAGATACGTTCTGTATCGTGCTCAAACGACGGAGTTATCGTTCTTCTCGGGTCTTTAGATAGCAAAATTGATATGATAGCGGTAAAGCAGGTAAAATCAGCGGATGTCAGCAACTTTTACACGTTTAGATCGCACAAGACAGAGGCAGCGCTCTATCCAATTAACAAGGTACTCTTCCATCCGGTGTACCAGAACTCTTTTCTCACGTGCGGAGGGGACGGGATGTACAACCTGTGGAACAGAGAGTCGAGAAAGAGGAAGAAAACGGGAGGGCCGGGGGCTGGAAACCCGATCACAGCAGCCGCGTTCGATAAGACAGGGCGATACTTGGCGTACGCCGTGGGATACGACTGGAGCAAGGGGTACATACCGCAGATCAACATTCCAGTAGAGATAAAGATCGCTCTTATTTCGGAGTCAGACCATCAGTCGTAGCCCTGCCACATCGCTGTAGTGTTGACGCGTGGCAAGTGGGGCGCTGGATTGGCGGTATTCCATTGCGTATCTTTACTACACTAGATGTTCCAAATATGCGATAAAGTTACTGAAATGGCAAGAGGTCGCACCGGTCGCAGAAAAGAACGAATTAATGAATAACTAACTAATAAAATGGCAGGCTCTAGTTCAGGATGTGCACTATTGTGGATGTGGATGGTGTGTAATAATGTGGATATGCAGGTGGTCTGTACTATTGTGGAGATGCAGGTGGGGTGTAATATTGTAGATATGCAGGTGGTGTGTAATAATGTGGATATATGGCATGTAATAATGTGGATATGTAGATGGCGTATGGATATATGGATGGTTTTAGTTCCACCCATGCTTTCTCACTAAGACAACCCAGCACTTACAACAAATAGGATCGGTATGGCAACCATCTCATCTCGATCTTCTAGACTATCTCAGTCACCCTCTGCAACATCAGTCACGCCTGCAACCTCACCCACTCTATGCAAATAATACTTTACAGTTTATTTTCCTATCGGGGAAACGTCTATCTTTTTTAGCAATGAGCCTGATTGGTGTTTTTTCAACGTCTTTATGAGATTTTTTTTCTCTTCTAAGTAGCTTTTACATAGGTTCAATTCGGAAACCGCCATCTGCAGCTTTTCCTGGAACTCCACCAGCTTTCTCTGCCTCGCGTCCTTTTCAGCTCTGTTCTGCTCCTCTATCTTTTCGATCTTTCTGCTCCAGTCTGTTTCTATTCGCGCTTTCTCCTCTTTCATCTGCACGAAAAGATCGTTCACCGTTGTAAAGCTGTTTATTCCAAGCTCTTCAGCAGTCCTGGCGCATTCCGGCGTTATCCTGATCCTTCTCCTCAGCTCCTCCACCTCCAGCGCCAGCGCGTTTTTCTCTTTTTCCGTCCGCTCCAGCTCGCTGCTTGTCCGCTTCAGCATCTCCTCAGCTTTTCTCATCTCTGCCTGCGTAGACCCTACGGCATAGCTGCTCTTTGCGATCTTCTCCGCATATTTCGCGCTTTCTACGTTCTTTTCTCCTATTATCTGTCTTGCTAGCCTCTCCAACTGCGCTACTCCGTTAAACACCCGATCTATCCTAGAGGTCACCTCGGCTACCCTGCTAGAGTCCTCGTCAAAAATCGCCTCCATTTTTCGTAGCGTCCTGTGCATCCCCTGCGCCCTTTCCCGCTGCTTCCTTTCGAGCTCTTGGGCGTCCGCACTTTCCATCTCCCTTTCTCTTTCCCTCTCTCTGATCACCTCTTCTGCTCTTCTCTCTGCCGCGTCTCTCTGCTCTACCGCCGCCTGTTTTTCCTTTTTAAGCTCTTTTGCCACCTGTTCTCCGAGTCTGCCGTGTTTTTCTGCCTCGCCAGCGTACCTTCTCGTCTCTTCTATCTCTTTTTGCATCCGCTGCACCGTTTTCACCAGCTCTGCGCTCTCTTTTTGGATTTCGCTGTTTTTCTCCATCTCTCTCTTATACTCCCACTCTATCTTTTTCGAAAACTCTTCCAGCCTTAAATACTCCTCCTTTAGCTTCTGGCAGCTCTCCGCAGCGTGTTTCAGCTGCGCTCTGTTCGCCTCCGCCTCCTCCGACTCTGCCTGCACCTGTATTATCTCCTTTTTCAGCTCCTTCAGCACTTCCTGGCTTTCCTGCTCTTTTTTCTGCTGTTTTGCTATGTGCTCCGATAGTTTAACGCAGTCTTCCGTTAGCCTCTCTTTTTCCTCTTCCAGCTCCCCGATCCTCTCCTTTGCTCTTCTGCTAGCACCTTCCAGGTGTGTTTTTTCGCGAATCAGCGTCTCCATAGCCGCCTTGACCTCTTTGAGTATGTTTTGCGTCTCTTCCTGTGTTTTGTTGCAGTCGCACGGAAGCACCGACAGCGAAGTCTGGCTCGCAACTTCGTTAAGTCTTAGCTTCAGGTGGTTTATCTGCAGCTTTAGCTCGAAGTTTTCTTTTTCCAGCCTTTCCACCGCGCTGTCGTGCTCTTTGATAGGCGTAGCCCTCGCAGCCTGCCCCATTTCCATTTTTTGAATTAATTTTTGCTCATTATGTACCTTCCGATTCTATTTGGGTCGCAGGGCGGCAGATCCAAAGAGATAGGAGATCTCGTAAAGCTCGAGTTAGAGCGGGACGGAGAGACGCGCTGCGAAATTTTCGAGATGAACGCCTTTCCCGTAGGCCAATTAGAGAAGACGCAAGCTGCCGTGTTCATCTGCTCTACCACAGGAGATGGAGCAGCGCCGTACAACATGCAGAGGTTCTGGAATGAGCTAAAGAGAAAAACGTGGAACAACCGGTTCAGCTCCTTAAAATTTGCAGTAGTAGGGCTGGGAGACACCTCGTACGAGAGGTACAACTATGCCGCAAAGAGGCTGTACAACAGAATGAAACAGGTTGGAGGCGTACCCATGTGCAGAAGATGCGATTGCGATGATATGGACGAGTGCGGAGTGTACACAGCCCTTGAAACGTGGCTTCCACTGCTTCGATATGCGGTGGGTGAGGCGGGTGTAGGTGGGATGGGTGGCGTAGGTGGTGGTAATGGTAATGGTGATATTATATGTGGTATAGATGGTATTTGTGGTCGTGATAATGTCGATGGTGTTATAGGCAGTATAGGTGGCGTAGATGGTAGTATAGATGGTACGATTGCAGGCTGCATCAGTTATGCCAACCACACCCACGCCCACACCACCACCCACACCCACACCACCACAACCCCTGCAACTCTCGTTAGCAGAAGAAAAATCGCGCCGTACGGGGACGTTGCTGATCTATCAGAAAAAGACGCTGGGTACTCGGAAGTTTTGGACATTGTATTTCAAATAGATAGAAAAGAAGATGAAGAAGAAAAGTTTTTACCTGGAGCGGTCCTATCTGTACGCCCGGAAAACGTTGATTTTAAAAATTTTATTGAAGAGTTTGTGTTTGGAGAGATAGACGACAATCTGCTCGTAAAATTCAGAAAACACGCGGATTACCAAAGAGTCCCGATGTTCCACACGCTTCGGCAGATATACACAGGCCTAGAAACAGGCGAAGTCAGATTTTCCCAGAACCTGAGCACAGGCCACGAAATGTACAAAAACAGATTGAGAGAAGTATCTGCGGTATACGAAGAGTACTACGCGTACGTCATCAAACAGCAAAGAACACTGAAAGAGGTGCTGCGCGACTTCCATCTCCAGATCAGCGCAAAGATCCGGGCCGTTCCAGAAATCTTCCCAAGGTACTACACCATCAGCCAGCGGCAGGGAACCCTGTACAGCATCACAGTTGGAATAGTAAAAAGAAAAACAGGCCTAAAAACGCCAAGAAAGGGGCTTTGCTCGGAGTATTTGAAGGGTGCCAGAATAGGCTCTGTAGTAGAGGTGGGTGTTATGCCGTCCCTTATCCAGCTAGAACAGGACGTGCTGATGGTGTGCACAGGAACCGGCGTGTCGCTTCCAAGATGCGTGGTAAACGAGTATTTATCGGGAAAAATGCGCGGCGTATCTTCGCTCCATCTGATTTTTGGATTCAGATCGCTTCTGTACGACTTTCTCTACAGAGACGAGCTTATGCCAGAAGACGCGTGCAAGGCCTGGGCTGAAAACGGCGCAGCCATCGAATACTGCGTGCGGGGAAAAGAGAGCGGCAGGCGCGTGCTGGTTACTTTGGTCCCATCGCGGCTGAGAGAAGATCTGCCTCTATTAAAAAACGCAACAGATATCGCAGGAGATCTTATCAGCAACATCGAAAATATCCGGGCTGAAAGCGTACCGGAGAAGAACTACGTCCAAAATACCATAAAACACATGAAAAAAGAAGATCTAGATAAAAACATCGTTATCAGCGGAAATTACCGGCTGATGAAAGTGTTACCGCCAATCATAGAGAAAATCCTTGGAAAAAAGATAGAGATCCAGTCAGAGTCCTGGTGACGCAGAGAGATGCGCGGGCATTGAATGGATGTGCTCAGCTGATTAGGCACTTGCAGAGCAATGGCGTACTTAAGTGAGCGGTTGTTGTTGTGCTCCAGAGTGGCGTAGCTTTTTTCATTTAAGCCGTTTATTTTTGTTGACCAGGGGTATTTAAGTGAATAGTTTTTGATAAATCTTTTAGTCTTTGATATCCAGTCTACAATTTTTATCGCATTTGGTGCCCTGAAACTTGCCTTACCGGATATTGCATAAGCTGGTGGCATATTTTGGTATCCCAGAATATCCCACAATCATTCTACAATCATCGCATAAATATGCCAGAATGAATCCTACAATATCCCAGAGTTATCCTAGAATCATTCTACAATCGCCCCACAGTTATCCCAGCAACAACCCCCCACAATCACCCCAGCAGCATCTCCTATCCACAAACCCTCCTATCAAATATCCCAGCAAGTAACCGTAGATAACACGAAGAATAGTCCACGCGGCTCCAAACACTGCCTCCACTCCTCCTACTCGTTTCAAACACCATGGCTCTTTCAAAACATCTTTCTAACACCTGCTTTACACTCCGCCAGCCGCGCCGCTTCTTGGACGCAGCCTACCACTCACATCCCACCCCTCCAAACACCTCCCGCTTCTAATTATTCCACATCCGAACTAATTGGCCCATAAGGGGCTATGCTGTTCCATTTTCTTTAATATACGAGAACCTTCCCCATTTGGTCATATTCCGCCGATCTGGATCGTACTAACCTGTTCCTAATTTCGACAAAAAGTATAAATAACATGCACCTCTAACAAACAATGCGAAAGCTGCTCTGCGTTTCACTCTTCCTGATGGCGCTCCTTACGGTCGTGTCTGCAAGTGAGTTGAAGTACGACGACAGCACAGATAGTAACGACTCAATTAGGCCCAAGAAAGAGAAAAAGGAGGCAAAAACGAAGCTCGCCATTACCAAGACCTCCAAAGTGAACGGCGAGTCCAAAGATGCCGACTCAAATGACAGCGAAAGCGAAACAGACAACTCCTCAGACACTAAGGGAAAAGCCACAAAGAGAAGCAAAGCTACAGCTGGAACGACTGCATCGAGCAGTGCCAAAAGCATGTCCATTGCGTGTGCCTTCATAGGAGCGATTGCAGCTATTTCAATGCTGTAAGTGTAGAATAAACACCTATGCGGGTTTTTAAGGTCTATTTATCGATTAAGATATCTGTTGCATCCCGTCTTCCCTCGATCTATCCGCGAGATTTATCTGGTAGGTCTATATGCTATCTCTATATACCAGATTGATATGCTATTTCTATATGCCATCTCTATCTATCACACCTATCTACCTCCCCCTCTTATCTACCTTCTATCCGCCTCTCTTCCGCTAGAACACCTTTATTACACACTCCGAAAGCTTTTCCAGCTTGTGCATGACACTTAGAAACTTGCAGACCTGCTCTGCTCCTGTTTTGGTAAGCAGGTACCACAGAGCCCCTGTGATGTACACCCCAAACACCGCAGACTCTGCTATTTTCAGCCCCGAGTCCAAAAGAAGGTATCTCAACGTTTTTTTTCGAAAAATTTTTGTTTGTCTTACGTACACTATTTCCAAATGCTCTTTTTCTGCGTCTTCTCTGCTGTGCAGCAGCCACTCTATTTCGTTCTGGTGCTCTATTCTGTTTCTCCTCTGCTCCGTGAACAGCTTCCTCAGCCTGTACTTAACCCATATGTCCGCCAGCACGTACCCCGATGTCAGCCCAAGAACAACATAATCAAAGTCGTAGAAAAGATTGATTACCAAAACAAGTATCCTGCACTGGTAGTTAACGTATTTCTCAACGTATGTGATCTTTTCCAACGACGTCTCTTTGCTGTTTTTCACCTCGTTCAGGCCCTCAAACACCCCTTTTCTCTCTTCTTTCCTTCTCACTCTCTCCATCAGCTCTTTGTGCTTGTCTGTCACGCTCTTTTCCACGTACTCCTTCTCCACCCACACCATCAGCCCCTCCTTCACCTCCAGAACCATGTTTATAGCGTACCAGTACACAAACTTTGCGTCCAGCTGGTATATCATTTTCGTTTTCCTGATAGCTGTTCCTTTCTCCCCCACCCCTATCGCGTTGTACAGAATAAAAACCGGCCAGACCCACGGGGACAGCGACTCTCCGAAAAACCGAAGAACCATTGCAAAATAAAATTTATTCGCGAACTTCCATTATAGTTCGCTCAGGAGCGCTCTGCGTCTTTCTTCTCCCCATTCTCCTCTGCTTCTCCAAATGAATAGGGAACATAGTAGTTCTTGAACAGCTCTGCTGTATCCCCCACGTTCTGCTCTAACTCTTCTTCGGCCTCTCCCTCTACCTCTGGATACTTCTCGATACTAACGTACTGGTAGTACTGCCTGTTATCGACAACCACTTCGCTTTCTGCGCTTTGAAGAGACTCGTTTTGGAGTGAGTCGTTGTGAAGCGAGTCATTTCCTGTTTCGGTCTCGTTTTGCGAGAGGTGCTGGTACTCTCCATCTGCTTTTTCTTCGTATTTAGCGTGTGCCTGTACCTCTGAGCTATCTTGTCTTATTTCTTCTACGCTGCATAACTCATTTACCCTCTGATACGCGTCGTAGGGCATCTCTAATCCCTCGTTTAAAAACTTCGCTGGATTGAGCGCTTTTGTGTTGTAGTACGGCGTGTCTTCGCTCTGGTGCGCGTAAATAGGCATGTTTGTGATTCTTTCGATGTGGTCTTCTTCTTTGCTCCTTTTGCACGCTGTGTCTTTCGCGTCTTCTTCTTCTAAATCTTCTGGGTCCTCTTCATTTAGCGACGTGTACAGCTTCTGCTCGATCGTTCTTCTTTCGAGATCCTCTGCTTCTTGCGGATGCGAGTGCGCGCAGCTCTGGTCGCAACCTCCTGTCGTGCTTCTTATGTCGTAGTATCCTTCTTCGAACCCGTTTTGGCACTCTCCTCCACTGCACCCGGCGCTTTCGCACGCGTCTTCTTCGCATGCCCTGGCGCTATTGTCAACGCAGCGTTCTTCTGTGCAGTATTCTCCGCTGTTGCACCATTCGTAGCACGTGTTATCCTCTGTGTTGTGGGTTCCCACGGGCTCTCTGGCAGCCTCTTCTCTACCTTCGTTGATTTTCAGCCCTCTAATCATCTCTGCTGTTGTTTCTGCCGCTTTTCTAATCGATTCTTCTGCTTCTGGACGCGCTCTGTCGGGTGTTTCCTGCAGGTCTGCCGCTTCCTCCTTTTCGTAGATAGTATTTGTCTCCTGTTCTGCATTCCGTTCTACCTCCTGTCCTGCATTCCTCTGCACTTCCTGTTCTGCACTCCTACCAACCTCCTGTTCACCAGCTATTTCACCATTATTCTCTTCGACCATGTTGTATATGTTGTTCAGGATTCCAAGTCCAAGGTCACACCCTATGAACCCGTTTTCTCCCGGCGTGATTTCGATTTTCCTCACCTTGAGCGTGTCGCTGTTGTATACCCACAGCAGACACGGCTTGTTTCTTCCCTTGTACAGAACCATTGCCATGTCTCTATCGCTTGAAAAGGCTCCATTTTCGTGTGATATGATGTAGTCTTTGTCTTTTATCAGCCCGGACTTCTCTGCTGCCTGGTCTTTTTCTAAGTCCAGCACTTTGTAGATCATCGGCTCCATCTTTCCTATGTGGGGCTTCAAGCTGAATCCTATCTTCTCGCTTCCTTTTCTTTTCATCTCGACTTCTTTTTTCTCTTTCGTTCTCGTGTCGTACACTTCCAAAGCCACTTTGCCTTCGTCCCAGTACGACTGTATTTTAAGTATGCAGTTGTCCGAAGAAACAGGTTCTCCCTCCACCCCCACCACGTACTGGAGGATTGGAAGAAGCCCTGCCTCGTCTGCCGGAGACTCTGGCGTTACTTTCATTATGTGTAAAGAGTTGTTTGCTTTTTTGCTTGCTACTATTCCCATTGATTTAAGCTGAAAAAAATATTGCGATTTATTGCCCGCGGTATCAACAGCGCACATGGGGTGCCCGTGTGAGGCCGTTGGGGCGGAGTGTCTGAACAGGCATGCCCGGATGGTACCAGGATTTGTGTGCATTTTTAGCGCTTATGGAGTAGATTGGCATTTTTTATGGGTTAGATTAGCATATATGGACTAGATTAGCATGAAACAGATCAGCATATATAGACCATACCACCATATACACACCATATCACTATATATGTACCATAATGTCCAAGCCACCACGCCATACCACCATATATAGACCATACTCCAAGCCACCACGCCAAAGCTACCATCCCGCTCTCTCGCAACCGGTCCATGCTACCTGTAACCCCTGCACCCGCAACAAATATCCAAATCAAAAGCTTACCCAACCAAGACCATATCTCAACTCAATTTATGATATAAATTAGATCCCACCCACTCGCACCATCCTCCTGCTTCCATCCTGCCCCTGCCTACTTCGTGTTATTTTTAATCCATCTGTGCGCCAGTATCTCGTCAATATCAAGTCTGTTTTCAGGCTCTTTTATCAGGAGCTTCGAAATGAAGTCTTTACATGCGTTCGAAAGGTACGGCGGAAAGCTGAACTCCACCGATCTAATTCTCTCGAATGTCTCTTCTGTGTTGCCTTTCGTTTCAAACGGCGGCTTCCCCACCACTAGTTCGTACGCAAGCACTCCAACCCCCCACAGGTCCACAAACTTGTCGTGTCTCTGGTGGCAAACCATCTCCGGCGGCAGGTAGTCCATTGTCCCACAGAAAGTGTATCTTTTGTTGTCTATATTGTGCACTGCCCAGCCAAAGTCCGCAACCTTCAGTTTTCCGTCGACGCCAATTAGCAGGTTCTCGGGCTTTATGTCTCTGTGTATGACGTTTTTTTTGTGGATGTACTTCAGCGCCCTTACCATCTGCGAAATGTACCTCGCGCCCTCCTGTTCTGTGAACCTTTTTTTCTTCTGCAGCAGCTTGAACATTTCTCCCTTTGCTGCATACTCCAATATTATGTACACGTGCAGGTCGTCGTAGAAGTACCCGTACAGCTTCAGTATGTTCTCGTGTTTCAAATGGCTCTGTATCTCGATCTCTCTCCGCACCTGTTTTGTCGCGTTGGACTCCGCTATTTCGGACTTAACCAGGATCTTAAGGGCGACAATGAACCCGGACTTCTTCTCTCTCGCTAGATAGACCCGCCCAAACTTGCCTCTGCCAAGAGACGCGCCTATTTCAAAGTCTTCAAACTTCCATTCGTCCATCTGAAATAAAAGAAAATTATTCGGTCTGTTTATGGCCGCGGTATGTCTCTGGGTCTACGACATATCCGACGAAATCTCGAGGCTTTTCGTAAAACAGACCATGAACATCGATGTCAAGGGAATCTGGCACACTTCTGTTGTGGTATACGGACTGGAGTACTACTTTCAACAGGAAATAAGAGCGGCTGCACCTGGCTCTACCTATTTTGGAGCGCCCGTTAATAGAATTGAAGTGGGAGAAACTGCGATCTCGAAAGAAGAGTTCGAAAAGTTTCTGAACACAAAGAGAGAGACGTACACGTCGAGCACATACAACCTGTTGAAAAACAACTGCAACCACTTCACAGATACAGCGCTGATGTTTTTGGTAGGCAAGGGAGTGCCTGAGTATATCTCTGAGCTATCTAGGCTCGTCGACGCAAGTCCTTTTGGAAAAATTTTCAGATCTTCCTTCGATCTTTCCGAAAACTAGATTGCGCTGGCCGGTAAGGTATCTAAGCGAGTAGTTTTCAGTAAATGCAAGAGCAGGGACGCCCTCACAGCTAATGACCATGGCCGGTCTACATGTCTTTTTCAGTACTATTCATGCTCTATCAACCCGTACGCTCATTAACCCACAATGTCCCACAACTTACAGAGGGTGGATGGAGTGGAAGATCTAATTTGTTGACGTCATATTAGAGGGTAACAGATACGTATGCCTCATATCGAAGGGTAATATATCTGTACACCTCATATCAAATGGTAAGATATGGGTATACCTCATATCAAGGTCTAAGAGACGTTTATTATGTAGACTTCATATCAAAGGCTAAAAGATATTTATTAAAAATTATTCACTTAAATATCGCTGGTCAACATATTATAGGTATTGGTCGTTGAGTCATTGCTTGAGTCTGTTATGTTTATTAAAATTTTTCCGGTTTTATAGATAATAAAATTTTGATCGGTACTCGTATTGGCGATTATCAATACTATGCTACAATAATAGCAATTCATCTCTTATTAAAATTTTTACCTACTTATCCTAGCATTTGTCAAAAACTATTCGCTTGAATACCCCACTGTCTACATAACCTATAAATACACGCCGTAAACCTGTGCCTACCGCTCCTTATTCAGGCTAGTGCAGTACCTATGCACGTTTCTATTCTCATCTGACACATACAGCGTTTCGGGCTCTGACCCAAATGCTGTGCCCGTTTCATCTGCTCTAAACAGCTCCTTTCCCGTGCTTGGACATACCCCTCTTGTTCCGATCCCGCATCCCGTGTAGAAAATAGCGCTTTTGAACTCACAAAGCGCTGTCGCTGTGCTACTTCCAATTTGTCTTATCTCTTCGAAGTTTCTTGTGTCGAACACGCTCAGCCCCCTGTTTCTTGCTCCCACAGCCATCTCCACTCCCGAGCTGTGGAAAATCCCCGTTAGTACCCGCATTTTTGCGCCAACCTCCCCCACCACCTCCATTGTCCGTATGTCGACCAGCCTGCTCTTATCTCCGCTAAACAGAACGCAGCTTCCGCACGGATGCACGTCGATAGGACACCCGCCCCCTCCGCTGCCTCCGCTCTCTTTCGGACGCGCGCACACCGCTTTTCCCTCCTCCATATCGAAGATATCGATCCCTCCCTCCGTTCCCGAAATCACAAGCGGCAGGTACGGATGGAACACGCCTTCTCTGTATCCGCTGATTTTCCAAGTCTTTCCTTTTTTGTCTCCAACCGCTGCAACCGCTCCATTCGCGTGCAGAATCCCTATCTTGTCTCCAAAGGCCTTCATCCGGACCACCGCGCTCTCCTCCGCTCTAAACTGCTCCTTGAATGCCAGCGCCTCGCTATACACAAAAATCTCGCCTGTTCTTGTCCCCATGTAGATTTCTCCGCCGATACACGCGAGAGCCGTTGCCTTTCTCGCTGTTTTTCTGCTTTCTCCCCTTCTAGCGCCTTCAACCGCCGCGTACTCTCCTAATCTCTTTCTGTACTCCTTCAGAGAGTCAAATCCGCCGCTTCTCGAGACAAGCTCGCTCTGGATGGCTGCCCGGTGCCTCTGCCCAGCAGCTCCCTCCATAAATAAAACAAAAGTTTCACAGATATCCACCACACTGTTTCAGTTTCCGTATAAGGATGAATACTCTGTTGAGCACATGCGACAAAAAACTCTCTTCTCTCGGTCTGCGCTTCTCTGTGCAGCGCTTGTTCTCCTGGGCTCGGCTCCGCGCTCAAGAGCGCACCACGCCGACCCGTACGAAACAGAAGACCTCCACATCTTCGACCAGCACAGACAGAAAGAGCCCGAAATGGAGCGCCCCGACTCCTTTCTCTCTGTTCTGCGCAAAATGATACACAAATACCCGATGATCAAGTCTCGCATGTACATGATGTTTAAGCAGGACTTCGACACGACGGGAGAGTTCGGCAGCAACCCAAGCACAGGGTTCGGAGACTTTGCTGCAAGCTCTCTCGACCCGCGCCAGGTCTATCTCAAGTTCAAGGCCATCATCGACGCAGACCAGATGCTCAAGGAAGACATGCAGAAGCTGCTGAGAAGAACGCAGAACATCATAGACATGCAGAAGATGAAAAAGAAAAACTGGCTGGCTAACATCAAAGACCTCGAGCGCGACCTCTCTGCGCTGAAAGAGCGCAAGTCCAGAGCCACCGACGAAATAACCGCCACCGAGATAGAGAACCAGTTTGCAGTCAAGTACAAAATGATCCTCAAGTATTTCGACGCGTACCGCAGCGCAGAAAAGTGGGAAAAAGAGCTAAACCGTCTTCTTGGCGAGCTTCTAGCGTGATCTAGAGCCTTTCCATGGGTGTTTCTCGATGTCAATAATAGAGCTCCTCGGATCTGCATGGTAAATAAAACGATAATACCTGTCTTTCGGCAGCCCCTTGCTTTGAGAGCGCTCTCTGCTTTTAACCCTGTTCCAGAACCCTCTACGTTCCTGTTCTTGTGCGTACACGTCTGCAGAAATTTGGATTGGAAAATGTCCCGTACTTTTATTTTTTAAACTACGGGAGACTTTTGGATTGGAGATGGAGTGGTGGTGGTGCTGGTGATGTAGGGTGGTGGTAATGGTGCGTGATGTAAGGGGTGATGTAGGGGGTGATGTAGGGTGGTAATTGGTGGTAATGGTATGTGATGGTGTGATAGTTGGTAGTAGTTGGTGATAATGGTCGGGGTAATTAGTAGTAATGTTCTGTGATGGTGTGCTTCAAAATAGATCATAAAACAGGTTTGGCAAAAGATAGTAAACAACGCACTCTACACACAACATAGTCTACGCACAACGCACCCCCACTATAAACCTGCCACTATGCACACCCCCACACCCTACACAATATTAACATAAACAAGGTGCGCGCTCCGGGGCGTGTATATTTTCAAAATCGTGCCAGTCGGTATGCCTAGAACAGAAAGACTCATCTTTTCGTTGTCTGTGAAATCCGAGTCGTAGAGAAGAGACCCGCGCCCACTTGAGCTGTACTTTGTGATAGTTGTTTCCTCAGGCACTCCGCTGGAACACGCTTTTTTCACCACATCCCACAGCGTGCTTGTTTCCGGAAGAAAGAGGTCGTGCAGAGAAAGCGAGCACACTCCGCAGCCCCCAAATGGAGCAAGCATCTCCACAGCCCTGATTTTGCTGTTAGCGCTAAGATATATCGCCCTCTGCTCTTTTGCCTCCCTGATTCTCCTCAGCTTCGCAACCACAACCGCCCCAATAATCGAGTTAGAGGAGATCACCGAAGGCACCGTCTTCTCAAGGATCTTCAAAGTCTCCCGCTCGCTCTGCACCGCGATCGCATGCGGATACGCCCTGCGCGCCGATATATCCTGAATAAAATCCAGCTTTCTTGCGTCTTTACCAGAGAGCTGCATGAGCGTCTTTTTCAACCCGTCAATCCTCATCTTTTCCGCATACTTCCCAAGAAACTCCAACACATCACCCTCTTCCACGCCTGCGCTTCTTTCCAGCAGCGCCTCTACCTGTGGAAGAAACTCCTGCACCGCCCAGTGCACGCAGTGCGCCCAGCTTGCAGGGACCCCGCGAATCGTGCACACAGGATGCTGCTCCTCTGCAGGCGGCGCCGAGCAGACGTAGCACTCCGTTACTCCTGGCACGATTGGGCACACCTGCCCAAGGTACCCGCTGCTTCCGCTTTCGATATTAGGCACGCCAGCAAGCACGCACATAGCGTTGATGTGCTCTCTGCTCTCCACATTATCCACGCAGCTGATTACGCACGCGAACTGCCTGAAAAACCCCGGCGTAAACTCGTTGTCCCTCACGTCTTTTCTCTTCCACGCTGCCGCTATTCTGTTTTCCGACCTCTTTTCTATCTCTCTTGCGAGCACTTCAGCCTTTCCGCCGCCGATGTCTTTTTCCTCGAAAAACGCCTGTCTGTTAAGGTTTGACAGCTCTATCGTGTCTGCGTCCAAAATAGTCAGCGCGCCCTCAAATACCTCGAGCAGAGAGTGCGACACTTCGCTCCCGATCCCGCCGGCGCCAACAAGAAGCACAGGCCCCCCAAGGTAAAGCCGCGTAGACATGAAAAAATTGCATGGAGAACACGTGTTTTAGAGACCCCGTGTGGCTGCAGTACAACGTGCTCACCAACGACAGCGTTCTGGGATACTTCTCGTTCTCGCAGTTCTACGACCGAAAGTGCAACAACGAAGTTCTGAAAATGCAGACGGCGTACAGCACCCTGTCAGACATCGACGGGTACTTGAAGCGAATGGTTGGCACGCAGTACCACGTGCACAGGGCAGAAGAGCCGCATTTCTTCGTGATAAAAAGATGCGAGAGGTTTTCGCCGGATAAAATAACCGTCCACGAGTACTTCTACATCCTGCACGGAACAGTGTACCAGGCGCCCACAGAAAAAGAAGTCAGCAGAACCAGGTACACAAACATTATGTTCCTGCTGATGGGAACCCTCGACAACCTTCCGTTTAGAGAAGCTGCGAAGCAGGAGGCGCAGGAAGGCGCGGAAGTACTCGAGAAAAAGAAGGGAGCAAGCGCGTCGAGAATAGCAGGGCTGTTCAGCTCTTACTACACAGACTATTTGAAGGAGTAGGCGTTGCAGGCCGAAAATGGATTGTGCGCCCATTCTGCCGCTGCTTCAAATGTCCGATAAGCAGCGCCAGCATAGATCCGGTACAACAACAGCCGCAGCAACAAAGCCTTACCAACTCTACCGATCCTGCTGGCCCTTGCAGCCAGTACAACAACGGCCATCGCACCACCCCTGCAAATCTAATCTACCGTTGCACTCACAGAATTTATTAAAAACCACGCCAATAAATACGCTACTAAACCCGACAGCCTCCAAAGCCTGTTACATCTTGAAGACTCGAATTACGTCCATGTTGAGTATTCCAAGCGCGCACAGGCTCTGTTTGTACTCAGTAGGTTTTATCTCTCCTTTCGTAGGTGTGTACATTTTGAAATTCTTCAGCGCGATTTTTCTTCTGATCGTGTCCGCTAACTCTTGCGCTGTTGCGTTTTTATTAACGGTCACAATTATCTTCTCTTTGTCGCAAACGATCTTCAAAGTCAGCTCCTCTTCCGAGGCTGGCTGGTAGATTCTCGGCTGCGGCATCCCCGACAGGGGAGCAATCGTCTGTTCTCTAAGGTTAACGGTTTTTTCTATCTCTGCCCCTTCTGCTTCCTGCCTCTCGGATTTCATTTTTTGGTCCTCTTTTATCAAATCTCGGATCCTGTTTAGGTAGTTCTCTTCTTCTTTCTTTTCTTGTCTTTTTTTCTCCTTTTCTCTCTCGTTGTTTACTTTGTCCTTTTCGTCTTTTCTTTCATCCTTTGCGTCTCCTTTCGAGCTGTTCAGCACCATTGTATGTTATAAGCAAGGGTGCCGCAATTAATTTATTTTTCAGGCCAGAGATAATTAAAAGTGTAGGCTGCAGGGTAGTTAAGTGAGTAGCTTGTAGGGTGTGGAGTAATTAAGTGAATGATTTGTAGGGTGTAGGGTAGTTAAGTGAGTAGCTTGTGGAGTACGGGATAGTTAAGTGAATAATTTACACATTGCAGGATGCAGCGTATCTAAGTGAATAATTTGCAGACCACAGGATATCTCACTGAATAATTCGCAGCAAATATCTCTTGGCATTTGGCATGGGATCTACAACAAGATTTATTGTCGTATTGGCCATTGGTAGGGATTGGCCATTAGTTATTGCTGGCCATTAGTTGGTACCAGCGTTGTTTTATTTAGTACACCGATCTCATTACAACGCACCAACTATCTCATTACAAAATAACACCTATCTCATTACAACATACCACCCATGCCGCCACAATATACCACCCATACCATCACAACACACCACACACTATCTTTTACACCTACAATAAAGAAGCGGGTGTAATTTTTTTATTAAGATGTCAGAGCAGGTCTACAGAACGAAGCGGCTCTCTGCACCCCACATAGAATCGTTCAACCGGTTCGTAGACGTGTCGCTACCCAGAATAGTAGCAGCCTTCGAACCTATCACAGTCAGAGACAAATCAGAAAACACCGTTGTAATCTCCTTGAGAGACTTAGAAGTAAAAAAGCCGATTGTTCCCGAGAAGAAAAAGGGAAAAACAACAGAGAAAGTCCTTCTGCCATCGGACTGCAGAATAATGTGCGCCACGTACCAAGGCGAAGCCACCGCCACCGTCTCGATAAATAAAAACGGAATAGAAACGTTCGAAAAAATCAGCATGGGACAGATTCCGGTTATGGTACGAAGCAGCCTCTGCCACCTAACCGACATGACCAGAGAAGAGCAAATCAGCTCAAAAGAAGAAGATAACGACATAGGCGGGTACTTTATAATGGGAGGTATCGAAAAGCTCTGCAGGCTGGTCCAGATCCAGAAAAAAAACATCCCGTACGGCATCTACAGGCCGCAGATAAACAAGCGGATAAAAGAACTAACCGCGCACGCAGTTGGATTCAAATCAACAAAGCGTGACGGAACCGCGTCTCTTTTCACCGTGCACTACGGAACAGACCATTCGGTGAAGATCAAAATAAGAGTTATCAGCAGAGAGTACTACATTCCGCTGCCAATAGTAGCAAGGGGGCTCTCCGGATGCACAGACCAGGAGTTCTACGAGTCGCTGTGCGCGATGCTCGGAACAGAGCCCGCGCTTCTCGAGCACGCAGAGCTTCTTCTCCAGAGCTTTTCCGTCCACCCCCAGTACACAAAAAAGGAATGTCTTTCCTATTTAGGAAGTCTGTTTAAAATCAGGTACCAGATATCAAAAGAAAGCGTCGAAAACGAAGACAGAAAAGGCGCCAGGAGCAGAAGAAGGCCCGCAGCAGAAGAGAGCGAAGAAGAGTTCCAGAAAGAGCTGGAAACGCACGTGCAGACGCGCACCGACGAAGAGTACGGGGAGATGGTGCTGGACTCGATTGCACCGCATCTCAAGACGCACGAAGAGAAGTACCGGCTCGTTCTCCTGTGCACCGCGAAGCTTCTGATGCAGACAGCCGGGGTAATCGCGGCAGACACGTCCGATAACCCGTCAGCGCAGGAGGTGATCACCGCAGGAGACCTTTTCACGGAGATAGTAGCGGAGAAAGTTGCCAGAGCCCGAACGCTGCTCTTAGCAAAGACGCTTGCGCACACGATGCTCCAGTCAAAAAGCCTCAGCGACATAACGGTTCTCGAAAAAACCGTTAAATCAGCGTTTTCCAACGTGCTGCTGGCGTTGCCATCGCTGATCAACCAGGGAAATCTGCGAATAGAGAACGTCCGCGCGTTCTCAGCAATGCAGCAGACGGGGTTCTCGATTATAGCGGAGAGACTGAACTACTGGAGATTCATCAGCCATTTCAGATCTGTGCACAGGGGAGCGATGTTCGCAGAGATCAAAACAACAGCGGTGCGCAAACTGTTTCCGGAGTCCTGGGGGTTTCTCTGCCCCGTCCACACGCCAGACGGCGCGCCTTGCGGGCTTCTGACGCATCTTGCGAACGAGTGCGAAATATCGAGCGTAACACGCGAAGTGTCTCTTAAGGAGCTAATCGATCTCGGCATGTCGCCAGCGCTAGGACACACGGTCCACGGAATACCGGTCGTGCAGAACGGGTCTGTGCTAGGATCCGTCAGCGAAGAGTTCGCAGAAGAGTTTGTGGCGCAGATTAGGAAGAAAAAGATCGCAAACAGAGATCTTACGCATTTGGAAGTTTTCTACCAAAACGGGCAAGGCGTCCAGCGTCTCGTGTGTCTCCTAACCGGCGCGGGCAGGTTTGTCAGGCCCGTTGAAAACGTACAGGAGAGTAAGCAGGAGTACATTGGAAGCACAGAACAGGTCTTTCTGCAGATAGAGAACCTTGGAGACACAGAGACGCCGCGCGCCACCCACCGGGAAATATCTCGCACAAACATTCTGAGCGTGATCGCGGGATCTACGCCGCTTGGCAACTTCAACCCGAGCCCAAGAAACATGTACCAGTGCCAAATGGGAAAACAGTCGATGGGCACGCCCCCGCACTCCCAGAGGTACAGAAAAGACCAGAAGGTGTACGCGCTAGACTACCAGCAGGAGCCTCTTCTGCAGACCAGCATATACAACAGGTACAAGCTAAGAGAATATCCCAACGGAAAAAACATCAACATAGCGATCGTCTCCTACACGGGGTACGACATCGAAGACGCAGTGATTCTAAACAAGGCCAGCGTGAACAGGGGCCTTCTACGCGGCAGAATCAAAAAAACAGATACGATAGACACGAGAAAAGACAAGCACGTAACGATCGGGACGTTTTCAGGAAAAGACGGGCTCCCAGCAATAGGAGAAGTGGTAGAAGAAAGAGCCCCTCTCTACACCACAATTAACAGCGAGCATATGCGGGAGATAGCGATCACGAACAAGTCAAAAGAAACGATCAAAATAGAGTCTGTAACGGTATTTGACACAGAGACTGGGAAGAGAAGCGCGCACATCGGGTCGGTAGTCCAGAGAGTTCCGACAATTGGAGATAAGTTCAGCAGCAGGCACGGACAAAAGGGGGTGTGCTCGATTCTCTACGAAGACGAAGACATGCCGTTCTCGGAATCCGGCACCACGCCAGACTTGATAATCAATCCTCACGCATTTCCGAGCAGAATGTCGATCGGGATGTTCATCGAGTGCATCGCAGCAAAGGCGGGAGCGCAGAGCGGCGAACTCCAGGACGGGACAATGTTCAAATTCGGAGAAGGATCGCAGGCACACGAGTACTTCGGAGATCTTCTCGAGCAAAACGGGTTCCAAAGAAGCGGAGGGGAAACGCTCTATTCAGGAATTACAGGAAGGCCGTTACGAGTCGAAGTGTTCTACGGGCCGGTGTACTACCAAAGACTTAGGCACATGGTGGGAGATAAGTTCCAGGTGAGAACAACGGGACCTATACACGATCTCACAAGGCAGCCAATCGGAGGAAGAAAGAGGTCAGGAGGAATAAGACTTGGGGAAATGGAGAGAGACGTTCTGATATCGTACGGAGCTACGTCGATAATACAGGACAGGATGATGAACTGCAGCGACGGAACCTTTTTGGGAGTTTGCAAAAAGTGCAGCTCGCTCTGCTTTTTCCAGGGCAGCAAATGCTTCAAGTGCAAGTCGCCGAGAAATGTTGTGAATGTACCTTTCCCGTACGTTTTTAAGTACCTGGTTGCCGAACTATCAGCGATGAATATAGAGTGCAAGATGGGCCTGGAGAGAATAGAAACAAGATAAGGGGTGGTGTTGGTAGGGGGGTGTTATTGGTAAGTGGGTAGAATAGGTGGTGCTGGTAATATGGGTACTATCAATACTATCGGCACTATCAACACTATCAATGCTACCAATACTGCCCATACTACCCATACTATCAATCCTATCAATACCATTGGTTGGCTAGACGTAAGATATAATGTCCACCCCAGCATTTCAATCTTATTACTGGCTGTGGAGTACCTGACTAGCAATAAATGTACTAGCCGTTGACGCTCTCTGCCGATCCAAGCGTCATATTCTAAAGATGCTTATTGAAAGCCAGTTCGTTATAAACTCCGATCCAGCACTCTGCAGGTACCGAATTTTTTAGTGAGTAGAAGAGAGGAAAACACGAAAATTTTTTATGAGCATAGAAGTTGTAGCCCAGTTTGTTACACAGGAAGAGGAAACAATAGGGCCGGTGATGTACCTGCCCAGACAGATAACGCTGGAGGCGCTGAAAAAGCTTCTGCCTAAAGACGCGGAAGAAGCGGCAGAGATAAGGATGTTTGTGTTTGGATCGGAAATCACAACGACTCTTGAAGACGCGCTGAAGCAAAAATCAGAAACTAACGAAGAAACGGTTAAAATATATTGCTACGAAGACAAGCCTCCTCCGAAATCGCGCGCGCCGGGGTATCTCGCGTCCTCGTGTTCCGGACACAAAGCAGCCGTACTTGGAATAAGCATCAGCCCGTGCGGCAAGTACATCGCGTCTTCGTCTGGAGACGGAACGGTGAGGTTCTGGTGCGGCACAACAAAGTCGCCGATCAAGTCGGTCTTCCTGCACAACCACTGGATACAGTGTCTGGCGTTCTCTCCGAGCTCGAAGTATCTCGCAGCAGGGTCGATGGACGGCGGAGTGTCTCTTATCGGCCTTCCCGAAATGGAAGTGATCTACTCAAAAAGGGCACACCGAGACGGGGTGACCGCGATCTCCTGGAGAGTAGACGGGGCCTTCTTCAGCACGGCGTCGCGAGACTCCAGCGCAGGCGTGTGGAGCGAGCACGGGCACGTGAGAAGCGTGTTCCACGAAAAACCCGTTATTTCAGTTTCCTATTTTGGAGACTTTCTCCTATCGGCCGGCAGGGGGTGCACCGTCCAGGTCACGAGCGCAGAGGGAGAGCGCGTGCAGACGCTAAAAGGACACACGCACTGGGTCTCTGGGATATCCGTGCACGCGGGGCAGGACATGAAGGCATACACGAACGTGCCGGTAGACCGTGAGTACGGCTCCGGAAAAAGCTACTTTGTCACCACTAGCGACGACAGGACCGCGATTATCTGGAGGCCGGTATGGGACGAGAGCGGAAGGGTTGGATTCGCGCCGTCCAAGAAGCTCGCAGGGCACACAAACGTTCTGACGGGGGTATCTATCGCCCAGAACGGAATATACATCGCGACCTCTTCTTTTGACAGGACGGTGCGGCTCTGGAACTCCATGAACGGGTTTCTGGTGCATACGTTCAAAAACCACACGTCGCTTGCGTACCAAACGAAGTTTTCCAAATCGGGAAATCTTCTTGTATCGTGTTCCGCAGATAAAACCGTGAAGGTGTACTCGGTGGAGAAGAAAAAGCTGCTCTCGGACTTTGTCTGCAAGGACCAGGTGTTTGCGCTGGACATAAAAGACTCGATGATAGTAGCGGGAGGAAAAGACAAGCTGGTCTATTTCTTCACATGAATAGACGTAGCCGCAGAAGATAAAGATGGATTCGCGTTGGTTACTCTGGCCCTATTAAATGGCACCGAGTTGTAATCCCGCTACAGCACGTACCCGCAGAGTAGTCGAGGTGTGTCTTAACAGAATAGAGATGCTAAACTTTGGACGTACTGTCCTAACCCATGCCGCCATATCTGTACAAGGGTACTTAAGTGAAATGTTTAATAAATGTGTTGACCATGGGTGTTTAAGTGAATAATTTTTGATAGATCTTTTAGTCTTTGATATGAGGTCTACAGATATTGTTGATCAGGGGTATTTAAGTGAATAATTTTTAACGAATGTAAGAATTCATCATTTATTGTGAGTATTGGTCGTTGAGCCATTGCTTGAGTTTATTATGTTTATTTGAATTTGAATTCCTTATATAGATGACAAAATTGATCAGAGGATCAATTGATTTATCACTTATCTGTGATTGAGATTTTTATTGGTGGTTATCAATACTATGCTCCAATATTTATACTCACAACGAATATCTTTTATTCTTTGATATGGGGTCTAGATATTTACTGATTATTTAGGTCAATGGAACTAATCGACAAAGACCTGATGGAGCTATTGCACCTTGTCATGTCATTTTGAAGATTTTTAAGGGCCAGAAATCCGTCACGGGTTATCGGCTTCAGGTCTGCCAGAATGTCCGCCTCCCTCTGGTTTTGTTCTTTGCCTTTTGCACTAGCAGCTTTTGTTTCCTGTTCTTGCGTTTCTTCCGAGTCACTGTCGCTGGTGAAAAGCGGTGTTTCTGTTTCATCGCTGCTTGGGCGTATGAGCCTTCTCCTCCCCCAGAGTCTGTTATGCAGTTCTAATTTGCTCTCATATTCAGCCACAGCGCCAATTCTGGACCTAATTTCTGAGTTGTAAGCTGTGTTGAGCTTCTCCAATCTATCGCTGGCATCTCTTGAAGAAGGGCGCAGATCGCTGTATCGGGGGATATGCGGGTTGCAAAAGTATTCCGTTTTTTGGTCTACGGTGCTTTGCGATTCCTTGATCTTGTCTATCATACCGTTTTTATCAATTTTGTTATCAGAAGAGATGGTGTCACTGGAACAGATTTTCTCATCAGCACCATCGCAATTGTCTACATGTATTTTATCGCACACATTCGCTGTAGCCCCTACACTTCTTAGCTCACCTGCACCAGCCTGGAGCCCGAGGCTTTGTACTCTCACAAAACTCTGGCTATCTTTCAAATTTCTATTCATACTGGATAAATCTAACGCAGATGCATATTTTCTTTGGAGGTTAGTTAGTATCGGGGGTTTTGGGAGCTCCATTTGAGGCGGGTTTTTTGGGATGTTTTGCGACATCTGAGGGTGGTTAAAAGGTATATTCCATGGGAATTCCGGGTTCACTCTGGTACCTTCATCGTTCCTTTTGGGGTTTTTCTGGTACCGGGGGTTTTTGAAGCCTCAAACCCATTTTGGGCAGGTAACTTGGGAAGGCTGGCGGCATTTGACTCACTAAACAAGATTTATCCGTTGGGGATGCTAATCCTGGGTTCACTTTGAAATCTTTATGCTTCCTGTGTCTTTCTCTTCCGGGCTTTTTTGGCTTATCTTTTTTTGGAAGTACTTTTGGATAAGCTCCCTACGAAGTCCAGTCTACTTCCGGCTGCATGCTGCAATGTACATCGGCAACCACTGTAATCGTCTCTTTACCTTGCAATCTTCCATCCTTTTTTGTTCCAAGAAATACATTAACGCTTTTGACAAGAGTAGCTTTCATAAGTAGAATTAACCCTGTGCTAAAACTTTTCTTCATATCCGAATACCCCGTTCTCTACTTATAGATATTTTTGATCTGTTTACTTCCTTTTTGAGCTATATCTCTACAATTTTTTGTTTGGCTAGCTTTTTGTCGGTGATTCTCTTTGTTATCCTCTCTGTGTACCTCGTTTTGTGATCTCCGCCCTCTCCTATCTTCCTGTACACCAGCTCCTCCACCGCTTCGTTTATCGACGTTTTCTCCAGCACGTTCTCGCAGCTTTCGAGAATCTCGACCATGTTCTTTGGGTCTTTTTCTAATACCCCCTCGACCAGCTTCAGCATCGCCGTCTCGAACTCTTTGCTTCCCGTATGCTGCAGTATGTCCAGGCACAGCAGCATTCTGTTGATGTTCCTGTAGTACATTTTCGTGTTTTCGGCTATCTCGATCCTGCTTTCCGCTCTGAGACTATCCTTCAGCTTGATCAGCACCTCAAACGAGTCGTGCCCAAGCCTGTCCAGCCTCATCGTCAGCGCCTCCACCTTCGCCCATATGCCTCCTACGATCTCCTGCCCCCTGTACCTCAGAGCCTCCGAGCGCACCAGCGCAATCAGCCACTTCTCAGCCCTTTCCATCTCCTCTTCGCTCGCCTCCTCCTTGCTGAAGTGCTGCGTGACAAACTGCAAGACCGAAAGAACGCTGTCTGCCACGTGCTTCGACGGCCTGTACTGTATCGACGCCATCAGAACGAGAAACTCCGTTAGCGAAGACGCTCTACTTATCGAAAAAAGCTCTTTCGCAGAGAACCCTCCTCCCCCGATAATCTGCTCGAACAGCCTGCTCGTTATCTGTATTCTGTGCGCGTTTCTCAAGATCAGATAGTACCCTGTCTTGTAAAAAATTTTCATTCTGTTCTGCTCGATTTCCTTTTCCAGTAGCTCTGCCATCGCCGCAAGCTCGTGGTCCGGCACTGTTCCTGTCTCTTCCAGCGTCTCCTCTAGCATGGCCTCCGAGTAGTTCTCTTTTTTCTCTTTCTTTATCTCCTTTCCGAACGCAAACAGCCCGAAGAACCGCCCGCTTCCCGCGCTCTCCTCCTTCTCCAGCGTTGTTCTTAGCAGCGCGCGTAAAAAGTGTCTCCACACGTGCTGTATCTCTTTTCTATACAGGTGGCACAGCTCCAGCACGACTTCCGTGTCTTTTATGCACTCGATGGTCTCGTACGCGGTTTTTCTCGTGTTAAGCCTCATGCACGCCTTCACGAACTCTTTGACCTCCGCTGCAGACCCCATCTCTGCAACTCTTCTCCGGAGATCAAACGCTTCGAAGATGTGGAAGTATACGTTGCGCGTGCATCTCCCGCAGTACCTTCCAAGCAGAGGCGGAAGATACCCGCGGTGCAGCTTTTCGTCCGCCTCCGACTGCGACGCAAGAAAGTCCAGGTTGTCAAAGGCGTCGTTTGTGGTTGGAAACTGCAGCTCGTTGTTCTTGATGCTGTCGTAGATCGACCTCAGCCCTTCCATGCTCACTTCTGGGCAGTCTGCAAGAATTATCGAAGTAAACTCCTCAACCGTTGTTTTCTTAACTGTGTTGACGTTGTGCAAGCTTGTGTTGAGAAAAAGAACCGGCATAGCGATGCTAAGACACGTCTCCAGGCTCTGGTTTTCGTCTTCCGAGAACTTTCTGCAGAACTCATACATCACCCTCTCGATCTTCTGCCCCTCTTTTGGTAGGTTAAAGCTGAGAAGAAAGACCCGCAGCGCCGATAAAATGTCGTAGTTTTGGAAGTTAAAAGATTTGCAAAAAGCTTCGAGAAAACTTTTGTTTTTCTCCTCTCCCAGGCACTTTCCCAGCATTGTGAGGTTTGTGTTTGCGTGCGCGCGGAGGAACTGCGCCGCGAGAACCAGCGCTTTTTCCGCGTCCTCTCCGAGGTCTCTGGTCTCCGCTGCGACCCTTTCCACGTTCCCTTTCGCGTTGAACTCTTCGAGCGCCTCTTCCAGACTCTGCTTGGTCCTTATCTTTTTTTCGAGAGATCGCGACACGTTGCAGTACCCGCACTCTTCTGACATGTCTGGCTCTTTTAGCATTCTGATCATGTACTTAACGCCTGTTCCCAGGATCTTCTCCCCCACCTTTTCAAGCGTCTTTCTGCTTGTGAGCCGCAGGGACACGTCCAGCAAAAGATACTCCAGGATGTTCTTCTGCGCGAATATCGCAGAGAGTTCGGAAAACGTTTCGTTCTCTCGATCAACGTACATCTGGAAGTAGAACGGGTCGAGAAACCCCTTTCCCTGCGCCGATAGCACAAGGCTGCTGTTCTTTCTCCTGATGCTGTCCAGCACCACCAGCCTCGACAGCACCGTGTTCATCCGGGCGCACGATGACAGCGTTGTTTCCAAAAGAGGAAAACACCCCATCAACTTGTCTTCGTTTTCCAACAGCTTCTCTACATAGTCTGGGTGGTCTTTCAAAAACCTCCTGAACATTGGCGGTATCAAGTATCCGCACCTCGTGTTGGTGATAAAAGATCGCGACATGTACAGCGTGCAGAAGATTCTGAATATGCTGTTTCTGTTCTCTTCTGTGTTAGCAACGCGCAGCAGAAGAAGAATCGAGTTGAGGTACACAACAACAGCTCTCTCAACGTGCTTCTCATTCTTCAGGAACTTCATTCTCAGTAGTGACTGCGCGATGTCTCCAAGCTTGACCTCTTCTCCTCTTTCTATTAGATCTTCAAGCAGCTCGTGGAACACATCTAGAACGATAAACTTTTCGGTGGTGTGGAGAGACTCGCATTTGAATAAAAGATCGAGCGTGTAGAGGAGGTGTTCTGCACTAACCGACATCTCCTCCAGCACCATCTTTTCGAACCCGTCTATTATTGTCCTGGCCTCTTTTCCACCGCCTTCGAGTATTTTCCGCAACTTCACCGCTGCTCTTGTTTCGATGTCCTGACGCGAAAGTAGCATTTTTAGCAATTTTTTCGACAATTTAATGGATCTGCGGATGGCCTGATTCGAACGCCAAGTAGCGCCTAGGGTCTCTGCGGGCTCATTGCTGCTCGATTTGTCTAATTTCGGTATGTTTCTGGATCAGCCTTTACCTGCCGCGCCTGGCTACCGTTTCACAACTTGTCGAATGCAAATGCGGCGTATCTTAGATAGTGTAAAATTTTGATAAATCATGACTGGCACTATCTGGTGCCCGTGAGGTATGTGAGCGAATAGCGCTTAAATGTCGGCGTCTTCGTTTATTAGCCAAGAAGGTGCTCCTGTGCTTACATCGAACGCGTCTTACTCTTTGATACGGGTCCACAGCTAGCGTACCAGCTACCCACCCTAATAAGGAAATTTTCAGGCGCAAAGATGCGATAAAAAGAGGGCCTGTGTGGCCGAGAGGGCCTCTCACCCAGAAAAACCCAACAGACCTCTTCCCGAACATATCAGTCTACATCTGCCTAACAACATGAACTACAAAGCGATTTTACCCATAATCTAAGGACAAGTTGTACTATGCTGATCATCCCGAGTATTTTATCTACCTTGCGATTTAACCCATAATCTAACAACAACCTGTTCTATGCTGATCATTCACAGTACTCTATCTACCATCCCCAGCACACTACCTACCCATCCTCCCATCCTTCTCTTAGTGCTCAAACACCGGCGCAAGCGCTTCCACAAGCTCTGCCAGGCTCTCTTTCTTCTTCCACGCGCCGTATATCTCTTTGATCTGTTTTTTGTTGCTTGTTTTTTCGGCGATTTTTCTGATAACTGCCAAAATGTGCTCCTGTATTTTCTCTGAGCTTTCGTTAGCAAGCGCCTCGCACGCCTTGACAAACACCGTGCCCCAGGATCCCTGCGCTAGCTCTTCAACCATCTCCTTCACGAGCTCAAGAACAAACACGCGGTCCGCCGCCGACCCGACCCTCGACTGCGCCATCAGCTTTGCAAAGACTCTTATTCCCTCTTTTTCCTTTGGGACGTACTGGACCACCGCTTTTCTGACGTTTGGGCGCCCAGACCTCGCCTCCGCCGTGTTCATCTTCCCAATTATTTCGAGAAGCTCTCCAACCGGCAGATCCTGTATAAAGTGCAGCAGCAGGTGCTGGTAGTGGTACAGATCGTACTTCAGCGTGCATATTAGCTCGTTTTTCTCGTATTCCGAAAGTGTCGCTCCCCGCATAAAAATCGCGTGCTGGACAATCCCCAGCGCTATCTCGCCTGCCTTGTCCACCTTTGTTCTCATAAGAAGATATCTGATGCTGTGCGACAAGATCTTTTCTGCGAACTCTCCGCGCCCTTTCATGTACTCTTCCGAAAGCGCCCATAGCGACTGCGCCATCGCCTCTTCGTTTCGGCTTCCAAGCATGTTCAGCGCTCTTTCCAGCACCAGCCTGTATATCTCGCCCTCCTCTATCTCTTTTCCGTGTTTGATAACCGAGAGAAGCAGCACGTTGCTTTCGGAAAGCGTCTCCAGCGCAGCCCTTGAAATACCGCATCTCCAGTATTCCGAGACTTTCATGCCCTCTTGTTCTGCAACGGTGTTATTCTCGATATTCTCGATATTCTCGCTGCCATCGCTGCTACCCTCTTTTCTGCGTCCGAAAACCACCTCTGACGTCGGATCTAGGAACCTCACGTCCTCTCCGACTATCTGGGAAACTCTCTGCGCCGCGTCTTTTGGGCTTTTTGCGTGTAATATTGTCTGGTAGATAAGATTCTTCACGAGGAACTCTTCAGATTCGTAGACTCTATCCTCGATCTGTCCGTACTTCTCTGCTGCATTTTGTTCTTGGCTTTTGAAGCATTCCAGAACGATCTCTTTTATCTTCAGCACCTCAAACGTCGTCTTTCCCTCTCTGATGAAGACTGCAGCGGTCAGTGCAACAGAGTCGAGATGTTTTGTCACTTTCTCTCTATCTGTTCTCCAGAACCGCGATATCTCCTCAAAACAAAACGCCGCGGCTTTTTTCTTCTCGTCTTCTGCTAAGTTCTCGAGCCGCTCTCTGATAGTCTCTTCCATGTTGCATTTTAGGCTCTTTTTAGACGCCGCAAGCTGCGCTAGCATAAATCCCGCTTTTCTTGCCGTATCTTTCTCCTCTACGTCCTGTATAGGCGCAGCTTCTATTTTTGCTCTTTTTCCAGGCCCTGGCGGCGCGCTCAGCTGTTTTTTCTCTGGCCTAGTTGGGAAAGTCTCTTCCAGATCCGGAACCACCGCTCCAAACGCCCTGTACTCGGACCGGCCCCACATGTACCGCAGGAATATTTCACCTGCTGCAGGATCGCTCCTTATCAGCTGCTGTATTCCGAACACGCCTTCCTCCCTCGGAAATATGAACCTCCCCGTGAGAGCGTGGACCGCCACGTCTTTCAGCGCGTCTCTCTTCACCATCTCCCGCGCCTTCCATCTCACAGCCTCCAGCACCGCGTCTACCCCTAAAGAGTACGTCCCAGGGCCGAGTTTTTCCGCACTCCCCCCTGTTTTTCCGTTTTTCTGCAGTTCACCAGCTATCTTCTGTGCGAGAACGCTCCTGGATGCCGAATCAAGCGCGATACTTTGTTTTTCACCGCAGTAGAACAGCTGCATCTCTGCATCCGAACTTCCGCCCGTCTCTTCACTAACGACCACGTCCCACCTACTGTAGTATTCGCAGCGCTCTTCTCCGCCCTCCGCGTTCTCGCTGCCATTTCTGCGCGCTCTTCCGAACGCCTTGTGCCTTCCGCTGTGCAGCACTTCTGTTTTGTCAAATATTTTCAGGTACTCTAACGGATATTTCGTATCTAAGAAAAACAAGCTAACAAACAGCAGCATGTTCCCCTCAACCTCTAAAACATCTTCTGTTGTGTACCTCTCTACTCCGTGCTGAAGAAACTGGCTCATGCTGTCGCTTCCCGTCATATTTGCCAAAAACGTCTCTTCGTATCTTCTGTACGCCTTCTCGATCCTGCTCCACACTACGTACAGGAACTCCGGGTTTCTGAGTATCTTCTTCTGTGCGTCAAACGGTATCTTTTTCATAATCGCTGCAAAGTACCTCTCCGCGAGATACCCGTCCTTTTCTGTCTTCAATTTCGACAGAGTCTTCTCTATCTCCAAAACGTGCTCTTTTTGGCTGAATCTAGAGAGACCCTCTGAATGCCGCACCAAGGTTTCTAAAAACTCTTCTACATCCCCACTCTCCATTTTTCCGCCTTTTTCCCTCTCTATTTCCTCCTCTATTTCACCTGTTATTTCGACTATCATTTTAATCACCAGTGGAAACACATCGCTCTCCGCTATTTCTTCCCTTAGCACGTTATTTGTGAGCACCTCCAACAGCGCAGCCATCTTGTTGCGTCTTTCGCCACCATCACCATCTCCATAACCATCTCCATAACCATCTCCATCACCCTCTTCTCTACCGTCCTTTCTCATCATTGGCACCGTTTTCATATCTCCTGTTCTCTCTGCTCTCCTCTTCCTTACACACCCCCACCATATCTTTATGACCTCTGCAAATGCTGGATCTACCAGCCTTTTCTCGGCTTCTCTTGTCCTCGTTTTGCCATACCGCCTTCTTCTGAGTGCGTTCACCACTTCCATCTCTTCCATCTCGTCTTCAACACTTCCTCTCCCATCTTCAGCCGCCATTTTCTCGTACGGCTTCTCTTCATCCTGGCTTATAATTATTCTGACTAGCTCTCTCGATCTATTCTCTATCTCATCTCCAATAAGCTCGTGCGCCCTCTCCTTCAGCCGCTCTGAGGATAGCACAAGAAGCGCGAAAAGACACGGGTCTATTTCTCTTAACAGCGCAGCCTCTCTTTCTAACCTGTTCTCCATCAGCGCTGCGGTCTGTTCACCTCCTTCTTCCTCACATCCGCGCTCCCTGAACTCTTTTATAACCCGGAGAATCTTTCCCGCCTCTATCCCATCCACTATCCTCACCGGCGCTACTCGATCTTCCGCAGCGAACTTCTCCAACAGCTGCGTCACTCGCTCGTCCGTAAGTACTTCTAGATATCTCATCGCAACCTCTTCCGTGAAGTACCTAGATGTTAAGTTACACATTCTTAAATCCTCATCCTTCATTACACATCGATCCACCCTCGCATCTTTTTGCTCTCCTCCAATCATAAGGTCTGCTATCCTCTGCATCTCTTCTTTCGCTGTTCTCCCCGCGACCTCTTCAAGCGCCTTCTCTATCTCCATATCCTCCATTCTTCTGATCGCTCGGACGTAATTCTCCACTCCAAACTGGACCCTGTTGTTTCTATCCAAAAGCAGCCCGCTGGCAATGTAGGATCTTGAAACGCCGTCCGCTGCCCACTCCTCTATCGCTTTTTCTACCTCTTCTTCGCTTGCCTGCACTATTTTCAAAACCTCTGCCAGCACCACACACATAAAATACTTCTTTTCGTCTTTTGTCTCTCTCTCTAAGTAGCTCCTGACAATTCCTCTGGTGCTGAGCACTTCCCATCTTTGGACAAGAATCCTTTTGACACACAAGAAAAGCGCTCCCACGCATCCCATGTCCAAAGCGCCGCCTTTTCTTCCTGCAATCTCGTGGACAAGCATCTCCACAGCCTTCTTCGTGCTTTCCTCGTCTTTGTACGAATACTTCTCCACCATTGCCGCTGCCACCTCCATTTCGCTCTCCGTCTCGATGTGGCTTAGAAAATACTCAAGTCTGTCCGTTATTTTCTGGGGCGCTGCGCTGGCTAGCGATAGAAACAGCGGGTTTTTCTTTATCTCTTCCTCTTCTATCGCCCCCAGGCCCTTTGCTGCGCCGAATTCTCGTATTTTTGTAGCACGCTGGACTATTTCTGCTCTGCTGACCTTTCCGCGCGACATAAAATTTTACTCGAGCTGGTCACTAAAGCAGCCGCAAACCCAGCAGCCTTATCGGATTTCCAGCCCATCATTTAATCCCGTTTAGTATGACCCGTCACCAGCCAGAAGGTTTAAACGATATATCAAGACGGGTTTGGCTGTAATAGCTAAACTATGCATGTTACTATAGATCATGCACGTCACTATAGATCACGCCCATCACTATAACTCACTCACCTCAATATAACCCACTCACGTCACTATAAATCTTGATCACTACCACACCATAAACAGCACTAACAATAAATATCTTTTAGTTACCAAATATCACTCTACAGCATTAATAATTCCACGACATGTACTAATAGGCTCCTCGCTACCTCACAAGCAAGTGCCTCAAATCAACTGGTGCTAACAAAATGTTCACCCTCCACACCCTCACCACTCCACACCCTCATCACCACATCCATTTCCCTTATCACTCCACTCCTTCACAACACCCTCCACCACACCCTCCAGCATCACCGTTGCTCCTGCGCTTTGCTCATGTAGAAGAGATCGCTGAGCGGCCCGTTTATCACCTTCAGCTGGTCGCAGTTGTTCAGGTGCTCCACCTCTATTCGAATAACCCCCCAAACGAACCGCCGCGCAAACTCCTGGGCGCAGAGAAGACCCCCTACCCATATCCGCGCCTCCTTCGAGAACTCTGCAGCCCTTGTCCTCTGCGCCGCGAAAAATCCGATCGTGCACAGCCGCGCCCACACGTTGAACGCGCACGCAAACACGTAGAACCACTGCCGGTATATCTTCGGCCGCTTTTCGAGCATCCAGTCGACGTATATGTCCCAGACCAGCGAGTAAAAAACCGAACACGCCAAAAAACTCCCGCACACAAAAGCGCCCACCTGGTCCGAAAACAACATCAGAGTGTCGCTGGCAAGCGCTGTGAGATACTTCCCCACGTTGTACATCTGCAGCGACGTGTTGCGGTTCTTTGCCTCGAGGTGTCTTTGGAGGCACTGCGAGATCCGCACCCCCAGAGGCACGTTCGTAACCACCGCAAGCGCAAGAACGCTCGGCGACGCGCCATGCACCCACTCGTTGACTCTCAGCGCGTATATCAAAGAAGACCGCAGGCTGATAAGGTGGTCTGCGACGAAAAAGTGCCGGAACTCCACTTTTCCCAAAAAAGGCCCAAGAAACGTCTCGCACACCGTTCTTCCCAAATAGATTCTTGCGCCCCGGCAGAACGCGTTGCTGGGAAGCGCGAAAAACGCAAGGCTCGCCGCGTACACCGCGTACCACGGAGCGCAAAAGTACGCGCTGACCCCGTGCGCCATCGCCAAAAACCCCGCCAGCGCAAGAAATCCCGTTATCTCCACTCTTGGCCGTATCGGGAAGTCCAGTATCATTGTGTAGTTGACAAACGCGCCTGCGCACACGTACCAAAGCACCCCAAACGAAAACACCACGTAGTCCGCCATTGCGAGCGCGCAGTACCAGAAACAAAAGTCCGAAGAAAGCCGCGCCGCGTAGCATCCCGCTCCAACCGAGAGCATCATCCCGGCAAGGAAGCTTTTTCCGTCTCCCCGCTGGTCTCTTTCTGCAATTGCTGCGACAAGCCGTTTCGCTCTCCCCCTGTACTTCTGCGGCGTGATTGCCTTGTGCAGTATCTTCGTGAACTCCCATATTTCTGTGACCTTGTCGTCTGTGAACGCTGAGCGCGCGAGAACCTTCCGCATCGCTTCTGGCGCGAAACTTGTTCTGTTCTGTTTGTCGTATTTTTTCAGGATCTTTCTGAACCCTGTTTTGTTCATCTCTCTGTACCTCATTATTTTACTCATCGCCATGTAGAACTCTAGCGCTCTGTTTTCTCTTGTTCTTTTGTACCTGCTGCTTGTCGACACGCCCTCTGGCTCTTTCTTATCTGCGCGCCCCGCGTTCTCTCGAAGTATTGGGAATCTCCAGTCGGTGCTGATTGTTTGGTAGACAAGAGGGAACTCTTCCCTCGGGAAAAAGTCTAGCAGGTTCGTGAGCCCTATCTCTGCTCTTTTCTTGAGCTCTTTGCAGAACTGGTCCACCTTGTCCAGCTCGAACGAGAGAAGCTCGAAAAACTCTTTCTCTGATCCGACAAGGCGTTTAAGCCGGTCGTACGCGATGTACATTCTTCTCCACTCCTGCACCTGCTGTTCCCTCAGTGTCTTGCTGAATTTCATTGAGACAAGGGGTGGCAAAGAGAATCTTAAAAGCAAAAACAGCAAAGGCGCTTTTTGTGGATTTTTACTCAGGGGGTAATTTGATGGCTGGGAAAGTGAAGATTGGTGGTGGGGCTTGTTGTGGTGTTTGTATGTTAGGGATGTGTGAATGTGGTATGATGCGGTAGGGATGGGCGGTGCGGTTTTGTAGGCACGTATGCAACGGTGATGATGGTGGCGGGGTAGTGATAGCGGGGTAGTTTGGCTGGAATGAGCAGGTGGCAGTGCTAGTGGCGTAGCTGAATCTGGGATATTTTGAGAATAAAATAGCACCTGAGGATAGATTTTCATATTTTCAGGTAGCTTGTGTTTTTTGTGAATTTTATGCACTTTATAATACGTACACCATCCACGCCCCTGTGCTTATCTTGACGAGTATTTCCATTTTTCGGTAACTCTTGTTAGGCAGGGCCTGTTATCTGCTCTTCGAACTGCACCCAGGCTGCGCGCTCAAATAGTTTAAATCTTTTCTGTGCATGTCGCAAAACAAAATGAAACTCCAAGTGGTAAACGAAGTCTCTGCGCTGCCCGTCGTCTCTCTGGTGCCTGCAG
>Ga0190275_10000144_pt1 | contig 79075 bp, 21 predicted proteins | sample Popmic550T_FD_133745 | JGI IMG/M metagenome (GOLD analysis project Ga0190275, IMG submission 133745) | Populus adjacent soil microbial communities from riparian zone of Yellowstone River, Montana, USA - 550 T | ecosystem: Environmental > Terrestrial > Soil > Riparian zone > Trees stand | place...
GTGGACAATTGTCATATGCGGAGCTATGTTGACTTCTCAGCGATTGCTGTCGGCAATCGCTCATCTTGAGAGGCGCGTTTTCCGCAAGAGCCCGTAACCTCGACCGGTGGAAACGCTTTTCCGGCCGTTTTTTCGCGTGATTTACCGGTGCGGTCACCGAAAGGGGCGAAGCCCAAGTATCCCGAGCTTCCGCCCCGCCGAGGTCATCCGTTGCCAGCGGCCTCGTGCGCTGCAGCCGGAATCGCCGGGAACGGTATGGGTGAAACAAAATAACTCTCTCGCGCGTAGTGTCGTACGGCGAGAGCCGTGTGCATGATTCTAATTTTGCAGAGTAGATGGGGTTGCGGATGGATCGAGTAAGAGAGAAATCCAAAACGTCCCGGATGAAAAAGCCTGCGGTCATCGCCGGCGTCGTAGCCGCGCTGATCGGCGGCGGAGTGATGCTCGCCCGGATCGACTTCAGCACGCATCGGGTCGACAAGACGAAGATCAGCATCGAGACCGTTCAGCAGGGGACGATGGAGGTCAAGGTCGGCGCGAACGGCCAGTTGCTCTCCCAGAACATCGAAGAGCTTGCCGCGCAGGTACCGGGCCGGGTCGCGAAGGCGGACATCAAGCCGGGTGCGGTCGTGAACGTCGGTGACCTCCTGGTCGAGCTCGCAAACCCGCAGCTCGAAGCGAGCGCGGAAGAGGCGCAGTCGGCGTACGAAGGGGCGGTCGCCGAGCTCAAGGCCGCCGAGGCCGAGCTGCAGACCAACATCATGAACCAGGAAGTCGTGCTCACCCGGGTTCAGTTCGATCTCGAGAAGGCGCGCTCGAAAGCCGAGGCCGACGAGGCCCTGGCGAAAAACGGACTCATGTCGGGGATCGAGCTGAGGCGCTCTCAACTCGACCGCGACCAGCTCAAGCAGACGTACGGCATCGAGGCCAGCCGCCTCCAGAAGCTTCGCGGCAACGTCGAGACCCAGCTCTCGGTCCGGAGGTCCCGCGTCAGCCAGCTCGCGCGGGCGCTGGAGCGGGCGCGGGCGCAGACCACCGACCTGCGGGTCATCGCCGGCATCAACGGGATCGTGCAGTCGATCAACGTCGAAGTGGGGCAACAACTCCAGGCGGGCAGCACGATCGGCCGCATCGCGCGGCAGGATCAGCTCTACGGAGAGCTCAAGGTCCCGGCGCGCGAGGCCACCCAGGTCCGGGCGGGACAGAAGGTGCTCATCGACACGCGCAACGGGACGGTGGACGGCGTGGTCTCGCGCGTCGATCCCGGCGTGACGGACGGTACGGTCGTGGTCGACGTCGACCTGCAGGGGGCCCTCCCCGCGGGCGTCCGTCCGCAACTGCCGGTCGAAGGGACGATCTACGTCAGCCAGTTGCCGAACACGCTGTACGTCGGCAAACCTTCGTACGTCAAGAACGACGCGTCGATCAGCGTGTACAAGCTCGATCCTGCCGGGAACTATGCGACCAGGGTCAACATCAAGACCGGCCTGGTATCCCTCAATTACCTCCAGGTATTGGAAGGGTTGGAGGCAGGCGACCGCATCATCACGTCGGAGATCGGCGAGTGGCAGGGACAGGAGCGCATCCTGCTGAAATGATCGCTTCGCGATCCACCTGAAACCGCACAGACTCTCGCAGCGCGATCGCCCGGCCATCCCGGCGCCCGGTGGAGATGGCAGGGAACATCATGACGACGAACCAATCGGCCGCTTTCCATCAGTTGTATGGACCAAAGAAGCCACGGGCCGTTTATTACAAGAAGGATTTTCTCGACTATGCGTTGATGATCGCGCTGACCGCGCTGGTCGTCGCCCTGTCGTACGGCTTCCGCCACCCGATGGCGATCGCCGGCTTCGTGCTCTGCGGCTTCACGTTTGCGATGTTCGTGACGAGGCACGGCATCGAGCTCACCGTTCCGTTGATCGTCAGGCGGCCGCAGGACGCTCTCTACCTGTTCGTCTACAAGCTCCGGAACCTGAAGCCGATGTATTTCGCGGCCCTCGGGCTGCTGTTGCTGGAGAACGTCCTGATCGCGGCGACGCCGGCTCTTCCGCATTACAGCGGAGTGATGCGCAAGGTCGGCCTGGCCCTCTTCTTCATCCACTTCCTCTCCCTGACCATCTACAGGACGGTCATCCTGTTTCACCACCTGCGCAAGAAGGAGCTGGTCCGGGAGGTGTTGATGCAGTCGGCGTGGAGAAGGGTGGTCGGCGAGAAGACGAACATCACCCTGGAGATCCTCCACGCGTATTGCACCGGCCTGCTGACGCACATCGTCCTGATCGCGCCGTGGTATCTCGTGATCTTCTATTCCAGGTTCTCGGTGCTTTTCCTCGTGGCCGCGTGCGTGATCAACGTCATGGTCCACTGGAAATGGTGGAAGGGGTACAACCGGTGGTTCTACCGGGATCACTGGCTGGGGCACAATTCGGAGCTCGAGTTCGTCTATCTGCACGGTACTCACCACGATGCCATCCCCTCCGGCCTGCTGGCCGTGGCGGAGAACGGCTTTCTGGAAGGCTTTCTGCGGTTCGCCATCGGGTGGCCGGTTCCGTTCTACAACCCGGTCATTTCCTTTCTGGTCTGCACGTATGACGTCAAGGCCGACATCGACATGCATCAATACATCCCCGGCATCTTTCCGCGGATGTCGAAGACGATGCTGGAGTCGCAGCAGCATTCGACGCATCACTACGGGTCGATCGAGCCTTATGGGGTCGGCGTGAAGGTGGACCGGCCCGGCGTTTCCGAGGAGTTCAAGAAGGGGTTCGCGAAGATTCCCGACGGGCTGAAGAACTCGGCGAAGCTGGACGAGGAGCTGAACGGTTTCAAGTGGGACAATCCGACGTATCGAAAGATCCTCAGCCTCTTCGAGAAATATCACGGGCATGGAACGGTGGCGCCAAATGTCGGCAAAAGTGAATGATCCGGCCGCGTTCCACAAGTTGTACGGAGTGCGACAGCCGCGCGCCGTCTACTACAAACGCGATTTTGCCGACTATGTGCTGATGCTCGCGCTGAGCGCGCTCATCCTCGGCCTGACGTTTGGTTTCGGCCACGCGATGTCCATCGCCGGGTATGTTCTCTGTGCCTTCGCGCTGGTCCTGTTCCCGGTCAGGCACGGCTTCGAGCTCAGCGTCCCGCTGGTTTTGAGAAAGCCGCAGGACGTGCTCTGGATGTTCGTCTACAAGTTCCGGAACCTGAGCGTCCTGTTTTTCGTCTCCGTCGGTCTGCTCGTGCTGGAGAACGTCCTCGTCGCGGCAACGCCGAATCTTCCGCACTATACGGAAGTGGTGCGGATGGTTGCGATCTGGCTCTTCTACATCCATTTCCTGGCGATCACGCTGTTCCGGACCGCCATCATGGTCGATCACCTGCGGAAGAAGGAGCTGGTCCGCGAAGTCCTGGCGCAGACGACGTGGAAACGGTCGATCAGCGGGAAGGGCGGCGTCACCCGGGAGATCGTCCATGCCTATTGCTCGGGACTGCTGGCGCACATCCTCGTGCTCGCGCCCTGGTATCTGGTGATCCAGTATTCGAACTTTTCGGCGATCTTCCTTCCGGTCATCTGCGCGATCAACGTCTACGTCCACAAGAAATGGATGAAGGCCATCAACGGGTGGTTCTACCGCGACCATTGGCTCGGCCACAATTCGGAGCTCGAGTTCGTCTATCTGCACGGAACGCATCACGACGCCATCCCCTCGGCCCTGATCGCCGTCGCGGAAAACGGCTTGCTGGAAGGGTTTCTGCGGCTGACGCTGGGGACGCCCGTCACGTTCTACCACCCGCTCATGGCGTTTCTCGTCCTTTCGGCGGAGATCAAGATGGACATGGAGGCGCATCAGTACATCCCCGGGGTGTATCCGAGGCTGCCGGCGAAGGTGGTGTATGTCGCCCAGCACTCCACGCATCATTACGGATCGATCGAGCCCTACAGCTTCGGCATCAAGGTCGACCAGCCCGAGCTCGGGGACGAGTACCAGCGGATGTTCGCCGGGCTTCCCGACGAGCTGAAAAACTCGGCCAAGCTGGACGAAGAGCTGACGGGTTTCAAATGGGACAACCCGACTCACCGGCGAACGATCGGCCTCTACGAGAAGTATCACGAGCAGCGCGAGGCGGTGTAGCCCCGCTCCGACGGATCCCGAGATCAGGGTACTGACTATGAACCTTTTGTTTGATTTGAAATACGCGTGGCGCCTGTTGACGAAATCGAAAGGCTACTCGCTCATGTGCGCGGCGGTCGTCGCGCTGAGCGTGGGGCTCGCCGTCTGGACGTGCGAGCTGGTTTACAGCCAGATCATGATGCCCCTCTCATTCCCCGGCTCCGAGAGCTGGTACAGCGTGCAGCTCGGCGCCAAGGCCACCTCGACACCGCGTCCCGCTGTCGATGCGTATACGTATCAGGAGCTGCTGAAGCGCAACCGGTCGGCCGATTACCTCGGCGCCTTCGCAAACCAGCCCGTCGTTCTGAGTGAAGGGCAGGCCAGCACGCGCCTGCGCGGCGCGGCGATCAGCCCGCGCCTGCTGGCCGCCATGCAGACGCCGCCCGCCATGGGCCGGATGTTTCAGGAAGGGGATGGCCAGGCCGGAGCCGCCAGAGTGGCGATCCTCAGCACCGATGCGTGGCAGACCTACTTCGCCGGGGACCGGAACATCATCGGCCGGACCACCCGCATCGACGGGGCTCCGGTGCAGATCATCGGCGTGATGCCGAGGGACTTCCTCGTGATCCGCGATTTCGAGATCTGGATGCCGCTGCAGTTGGCGCCGCTGGCCCGGCCGTCCGACTCGACGCTGCTGTTGTCGCCGTTCGTCAAGGTGAACGACAAGGGGAGCCTCGGCTCGATCCAGAATGAGATGAAGACGGCCGTCGACGGAGTCAATCGGGACTATCCGGATCTGTTCGACGCCGGGCGGCGCGTGGCGCTGATTCCCGCCCATCAGATCCACACGCACGCTTTTGCCCCGATCGTGACCATGCTGAGCTTCGTCGCCCTTGCGGTGCTGCTGATCGGCGGCGTGAACATCAGCATGGTGTTTCTGGCCCGGCTGCTGGAGCGCAGCCGGGAGCTCGCCCTGCGCAATGCACTCGGTGCGTCGCGCGGGCGTCTCATGCGGCAATGCCTGATGGAGACCGCGCTGGTCGTGTTCGTGGGGCTCATCGGCGGGTATGGACTGGCGTGGCTCGGCGTCCGATGGACGCAGAGTCTCAATGAGTTCGGCTCGCGGATCAAGGCCAGCGGGCGCAGCACCAATGTTCTGGAGCTGCGGCCGGCCGATCTGTTGATCGCCGTGATCTGCGCCCTGATCGTATGGCTCGTCAGCACCCTCATTCCTGCATGGCGCATTACCAGGCAGGACGCCGCCGAAGTGCTGGCGGGCAGCGGCAAAGGGACGGCCAATCGCGGCAGCAACAAGAGCGTCGGCCTGCTCGTCGGTGCGCAGGTGTTGATCGCCTGCCTCGTACTGGTGGTCTGCGTGAACCTGGTGCTGGCGGTCAAGAGGGAAGTGACCAAGCCGACCGGCCTGAACACGACCAACGTCATCGTCGCGACGGATCCCACCGTCTTCGACACCCGGTACTCCCAGCCGGCCCAGCGCCTGAGTTACTGGGACGACTTGAAAGCGTCGATCCAGAGCAAGGTCCCGGGCGCCGAAGTGGCCTTCGCGTCGGCCGTACCGACCGCTCCGGTCAAAGTGCCGGCTACGATCGAGTCGCAGCAGGGGGCGACGAAGCAGGGCACGTTCATGTTGCCGCTCACCGCGGTCTCCGAAGACTATTTCAAGATGCTCGGGCTCAGCCTGCGCTCGGGCCGCCTGTTCGACAACACGGACACCGGCACGTCCCTCAACGTGGCCGCCGTCGACGAGACGATGGTCGCGCGCTACTGGCCGGACGGGAAGGTCCTGGGCAAGCGCCTTCAGTTGAATCCGGCGGAGAACGGACCGTGGCTCACCATCGTCGGCGTCGTGTCTCACGTCGCACCCGGGCCGTATGGCGCTGACGACGGGGTGGTTTACAGGCCGCTGCGTCAGGCGGTTCCGCCGGAATTCCGGCCGTTGATCCGGCCGCCGAACACCTCCACCGACAGCCGGGCCGCCATCCGGGCGGCGGCCTTCGCGGTCGACCGCGACCTGCCGTTGCAGAACCTGCAGACCATCGACGATCACCTCGCCTCGATAAACATCGCGACGACGGCCCTGGTGCCGGCGATCACCGCGATCTCCATCGTCGTCGCACTGCTCGCGGCCTCCGGCCTGTTCGGGCTGATCAGCCGCTCGGTGGCGCAACGCACGCAGGAAGTGGGCATCCGCCGGGCGCTGGGCGCCACGCCGATGAAGGCAACCTCCCGGTTCACGCGCCAGGGGATGATCTACATGATCGTGGCGGTCGTCGGCATTGTCCTGGGGATCATGCTGATGCCTCTCCTCAGCCGGGCCATCGACAACATCCTCGACCAGGTGATCGTCGGCACGCTGGCAGTCATCCTCCTCATGGTGTCCGTCATCTTTACTGCGTCGTATCTGCCCAGCCGCAAGGCGCTGGCCCTCGAGCCGGGCGATGCGCTGCGTTACGAATAGCCGCTTTTCTACTGCACACCGTTTCAAGGAGCGCAAGCAATGACCACACAGCCCCTCATCGATCTGCAAGGCATCAACAAGATCTTCCAAACAGAGGAAATGGAGACGGCGGCGCTGGACGACATTCGCCTCGCCATCAACCGGGGCGAATATGTCTCGATCAGCGGCCCATCGGGCTGCGGAAAGTCGACCCTGCTGTCGGTCATGGGGCTGTTGCACTCCGCCACCTCGGGGAAATACCTGCTCAACGGCAAAGAGGTCACGGGGCTGCAGGCGGCAGAGCAGGCCCACGTGCGCAACCGCGAGATCGGGTTCATTTTTCAGGCCTTCAACCTGATCTCCGACATGAGCACGTTCGAGAACGTCGAGCTGCCGCTGACGTATCGCGACGACCTCAATAAGAAGCAGCGCCACGACATGGTCCTGGCGGCGCTGGCGCAGGTGAATATGACCGAGCGCCAGAAGCATTTCCCCGCGCAGCTCTCCGGCGGTCAACAGCAGCGCGTCGCGATCGCCCGCGCTCTGGCCGGCACGCCGAACGTTCTGCTCGCGGACGAGCCGACCGGAAACCTCGACTCGAAGAACGCGCAGCTCATCATGGACCTGCTCGACACGCTGCACCAGCAGGGCAGCACCATCGTGATGGTCACGCACGACCCGCGCTTTGCCGGGCGGGCCGAGCGGCAGGTCTCGCTGTTCGACGGAAAGATCGTGGATGACCGCCGGCTTCGCGCGGATTCCACGGCCCCGGCATCGGCCGCGGCGCCGGTCGCGGCAAGCGGCGTGTAAAAGGCGGGAGCTCATGACGAAAGCGGACATCCTGGATCTCATCGCGCAGCACACGCGGGAAATACTGCCGGGCCTCGGCGAGCATCAGTTCGCCGCGTCCGACCGTCTGGTCGATCTGGGCGCCAATTCGGTGGATCGCGCCGAGATTGCGATGGCCGTGCAGGAATCGCTCGGCCTGACGGTGTCTCGGGTCGAGCTGTTCGGCCCGAAGAACATCGGCGAGCTGGCCGATCTGTTCCTGAAGAAAGTTACTGCCGCCTGAAGCAGCCCTCACTGCGATTGTTTTTCTCCGGTGAACCGAGGCACCCTTGAATTCCGCGGCCTACGAAACCATCAAAGTTCAGTTCCAGGATTCGACCTGCTTCCTGCAGATCGATCGTCCTGAGGCGAACAACACCATCAATGGCCGGCTCGTGGCCGAGTGCAACGAGGTGTTGTCCGCGTGCGAAGAGTCCGCGACCGTCGTCGTGTTGAGCGGCTCTCCGGAAGTGTTCTGCTTCGGCGCCGATTTCAAGGCCATCGCGGCCGGGAAATCGGGCGAAGATGACGGGCCCGAGCCGCTGTACGACCTGTTCCTCCGTCTCGCGACCGGTCCCTATGTGACGATCTCCCACGTGCGCGGCAAGGCGAATGCCGGGGGCGTCGGGTTCGTCGCCGCGAGCGACATCGTGCTCGCCGACGAGACCGCGCAGTTCAGTTTGTCCGAGTTGCTGTTCGGCCTCTACCCCGCGGTCGTGCTGCCGTTTCTGATCCGCCGCGTCGGCTATCAAAAGGCGCACTACCTCACTCTCATGACCCAGCCCGTCCCGGCGAAGCAGGCCTTTGAATGGGGACTCGTGGATGCGTTCGAGCCGCAGAGCGATGCCTTGCTGCGCCGTCACCTGCAACGGTTGCGGCGGCTGTCCAAGCCCGCCATCCGGCGCTACAAGAGCTACATGAGCCGCATCGGCCCGCCGTTGCAGGATCTGAAAGCGCCGGCGGTGGCGGCCAATCGCGAGATTTTCTCCGATGCCGGCAATCTGCAGGCCATCACCCGCTATGTCGAACACGGTTTGTTTCCGTGGGAGAAGCCGTGACCGCCGGAACGGTCTTCATGTTCTCGGGCCAGGGCTCGCATTACTTCCATATGGGAAAGGAGCTGTACGATCACGATGAGACGTTCCGCGGCTGGATGCTCCGTCTCGACGAGATTGCACGGCATTCGGCAGGTACGCCGGTGATCGAGACGCTCTATTCGGACGCGCACCGCAAGGGCGATCTGTTCGACCGGACCCTCCTGACGCATCCCGCGATCTTCATGGTCGAATATTCGCTCGCGCAGGCGTTGATTCACGCCGGCGTGGTGCCGGACATGGTCCTCGGCGTCAGCGTCGGCACGTTCGCCGCGGCGGCAGTCGCAGGCTTCCTCGATGTCGAGGATGCCATGAATGCCGTGATCCAGCAGGCGATCGCGCTCGAGGAGTGCGGCGAGCCGGGAGGGATGACCGCCATCCTGTCGGATCCGGCGCTGTTCGAGGAGGAGTTCCTCCGCGGACGCAGCGAGCTGGCGGGAATCAACTTTTCGACTCATTTCGTCGTTTCGGCCAAACGGGCGGAGCTCGCGGAGATCGAGGCGGAGTTGAAGAAGCGGAGCATCGTCTATCAGCGGCTCCCGGTGTCGTTTCCCTTTCACTCGCGGTGGATCGACCAGGCGAAAGCGCGGTTCGACCCGTTCATGCAGTCGATCCGGTACCACAAGGGACGGTTGCCGCTGGTGTGCAGCGATCGGGCGGCCATCCTGTCCGAGCTGGCGGACGGCTACTTCTGGGACATCGTCCGGCACCCGATCCTGTTCCGCGAGGCGACGGCCCGGCTGGAAGAACGTGGGGGCGGCCGGTACATCGACGTCGGCCCGTCCGGTACCCTGGCGACCTTCATGAAGTATGGGATGCCCGCGACCACCACCTCGACCATCCACGCGATCCTGAGACCCTTCGGCGGCGATCGGAAGAGTTTCGCCGCGGTAACGGGTACGGCCGGACACTGATGCGCATCTTCGCGGTGTCCGATATTCATATCGACTACGACGTGAACGCGAAGTGGGTTGCCAATCTATCCGCCGCCGACTATCGGGACGACGTGCTCATTCTTGCCGGCGACGTGACCGATACACGCCGGTTGCTCGACTGGTGCCTCACCACACTGGCCGAACGTTTCAGGAAGGTGCTGTTCGTCCCCGGAAACCACGATCTGTGGGTCATCCGCGAAGACCGAGGGAAGGATTCGTTCCAGAAGTTCGACGAAGTCCGGGCGCTGGTCGAGTCGCGCGGTGCGTCGATGGAGCCGTTCCGGGAACGCGGCGTGTCGATCATTCCGCTGCTGTCGTGGTACGACTATTCGTTCGGCGAGCCGAGCGAAGAGCTGAAGGCGATGTGGATGGATTACCGCGCCTGCCGCTGGCCGAGCGGATACGGAGAGAAAGAGATCGCGGCTCACTTCGCGGCGCTCAATCCCCGGCAGGCCCCTCCTGCCGGCGACATGGTCATCACCTACTCGCATTTCATGCCGCGGATCGACCTGATGCCGGGGTTCATTTCAAGGACCGGCAGGCTTCTCTACCCGGTCCTCGGTTCTACCGGGATCGAACGGCAGTTGCGGAACCTCAACTCGCAGATGCACGTCTACGGACACAGCCACGTGAACCGCGACGTGGAGATCGACGGCGTGTCGTACGTCAACAATGCTTTTGGCTATCCGAGCGAGACGCTGATCACGTCGAAACGCCTGGTGTGCATCCATGACTGCTAGCTTCGCGCACCGCCCGTCGCCCGATCCGGGAGAGCGGAACATTCCGCTCGCGCCGGGCGAGATTCATCTCTGGCTCGCGTTCTATGACGAGATCGCCGACGAGCGGCTGCATGACGCTTACCGGGAACTGCTCAATGACACGGAGAGGGCGCAGGAGCCGCGGTTCTATTTCGCCCGCGACCGCCGCCGTTACCTGGTCACGCGAGCGTTGGTGCGGACGGTACTGTCGCGCTACGTGGCGATCGATCCGAAAGAATGGATCTTCTCGGAGAATGCCTGGGGCCGGCCGGAGATCGCCAACTCGGAGGCGACCGGCGAGTCTCTTTCATTCAACCTCTCGCACACCCACAGCCTGATCGTCCTCGGAGTGACCCGGGGACGCGCGCTGGGGGTGGACGTGGAGAATGTCCGCGCCCGCGAGGTGTCGATCGGGATCGCCGATCGCTATTTCGCACCGCCGGAAGTGGCGGCGCTGAACGCCGTGCCGCGGGATCAGCAACAGGACCGGTTCTTCGAGTACTGGACGTTCAAGGAGTCGTACATCAAGGCGCGCGGCATGGGCCTGTCCCTGCCGCTCGACAAGTTCGCCTTTCACTACGCCGACGAACGGGCCGTCGAGATCGCGATCGATCCGGAGCTGGCCGACGACCCGCAGCGCTGGCAGTTCTGGCAGTTGCGGCCGACGCCCGACTATCTGGTGGCCGTCTGTGTCGAGCGCGACGGAGCGGGGGCTCCGGCGGTGACCGTGCGACAGACGGTCCCGATGCTGAGTGAACAACCATTTGCCCACGAGTTCCTGCGGGTTTCCGCATCCGTTACCGATAATCACGATAGGGGAGTTCGATGATCGCTCTTGTTTTTCCCGGTCAGGGTTCACAGAAACGCGGTATGGGTCAGGGCCTCTTCTACGAAGTGCGCGAGTATGCCGCGGTGGAAAAGGACGTCGACGCGTTGCTCGGCTACTCCATGCGCAGGCTCTGTCTGGAAGACCCGGACAATCAACTGAAAGAGACGCAGTTCACGCAGCCCAGTCTCTATGTCGTCAATGCCCTCCATTACTACAAGGCCCTGAGCCAGGGCACGCAGCCGGCGTATGTCGCGGGCCACAGTCTCGGCGAGTACAACGCCCTGCTCGCGGCGGGCGTGTTCGACTTTCTCACCGGCCTGCGGCTGGTGAAGAAGCGCGGCGAGCTGATGTCGCAGGCGAAGAACGGCGGCATGGGAGCGGTGATCGGCATGAGCGCGGCCACGATCGCGCAGGTGATTCAGGACAGCGGCCTGACCGGCCTCGACGTCGCGAACTTCAACACGCCGTCGCAGACGGTGGTCTCCGGTCCGGTCGACGACATCAAGCGCGCCGGCCCGTTCTTCGAAAAGGCGGGGGCGCAGATGTACATCCCTCTGCAGGTCAGCGCCGCATTTCATTCGCGGTACATGGCCGATGCCGGGAAGGCGTTCGGCGACTTTCTGGCGCCGCTGACGTTTTCGGCGCCGAGGATCCCGGTCATCGCCAACGTGACCGCCCAGCCCTACCCGACCGATAACGCATCGGATTCGGTCAAGTCGCTGCTGGCGACCCAGATCACGAAATCGGTGCAGTGGACGCAGAGCGTCCGCTTCCTGATCGGCCAGGGCGTCACGCAGTTCATCGAGACCGGTCCCGGGAACGTCCTGACCCGTATGGTCCAGCAGATTCAGAAGGACAGCTAACCCTCCCGGCGCATGCGCGCCGCCTCCTTCGCACAGTAGCGCCGGTTGACGGCGCACATCGGTAAGCGCAGCCGCGCCCAATCGGCAGTCGTTCATTTCATCAAGCAACAAATGTTGCTGCTCGCCGGAATCTCAACGGCAAGAGGCCGAACATGAGTCATCAGGAATTGCTTCGAGACTTGACCGAGTCCTATCTCAAATCTCTGTTTTCGGAGGTTTGCGGCTCTTTGACCTCGGATTTCGACTCGTTCACTCCCTTCGGCGAGCTGGGGATCGATTCGTTCTATGTGCTGAAGCTCGTCCGAAGGCTGGAAACGGACTTTGGCACGCTGCCCAAGAGTCTTCTTTTCGAGAACTTCCGCGTCAGCGACCTGGCGAACTACTTCGTCAGCAAACACGAGCCGGCGCTCAACGCCATGTTCGCCGCGGAGCTGGCGAGTGGGAGCTCGCCGGCACCGGCGGCACCGGCACCGGCGCCGGTCAGGGTTGCCGAGCCAGTAAAGCCGGTCGTCCCCGCGAAGGCTATCGCGCCGCTCCGCATCCTCGAAAAGGAAGCGTGGACGGATCCCGAGCTCGGGCCGCTCGTCCAGGAGCTGTTTCACCAGTACAAGTACGAAGGCACCGCCTCGCGCGGAACGAGAAAGATCGCCCCCAATCTCTTCATCGGCGGCGCACGGCGCGGCTATTTCAACTACGGGCGCAGCCGGAACATCATCCTGGTGTACGGCTACAGCGGGCCGCAGGACTATCTGCCGGTGCTGCGCGAGGAGCTGTTCGGTTATTGCGAGGCCAACAACCTCCAGCTCAATTTCTTCAACGACGGAGAACTTCCGCCGATCGCCGGGCAGGCCTTCTCCGCGACGCCGTTCGGCGCGATGCAGCGCGTCATGAACCTGAAAGAGTTCTCCCTCGAGGGCGGAGCGATGCGCCGCCTGCGCTACATGGTCTCGAAGTTCGAGAAGGCGGGGGCGGCAAGGACGGAAGAGTACCGGAACGGCTCCAATCCGGAGACGGACCGCGAGATCGCCCGCGTCATCGACCGCTGGTCCGCCGAGAGGACCATGGTCAATCCGCTGGTGCACGAGGTCAAGGGCGAGATCCTCGCTGGGACGCTGCCCTCCGAGCACCGCCTTTTCCTCACCTGGCTCGACGACGTGCTGCAGAGCGTCATCCTCGTGGATGCGATGTCGGACGAGATCAACGGCTATCTCATGGACCTCGAGTTCTATCCGCCGGACATGGCGGTGGGAGGACTGGAGTTCGCGATCTCGCGCATGATCGGCATTCTTGCCGCGGAAGGCCGCGACGTGCTGAGCCTCGGGGGAACGTACGGCGTCAAGATCGAGCCTTCCGCGACCGCCGATCCCGCCATCGACAAGCTCCTCGACGAGCTGCGCGAGCAGAAGATCTTCAACGACGAGAGCAATCTTCAGTTCAAGAACAAATTCCGGCCGGTCACGATCCCGCTCTTCCTCTGCCGGCCGGTCGGGAGTCCCAATTCCGACAACGTCCTCGACATCATCATGATGATCGCCGATCCGGAGAAGATGCAGACGCCGGATGCGGAGCCCCGTGCCCTCCCTGCAGAGCGGACGGTCGAACTGCCGGTCGCGCAGGCAGTCGCGCAAGTCGAACAGCCCGTCCGCCAGCCCGTGCAACAGCCCGTCCGGCAGGCAGCCGCCCCCGCCCCGGTGCCGGCCCTGATGCCGGCCACCGCCGAGCGGCGCCCGACCGACGGCAACGACCGGTCGCGCATCCTCGCGGAGTCGGGCTTCAATCCTCTCAACATCCCGCACGAACAGGTCGACGTCGACCTGAAGACCGATTCCTGGTCTCAGCTGCAGATGCCTGCCATCGACGCACAGATCCGGCACCTGCATTCACAGCTGCAGCAGCCTGCGAACGTCGATGACAGCCTGAGGACGGTCTTTCCATTCGCGCATTTCGTCCTCACCAGCTCCGGTGCGGCCGCCGAGAACATTTTCTTCCGGGCCTGGCCGAAGAAGGGGATCGTTCCCCAGAATCTGCTGTTCCCCAGCACCATCTTCCACCAGATCGACAAAGGCTTCACTCCCGTCGAATTGCCGCATCCAGCGATTTTCCAATTGCAGTCGCCGGAGCCGTACAAGGGCAACATGGCCCTCGATGCCCTGCAGGCGCAGTTGGCGAAGGATCCTGCCGCGATCGCCTGCGTCATCGTCGAAGTCTGCGACAACGCGTCGGGCGGTCAGCCGGTGTCGCTGCAGCATCTGCGCGACGTCAAGGCATTGCTCGCCTCCCATGCCATCCCCCTGGTGATCGACGGTACGCGCGTCGTGGAAAACGCGCAGTTGCTGATCGAGCGGGAAAAGGAATACGCCGGCAAGAGCGTGTGGGCGGTCGTGCGGGAGATCTTCTCCAGCGCGGATGCGGTCATCGGCAGCCTGACCAAGGATTTCTGCGTCAACAAGGGCGGCATCATCGCCACGAACGACGCCACGCTGTATCAACGGCTCCAGGAGCTCGTTCACGAAGAGGGTGCCGGGATCGATGTGATCGAGAAGAAGCTGATCGCGCTTTCGCTGCAGAATCGAAAGCACATCGAGACCAGGGTGCTGCGCCGGATGGAAAGCGTCCGTCTGATCTGGCAGGCCCTCCACGAGCACGGCGTTCCGCTCGCGCACGCCGCCGGCGGGCATTGCGTGCTGATCGACGTCCGGCAGATCCCGGAGTTCAGCGGTTTCAAGGATCCGGTCACCTCGTTCCTGGCCTGGCTGTACCTGAACACCGGGATTCGCGCGGGCGCGCATAGCGTCGGGATGCAGAAGCAGACCCGCATCAACGACCTGGTCCGCCTGGCCATCCCGGTGGGCCTGAAGCAGGAGCAGATCGAGCTCGTCATCGACCGGCTCGTCGCCGCCTTCGCGAACAAAGTCGACATCCCCGAGGTCGTCCTGGAGAGCGGTGCGCAGCGTGGGAACGTCTACGCGAAGTACCGGCTGGAGAGATATCACAACGTCTCCGAAGCCGCCGTGCAGCCCGCCGCGACGGGCACGAGCCCGGCGCGCGAGGCAGTTGCCGCAGAGAGGACGACGGCGGAAGCTCCGGTGGCGACGCCGGCTCCCGTGGCGACACCAGCTCCGGTGGCGACGCCGGCTCCCGTGGTGGCCCCGGCTTCCGTGGTGACGCCGCCGCGCCCGGTCCGCGACATCGCGATCGTCGGAATGGCCGGCCGCTATCCAAAGGCGAAGAACGTCAGAGAACTGTGGGACAACCTCTTCCAAGGCAGGGATTGCATCGAGGAGATCCCTGCGGACCGTTATGAACGCCGCCTGCAGCATGGAAGCGCCGCGAAATACCGCGGCGGCTTCATCGACGACGTCGAGCGGTTCGATTCGCTCTTCTTCAACATCTCTCCCCGCGAGGCGGAGATGTTGGACCCGCAGGAGCGGCTGTTCCTCGAGGTTGCGTGGGAAGCGATCGAGGACGCCGGCTATTACCCCGAGATCCTGGCGCAGGAGGACGGGGCCCGCAGCATCGGGGTGTTCGTGGGTGCAGTATGGGCGATGTACCAGATCGCCGGCGTCGACGAACAGAAAGCCGGCAATCAAGTCGCCCCGAATTCGTTTCTCTGGAGCGTCGCCAACCGCGTCTCGTACTGGATGAACCTCTCCGGTCCCAGCCTGACGGTCGACACAGCGTGCTCCTCGAGCCTGACCGCGCTCTATCTTGCGTGCGAGGCGATCCAGTCCGGCCAGTGTTCCGCCGCCCTCGTCGGCGGCGTGAACCTCGACCTGCATCAGGCCAAGCTCGACATCAATCTGGTCGGCGGCGCGCTGTCGCCGGACGGCGTCTGCCGGACCTTCGGGAAAGACGCCAACGGCTATGTGGCGGGCGAGGGCATCGGCGCACTCCTGCTCAAGCCCCTCGACCAGGCGGTACAGGACGGCGATCACGTCTACGGTGTGGTCAAGAGTGCGGTCGTCAACCACGGCGGCCGGACCAGCGGCTATTTCGTTCCCAATCCGACGGCGCAGAGCAACGTAGTCCAGGCGGCACTCCGGAAAGCGAATGTCGGAGCGGCCACGATCGGCTACATCGAGGCGCATGGCACGGGCACCGAGCTCGGCGACCCGATCGAGATCGCCGGCTTGAGCAGCGCGTTCAGCGGCGACAACGTCGAGAATCAGAGCTGCGCCATCGGCTCGATCAAGAGCAATATCGGCCACCTCGAAGCGGCAGCGGGCGTGGTCAGCGTTTCCAAGGTTCTCCTTCAGATGCAGCATCGCCAGCTCGTGCCGTCGCTGCATTCCGCCGATCCGAACCCGTTCATCGATTTCGAGCATTCGCCCTTCTACGTCGTCCAGAAGCCGGAAGAGTGGAAAGCGAAGGAAGTGGACGGCGTGCAGCTTCCCCTGCGCGCGGGCATCAGCTCGTTCGGCGCGGGCGGAGCGAACGCCCACATCATCCTCGAAAGCTACGAGCCTGCCGAACGGCGCGAAGAAGAACCGGCGCAGCCGGCCGCGCTAATTTTTCCGCTCTCCGCCCGGAACGAGGATCAACTGCGCGAGACCGCGGTCCGCCTGGCGGACTTCCTTCGCCAGAATCGCGTCCACCTGAAGGATGCCGCCTTTACGCTGCAGCAGGGGCGGAAATCGTTCGAGCACCGCGTGGCGATCGTCGCGAAGACGCAGGAAGAACTGGCCGAAAAGCTGGCCGGCTTCATCGACGGCCAGAAAACCGAGGGAGTCGCGGCCGGCCAGGTGAAGCTCTCGGAGAGCGTCACGCGGCTGCTGAACCGGAGAGAAAAGCAGGAGTTCGTCCGCATGCTGTCCCAGGGCCGCGACCCGCACAAGATTGCGGCGCTGTGGGCGGAAGGGCTGCTTGCCGACTGGCAGGGATTCCCGTCGAGCGGCAGGAGAGTCTCACTGCCGACATATCCGTTCGCCGGAAAGCGGCACTGGGTCGGCGATCCGTCGGCGGTGCGCCGCGCAGTGCAGCCGGGGGCGGCGGCCATGCACCCGATGGTCGACACGAATGAGTCGACCTTCGAGCGCCAGCTCTTCAAGAAGACCTTCAACGAGCGCGATTTCTTCATCTACGACCATCTGGTGTCGGATATCCCCACGCTGCCCGGTGTGGCCTATCTCGAGCTCGCACGGAAAGCGGGGGAGATCGCCGCCGGCCGGCCGGTGCGGAGGATTCAGAACATCCTCTGGGTCAGCCCGATCGCGGTGCAGGACTCGGTTCCGAAAGAGGTATTCATCGAGCTGAAGCCGAGTGGGGAAGCCGTGCAGTTCGAGGTCTTCAGCGAGACGGACGGCAAGAAAACGCTGCACTCGCAGGGGAAGCTCCTCTACACGAACAGGCAGGACGGCGAGCCCGAATCGGTCGACGTCGACGCGATCCGTGCGCGTTGCACGACAGCGGTCGACGGGAAGGTTGCCTATCCGATGTTCAAGTCCTTCGGCCTGAACCTCGGTCCCAGCTTCCAGGTTCTCCAGGAGGTCTACAAGAACGACACGGAAGTTCTCGGAGTTCTGAAGCTGCCGGAGTTCCGTCAGGGCGACCTGCAGAGCATGATTCTCCATCCGTCCCTCGTGGATGGTTCTTTACAGGCCGGCATGACCGCGCGGCTCACCGGCAGCGTCGGCGAAATGATGGTCCCGTACTCCATCGGCGAGGTCGAGATCCTGCATCCGCTGGAGGCCAACGTCTACAGCTATACGACGGAAGCGAAAGGTGACAAGAAAAGCTCGCGCGTGCTCCGGTCGAACGTGCTGATCCTGGGTGAGACGGGCAGAGTCCTCGCCAGGATCCGGGAATCCACAGGCGTGCCTATTCTCGACGTCCACGTGAAGCCGGAAAACGCGGCGGACGCGGAGGGCTTCTCCCGGCTGTATTACGCGTACGATTGGGAGAAAGCCCCGCTGTCGCCGGAGGATGCGAACCGGCACACCCCGCAAACGATTCTGCTGTTCGACACGGGTGAAACGCTCCGCGACCAGTACCGGGCCCGCGCGGCGTCCGCGCGCGTGATCCTGGTGCGTCCGGGGGATGCGTTCCGCGAGCTGGACGAGCAGTCGTGGGAGATCGACCCGAAGAGCAAAGAAGACTTCACGCGGCTTTTCGAATCGCTCGGCGAAAGAAACGTTTCCTTCGAAGATGTCTGCTTTGCCTGGCCGGCCACCGATGCCGAGAGCGGCATTGCGTCGTTCCTGTTCTTATGCCAGTCGCTGATCCAGGCAAAGCTGGAAGGCAAAGTCCAGCTCCTGCATGTCAGCACGGACGCCCGGCCGCAGAGCGAAGCGGTGGGAGGCTTCGTCAACACGCTCCGCGCCGAGTCTCCGAAGCTGCTCTGCAAGGCGCTCGAGGTTCCGCGGGAGGACGTCTTCGACGCCGTCTGGGCGGAGCAGCGCGCGCGTACGCAGGATGCGAACGTCGTTCGCTATCAGTCCGACGGCCGCTATGTCCGGAAATTCAAGGTCGTCGAGCTCGAAGATGCCGGCGATTCCTCGGTTTTGCGGGAAAGCGGCGTTTATCTCATCACCGGCGGCGCGGGCGGCCTTGGCCTCATCTTCGCGGAATTCCTGGCAAAGCAATACAAAGCGAGACTGGTTCTCACCGGCCGGTCGAACCTCTCGCCGGAACGCGAAGCGAAACTGGACGAGCTCAGAACGTTGGGCGCCGAGGTCCTTTATCTGGTCGCCGACGTCTCCAGGCGCGAGGACGTCGAGAAGCTGATCGAACAGACCAAGGCGCAATTCGGGGAGATCAACGGCATCGTCCACTCCGCCGGCGTCGTCCGCGATTCGTACGTCCGCAACAAGACCACCGAAGAGATGAACGCGGTGCTCGCGCCCAAGGTCCACGGGACGTTGCATCTGGACGAGTTGACGAAGAACGAGCCCCTCGATTTCTTCGTGATGTTCTCCTCGCTCGCCGCCGTGACCGGCAATCCGGGACAATCCGACTACGGCTTCGCGAACTCCTTCATGGACTCGTTCGCAGCCGAGCGCGAGCTTCTCCGCGCCTCGGGAGCACGCTCCGGAAAATCGTTGAGCGTCAACTGGTCGCTCTGGGCCGAGGGCGGCATGAGGCCCGACGCGCAGACCGAGCTCGCGTTGAAGAAAACCCTCGGCATGAGGCCTTTGAGCATCGCGACGGGCCTCGACGCGTTCGTGCGCGGTCTCGGCTCGGCGCGTTCGCAGTTCGCCGTGCTCGAAGGGATCCGGGAGAAGCTGGACCTCGCGTGGGGCGAGAAAAAGAAAACAGCGCCGCCGCCGGTATCCACCGTCGCGACGGCACCGGGTGCCGTCCAACCGGACGGAGGTCTCCAGGCATGGCTGCAGGACCAGTTGACGCTGATCGTCATGGAGTTCCTGAAGCTCGACAAGGGCGATGTGTCGCCGGACAAGGTCCTGCTGGACCTCGGCTTCGACTCGATCGGCCTGACGACGTTCGCAAACGCGGTCAACGACAAGTTCCAGCTCGACATCACTCCCATCCTCTTTTTCGACTATCCGTCGCTCGGCGAGATCTCGAAGAACCTGGCGGAGGAGCGTGCAAACGACCTGGCTCGCTTCTATGGCGGGACCGGCGCAACGGCTCCGGCCGTAACGGCGGCACCACAGGCCGAGCTGCAACCAGCGACGACGTTCGAGATCAGGAAGGGGTGGAGTCCCGCCTCAGCGGAAACAGCCGGACGCGAAGCGGTACCTGCGGTTTCCGGCGGAGACTTTTCGGCGGAGCTTCGTTTCATCAATCAGCCGATCGCAATCGTCGGCATGAGCGGCGTCATGCCCCAATCGGAAGACCTGGAAGAATTCTGGGAAAACCTGAGGGACTCCAAAGACCTGGTCACGGTCGTTCCGCCCGATCGCTGGCGCTGGGAGGATTACTTCGGCGACCCGCTCAAGGAGGCGAACAAGTCGAACTCCAAGTGGGGCGGCTTCATGAAGGAGGTGGACAAGTTCGACCCGTTCTTCTTCGGCATCTCGCCCCGGGAAGCGCAGATGATGGATCCGCAGCAGCGGCTCTTTCTCGAGCACGTCTGGAAGGCGGTGGAGGATTCCGGGCAGAAGGTCTCCGATCTCGCCGGCACGAAGACGGGAGTCTTCGTCGGCGTTGCCACCAATGACTATCTCTCGGTCCTGACGGCCGGGGGGGCTGTGCTCGACGGGTACAGCGCCTCGGGGAATTCTCATTCCGTCCTCGCCAATCGCGTCTCGTTCATGCTCGGCCTGCGCGGACCGAGTGCGCCGCTCGATACCGCCTGTTCCAGCTCGCTGGTGGCCATGCACCGAGCCATTGAGTCGATCCATACCGGAAGCTCCGACATGGCGATCGTGGGCGGCGTGCATGTGATGCTCAGTCCCGCCGCCTACATCTCGTTCAGTTCCGCAGGAATGTTGAGCCCCGACGGCAAGTGCAAGACGTTCGACAAGAAGGCCAACGGCTATGTGAGAGGAGAGGGATGCGGGGCGGTCTTCCTCAAGTCTCTCGCAGCGGCCGAGGCGGACGGGAATCACATTTACGCCGTGATCAAGGCAACGGCGGAAAATCACGGCGGACGGGTGACGGCACTGACGGCGCCGAACTCGGCGGCTCAGGCGGAGCTCCTGGTCGAGGCTTACGAAAAGGGACGCGTCGACCCGGCGACTGTCGGTTACATCGAATGCCACGGCACCGGAACGAGCCTCGGCGATCCGATCGAGGTTCAGGCCCTCTCCAAGGCATTTTCCGAACTGTACAAAAAGCGCGGCAAAGCTCCCTCGGCTACGCCTCACTGCGGCCTCAGCTCGGTGAAGACCAACATCGGCCACCTGGAGACCGCCGCCGGCATTGCCGGCATCTTCAAGGTATCGCTGGCCATCAAGAACCAGCAGATCCCGGCAAACCTCCATCTGGAGGAGGTCAATCCGTATATCAAGCTCGAAGGGACTCCGTTCTACATCGCGGACAAGCTCACTCCATGGAAAGCGCCCGTGGGAGAGGACGGGTTGCCTGCTCCTCGCGTGGCTGGCGTGAGCTCGTTCGGTTTCGGTGGAGCCAACGCTCACGTCGTCCTGCAGGAGTACTTCGCTCCGGCACGTCCAGCGCTGCCCGGCGCCGGCGAGCCGCAATTGATCGTGTTGTCCGCGAAAAATGAGCAGCGGCTCGATGCATACATCGAATCGCTGCACGCGTATCTCGAGAAGGCGCCAGTCGGGCTGATCGAGCTCGCGTACACGCTGCAGGTCGGCAGGGATGAGATGCCGGCAAGAGTGGCGCTGGTCGTCTCGAGCACGGAAGAGCTGCGGCAGAAACTCGGCGAGATGCTGGCGGGCGGTAAGCCGCAAGGCAGCTTCCGAGGTCATGTCGGCAAGGACGCGCCGAAAGCCGCGGACGGCGTTGACGATCTTTTCAGGCTTGCAGAACAGTGGGTGTCGGGCTCGAAAGCCGATTGGCGGCTGCTTTACCAGTCGGGAACACCGAGGCGCATCTCTGCTCCCACCTATCCCTTTGCCCGAGACCGTCATTGGTTCACTGCCACGGAAGGGACCGTCGTCGAGGCGCAGCCGGTTGCGTCTACCGCGGTTCTGCATCCGCTCGTTCACCGCAACTCTTCGACGTTCGCGGAACAGAAGTTCTCGACCCGCTTCTCGGGAGATGAGTTCTTCCTGACGGATCACGTCGTCGAGACCCAGAAGATCCTGCCGGGCGTCGCCTACCTGGAGATGGCCAGGGCGGCCGGAGAGCTGTCGGCGAACGAGAACGTTCGCGTCATCCGAAACCTCACCTGGGAGAGACCGCTCATCGTCGGAGCCGACGCGAAAGAGGTCGAGGTCTCGCTGACCCCGGCCGGGAACGAGATCGAATTTGAGATCCGGACCGTCGGCGGGGGAAGCCCGGTCATCCACTCCACGGGAAGGTTGGGGTATGAGGTGGACGAGCCTGCGCCGGAATGGCTGGATATCGCGGGGATCAAAGAGCGGTGTTCCGAACAGGTGATGTCGAAGAAGGAGCTCTATCCCTACCTGAGCAGCATCGGACTGAACCTCGGCAGCGGTTTCCAGATCGTGCAGAGTATTTACGCCAATGAATCCGAGTCGCTTGCGATTCTGGAATTGCCCGAGCACCTCAGGAAGAGCGCAGACCTGTTCTGGCTGCATCCCGCCCTCATGGATGGCTCCCTGCATACCGCGATCGGCCTGCTGAAAGCCAACAGGATCGACGCTCCGCTGGGCCTGCCGTACGCGGTCGAAGAGGTGCAGATCCTCCATCCCCTCCGCGATCTCCACTATGGATACGCCACCTGGTCGTTCGACCCGAAGGCCGATGTGGACCGCCAGAAAGTGACGTTCCATCTTCTGGACAAGGAGGGAAGAGTCCTCGTGCGGCTGAGGGATTTCGCGACCAGGCCGTTGCCCGGCGCGGCGAAGGCGACCCCGCCGAAAGCCGTTGCTCCTCCGCGCGAAGAGCTGAAGGCACTCCTCCCGGTGTGGAATCCCGTGCGCTTTGAACAGCGCGCGAGCGTTCCGGAATCGACCGACGTCCTTCTCGCGGGCGGCGATCAAGCTCAATTGCTGTGGGCCCGGACGTCGTTCCCGAGCGCCCAGCTTCTGGAATTGCCCGGGGCTGCCGGCGTCGACGCCATCAAGGAAAAACTCGGCGATCGTTCCTTCGATCAGTTGCTCTGGATTGCGCCGGACGTCGCTTCTCCTAGTGGCGACGAGCGGATCATCGAACGGCAGGAAGAGGGCGTACTCGCCGTCTTCCGCATCATCAAGGCTCTGCTGGACCTCGGCTATGGCAACAGGAGTCTTCGATGGACGATCGTCACCGGCAGGACGCAACGGGTCACGGAGCACGAGCAGATTCAGCCCGCCCACGCCGGAATCATCGGGCTGGTGGGCAGTCTGGCGAAGGAGTATCCGCATTGGGATCTGAGGCTGCTGGATCTCGATTCCCTCACGTCAGTATCGGCCGGCGAGTGCCTGTCGCTGCCGTGGAACAAGCAAGGGGACGCATTCGCACATCGTCACGGTGAGTGGTTCCGGCAGGAACTGGCGCTCATTACCAGGCTGCCGGAGACCACGCCCGTCTACCGCGAGAATGGCGTCTATGTGGTGATCGGCGGTGCCGGTGGGGTCGGGGAGGTATGGAGCCGGTACATGATCGAGAACTACCAGGCCAGGATGGTCTGGATCGGCCGGCAGGGGTACAGCGCCGCCATCGACGCGAAGATCAATGCCCTGGCCCAGCTTGGTCCGGCGCCGTTGTACATCTCTGCAGACGCAACGGACGCGGTGGCGCTCGAGCGGGCGCGCCAGACCGTGCTGGAAATGCACCCCGCCATTCATGGGGTCGTCCATTCGGCCATCGTTCTGCGCGACCAGGGCCTCGCCCGGATGGACGAATCGACCTTCAGGGCCAGCTTGTCCGCCAAGGTGGACGTCAGCGTGAACATGGATCGAGTGTTCGGTCACGATGCGCTGGACTTCATGCTCTTCTTCTCGTCGATCATTTCGGTCGTCAAGTCGCCAGGGCAGTCCAATTACGCCGCGGGCTGCACGTTCAAGGACAGCTTTGCGCACCGGTTGCAGCAGCAGCGCCCGTATCCGGCCAAGATCATGAACTGGGGATACTGGGGCAACGTCGGAGTCGTTGCCGACGAGTCCTACATGAAGATCATGCGGCAGATCGGAATTGGGTCGATCGAGCCGCATGAGGGGATGGAATCCCTGCAGGTGCTGGTCGGCTCCGGTCTGCACCAACTGGCCGTCATGAAGACGCTCAATGATCAGGCGACCGCGGGCCTCAATCTGACAGAGGCCATTGCGTTCTATCCGAAAACGACACCGACGGTGTTGCCGCAGGTCCAGCGAGCCCTTGCCGGACAGGCGTCGCTCTGACGCGATCCTCGACCCGTACGTTCCCCGCGGCGAAACAACCTGGAGAATCCATCCAATGGCCTACACGATTGCTGCTCTCGAAGCCGAACTTCCCGGCGCAGAGATGAATGACCTGGTGACGGAGATCCTTGCGTCCAGTCTGAAGTCCATCGGGCTTTTGCATGGCGGGGCGCGCAGGATCGCCGACCTGCCGCTCGACAGGCAGCCCGCGCCGTACTACGAACGGTGGCTGAGCCGCAGCATCCTTTATTTACAACAACAGAACCTGCTTGCAGAAGATCTCACGTTCAAGCGCGAGGTGCGGGCACTGTCGGAGCTGTGGAACGAGTGGGATGCGAAAGTCTCGGCATGGGCGAGCAACCCCAATAAGCAAGCCCAGGGCGCGTTATTGAAGGCGTCTCTGGAGGGATTACCGGGAATCCTCAGCGGAAAGCTGCGGGCGACGGACGTCATATTTCCGAATTCCTCGATGCATCTCGTCGAAGGCACTTATCGCGGGAACCCGCAGGCCGACTATTTCAATGATGTCCTCCACAGGACGTTGAGCGCCTGGATCGAACAGCAATTGCAGGTCGATCCAAACCGCCGGATCAGCATCGTGGAGATCGGTGCCGGCACGGGCGGCACGACGGCTGCCCTGTTGCCCGTCCTGCAACAGTACCCGGTGGAGGAGTACTGCTACACCGATCTTTCCAAAGCGTTCCTGATGCACGGGGAGAAGAACTTCAAGTCGAAGTTTCCCGCGTTGACCACTGCGATCTTCGACGTCTCGAAACCGCTGGACGCTCAGGCGGTGAAGGCGAACCATTACGACTTCGCCATCGCCGCGAACGTGTTGCACGCGACGTCCAACATCAGGCAGACGTTGCGCAACGCCAAAGCGGTGCTGAAGAACCAGGGGGTGCTGCTGCTCAACGAGATCGCCTCCTGGACCTTGTTCAATCACCTGACCTTCGGTTTGCTGGAGGGGTGGTGGCTGTACGAGGACACCGCCGTGCGGCTGCCCGGCAGTCCCGGCCTGTCGCCGGAGAAGTGGCGGGAGATTCTGGCGGAAGAAGGCTTCGAATCGGTCATCTTCCCCGCCGAGGAGGCGCATCAGCTCGGACAGCAGATCATCGCCGCGGTCAGTAACGGCCGGACGCGCCAGCGCATCGTGAAGCATGTCGAGCCCGAGCCGGAAGTCGTCATGCAGCCGCAGAAAGCGCGCCCTGCAGCATCGACCGCGCCGACCGAGCAGGCGACCGCCGATTACACGCGCCGGATCATCAGGGCGAAGCTGTCCGAAGCGCTCAGGATGGACGCGTCGACGATTCGCGACGATGCGTCCTTTGCCGATTACGGCGTTGATTCCATCATCGGTGTCAATCTCGTCCGGACGATCAGCGAGGAACTGAAGGTCGAGATCGAAACGACGAAGTTGTTCGAATACAGCACCGTCGACGAGCTGGCCGGATATGTACTGGCGAACTGGCGGGACCAGATCGCCTCGCAGATGCCTCGGGTTGCGGGTGTCCCGGAGACACCCCGGCCTGCCGCGGTGGAAGCGGTGCCGGCCGCGGTCGAGGCGCGACCCGCAAACCGGTTCTCGGGAGCTACGCGGTTCGCGAGCGCGCAAGTTGCGGTCGCTGCCCCGGGCGAAGGCCATTCGGAAAAATGGAGTGCCGATTCCATCGCCATCATCGGAATGAGCGGACGATTCGCGGAATCCGAGTCCCTCGAGGCGTTCTGGGAGCATCTCGCGCAGGGAGAGGATCTGGTCAAGCCGGTGTCCCGCTGGGACCCGGCCGATTGTGTGCTTTCCGAGACGGCTCACGGCTACTGCAGCCACGGGAGTTTCATCGACTCCATCGATCGATTCGATCCGGCGTTCTTCGGGATTTCCTCGCTCGAAGCGACGTACATGGACCCGCAGCAGCGGCTGTTCCTCGAAGAGTCATGGAAAGCGTTGGAAGACGCGGGCTACGGCGGCAAGAGTGTGCACGAGAAGCAGTGCGGGGTCTATGTCGGCTGTGGAAGCTCCCATTACGACAAGCTGTCCACCGGAGAGACGCCGCCGCAGGCATTCTGGGGAAACTCACAAGCCGTGACCCCGGCGCGGATCGCCTACACTCTCAATCTTCAGGGACCGGCGATCGCGATCGACACGGCCTGCTCGAGCTCACTGGTTGCCATCCATCTGGCGTGTCAGGGTTTGTGGTCGGGCGAGACTGAGATGGCTTTGGCGGGCGGAGTCTTCCTGCAGCCGACACCCGGGTTCTATCAGGTCGCCAATCACGCCGGCATGCTTTCGCCGGACGGGAAATGCTATAGCTTCGACTCCAGAGCCAACGGGTTCGTGCCCGGCGAAGGTGTCGGCGTCGTGGTCTTGAAGCGCCTGCGCGATGCTCTTGCGGATGGGGATCACATCCACGGAGTGATTGCAGGAAGCGGCATCAATCAGGACGGCAAATCGAATGGCCTGATCGCGCCGAATGGGCGCGCGCAGGAGCGGCTGGAGCGTTCGGTCTATGAACGGTTCAAGATCAATCCGGAGACGATCCAGGTCGTCGAAGCGCACGGCACCGGCACGCTGCTGGGCGATTCGATCGAGTACGGGGCGATCAGCCGTGCCTTCGGCGAGCATACGGACAAGAAGCAGTTCTGCGCCCTCGGTACAGTCAAGACGAACATTGGTCATGCCTCGACGGCCGCCGGTGTCGCCGGTGTCCTGAAAGTCCTGCTGTCGCTGAAACACCGCCAGATTCCTCCTTCGCTGCATTTCGAAAAAGCCATTCCGGGCATCGATTTTGAGGCCGGTCCGTTCTATGTCAATACTGAGCTGCGGGAATGGTCACGGGACGGTGAGGAAGCGCGGCGAGCTGCCCTCAGTTCGTTCGGGTTCAGCGGCACCAACGCGCATCTGATCATCGAAGAGGCTCCGCCGGTCGATCGAGCGGTGGTCGAGGCGCCTGCTTATCTCGTGGTCCTCTCGGCTCGCAGCTCGGAACAGTTGAAACAGCAGGCAGACAGGCTGCTCGCGCATCTCGAGCGCACGCCCGGCCTGCCGATGACCGACCTGAGCTTCAGCCTGTTCGTCGGCCGCATGCATCACTCCCACCGCCTGGCCTGCGTAGCGCGCAGTCAGGACGAGTTGATTCGTCATCTCCGGCAATGGGTGGAAACAGGCTCGGCAAGCGACGTCTACACCTCTGCGATTCAAGAGGGGAAAGTCCGCGAGCAGGTCTCGCTGAAGAAGTTCGGGAATTACTGCATCCAGGAATGCAGGAACGCGCAGGATGCCGCTAGCTACATCGAAAATCTAGCAGCCGTCGCGGAGCTGTATGTCCAGGGATATTCGCTCGACTTCCCAGCCTTGTTCTCGAGCGACGCGAGGAGGACCCCGCTACCGACCTACCCGTTTGCGCGGGAGCGCTACTGGACTGACGCCGTAGTGCAGCGCCGCGCGCCCGTCCCGGCAGCCGTACCTCTCGAGCGCGACCTCGCGCCGGCGCCGGCAGCTCAGGTGCAGTGGCTGTTTTCTACGCAAGCCGAGGGCGCCGGCCGGATCGTGGGGTCGCTGGGAGCGGCAGAAAAGATGGAGCTGTTCCTGAGGCAGGAGACGGCCCTCCAACTGGGGATGCCGATCGACGACGTGCCGATGGATCAGAGCTACTTCGATCTCGGACTGACGTCACTTGCGATGGCCGATCTCATTCAGAAAACCAACCAGCTGCTGGGCGAGAGCCTGTCCCCCAGTGCACTCTTCGACTACAGGGATATCCGGAGTCTGGCCGCATATCTGGCGATGACGTTTCCCGCAAAGCTCGATGCGATCGCCGTGACTCGACAGACAGAGAGCCGGCCGCCGTCCGGCGAACGACCGCCGCTGCACCCTGCGACAGATCCATCCTGCCCCTCGGCCGCACCCGAGCGATCCGTCGTGGAAGAGCCGGTGGCCGGTGTCGACGATGAGCCGGTTCTGGACAGAGTGTTGTGGCAGGAAGCGTCGCTCGATGACAGCTACGAGAAGGTGACGTTTTAGCCAGAGGTCTGCATGGAAACGGTGAACGAACTTCTCAACAGGCTCGCGCAAAATGGCGTCAAGTTGTCCGTCGAGGCGGGACAACTGAATTGCTATGCGCAGAAGGGAGCCCTCACGCCCGAGCTCAGGGATGGGATCGTCCGATTCAAACCGGAGATCATGGCCCTGCTCGGGGAACGGGAAACTCGGTCATCGGCGCACACGTACGGCCACCTGCCCGAAAGCGAGAAGGAATTCCCGCTGTCGGCCGGGCAGAAGGGCCTCTACATTCTCGACCAGTTGAATCCTGGAATGAGCGCGTACAACGTGCCGCTCGGTCTGAAGCTCAGCAGCGTCGACGCCGGCGTGATGGCGAAAGCCTGGGATTACGTGTTGCAGCAATTCCCGATTCTCACGGCCAGGGTGGTCGACAAAGACGGTGCTCTGTACCATCGCCTCGACGAAGGCTGCAGGACGACGCTTCAGCAGCAAGCGGTCGACTTTGCCGACGATCATGAATTGCAATCCTTTCTGCGAAAGCGGGCGAAAGAACCGTTTGACCTCAAACGAGGACCCCTGACCCGAATCGAGTTGTTCACCGGGAGTGGGGAGAATTCGGTTCTGTTGGTCACCGTCCACCACATAGTGTTCGATGGGACCTCGGCGATGATCGTGCTGAAGTCCCTGCTCGAGTTCTATCAACAGTTGTCCGAGGGGCAACCGGTTCGTCTGTCGCAGAATCTGCTTGGATATCGGGCATTCGTAGCCTGGGAACAGGCCATGCTGGCCTCGGCGGAAGGCGCGGCGCATGCCAGCTACTGGCAGCGGCAGTTGGAAGGGGAGTTGCCGGCGACTGAACTGTACCCGGACTTCCCTCGCCAGGTCTCGCCGAGCTTTCCTGGAAGAACACTCATCAAGCCACTCCCGGAGGACCTGTCCTCCTGGGTCCGTGAGTTTGCCCGGACGCATGCACTGCCGCCCTCGGTGATCTTTCTGGGGCTGTTCCAGTTCCTGTTGCATCGGTACACGAACCAGGACGACGTCATCGTCGGCATGCCCGTCATGGGGCGCGCGGCGCAGAAGTTTGCGGCCGAGGTGGGGTATTTCATCAACATGGTCCCGCTTCGTGCGAATTGTGGCGGGCAGGTCAAGCTGATCGATTTTCTGCGGAAGGTGCAAGGCACCATGCTGGATGCGCTGTATCACTCCAGCTATCCGTTTCCGCTCATGCTCGAGAACCTGAAAACCAGGGAGCGGGAAGAGCAGCCCATCTTCCGGATCAGCTACGCCTATCAGAACTTCATCAGGCCGTCCGACTTCATGTCGCTGAATGTGCAGGCCCTGAAGCCGGAGAATGTTGCCGAAGTCGTGCAGGAAGGGTATTCCGAGCTGGCGCTGGAAGTGTTCGACGATCAAAAGTCGGCGTTCACCGTTTACCTGAAATACAACTCGGACGCGTATGCCCACGACACGATGGCCGCGCTCATCGAGCGCTACACTGTGCTGCTGCGCGGGGTGAGCGAAAACCCCAACCGGTTCCTCCGCGAGTACTCGATCCTCTCTGAGCGCGAGAAGCAGAAACTGCTGGTCGATTTTAACGACACCGGCGCCGGTTACCCGGACCACAAATGTCTGCACGAGCTCTTCATCGATCAGGTCGCGCGTCATCCGGAGAAGGCCGCGGTGATCGACGGCGACGAACAGTTGACATACCAGCAGCTCTTTGCGAAAAGCCAGGACCTGGCCTTGTATCTCCGGTCGCAGGGAGTCGAGCCTGACAGTCTGGTGGGTCTTTGCATGGAACGATCGCCGGACATGGTGGTGGGCGTGCTCGGGATCCTGCAGGCGGGCGGCGCTTACGTTCCGCTGGATCCCGACAACCCGGATGAACGCCTGGCGTACATGCTGCGCGACAGCCAGGTGTCGGTCGTGCTGACGCAGGAGGCGCTGCGGGACCGGCTCACCTCACTCTGCGGAGACGGCGTCGAAGTCTTCGCCCTGGATCAGCAGTGGCCTGCGATTGCGGATCGCGCGGCTGATTTGAAAGCGAAGAATGGGCGACTCGACGTCGGTGTGAGGCCGCATCATCTCGCGTATGTAATCTACACCTCCGGCTCGACGGGCAATCCGAAGGGCGTGATGGTGGAGCACAAGAGCGTCGTCAACTACCTGACGTATTGCAGCAGGAACTATGTCGCCCCCGGCGAGAACGTTCGCTCCAGTTTCATCCACTTCCCTCTGACGTTCGATGCGTCCGTCACCTCGCTGTTCGTCCCTCTCCTGATCGGCAAGGCCATCGACGTCAATCGGGACGATGCGCTCGACACGTTCAAAGAGGGAGAGTTTCTGGGCCGCGGCTACGACTTCGTCAAGCTGACGCCGGCCCACCTGCTGCTATTGAGGAGCAATGCCGACCGTATCCCCGCGGAGCTCTTTCAGAAGAAGAACCTGCTGGTGGTCGGAGGCGAGGCGCTCACGCGGGATCACGTGGAGTTTCTGAATCGGCCCGGTGCCGATGTTGAAGTCGTCAACGAGTACGGCCCCACTGAAGCGACCGTGGGGTGCACTACGTTCAGATTTTCGGCCGGAAAGTTGTCGCCGGAATCGGAAAGTATCAGCATCGGTACCCCGATCGCCAACACGCAAATCTACATTCTCGATCGATACGGCGATGCTCAGCCGGTTGGCGTTCCCGGGGAACTGCACATCGCAGGCGACGGTCTCGCCCGGGGGTATCTGAATCGCCCGGAACTGACGCAGGAGAAATTCGTCGCCAATCCATTTGTACCGGGCACCCGGATGTACAGGTCCGGGGACCTCGCCCGCTGGATGAACGACGGGACCCTTCAATACCTCGGCCGGATCGACACGCAAGTCAAAATCCGAGGCTTTCGCGTCGAGCTGGGTGAGATCGAAGCACAGCTCAATCAGCATCCCCAGGTACAGGACAGCGCCGTCATCGTCCACGGGCAGGGCGTCAACAAGCAACTCGTCGCCTTTTATCGTGCGAAAGACACCATCGCCGGCCAGCTCCTCGAGCTCCCGGCCGAGCACCTCCGTGCGCATCTACTGCGGACGTTGCCGGACTACATGGTCCCTTCCGGGTTCGTCAGCCTCGCCGCGATTCCGTTGAACCCGAACGGCAAAGTGGACCGCCGCGCGCTGGAGCGCATGGACGTGACCATCGGATCGGGCCAGGACTACGTGGCGCCGCGCAACGAGACGGAAAGGCGTCTCATCGACATCTGGGCGGAGGTGTTGAGTGTGGCCCCGGAGAAGATCGGGATCAACGACAGCTTCTTCCAGGTGGGCGGGCATTCGTTGCTGGCCACGCAATTGATCTCGAAGATTCGGAGTCACCTCGCCGTCGACTTACCGCTCAAAGCGGTATTTGAACGAACCACTGTCGCCGAGCTGGCCGAGCTCGTCTCCAGGATGGGGCAAAGTCAAATTCCTGAGATCCGGCCCATCGATCGGGCGCAGTTCGACCGGCTTCCCCTGAGCTTTGCGCAGGAAAGACTCTGGTTCATCCACCAGCTCGAGCCGGACAGCGCCGGCTACAACGTCCCGGGAGCGGTGGTCCTCCATGGCGATCTGGACGTGGACCAGATGGAAGAGGCGTTCAATCTGATCATCGCGCGGCATGAGAATCTGCGCACCGTCTTCCCGAGTGAGGGGGGTCAGGCGCATCAGAGAATTCTGGATGCTCTGAACTTCAAGCTCGAGCGCGTTGATCTCAGCGATTCCCCGACGAAAGACGCGCGCGACGCCGAAGCGGAAGAATTGTGCCGCGCTGACGCGGCGGCGCCCTTTGACCTGGCCAGCGGGCCGCTCATCCGCGGCAAGGTGATCAAGCTCGCTGAGCATGAGCACATTCTCATGCTCAACATGCATCACATCATCAGTGACGGGTGGTCCGTCGGCGTATTGATCAAAGAGCTGGGTGTGATCACGAACGCCCTCCGCCAGGGACGCCGTCCGGAACTGCCCCCGCTGCCGATTCAGTACGTCGACTACAGTGTCTGGCAGAGGAACTGGCTCGAGGAGAGCGGAATCCTGAGGGAGCAACTCGGCTACTGGCAGGAGAAACTGGCCGGTCTGCCGGAGAGCCTGGACCTTCCGACGGATTACCCCCGGCCGAGCGTCCAGAGCTTTGCCGGCGACACCCAGGCATTCGCCCTCGACGCGCAGCAGACCGCGGAGCTCAAGCGACTGGCCGAACAACAGGGCGGCACGCTGTTCATGGTGCTGCTGGCGGCATTCAAAGCCTTGCTCCATCGCTACACTGGACAGAACGACATCTGCGTAGGCAGCCCGATCGCCAACCGGCAATACGGTGAGACGGAAGGCTTGATCGGCATGTTCGTCAACACGCTGGCGTTGCGCAGCCAGGTCGACGGGGACGAGACCTTTGCCGCGCTGCTTTCGCAGGTAAAAGCCACCTGTCTGGAGGCGTACGAGCATCAGGATGCGCCGTTCGAGAAGGTAGTCGGCGTGGCGCGCCCCCAGCGCAACATGGCCATCAGTCCGATCTTCCAGGTAATGCTGATCCTGCAGAACGTCGGCATGGGGACACGGGATCAGCGCATTCAGCGCTATCCCCTGGACACCGGCATCAGCAAGTTCGACCTGACGTTCGAGTTTACCGAGACCCCGGAAGGACTGGCCGGCGCGATCGAATACAGCACGGCGTTGTACAGGCCTGCGACCATCGCCCGGATGGTCGAGCATTTCGTCGCCCTTTGCCGCGCGATCATCGCGGCGCCCACCGCGAAGATCCACGACCTGGGATATCTCGGCGAGACGGAGAGGCAGCGCCTGCTGGTCGAGTTCAACGCCACAGAAGCCGAGTACCCGAAGGACAAATGCATCCATGACTTTTTCACCGAGCAGGTGGCGCTCGACGGGAGCAGGATCGCCGTCGTCTTCGGCGATCAGGCGCTGACGTATCAGGAGCTCTACGACAAAAGCCGCAATCTCGCGCTCTGGTTGCAGGCACAGGGCGTCGGTCCCGACACGATCGTCGGGCTGTGTGTCGAGCGCTCGCTCGAGATGATGGTCGGAATCATGGGCACGGTGCTCGCCGGCGGTGCGTACATGCCGTTGGATCCCGACTATCCGGACGAACGCCTGACGTACATGCTGCAGGACAGCCATGCGCCGGTCGTGCTGACGCAGGAAAAATGGGCGAAGCGGATCGGCGGATTGGTCGCGGGCGAAACCAGGATCGCCGCTCTGGACGGCGAGGCTCTCACGCCGGAGAACGGCGAACTGCGCCAGGATGTGCAGCCGAACAACCTCTGCTACGTCATCTACACTTCCGGCTCCACCGGCAAGCCGAAGGGCGTTCTGAACGAGCACCAGGCGCTGGTGAATCGCCTGAATTGGATGCAGAAGTCCTACCCCCTGGGCGAACAGGACGTCGTGCTGCAGAAGACGCCCTACAGCTTCGACGTCTCGGTATGGGAGTTCTTCTGGCCGATGATGACCGGTGCATCGATCGTCTTCGCCGCTCCGGGCGGGCACAAGGACGTCGTCTATCTGGAGTCTCTGATCAACGAGTCGAAGGTGACGACCCTGCACTACGTCCCGTCGATGCTGAACACCTTCCTGGAGAATGCGAGCGCCGGCTGCAGGAGTGTGAGACAGATCTTCGCCAGCGGCGAGGCGTTGGACAAAAAGGCGGTCGATCTCTACAGGACGACGTTCCCGAACGCGGTCCTGCACAACCTGTATGGTCCGACCGAGGCCGCGATCGACGTCACCGCATTCGACTGCTCGACATTGACCTACCCGTTCGTTCCGATCGGGGCTCCGATCGACAACATCCAGATCCACATTCTCGATCGGCACAATCATCTGCAGCCGGTGGGCGTGCCGGGTGAGCTGCACATCGCGGGCGACGGTCTTGCCCGCGGGTATCTGAACCGCCCCGAGCTGACGCAGGAGAGGTTCGTCGCCAATCCATTCCGGCTTGGCGCACGCATGTACAAGACCGGCGATCTGGCCCGCTGGCTGGATGACGGCAACATTCAATACCTTGGCCGGATCGACACGCAGGTCAAGATCCGCGGCTTCCGCATCGAGCTCGGCGAGATCGAGGCACGGCTCAATCAACATCCGCAGATCCAGGACAGTGCCGTCGTTGCACAGGGAGAGGGAGCGGACAAGCATCTCGTCGCCTTCTATCGGGCGAAGGAAACCACGGCCGATCAGATCGTGCAGGTACCGTACGACCAGTTGCGCGCGCACATGCAGCAAACATTGCCGGAGTACATGGTGCCGGCCGCCCTCGTCAGCCTCGCTGCGATTCCATTGAGCTCGAACGGCAAGGTCGATCGCGGCGCACTGACCCGCCTGGACGTGACCAGGACGTCGGACAGAGAGTATGTGGCGCCGCGCAACGACACGGAAGCGAGGCTCGCCGGCATCTGGGCTCAGATCCTGAACCTTGCGCCGGAGAAGGTCGGCGTCCACGACAACTTCTTCGAGTTGGGCGGGCATTCGCTCCTGGCGACCCAGCTGATCTCGAAGATCCGCACGCAGCTCGACATCGACTTGCCGCTCAAGACCCTCTTCGAGCGCACGAGCATCGCACAATTGGCCGAATTGATTGCGACAGCGGAAAAGAGCGAAGTTCCTGTCATTCGCCCCATCGATCGCGGACAGTTCGAGCATCTGCCGTTGAGCTTTGCGCAGGAGCGGCTGTGGTTCATCAACCAGCTCGAGCCCGAGAGCGCGGGCTACAACGTGCCTGCCTCGATGAGGATCAGCGGCGAGTTGAATGTCGATGAGCTGGACCGGGCGCTCAATCTCGTCATCGAGCGGCACGAGAGTCTGCGCACGCTCTTCCCGAGCCAGGACGGTCAGGCCCGTCAGCAGATTCTCGAGCATGTGGACTTCCGGTTCGAGCGCATCGATCTGACTCATTCCACAGACGCCGGCACGCGCAATGACGAAGCGGCCCGGCTATGCCGGGCCGACGCTGTTGCGCCGTTCGACCTGGCGAACGGACCGCTCATTCGCGGCAAGGTGATCAAGCTCGACGAGCATGAGCACATCCTCATGCTCAACATGCATCACATCATCAGCGACGGATGGTCGGTCGGCGTCCTGATCAACGAGCTCCGTTTGATCCTGGACTCCTTCCGCCAAGGCCGCGAGCCGCAGTTGCCGCCGTTGCCGATTCAGTATGTCGACTACAGCGTCTGGCAGCGGAAGTGGCTGGAGGAAAGCGGCGCCCTCGATCAGCAGCTTTCGTACTGGCAGACGAAACTGGCCGATATCCCGGAAAGTCTTGATCTGCCGGGCGACTACCCGCGGCCGAATGTGCAGAGCTACGCCGGGGCCACCCAGACGTTCGCGCTCGATGCGCGCCTGACGGCGCGGTTGAAGCGCATTGCCGAACAGCAGGGCGGAACGCTGTTCATGATCCTGCTGGCGGCCTTCAAGGCTCTGCTCCATCGCTATACGGGACAGACCGATCTGTGTGTCGGGAGCCCGATCGCCAACAGGCAACATGGCGAAACGGAAGGCCTGATCGGCATGTTCGTCAACACGCTGGCGCTGCGCACCCAGGTGGATGGCGGGCGTTCGTTTGCCGCTCTGCTGGACAAGGTGAAGACCACCTGTCTCGAAGCGTACGAGAATCAGGATGCGCCGTTCGAGAAGGTGGTGAACCTGGTGCGCCCGCGGCGCAACATGGCCGTCAGCCCGATTTTCCAGGTGATGCTGATTCTGCAGAACGCCGGCCTGAGCACGGCGGACCAGCGTATTCAGCCGCATCCCATAGACACCGGCATCAGCAAGTTCGATCTCACGTTCGAGTTCAGCGAGACCGCGGAGGGACTCGCCGGCTCGATCGAATACAGCACGGCGCTGTTCAAACCGCAGACGGTCGCGCGGATGGCCGAGCATTTCATCAGCCTGTGCGAGGCGATCACGGCGGCGCCGGCCACGAAAGTCCACGACCTCGCGTTTCTCGGCGAGGCGGAGATGCAGCGGCTGCTGGTCGAGTTCAATGATACTGACGCCGATTATCCGAAGGGCCAGTGTCTGCATCAGCTGTTCGTCGAGCAGGTGCCGCGTCATGCGGACGACATCGCCGTCGTATTCGGCGACGAACACCTCACGTACGGGCAGCTCCATGCGAAGAGCCATGATCTCGCGCTGTACCTGCAAGCGCAGGGCGTCGGCCCGGACCGTTTGGTGGGCGTGTGCATGGAGAGGTCGCTGGAGATGGTGGCCGGTCTGCTCGGGATCCTCCAGGCCGGCGGGGCATACGTGCCGCTCGATCCCAACTACCCGCAGGAGCGCCTGGCGTACATGGTGCGCGACAGCCGCGCCGCGATCGTGCTGACGCAGGAAAGGCTGCTCGACAAACTACGCGCCGTGATCCCAGACGGGACACAGCTCATCGCCGTCGATCGTCAGCGGGGAGAGATCGACGAGCGCGTGGCGGAGTTGAAGGCGGCGAATGTCCCGCTCCGGCAGGAGGTGGAACCACATCATTTGTCGCATGTCATCTACACCTCCGGCTCGACAGGGGAGCCCAAAGGCGTGGCCATCGAGCACCACAGCCCGGTCACGCTGGTGCATTGGGCGCGCGAGGTCTACAGTCCGGAAGAGCTGGCCGGAGTGCTGGCCGCGACCTCGATCTGCTTCGATCTCTCGGTCTACGAGATCTTCCTGACGCTGGCCAGCGGCGGCACAATCATCCTGGTACCCGACGCTCTGGGACTGATCGGCCTTGCGAATCGGGAATCCGTCACATTGATCAACACCGTGCCATCGGCGATGGAGGAACTGGTGCGGCTGGGCGCCATTCCCGATTCGGTTCGAACCATCAATCTGGCGGGAGAGCCGCTTCCGCCGAGACTGGTCGATAAGATCTACGGGACCACGGCTGCGGGGAAAGTGTACGACCTGTACGGACCGTCGGAAGACACCACGTATTCGACCTATGTGCTGAGGAAGAAGAACGGCCCTCAAACGATCGGACGCCCGATCGCAAAGACGCAGGTCTACATCCTCGATCGGCACAATCATCTTCAGCCTGTGGGCGTGCCGGGCGAGCTGCACATCGCAGGGGACGGTCTCGCCCGGGAGTATCTGAACCGCCCTGAGCTGACGCAGGAAAAGTTTGTCGCCAACCCATTCCAGCCGGGTACGCGAATGTACAAAACCGGCGACCTGGCACGCTGGCTGGACAACGGCACGCTTCAATACCTCGGCCGAATCGACACGCAGGTCAAGATCCGCGGCTTCCGCATCGAGATGGGAGAGATCGAAGCGCGGCTCGACCAGCACCACGCGATCCAGGAAAGTGCGGTGGTTGCTCAGGGTGAAGGCGTGAACCGGCAATTGATCGCGTTTTATCGTGCAAAAGAGACGACCTCGGACCAGATCGTCCAATTGCCGAATGAGGAGCTGCGTGCGCACCTGCTGCAGACGATGCCGGAGTTCATGGTGCCGGCGGCCTTCGTCAGCTTGGCCGCGATCCCGTTGAACCCGAACGGTAAGGTCGACCGGCGTGCGCTGACGCGCATGGACGTGACGATCGGTGCCGGACAGGGGTATGTGGAGCCACGAAACGACACCGAACGACGCATGGTGGCCATCTGGGCCGAGGTGTTGGACCGGGCCCCGGAGACGATCGGCGTTGTAGACGACTTCTTCGAGCTGGGCGGCCATTCGCTGTCTGCTGTGCAATTGATCGCGAAAACGAACGGCCGGTTCAAGCAGTCGCTGCCTCTGTCCATCCTCTTTACCGCTCCGAACATTGCCGCGCTGGCGGCGGTGATCTCGAGCGAAGAGACGCCGTCGTTCGACATCCTCGTGCCGATTCAGCCGGATGGCGATGCGCCGCCGGTCTTTGCCGTGCCGGGAGCCGGAGGGGACGTCCTGTCGCTGCGACCGCTCAGCCGCGCGCTCGGCGATCGGCAACCTCTCTTTGGATTGCAGGCAGTTGGCCTCGACGGCAGGACAGCGCCACTCACCAGCGTCGAGGAAACAGCACACGTCAATATTCGCGCGTTGAAAACGTTACAGCCTGCGGGTCCCTACAGCCTGATCGGGCATTCGTACGGCGGTGTCGTCGCCTATGAAATGGCCAGGATGCTGGTCGAGCAGGGAGAGGAGGTCTCCTCTCTGATCCTGCTGGACTCGCTCGCCCCCTCGGTGATGCAGAGAAACCTGGTGGACGATGAGGCCGGCGAGCTTTACGAGGCATATATGGCGGTCGCCAATCGGCATGACGTGAACCTCGACGTCGACATCGACCGGCTCCGCCGATCGTCGGATGAAGAGAATGTTCGATATATCGCCGGCCTCCTGAACGAGCGGGGTTTGGAAACTGACGTCGACCAATTCGCCGCGTTTCACAAGGTTTACCGAGCCAACCTCCTCTGCTATCGAGCCTACAACCCGGCCATGTTGTCGCGCAGGATCAACGTGTCGTTGTACCGCGCAACGCAAGGGCAGGATCTCGCTGCCCTGCCGGCTGACTATGGCTGGAGCCCGCTGCTTCAGGGCGACGTTCGTATCCATGACGTCGAAGCCACGCATTACACCATCCTCGAGAAAGCACCCATTCAAAGGCGCTACGAGCTTGCGCAGTCGGTCTGATGCGCTCGCCGTCCGGCGAGCGCATTCGAACACATTTGACATTTTTCGCCGTAAAGGGGACAGCATGGCATCCGCTGAAGAAGTGATCACCGAAGCACCGCCCCGTCTGTCCAGGGTCCGGCGCATGCGAGCCTGGGGCAAAGCAAAGGCAGAGACGCTCCGTCCCGGCCCCCGCTTCTGGCGAGGTGCGTTGCTCGGCGCGGTCACGGCGGTTCTTCTGTTGGTGATTTATCTTGCTACCGTCGCTGTAGGCAGTGGATTTGGCACGGTCTGGGACGTTCTGATCGTGCTGCTCGTATCGGTAACAGTGCTGGCGTTTTCGACCGTCATATTCCTGTTGATCGGCAGATTGATTCGAGCCGTCCCCCTCGTCGTGGTCGCAACGGTTCTGGGCGCGATCGTGGCGTCCGTTGTGATTCAGGTCATGATCGGCGTGCCGCCTCCGATCGCCCTCATCATCACGATTCCTCTCGTATTGATCGAAGCCGCGCTGGGCGCGGCCATTTTGTCGATCGCGAGGGGAGAGCTGAAAAACGCGCCGACGCTCAGGAAAGTCGCGATCGGCCTCCTGCTGTTTGTGGCAATCGCGCTGAACGTCAAGGGCATCATGTGGCTCTCGGGCTCGGGAAGTGACGTTCCTCTCGTGCGCGCTTCTGCGGCAAAGCCACATAGCGTACCGGCTCTCAATGCCCCCGATCCGGCGCAGCCGGGGAGCTTTCGCGTCAAGACGATGTTTTACGGAAGCGGCGACGATCGGCGCCGTCCGGAGTATGGAAGCTCCGTCGCGATCAAGACCGGTACCGTCGATGGCACGCCCTTTCTGAAGGAGCTCTCGGGACCGAAGGCAAACATGAGGTGTAAGTACTGGGGGTTCGGCAAGGACCGGCTCCCCATCAACGGGCGTGTGTGGTATCCGGAGGGCGAGGGACCGTTTCCACTCGTTCTGGTGGTGCATGGGAACCACAAGATGGAAGAGTTCTCCGATCCCGGTTACGCCTATCTCGGTGAGTTGCTCGCGAGTCGCGGCATGATCGTGGCTTCGGTCGACCAGAACTTTTTGAATATGTCGTGGTCAGGCGATCTCAAACGCAAGGAGACGGCTGCGAGGGCGTGGCTCGTGCTCCAGCATCTGAAAGCGTGGCGGGCGTGGAACGACGCCCCGGGAAATCCGTTCCATCGGAAAGTGAACATGGAGAACATCGCCCTCGTCGGCCATTCGCGCGGCGGAGAAGCGGTGGCCGCCGCCGCCGTGCTCAACAAACTTTCGCGCTATCCCGAAGATGCGGCCGTTGCGTTCGATTTCAACTTTCCAATCAAATCCGTCGTCGCCCTTGCGCCGACGGACGACAATTACAAGCCCGCGGGCAAGCCGTTGGTTCTCGAAGACGTCAATTACCTTGTGCTGCAGGGGGCGCACGACGCCGACTTGTCGATCTTCATGGGGAATCGCACCTACAATCGCGTCCGGTTCACCGGCAATGAGTACCGGTTCAACTCCTCGCTCTACGTCTACCGCGCGAATCACAGCCAATTCAACTCGGGATGGGGCCCATCCGACGCGCCGGCGGCGTTCAGCTGGCTGGTGAACCTCAAGCCATTGCTCAGCGGAGAGGAGCAGCGCCGCGTCACCAGCGTGTACGTCTCGGCGTTCCTCGGCGCGACGCTGAAAGGCGAAAGCGTCTACCTGCCGATGTTTCGCGACCACCGTGCGGCCGCGCGCTGGTTGCCCGGCACCATCTACGTAAGTCAGTTCAACGACTCCACCTTCACGACCGTCTGCGATTACGAAGAGGATCCTGACGTGACGACCACGACCGTCGCGGGTGGGGCCATTGCGGGCGAGCGGCTGAAGACCTGGCGCGAGCAGCCAATCCCGCTGCGCGGGAGGGACGGTCGCAACCAGGACAACAGCGCCGTCTATCTCGGGTGGGCGGGCCAGGGCAAAGCCGGAGGGTCGCCGAGCGGCGCCGCGCTCTACCGCATCGGATTGCCGGTAGCGGATGCTGATGTGCCGCAACTGAGCTCGGGCGCGAGCCTGGTCTTGTCGCTCGCGAACACCGGCAAGACCGACGAAGAGCCGAATTTTACGGTCGAGCTCGAGACAATCGACGGGGCGACGGTTGGCCTGCCCTTCAGTCAGTTTGCCGCCATCGCGCCGAGGCTGAAAGTTCAAACGACGAAGATGGGCTGGATGGAGCGCGCGCGCCTCGAGCCGGCGGAAGTCGTGCTGCAAACGTACGAACTGCCCCTCGCGGCTTTCGCAAAAGCAGATGCGCAATTCAATCCGGCCCGCCTCAAGACGATCACCCTCCGCTTCGACCGCACTCCGTCGGGCGAGATCGCCCTGGACAGGGTGGGGCTCAAAAAAGGCTGACCGTTACGCATCTGACTTTTTCGGGCAGTCAATTTATTGAAGAGGAGTTTTCATGCTCACGAAAGAGCGAATCACGACCATATTCAAGCTGTCAGTTCCGGTGAGCATCGCTCTGAGCTCGACTATGGTGATGTCGCTGATCGATCTCGCGATGGTCAGCTCCCTGGGGAACGACGCCACGGCAGCGGTGGGATTGTCGGTGTTCAGCCACGCGCTCCTGTTGGCAGTCGTGGCCGGAATCGCGCCCGCAGTCCAGGGGCTGGTTGCCCGCAGAAGGGGCCAGGGTTCAACGGAGCCGAACTGTCTGCCGTTGAACGCGGGACTGATGGCCGCCCTGTTGGTCGGGATTCCCGTGACGATCATCGGCTACTGGTTCGCTCCATTTTTCTTCTCGCTGGTTTCCTCCGATGCCGGGGTCATCAGCATAGGCGTGCCGTTCCTGCGAGTTCTTTACATGGCCACGATCGCAGCGGGAATGAGCCTGGCCTTCAAGGGCTACTGGACAGGAATGGAGAAGCAGAACGTATTCATGTGGACCGTTCTGTTCATGAACGTCCTGAACTTCGCAGGGAACTATGTGCTGATCACCGGCCGCTTCGGTTTTCCTGCACTCGGCGCGACAGGTGCCGCGATCAGCACGGCAGTTTCTCTATACATCGGCGTGATCATCCATTTTGCGATCACCTGGCTCGGGCACCGCAACGAAGGGTTCCTCACCGCCAGGCCGGAGAAGTCGCTCATTACGCGCCTCTTCCAGATCGGGTTGCCGGCGACCATGCAGGATTTCTTCCGTTCCGCAGGTTTCGTCGTATTTTTCTGGATCGTCGGACAGGTCGGGACGGCGGAACTGGCCGCCACGAACGTCCAGGTTCGCGTCTCCATCATGCTCGCAATTCTCGCGTTGTCACTCGGCAGCGCCTCCGCCACGCTCGTTTCGAGAACCATAGGAGAGGGCGATCCAAAAGGTGCGGCGCAGTGGGGATGGGACGTGGGGAAACTGGGCGTCATCGTCATCACGTTGCTGGCGCTCCCTCTGGTGGTGTTTCCGAGGTTCTTTCTCGGAATCTTTCTTACCGACCCGCGCGCCATCGAGATCGGGCTGCGGCCATGGCAGATACTGATGTCGGTGGTGGGACTGGGAAGCGTGATCAATATCTTCGCCTATACGTTGGTCACTGTCGGCGACGGCAAACGGGTGGCCATGATCTCCCTCGGTACGCAATGGCTCATCTTTCTGCCAGCCGTCTGGTTCGTCGGTCCCTATCTGAATTACGGCCTTTTGCAGATCGCGTTCGTGCAGGTGATCTATGGTGCCGCTTCGAGCCTGCTGATCACGATGATCTGGGCTCAGGGCCGATGGCAGAAAATCGAGATCTGATCCGATGAACGACGAATTTGATGCGGTCGTCGTCGGCTCCGGGGCCGGCGGCGCGACTGTCGCGCGGGAATTGAGCCGGCGAGGCAAAAGCGTGCTGCTTCTCGAGCGGGGGGGCAACGCCCCGCTGAAAGACAGCATCATGGGGACAGTGTCCATTCTCAATGCTGTTTCCGTGGGCGACAAGTTGACCACGGGCAGAGCCCTGACGACAGGCGGCACGACGGCGGTCTATCTGGCGTCGACGGTTCGTCCGCGCCTGGAGCTTTTTCAGTCGTTGGGGATCGATCTATCGAGCGCGCTGGAGGATGCCGAACGGGAGCTGCCGCTGGCGGTGTTGCCGGACGCGCTTCTGCGGCCTCAGTCCGTGAAACTCAGAGACACAGCCACCGCGCTCGGGTATCCGATGTTCACGAGCCGGATGCTGGTCGATCAATCGAAATGCGCTTCCGGCTACAACCACGCGGCCAGATGGACGGCCAGAAGCTATGTGCAGGAGGCGGTCGAGCACGGCGCCATCCTGGTCACTCGGGCTCGAGCTCTTCGCGTCCTTGTCGAAAAGGATCGAGCCATCGGTGTGGAGTACGAGGTCCGGAAGACGAAGAAGAACGTGGAGATCCGACGGGCCCTCGGCTCGAAGATCATTCTCGCTGCAGGCGGGGCAGCCACGCCCGTCATCCTTCGACGGAGCGGGATCAGGAACATCGCGGATCGCGGCTTCTACTGCCACCCCAGTATCGTCGTGTTCGGTACATCTCCCTTGAAAGGGGGGGAAGGCTTTGGAGGATCCTGGGGCTTGCTCCTGGACGACAGCATTCGTGTAGGCGATGCCAACTTTCATCGCACGCTTTACCGGCTGATGATGCTGGGCCAGCGTCAATGGGCTCGTGCGTTCTCCTACTCGAAAAGCATCGGCATGGGGGTCATGGTCAAAGACAGCCTCGGCGGCGAACTGCGGCAGGACGATCGCTACCACAAACAACTGACGAAAGAGGATTTCGCGAAGCTTGCAAAGGGCGAAGAGGCGGCCCGCCGCATTCTTCAGCAGGCCGGCGCGACGAATCTCTTCACCTCATCCATCTCCTCGTCCCACCTCGGCGGCGCGCTCAGAATCAAAGAGCATCTCGATGAGAAGCTGGAGACGGAATATCGCAATCTGCACGTCTGCGACGGCTCGGTGCTTCCGGTCGAGGTCAACACACCCGCTCTGACGCTGATCTGCCTGGGAAAATACCTCGCCAACCACTTGGCGCACGCCGTCTGAAAGCCGGCCCAATCGTTCATAACGAACGCGATCCCGATCGCATCTCTCAATCTGTTTGTCTGATCTGGAGGATACATGGATACGAATTCAACGCCGGAAGCCGCCGCAGAGCGCAAGCCCAAGCCCAAGGGAAGAATCCGAAAGTTCCTGCTTCGCAGCGTATTGGCTCTCATCGTGGCGCTCACCGTGGCCCATTTCGTCTGGAAGAATTCCGGGTCGAGCCAATGGGAGAAGGTGGGAGAACGGAATGGCGTCACCGTCTACGCCATGAAGACCCCCGGCACGCCCCTGAAAAAGTTCAAAGCCGTATGGAAGATCCGCAGCAAGGTAAGCCGGTTCGTGATGTGGGCGAGTGACCAGAACCCCGACCCGAAATATTCGATGCGCGCTCAGGCCGGTCATTACGATCACCGGATCATCGAGGAGCACGGCGACCTTCGCGCGACCTGGTCGACATGGAAACAGCCGTTCGGAAAGTATCTCACGCCGCGACAGTTCGTCGTGAGGGTTGGATTTTCCCAGAACCCGGTCACGAAAACGCTGTTGTATGCGGTCACTGGCGAGCCGGAGAAGATTCCGCTGGATGACTGTTGCGTCCGCGTTCCGGTCATGACCAACAGGTGGACGGTGACTCCTCTGAAAACCGGCGAGCTCGAGGTCGAGTGGTTCATCGACATGGATCTCGGTGGCGCGGTTCCATACGTGATGCAGAACGCGGTTCTGCCCAAAGGGCTGTACCGCTTCCCCCCCAGGGTGCAGATGCTCCTCGATCAGGAGAGATACAAGAACGCCCAGTATTCCTGGATCCAGGAGCCGGAGGTCGAGCAGGTCGTGGCCGCCGCTCGGTAGTGGCGACGCTCCGCCGTCTGCGACAGAGTAAGCCCACAGGAAACACGATGGATACGACAGGCAACGGGCTCGAAGCCGTCAAGCTGCTGAGGTTCGAGGCGGCTCAATTGAGATCGTCCACGATCCCAAGGGTGACCTTCTACGAGGGAAGACCTCCGCTGGAGTTCATCAAAGACAAGGTGGCGGAGATCTGCAGAAAGAACCCGTGGCTTCAGGGGAGATTGTCGCGCGAGCAGGGCAGGGTGATGCTCCGGTATCCGAAGAGCGCCCGAGGCATCGATCGGTACATGCGGTTCGTCAGCAATCCTGGCATGAGCTTCGACATGGGATTCCCCGAAATCGGCGAAGCGGTGAAGGACCTGTCTCCGAAGCGGGGTACTTTGTGCGTCGACAAAGAAGAGGACTTGTTCCGGGTCAGCGTCGTCGACATTTCAGAAGACAGATTCGCGCTGGTCATGGGGATGAGTCATGTATACGCCGACGGCCATACCTTCTATCAGATCCACCGGATGTTATCGAGCAGCGAGCCCGTTCGTTCGTTGATCGTCGAGCGTATTGACAGCACTGGAGCCGACATCAATGCGGCGGTCCGAGGTGGGCACGATACTCTCCCATGGATGATGTCGCCCGGGTTCGTCGTGAACGTGGCGGCTACGTTGTTGCGGAACCGGAAACCGACGATGAATCTGTTCAACGTCAATCAGCGGATGATCGACGAACGGAAGAAGGAGTATCAGGCGACCGGGCCCGGCTTCATTTCGTCGAATGACGTGCTCACCTCCGAGGTCTTTTCCAGGACCGCTTGTGACCTCGTGTTCATGACCGTCAATTTCCGCGGCCGACTTCCGCATCTCACGAACGATCACGCCGGAAATTACCAGAGCGTCATTGCGTATCAGAGGGAAGACTTTGCGAGGCCGGAACTGATCCGCCGCGCGTTATCCGATTACCGCAGGGCGGTTTCCGGCCCGTTGCCCGGGTTTTTCAGGTCGACGCGGGTCAAGCTGGGGGGCATTACGAACGCTGCGGGCTTTTACCAGGACGTCGAGCTCCCCGGCTGCAGGGTCCTGTCGCATCGTCCCGTCATCGTTGACCAGGCAGCGATGGCTCCTTTCGAGCATACGGTATTCGTATTCAAATCCCGCCAGGACCAGACGTCCGTGATCACCTGCAGTAAAAATCCATCCGCTCTGGCGAATCTGGAAGTGCTTCAGGACCGGGTCGTATAGAAACTGGATTCAGAATCAATTCGCCGCGCCGCGTCAGATTCACTCCATGAACGCGTGCGTCCGTCCCCTCCGTTCGAAGCTCCGAGGTCAACTCTATGTTGGAAATCCTGAATCGTTACGCTCACGGCCTTTCGTCAATCCCGATCCTTCACGCGCTGCGTGAGCGAGGCTGTCTGGCCCGGCTGGCCGGGACGGCCCCGGTCTCCGCGGAGGAGCTGGCGCACGAGTTCTCCGCCAACCGAGGCTATCTCGACGTGGCTCTCAGAATGATGCACTGCCTGGAGTGGCTGCGTCCGGTCGCCGACGGGCGATACGAAGCGACGCCCGATCTGGCGAGCGCGAGCCTCATTCCGGACCGCATCATGGATCTGTACCGTTTTCCCTTCGATCGGTACGTTGAGGGCGGCTCCGGAGAGTCACTCGAGCCCTGGCTGGAGCTGTCCGAGCGACGGTGGAACAGCGAACATCCGTTTCTGCCGGACTATCTCGATGGCCTGCTGATCATTCCGCTGCTTCTCGCGTTGCGCGCGCAGCAACGGCTGACCATCGAGGGGGAGATCCTGCGTCTGGACGTCGATCCGGCAGTTCGCAGCGGAGTCGAGCGCCTTTTCGTGGTCAGGCGATGGGCATCCCGCTCCGGCGATGCGGTGCACGTGAATCGGGCCGGTCGCTTCGTCATCGACAGGATCTTCGTCACCGCGACCCTGGCGTCGTACATGCCGATGTTCGGGCGCGCGCAGGAGCTCCTGTTCGGCGATGCCGGGAGCGTGTTCGAACGGGACGAGGCGGGTCACGAAACGCACGTCGACAGGACCGTGAACGTCATCGGGAGCGGTTTCCAGCATGAGAAGTTCTTCACCGCGCTGACCGATCTGATCATTCGATCCTTCGACGACGAGGACTACGCATCGCAGCCGAAGTACATCGCCGACATGGGATGCGGCGACGGCACGCTGCTCCTCCGGCTGTACGAGGCTGTGCGCGATCGGACGCGCCGTGGAAAGGTGCTCGACGTCCATCCGGTGATTCCCGTCGCGGTCGATTTCAATGAAGAAGCGCTGGTGGAGGCGTCACGCACGCTGGCCGGCATCGAGCACATGGCGGTGCACGGTGACATCGGTGATCCGGCGGCTCTGGTCGACACGCTGCGCGCGAACGGCGTCGAGGATCTTCATCGGGTGCTCCACGTGCGCTCGTTCCTCGACCACAATCGCCCCTACAAACAGCCCGAAGACCGCAGGGCGGCCGAGCGACGGCCGCAAACCGGCGGCAACGTCTACATCGACTCCGCCGGCCAGCTCATTCCGCTGGGCGACATGGTCCAGAGCACCGTCGAGCACCTTCGACGCTGGGCGCAGGTGGTCAACGAGCACGGCCTCGTTCTGCTCGAGGTGCATTGCCTGACGCCCGAGGTGACCGCCCGGAATCGTGATGAGAGCGAGAACTTCCATTTCGACGTTTATCACGCGCTGTCCCATCAGTTTCTTCTGGATGCGCAGTCATTCCTGTCTTGTGCGGCCGAGGCGGGTCTGTTCTGGCGGCAAGGCGGCGGCGCCGGCTTTCCCAAGCATCTGCCTTACAAGCGCATCAGCCTCAATCACTTCGAGCGCCGGCCGTACCTCGTCCGTCGCGCTCTTCGCGACGATCTCCCGGCGCTGGCGCAGTTGCCGGAGGTCTGGCCGCAGCGCCAGGCGCGGAACGATGCCAACGAGGGTGAGTTTCTGCTCGAGATCGAAGGCCGCGTGGTGGCGTCGGTCCGCTGCGATGATCGGGAAGGAACGGTTCGGATCACGTCCGCGCACGCACGGGCTGGTGCGGCGAGTCATCTGATCGATCTGCTGCAGTTCGTAGAGGAGTACTGGGGATTGAGTGACGTGGGTCACGTCGCCGGCATCGACGAATGCCGGTCGGCGCTCCCGTCGACGGACGAGGAAACGTCCGTTGCACGTGCCGTCGCCCGTGACGTGCAGGCCCGCATTGCGCGGTATCCGTTTGCGGTCGAGAACGATCCTCGTGCCGCGGAGCGCGAGCTGGGCGAGTTTTCGTTCCGGTGGCTCCTTGCGAAGCTGCAGCAAGCGGGTGTGATGCGTGAGGCCGGCGAGTCGTACGAGCTCGACGAGCTCGTACGCCGCCTCGGCGTGACGCCGAAGTATCACCGATATTTCGACGCGCTGATCCGGCGGCTGCAGGACGAGGGGCTCGTCACCGTGCACGGCCGGCGAGTAGAAACAACGCCGCTCGTTCGTGATTACGCGCTCGCGCCGGTCGAAGAGCAGGTCGCGGCGTTCAAGCAGCACTTTCAGCAACGCTACCCGGCCCACGTCGGGCTCCTGAACCTGACCGTGCGTGGCCTCGACCGTTTTGAAGAGATCATTTCCGGCCGGGTCGACATTACCGATGTCGTCTTTCAGGACGCCAACATGGACGTTTTCATGGAGATCTTCCGTGGAGGCGCCGTATCGGACTATTTCAACCGAATCGTCGCAGACGCCGTGCACGATACGGTCGTACGCCTCCAGAGCACCACGCCGAAGGTCCGCATCATCGAGGTGGGGGCCGGGACCGGGGCGACGACGGCGGCGGTCCTCGAGGCACTGCGGCCGGTTTCCGGATCGGTGGAGTTCTTCTTCAGTGACATCTCGCAATCGTTCATCCGGAATGCGAAACGGCGGTTTGCGCAGGACTATCCGTCGATCGAGTACAGGCTGCTCAATATCGAGGAGGATCCTTCACGGCAGGGTTTCGAAGCGCATAGCTTCGACATCGTCGTAGCCGGGAACGTCGTGCACGATACCCGGAGCGTCGATCTCGCCCTCAAGCAGGTGCACAGACTCCTGAAACCGGGCGGCATCCTCGTCATGGACGAGTACACATCCTTGAAGGACTGCCTGTTCTTCAGCGGCGCCCTCCTGCATGGCTATTGGCTGTTCCAGGATCCTGAAAAGCGCCTGAGGGACAGCTGTCTCCTCGGAGTAGCGCAGTGGATCAGCGCGCTCGAGCGCACAGGTTTCGCTGTCGCCGGAGCGCACCCGCTGCCGACGCAGAGTCTCGACGCCGCATGCGTTCAAAGCGTGATGCTCTGCGAAGCATTGGCGATGGATGATGCGGAGGCGCTGCCGCCGCAGGGGAAGAACGCAACGGCAGAGGTCATCGCGGCGCTCATCGAGCAGCAGGCCCTTGTCCTCCTCGGAGAGGAGCGCGCTGCCGCATATTCCGGACAGCGGCCGGTGATGGACATGGGGCTCGATTCCCTCGAGCTGGTCGAGCTGAAGTCGCTCATCGAACGCCATCTGGGCGTGAAGCTGACTCCCATGTTCCTGTTCGAGCACGAGACGCCCTTGAAGATGGCGTCGGCGTTGTCGGAGATGGCGCTCGATCATCAGCTCCCCGGATTGACTGCGCCGGCATCGACTGGTGCTGCCCCGGCACTCGCTGGTACCCAGGAGCTCCGGGCGAGCGATCCAGTCGCAGAACAAACCCATCGGAGCGCCGACCCGCGAAAGACGAAAATCGTCGGGACGCTCGTCGAGCAGCAAGTCTTCGCCCTGCTGGGACAGGAGCGTGCCTCTGCATACTCCGAGCAGCGGCCGGTGATGGACATGGGGCTCGATTCCCTCGAGCTGGTCGAGTTGAAATCGCTCCTGGAGCGCGGTCTCGGCGTGAAGCTGACTCCGATGTTCCTGTTCGAGCACGAGACGCCCGAGAAGTTGACCGCCGCGTTGTCCGGGATGGTGCCGGATCAGCAACTCGAGCCGCTGTTGCCGGCAGCGCCGGTCGACGGAGCCGGCAATGCCGGCCGGCCGGCGGCCGTCGAGATCACAGAAGTCGCGGCGCCTGCGCGAAAAGACGAAGATGCCATTGCGATTGTCGGCGTGGCCTGCCGCTTCCCTGGCGGCGCCGTGTCGCCGGACAAGTTCTGGAAGCTCATGGAGAGCGGACGGCATGGCATCGTCCCGATGCCAGCGGGACGGTGGCGCTGGCCCTCCTTCATCGACATTGGTGGGAAGCACAAGGGAATCGACATGGCCGGATTCCTCGAGCGCATCGACGAGTTCGACGCGCCGTTCTTCCGGACCTCTCCCAAGGAAGCGAATCTGATGGACCCGCAACAACGGCTCCTGCTCGAGTTGAGCTGGGAGGCGATGGAGGACGGAGGCCATCGGCCATCGGAGTTCTCCGGACGGAAGATCGGAGTCTTCGTAGGCGTATGTCATTACGACTACCGCGAAGTCATGGCCACCGCCGCGGACCCGGTGGACGCCTATGTGGGCACGGGCAGCGCGCTCTCGCTGCTCGCCAACCGTCTTTCCTATTTCTATGATCTCAAGGGGCCGAGCCACACCGTCGACACGGCGTGCTCGAGCTCACTGTTCGCCTTGCACCACGCGGTCGCCGCGATCAGAAGCGGTGATTGCGAACAGGCCCTTGTGGGTGCCGCGAACCTGCTGTGCAGCCCGACCAACAGCATTGCCTACTATCGGGCCGGCATGCTGTCGCCTACGGGCTCGTGCCGGACGTTCGACCAGGCGGCAGACGGCTACGTGCGAGGAGAGGGCGGGGCAATGCTGTTGCTCAAGCCACTCGCGATGGCCCTCGCCGACGGCGACGCGATCTACGGCCTGGTCAAGGGCACGGCGGTGAATCACGGCGGGCAGGCGGCTTCGCTCACGGCGCCGAAGCCCGAGGCGCAGGCGGCGGTCATCGAGGCTGCCTGGCAGACCGCGGACCTTGCGCTCGAATCCATCGGCTATATCGAGGCGCACGGCACTGGCACCAGGCTGGGCGACCCGGTCGAGATCTACGGTTTGATCGAGGGGTTCGCGCGCTTGTACCGGGCACGCGGTGAGGCCTGGCCGGGGAAACGTCAGTGCGGGCTCGGCACCGTCAAGACCAACGTCGGGCACCTCGAGGGGGCGGCGGGACTGGCAGGCCTGATCAAGGTTCTCCTGGCCATCCAACACCGCTCCATCCCTGGGACCCTCAATCTCGAGCGGCTCAATCCCGACATCGATCTCTCTGGTAGCCCCTTCCATGTGGTCGGGCAAAACGAAGCCTGGCCGGCCGGGCGTGATGGAGAGGGACGGGAACTGCCGCGTTCTGCCGGCGTGAGCTCGTTCGGCTTCGGCGGCTCAAACGCCCATGTCGTCATCGAAGAGTATCCGAGCTCCAGGAATGAAGCCGCGGCGGAGAGTGGCCAATACCTGGTCCCCCTTTCTGCAAGGAACGAGGAGCGGCTGGCCGAGCAGTCGAAACGGTTGCTCGAGTTTCTGATCTCCGCAATCAGTGGCGGTGATCCCACATCTGCCCCGCGTCTTGCGGATCTGGCGTACACGCTTCAAGTCGGCCGGGATGCGATGGAGGAGCGTGTCGCGTTTGTCGTCCGGAGCAGAGAAGAGCTCATGGCGGCGCTGCACACCTGCGTCACCGGGGATGGGACGTCGTCCAATTGCTACCGCGGCCAGGCAGAGCCACGACGCTCCCGAGCCGGGATGCCGGACGAGAGAAGGCCGGAGATCGAGGCCGGCATCGCGACCAAAGACCTGGCGAAGCTCGCATCGCTCTGGGTCAATGGCGCTGAGCTCGACTGGCCGCTGCTCTCTGGGGCCGGCAGACCTCGGCGGATTCACGTACCGACCTACCCCTTTGCCAAAGAGCGCTATTGGATCGAGACGGCTGCGAGCGAGGCCGGCGCCCCCGCCGGAAGGACGTCGTCCTATTCGACGACAGGCTTCATTCACCCGTTGATGCACCCTTTCCTGCACGCGAACTCGTCGAATCTGAGCCAGCAGAGTTACAGCGCGACCTTCAGCGGCGATGAATTCTTCCTGTCGGATCATCAGGTACGCGGGGAGGGCCGAACCGTACAAAAAGTCCTGCCGGGGGTCGCGTATCTTGAAATGGCGCGGGCGGCGATCGAAGCCGCACTGCCCCCGCGAGCGGAATCGACGGTTCTGGAGCTGCGGAATACCGTCTGGGTGCAGCCGGTCGTCGTGACGGGAAAGAAGCAGGTCAGCATCGCATTGCTGGCGAACGAGAACGACCATATCGACTTCGAGTTTTACAGCCAGGACGCGGAACACGAGATCGCGCACTGCCAGGGTCAGGCGTTCCTGAGCCATCAACCGGTGCCGGCGGCGCTCGATATCGAGCAGCTCGAGCGGGAGATGGGACAGGACCGGCTGGAGCCGGTCGGCGTGTATGCGGCGTTTGCGCGCAAGGGTCTTGTCTATGGCCCCTCGTTTCAGGGAATCACCGCCATTCATCAGGGCAGCCACCAGGTATTGGCCCGCCTGCGGCTGCCGAAGACGGTCGATGACACTTCGGGAGACTACGTCCTTCACCCGACCTTGATGGACAGTGCGCTTCAGGCCGCGGTGGTATTGCTCGACGTTGACACAGAGTCCTACGAGCCGCGATTGCCGTTCGTGTTGGAGTCGTTGCGCATCGTAGCGCCGTGTTCGCGCACGATGATCGCCTGGGTGCGTTACGCGCCGGGCAGTCAGGCTGGGGACAACGTCACTAAACTGGACATCGATCTGTGTGATGAGCGCGGCAATATTTCCGCAGAGATGCGTGGATTGTCTTTACGTGCCCCGAAAAAAGAAACTCCACCGGCTGCCGTACGTATCGGGGCGTCGGAGTGTCTGCTTGCCACTCCGGTCTGGCAGACGAGCGGCGTCCAAGGAACCGGTGCCGACTATGCGCAGCACCACGTCATTCTGTGCGAGCTCTCGAAGGTCGACGCCGAAAAGCTGCAGTCCCTGATTCCGCAGAGCGAGTGCCTGTCACTGCAGGCAAGGCCGCAGAAGACGATTGCCCAACGCTACACCGAGTACGCGCTGGCGTGTTTTGACCGGATCCGGAGCATCCTCCAGGGCAAGCCGCGGGGCAATGTGCTCCTGCAGGTCGTAGTCGCCGATCATCAGGAAAAAGTGTTGTTTGCCGGTCTCTCGGGCTTGCTCAAGACGGCGGCGCTGGAAAATCCGCAACTCGTCGGCCAAGTCGTTCTCGCCGGTCACAAAACGACGGCGGAAGAACTCGCTCCGCGCCTGCGCGAAGAGAGAGCCCATGGCCTGGATCCGCTCGTCAAATATGAAAACGGCTCGCGCCAGGTCTTGCGCTGGCAGGAAGTATCGTACGAAGCGGAACAGCCACGGGTCGAGTTCAAGGATCACGGTGTCTATCTGATCACCGGCGGTCTCGGTGGTCTTGGTGTTTTGTTTGCGAAGGAGATCCTCGAGCACACGCGCCACGCCAAGGTGGTCTTGACAGGCCGCTCGGCATTGAGCAGCGAAAAGCAGGCCGTCCTGGACGAGTTGTCTCCACCAGCCGGGCGGCTGAGTTATCGGCAAGTGGACGTCGGTGAGCTCGACCAGGTCAGGCGGCTGATTACTGCGATTCGGGACGAGTACGGACAGCTCAATGGCATCCTCCACAGTGCCGGAATGATCGCGGATGACTTCATCCTGAAAAAGGACAGCGCGCAGTTCACCGAGGTGCTCGCGCCGAAAGTTACCGGCACTTACAACCTCGATCAGGCCAGTCACAACGTCGAGCTCGACTTCTTCGTGCTGTTCTCCTCCATGGCTGGTGCGTTGGGAAATATCGGGCAAGGGGATTACGCGGCCGCGAACGGCTTCATGGACCACTTTGCGGCATATCGGAATCGACAGGTAGCCGTGGGTCAGCGGTACGGACGCACGCGGTCGGTGGACTGGCCGCTGTGGCAGGCCGGCCGGATGAGCATCGATCCGGCGAGCCGCGAACGGCTGGAAAAGGCCATCGGCATGCAGCCGATGCAAACAGCCACGGGCATGCACGCGTTCCATCGCTGTCTTGCGTTGCCGTACGACCAGATCCTGGTGATGACGGGAGACATGGCGCCGATGCGGCGCGCCTTGCTCGGGGTTCCCACGCTCCGGACCGAACCGCAACCGGAACAAGCGGCTGGCGGATTCGAAGACAAAGCGTTCGCAGAGAAGACGCAAAGATACCTGCGGAAGACATTGTCGGGCGTATTGAAACTGCCCACCCACAAGATCGATCTGCAGGCCGCACTGAGCGAGTATGGCATCGACTCCATTCTGGCGATGCAATTGATCAACGAGCTGGAAGAAACGTTTGGAGCGCTTTCCAAGACGCTGTTCTTCGAGTATCAGACCATACGCGAGCTGGCCGAATACTTCGGCGCGCACCACTCGCGACGGCTGAAGGCCTTGTTTGCTGCGACCACCCATCGCACCAGCGAGCCCAGCCCGGACGCCGGGCCGGCGCGAGCCTCGCGTGCGCCGGCTCCGAGACGGCGTTTCATCCACGGGCGGAATGCCGCGCCGGACCGTTCGACCGAATCCGGTCCGATCGCCATCATCGGATTGAGCGGCAGGTATCCCGAGGCGGTCGACATCGACGCCTACTGGAACAATCTGCGTGAGGGTAAGGACTGTATCGTCGAAGTCCCCAAAGAGCGTTGGGACTGGCAGGAATACTTCGACGACGATCGCAGCAGGAGCGGACGCCACTACAGCAAATGGGGCGGCTTCATTGCAGGCGTCGACGAATTCGACCCGCTGTTTTTCAACATCTCGCCGCGAGAGGCTCAATATATCGATCCGCAGGAGCGGCTGTTCCTGCAGCACGCCTGGATTGCGGTCGAGGACGCGGGCTACAGCCGGGCGGGCCTGCAGGTTCCGTACGAGCGGGATCTGCCCGGCCAGGTTGGTGTGTACGTCGGGGTGATGTGGAGCGAGTACCAGTTGTTCGGCATCGATGCCAACGTTGCGGAGCGCAGGATGGGCTTTGCAGGCAACGTGGCCAGCATCGCCAATCGCGTGTCCTATGTCCTCAATCTGCATGGACCCAGCGTGGCGCTGGACACGATGTGCTCCTCGTCATTGTCCGCGATTCATTTCGCCTGCCAGGATCTGAAGCTGGGACGGACCAGCATGGCCATCGCCGGCGGGGTCAATGTCAGCGTCCATCCCAATAAATACCTGGTGCTCAGTGTCGGGCAGTTCATCTCCAGTGACGGGCACTGCCAGAGTTTCGGTGAAGGCGGCGACGGGTACATTCCGGGTGAAGGCGTCGGAGCTGTCGTTCTGAAGAGACTATCGGATGCCGAGCGGGATGGCGACCACATTTACGGCGTCATCCGGGGAAGCGCATTGAATCATGGCGGCAGGACCAATGGCTACACGGTCCCGAATCCGCAGGCGCAGGCGGGTGTCATCAGCAGGGCATTGACCGAGTCGCAGATCGACGCGCGTCATGTCAGCTACATCGAAGCGCATGGCACTGGTACCAAACTGGGCGACCCGATCGAGATCGCCGCACTGAATAAAGCCTTCAGCGCGCAGGACGCCAGGTCCTGCTCGATCGGATCGGCCAAATCGAACATCGGCCATTGCGAGGCCGCCGCGGGAATCGCGGGACTGACGAAAGTCCTGCTGCAGATGCAGCATCAGCAGATCGTGCCGTCCCTGCATTCGACCCAGTTGAATCCCTATATCGATTTCGACAGCAGTCCGTTCGCGGTCAATCAGGTATTGAGACCGTGGGAGCCGCCGGTGATCGACGGCCGGACGCTGCCGCGGATTGCCGGGCTCTCGTCCTTCGGTGCGGGCGGATCGAATGCGCACATGATCGTCGAGGAGTATCAGGCGTCTGTGCCACAGACGGCCGCCGTCGGAGACGTGGCGATCGTTCTCTCGGCGAGGACGCCAGAGCAACTGCAGCAGAAAGTCCGCGATCTTCTGGACTTTGTCCACACACGGCGGACGACCATCGAACTGGCCTCCATGGCCTACACGCTGCAGGTGGGCCGCGAGCCGATGGAAGAGCGCGTCGGTTTTGTGGTCAGCTCGATCGAGCAGCTCGTTGAAAAGCTTCAGGCGTATGCGGCGGGCGAGCAGGCGATCGAAGACGCGTATCACGGACAGGTGAAGCGCAACAAGGAAGCGCTGGCGGTGTTCAGCGCAGATCCCGATCTGCAACAGACGGTGGACAAATGGATCGCCAACGGAAAGCTCTCCAGGCTGCTGGACCTCTGGGTGAAGGGGCTGGAGCTGGATTGGCGCAAGCTTTACGGCGAGGTCAAGCCTCAGCGCATCAGTTTGCCGGCATATCCGTTTGCCAGAGAGCGGTACTGGATCGATACCGCGCCAGGTAAGCCTTCCGCGGGTCCGGCGACAGCAGTCCTTCACCCCCTGCTGCACAGCAACACCTCCGATCTCACCGCGCAAAGCTATCGCTCGACGTTCACCGGCGACGAGCTCTTCATCACCGAGCACGCCGGGCAAAAGGTGCTGCCGGCGGTGGCCTGTCTGGAGATGGTGCGGGCGGCGATCGAACATGCAGCACCCGCACGTCCGGAATCGACGGTGCTGAAGCTGCACGACACCGTGTGGGCGCCGCCGATCATCACCAGTGAGAGCAGGCCAGTCAGTATCGCGTTGTTCCCTGAAGACAAAGGACAGATCGGATACGAGATTTACAGCCGCGACGCGGAACAGGAGATCATCCATTGCCAGGGCCGCGCGGTCTGGAGTAGTGAAGCGGCGCCGCCCAGAGTCGACATCGAGGCGCTCAAGCGGCAAGGACAGCGCGTGGTGGAGTTGAGCGCGCCGGGTGCCGTCGGCGACTACATCCTTCATCCGACCATGTTGGACGGCGCCGTGCGCGCCGTGAACGGTTCATCGGAATCTCCATCGCTCCTTGCGCTGGATTTGCTGCGCATTGTTTCTCCCTGCTCGCCGGATATGGTCGCGTGGGTGCGTTCCGCGCCGGGTGGTGGAGCGGCCGATATCGATCTGTGCGATGTCCGGGGCAATGTCGCCGTGGAGATGCGGGGTGTGAGCTGGCAGCAGGCGTCGGCCGGCGATGGCGACAGAGTCACCGAGCAACCGCCATTCCCGGCAGCAGCGCCGATCCTTGCCCACAGAGAGATCGCATTTCTTGCGGCAGCACCGGTGGAGCGGAAAAAACGGGGCGTCCTGGCTCTGGCCGCGCCGGGTGCCAATGCCTCAGCGGGATCGTCAGCGGGCCGGCCCAAAATCACTCTGTCAACTGCCGCAGCCGGAGAAACCGCGCCCCCCGCGGTCTCTCCCGTCCGATTGTACGATCGTGATGGCGGCATCTTCTCGATCGAGATCGCGTCGTCGCGCTCGAATGACGTCATCGCGCACTTCCTTCAGGCCCTGGAGTGGCTGCAGCAGGAGGCATCGCTCAAGGTCCTGATGCTGAGTGGCATCGAGCACTGCTTCACGTCCGGCGGACGAGAGGAGTACAACGAAGCGGTCGACCGGAAGCTCTTTCAGCGCCTGGCGGGGTTCCCATATCCGGTCATCGCCGCTTTGCAGGGCGACGTGATCGGGGCAGGCTTCCTGGCTGCGGCGCTCTGCGACTTCATGGTGTGCAACGAAGATGGACACTATGGATACGCGGACGCGGAACAACATCATCTCTACCCCACGACCGCCGAGGCCGCTCTGTTCAGCGAGCGGTTTGGCGCGGCGCGGGCAGACCACTTCCTGTACCGGTCGACACAGTCGACGGGCAGGCAACTGCAGGCGGAAGGCTGGACATGTCCCATCCTCCCGTGGACACAGGTCGAGGTGCATGCACAACAGCTGGCGTCGACTCTGGCAGCGAAGTCACAGGAAGCGCTCCGTCTGTTGAAAGGGCACCTGACGCGTTCCCTGGCAGGTCTGGTCGGCGCATTGACGCGCGTCGATGTCGCAGAAACCGCGGCAGAGGATCCGTCCACGGAGATTGCGGTCATCGAGTACGGGCGCGCGGGGGTGAGGAACGAGATTACGGACCTTTCCCGCTACAAAGCCATCGTGCTTGTCGGTGAGGATCCCGGCATTCCGGATGACGTCGTATTCGATCTTCGGCGCCTGATTTTCGAGTCGGAGGTCCCGGTCGTTGCCGCGTTGCCGGGAGATGCGAAAGGAAATAGCTGGCTCATCGCCCAGTTCTGCGATGACTGTGTGTACAGCGAGACAGGCGTTTACTCTTCTGAAAGCATCGGGTCGGCTTTCGCGCAAACGGCGGTCGCCTTGTTTGCGCATCGGTTCGGCGAAGCAGCCAACGAGATCCTGCTGACCGGCGCTGACTATTCTGGAACCGAGCTCCAGCGGCGCGTCGGTGCTTTGTCCGTGATGGAGGGCGATCAGGTGCTCTCCGCTGCCCGGCAGGTCGCCGCGGCATGGGCCAAGCTCCCTGCGGCCACGTTGGCCGCACGGAAGAATCACACCGCGACCACGTTGCAGGACAAGATTCGAAGCCTTCCTGCCGCGGCCGCATCGGAACAGAAAGACGAAGCAGCCGTGGCCGCGCCGACCGCCATTTCGCTCCATTCACGAGTGATTACAGCGACCGCTCATCCGGACGGGATTGTGGTTGTGAAGATGGAGGACCGGGAAGTAAAGAACATGTTCTCCGAGGCCCTCATGGAGGGCATCAGGGAAGTCTTCGCACATATTGCGCAAACGCCGGCGTACAAAGTGGTGATCCTCACCGGATACGACAACTACTTTGCCTCTGGTGGCACGAAAGAGAGCCTGTTGTCCATCCAGGAGGGGAGGAGCAAGTTTACCGACGCTGGCATCTTCCACCTCGCCGTGGAGTGCAGGCTGCCGGTGATTGCGGCGATGCAGGGACATGGCATCGGTGCCGGCTGGTCGATGGGTATGTTCGCCGACATCGTTCTGTTGAGCGACGAGAGCCGGTATGTGAGTCCGTATATGAATTACGGGTTCACGCCGGGGGCCGGCGCTACGTACAGCCTGACGGACAAGCTCGGCCCTGACCTGGCCCGCGAAAGCCTGCTGACCGGGCACCAGTATACGGGCCGTGAGTTGAGAGAAAGAGGTCTCACGCTCCGTGTATTGCCGCGGGCCGAAGTCAACGCGGCGGCCATGGCATTGGCAAAACAGGTCGCACGGGCTTCGCGCGACCGCCTGACTGATTTGAAGCAACAGTTGACGGCGCATGTGCACCAGCCGCTGAGTGAGATCTTCGAACGCGAACTGGCCATGCATGAAAAGACGTTCGTTGGCCGGTCGGATACGTTGGCTCAAATTGAGAGCAATTTCTATCAGGACGTCGAGACACCTTCGGTGGCTCCGCGGCAGGCTCCCGTCAAGCCTCCGAAACCGTCCGTCGCCGGCGACGCTCTGTCCTCCATCGTTGCAACGCTGAAAACGCTCCTGGCGAGTGAGTTGTTTCTGCAGGAACGCGACGTGGATGAGAATACCCAGTTCATCGACCTGGGCCTCGACTCGATTACCGGCGTCACCTGGATCCGGAAGATCAACGACAAGTATCAGACGTCGATCGAAGCGACGAAGGTCTACAGCTATCCGACACTGGCGGAGCTAAGCCGGTACGTCAGGGACGAAGCCGAGAAGGCCGGTACGCTGCCGAGCCCGAGTTCGAGTTCGAGCCCGATCCCGCCTCCCGCGGCCCCGCAACCTGAAGCGCTCATCGTAAGGAGGACGACCTCTCAGCTTCTGCAGTCGCGCCGCAGCCGCACGGCGGCGCGGTTCGTCTCGAGCACCCCGGCCGCCCAGTCCTCAGGGCCTATTGCGGTGATCGGCATGGCCGGTCAATTTCCGAAGGCCAGGAATCTCGAGGAATTCTGGCAGAACATCGCGGAAGGGAAGAACTGCATCACCCAGGTCGACCGCTGGGACCTGAACACCTACTACCAGCCCGGCGAGGCCGTGGCCGGCAAGACCAACAGCCAGTGGATGGGCGCACTGGACGAATACGATCTGTTCGATCCGCTCTTCTTCAACATCTCGCCGACGGAAGCCGAGAGCATGGACCCGCAGCAGCGGTTGTTCCTGCAGGCGTGCTGGCACAGCATCGAGAACGCCGGCTACGATGCGCGGCGTTTGTCCGGGAGCATGTGCGGCGTCTTCGTCGGCTGCAGCAGTACGGACTATCACCAGTTATCGCGCGAGCATCTGTTGAGCGCCAAAGGGTTCACGGGGAGCGCGATGTCCATTCTGGCGGCGCGCATTTCGTACTTCCTGAACCTGCGAGGCCCAAGTATCTCCATCGATACGGCCTGCTCTTCATCGCTGGTCGCGCTCGCGAACGCCTGTGACAGTTTGAATTCGGGTGGAAGCGATCTGGCCCTGGCCGGCGGCGTCTACGTGATGGGCGGGTCTGAGATGCACATCAAGACGGCGCAGGCGGGGATGCTGTCGCCCGAGGGGAGATGCTTCACCTTCGATCAACGCGCGGACGGCTTCGTTCCCGGAGAAGGTGTGGGTGTCGTGCTGTTGAAACGGCTGGCCGATGCCCAGAGAGATGGAGACATCATTCACGGCGTCATTCAGGGATGGGGCGTCAATCAGGACGGCAAGACCAATGGAATCACGGCCCCCAATCCTGAGTCACAGACCCGCCTGGAACGGGACGTTTACGAGAAGTATCAGATCGATCCGGCGGAGATCCAACTCATCGAAGCGCATGGCACCGGCACGAAACTGGGTGACCCGATCGAGGTGGAAGGCCTCAAACAAGCCTTCGGGACGTACACGCAGAAGAAGGACTACTGCGCCCTCGGCTCGGTGAAGAGCAATATCGGTCATTGTCTCACCGCGGCCGGAATCGCGGGGCTTCTCAAGCTGGTCCTTGCGCTGAAGCACAGGCAACTGCCGCCAACCATCAATTTCGAGAGACTCAACGAGCACATTCATTTGAAAGACAGTCCGTTCTACGTCAACAGCAGTTTGCAGGAGTGGGAGCTCAACGGCGCGGCGAAACGGCAGGCTGCACTCAGCTCCTTCGGATTCAGCGGCACCAACGCCCATGTGATCGTCGGCGAATATCTGCCGCCGTCCCAAGTCCGACGGCCGGTTTCGGTGAAGAGCATCGTCCCCCTTTCTGCCAGGACGGCGGAGCAGCTCGGGCAGAAGGCGCGCGATCTCCTGGACTTCATCCGTACGGACGCGGGGTCCACCAATCTCGCCGACATCGCCTATACGCTGCAGGTGGGCAGAGCGCCGATGGATGAACGGCTGGGCTTTGTGGCGAGCTCGGTCGAACAACTGGCTGAGAAACTCCAGGCCTGGCTCGACGGCCGGCACGACGTCGAAGACGCTCACCGGGGGCAGGTGAGGCACAACAAGGAGAGCATCAGCATCATCAGCCAGGATGACGATATGAAAGACGCCATCGTGGACAAGCTGATCGCGCAACAGAAGCTCTCCACGATGCTGAACCTCTGGGCCAAAGGCCTGGAGCTGGATTGGAACAAGCTCTACGGCGAGTCCAAACCGCGCCGCGTCGTTCTGCCGGTGTATCCCTTCGCCAAAGAGCGGTATTGGATCGATACGGCGGCTGGTGTGCCGGTGGCGGCAGCAGGCGGTATTCATCCTCTGCTGCACCGGAACACCTCCGACCTGAGCGAGCAACGCTATAGCTCGAGGTTCACGGGCGATGAAGCGTTCCTGAGGGATCATCGAGTGCGTACAGATGGTCGCAGCGTCCAGAAGGTTCTGCCCGGAGTGGCCTATCTCGAAATGGTGCAGGCTGCGATCAGGCACGCCTGGCCGATGCAATTGGAATCGCACCTCCTGGAGCTCCACGACACAGTCTGGCTGAAACCGGTTGTGGTCGAACGGCCGGAAGAGGTCTCCATCGCCTTGTTTGCAACGGATGGGGATCGCGTCGATTATGAAATCTACAGTGCACAGGACGGGCAGTTGACCGTGCACTGCCAGGGTCAGGCCGCATTTGGTGACAAGTCAGCACCGGCCAGACTCGATCCGGCGCAGCTCAGGCGTCAGATGAGCCAGGGAAAATTAGAAGCGTCCGACGTTTATGCAATGTTCGCCACGATGGGCCTCCACTATGGCCGTGCGCACCAGGGGATCACGGCGATTCATCTTGGAGACAAACAGCTGCTCGCGGAGCTGCGCTTGCCGGCTGTTGTCGAAGCAAGCCGGCACGAGTACGTGTTGCATCCCAGTCTGATGGACAGCGCGTTGCAGGCTTCGATCGGTCTGATCGTCGATCCGAATCACGTGCCCGACAAACCGTCCGTGCCGTTTGCTCTGGAGTCGACCCGCATCGTATCGGCCTGCACAAAGGAGATGGTTGCCTGGGTGCGTTACTCCGAAGGCAGCAAGCCGGGAGACGTCAAGCTGGATATCGACCTGTGCGATGACCAGGGAAATGTCTGCGTGCAGATGCGAGGCTTTGCTCTCCGAGTCGTGGGTGCGGTGAATCCGGGCGACCCCACAACACCTGTCTCCTCTTTCGATGGCGATTTCTACGAGAGGCTCCTCACCGATATCGTGGCCGGTCAGGTGTCTGTCGATGAGGCAGTCAAACTAGGCTAACCCTCCGTCCTCTCCTCCCAATTCACGTGCAGCGCGGCTCGCGATCACGCGAGCTGACGAGCGGGCCACCCCGCAGGTGTGATCCATGAGTCAAGAGCTAAGACAAATTTACGTCGACCTGGCCAACGGCAAGCTGTCGCAGCAGCAGGCGTTGGAGAAGATCAGGGCAGCAAAGCTCCAGCAGGAGGTGATGGGTACGCTGCTGGTCACGCCGGTGTGGCAAGCCGGTGGTGTGAAAGCGGCGACGGCCGTCGAGTACGACGAGCGCCACGTCATCCTGTGTGAGCTGCCGGCGGTGGACGCCGGTGCGCCGGCGCGCGACCACTACGTGTCGGTGCAGGCGGACCGGCAGAAGAACATCGCGGAACGCTATGCCGACGTCGCGCTGGCGTGCTTTGAGCGGATCCAGACCATTCTCAGAGGCAAGCCTCAGGGAAAGGTGCTCGTTCAGATCGTTACGGCCAACGATCAGGAGAATGCTCTTTTCGCCGGGTTGTCGGGACTGCTCAAGACGGCGGCGCAGGAAAACCCGCAGATCATCGGACAACTCATCCTCGTCCCGGCGCGGACGTCCACGGAGGCGTTGGCGGGATGGCTGGAAGCAGAGAAGGCTTATGCGCTCGATCCGCTGGTCCGATACGAAAACGGCGAACGGCAAGTCCTGCGGTGGAACGAAGTTTCGAATGACCAGGACGCGCCGCCGGTCGCGTTCCGGGATGACGGTGTCTATCTGATTACAGGGGGGCTCGGTGCGCTCGGGCTTCTGTTCGCAAGAGACATCCTCGCCCGGACCAGCCACGCCAGAGTCGTTCTCACCGGCCGCTCGGAGTTGAGTGCCGCCAACCAGATTCAGTTGGATGGATTGACCAGGCAGCCCGGCCGCGTCAGTTATCGGCGGGTGGATTTCGGCGACCCGGATCAGGTCAGCGGACTCGTCGCCGGTATCGAAGACCGCCACGGACAGCTCAACGGCATTCTGCACGCTGCCGGGATGATCGCCGACAACTTCATCCTGAAGAAGACCAGCGCTGAATTCCTCAGCGTCCTGACGCCGAAGGTCATTGGCACGTTCAACCTCGATCGGGCCAGCCAGGACGTCGAGCTCGATTTCTTTGTGCTCTTCGCCTCCTTCGCCGGCGCGATGGGCAACGTCGGGCAAGCCGATTACGCAACCGCGAACGGTTTCATGGACCAGTTTGCGTCGTATCGCAACCGGCAGGTCGCCGGCGGACAGCGGCACGGACGTACACGGTCGATCGATTGGCCGCTGTGGCAGGCCGGTGGAATGGCGATCGATCCTGCCAGTCGGGAAATCCTGCAACGAGCCACCGGCATGCAGCCGATGCAGACCGCGACCGGCATGCAGGCGTTCCATCGCATCCTCGCGCTTCCGCATGACCAGGTGCTGGTCGGCGAGGGTGACCCCTCCCGGATGCGCCACGCGTTGCTCGACGCACCCGTCGCGCGGCCGGAGCCGCGACCGAAGCAACCGATACCGGCCGCCGGAATCGACTCGACGAAGCTCGCAGAACAGACACAGGACTACCTGCGCCGGCAATTCTCGAGCGTGTTGAAGATGCCGGCCCACGTCATCGACCCGCACGCCGCCCTGGAGCAATACGGCATCGACTCCATCCTGGCGATGAAGCTGACGAGCCATCTGGAGCAGACATTCGGAACACTCTCCAAGACGCTGTTTTTCGAATACCAGACCATCGCCTCGCTGAGCGAGTACTTCGTTGAAAGTCATTCCGCGACATTGGCGGCTCTGTTCCATACGACGGGAAAAGGTACTGACCAGCGAGAAACCGTCGAGGCAATTCTCCCGGCACACGTTCCTTCAGAAGCAAGGCGGGCATCGAGGCTTGTCAGCCGTCAGCGAACTGCGTCTCCTCGGCCGGCCACAGAATCCGAGACGATCGCGATCGTCGGGTTGAGTGGGCGATATCCCGAGTCGGTCGACATCGACGCGTACTGGAAGAACCTGAAAGAAGGGAAGGACTGTATCGTCGAGGTTCCCAAAGATCGATGGGACTGGCGCGAATACTTCACCGACGACCGTACCCAGGCCGGACACCACTACAGTAAGTGGGGCGGCTTCATCGAGGGCGTCGACGAGTTCGACCCGCTGTTCTTCAACATCTCGCCCAAGGAGTCGAAGCTCATCGATCCGCAGGAGCGGCTCTTTCTGCAGCATGCCTGGATGGCGATCGAAGACGCGGGCTACACGCGTGCAAGCCTGCAGGTACCGTACGAAAACGATCTGCCGGGGCAGGTCGGTGTCTACGTCGGTGTGATGTACAGCGAATACCAGCTGTTCGGCGCCGATTCCAGCGCCCAGGGGAAGCGCCTCGGAATTGCGGGCAGCTCGGCGAGCATCGCGAACCGCGTGTCGTACGTGCTCAATCTCCACGGTCCGAGTGTGACGCTCGATACAATGTGTTCGTCGTCACTGACGGCGATTCACTTCGCCTGCCTCGATCTGAAGCTCGGACGGACGAGCATGGCGATCGCGGGCGGTGTAAACGTCAGCATTCATCCGAGCAAGTACCTGTTCCTGAGCTCCGGACAGTTCATCTCCAGTGACGGCCACTGCCAAAGCTTCGGCGAAGGTGGCGACGGATACATCCCGGGAGAAGGGGTAGGCGCGGTCGTGTTGAAGCGACTCTCCGAGGCGGAGCGGGACGGCGACCACATCTACGGAATCATTCGAGGCAGCGCGCTCAATCACGGCGGGAAAACGAATGGCCTCTCGGTGCCGAATCCGCACGCGCAGGCGAGTGCGATCAGCCGGGCGCTGGCGGAGTCGCACACCGACGCGCGGCACGTCAGCTACATCGAGGCCCATGGAACCGGCACGAAGCTGGGCGATCCGATCGAGATTGCGGGATTGAGCAAGGCGTTTCACCAGTACACGCAGGACACACGGTTCTGCCTGATCGGATCGGCCAAATCGAATATCGGGCACTGTGAATCCGCCGCTGGCATTGCAGGGCTGACGAAGGTCTTGTTGCAGATGCAACACCAGGAGATCGTCCCTTCGCTGCATTCGGAGCAGCTCAATCCGCACATCGATTTCACAAAGACGCCTTTCATCGTCAATCAGACATTGACTCCGTGGGAGCCGCCGGTGGTAGACGGCCGCACGCTGCCGCGGATCGCGGGAATCTCTTCGTTCGGCGCAGGCGGATCGAATGCGCACCTCATCATCGAGGAGTACCACTCGCCGGTTCAACAGCGGGTGTCGATAGGGGACGTGGCAGTGGTGCTCTCGGCGAGAACACCGGAACAACTGCAGCAGAAAGCGCGCGATCTGCTGGAGTTCGTTCGCCCTCGTGTGGACAGTCTTGATCTCGCCGAGGTGGCCTACACGCTCCAGGTGGGACGCGAAGCGATGGACGAACGCCTCGCCTTCATCGTGAGCTCGGCCGAACAACTGGCCGGCCGGCTGCAGTCGTATGTGGCCGGCGACCAGGCGATCGAGGATGCGTACTACGGTCAGGTGAAGCGCAACAAGGAAGCGATGTCGGTGTTCAGCACCGACGGCGACCTGCAGCAGGCCGTGGAGAAATGGATCGCGAATCAGGAGCTCCCGAAGCTGCTCGACCTCTGGGTCAAAGGCCTGGATCTCGATTGGAGCAAGCTCTATGGCGAACCGAAACCGCGGCGCATCAGTCTGCCGGCATATCCGTTTGCCAGAGAACGCTATTGGATCGATACGGCGGCGGTCGAGCACGTAGTTCCGAAGGCCGCGACGACGGCTGTCCTCCATCCGCTGCTGCACACCAACACCTCGGATCTGACCCAGCAGAGCTACAGCTCGACGTTCACGGGCGAGGAGTTCTTCCTGACCGACCATCAGGTCGCCGGGCAGCCGAGCCTTCCGGCGGCAGCCTATCTGGAGATGGCTCGTGCCGCGGTCGAAAAAGCGACGCGGAGCTCCCGAGAGACGGTCGTGGAGCTACGCGACGTCGTCTGGGCGCCGCCTGCGCAGACCGTACAAATCAGCGTCGCACTGGTTGCGAACGACGCAGGCGAAATCGACTTCGAGATCTACAGCGAAGAAGCCGAGCAGGAGATCGTTCTTTGCCAGGGGCGCGCGGTGTCGAGCCCTGGAATGGCGGCGGACAGGCTCGATCTCGAGCGGCTCGGGCGGCAGGTGGAGCGGGGCGCGATCGATCCCGTGAACGTCTTCGCCGCATCGGCTCGCATGGGGCTCGTCCATGGACCGGCGTTGCAGGGGATCACCTCGATTCGTCGCGGGAGCGGTGAATTGCTGGTTCATCTCCGACTGCCGAAGGCCATCGCGAATACTGAAGCCGACTATGTCCTTCATCCCAGTCTCATCGAAGGTGCGTTGCTGGCCGCGGTTGCATTGAGCGACGGCTGGGCCGAGGATCGCAGTGAGCCGCGGTTGCCGCTTGGATTGGAATCGTTGCGCGTCATCGCGCCGTGCACGCGGGAGATGGTCGCCTGGCTCCGTTATGCGTCAGACAGCCGGGCCGTTGACGATGCCGTCAAGCTCGACATCGATCTGTGCGATGAGCGCGGGAATGTCTGTGTACAGATGCGAGGCGTGAGCTGGCAGCCGGCATCGCTGGAGGTCGCCGAGCCGATACCCGTCGCTGCGGCGGTGACAGCAGTTGTCCGGCCCACGCTGGCGCGCAAGGAAATCGTCTTTGCGGCAGCAGCGCAGCCGGTGGAGCAGAAAAAACGCGCCGCTGTTGCACTGGCCGCGCCGGGCGCAGGCCTCTCTGCTACTGGATCTTCCGCAGGACGCGCGCGGATCTCATTGTCAGACGCCGCAACCGGCGCAGCTGCCGCGAGCGCGACACCAGTGGTCTCTCCCGTCCGGCTCTACGACCGCGAGAACGGCATCTTCTCCATCGAGATTCTTGCGTCGCGCACGAACGATGTGGTCACGCACACCCTGCAGGCGCTCGACCGCGTGCAACAGGAGCCGTCCCTCAAGGTCCTGATGCTCATCGGCATCGAGCACTGTTTCATGCAGGGCGGACGAGAGGAATACAACGAAGCGGTCGAGCAAAAACTCTTTCAGCGGCTGCTGTCGTTTCCCTATCCGGTCATTGCAGCTCTGCCGGGCGATGTGATCGGCGCGGGGTTTCTGGCTGCGGCGCTCTGTGACTTCATGGTGTGCAGCGAAGATGCGCAGTATGGATACACCGACGTGCGATCGCAGTTCTATCCGGCGACACCTGAAGCGCTGCTGTTCAGCGAGCGGTTCGGCGTGGCGTTGGCGGAGGACTTCCTCTATCTGTCCTCCGTGTCGACCGGCGGACAACTGCGATCGAAGGGGTGGACGTGTCCGATCGTGCCGGGTGCGGAGGTCGAGATTCATGCAGAGGAGCTGGCGTCGACCTTCGTCACGAAGTCCCAGGATGCGCTCCGGCTGCTGAAACGGCATCTCACGCGCCATCTCGCGGGTCTCGTCGACGCGTTGCGGCCCATCGATGTCGAGCCTGCGGAGAAGCCGGGCGATCCTGCCGTGAGGACAGGGGCATCGCCATCACGGCATCTTCAGTTCGACAGTCCTTCAGAGCACGTCCTGGTCGTCAGATATGACACGCCGGAGGTCAAGGATCTCGGCGATCTCTTCGCCGGGATTCATGAGGGCGGCTACTACAAAGCCATTGTGTTGGCCGGGAATGACGGGCAAGACGTCCCGGACGATGTGGTGTCCGAGTTCCAGCGACTGATTTTCGCCTCGGACATTCCGGTCATCGCCGCATTGAGCGGCAATGCGAACGGTCCGGCGTGGCTCATGAACCTGCTTTGTGACGCGTGTGTCCACAGCAGGACCGGCGTCTATTCGGCAGCAAACATCGGCGCCACGCCATTAGCGGCTGCGGTCTTTACACATCGACTCGGCAACGTCGTCGGCAAGCAGATCCTCATCAGCGGTGCCGGCTTGCGCGGCGCCGATCTCGAGCAGCGCGCCGGGTCTTCGATCGTGGCGGAACACGATCAGGTTCTGCAGGCGGCCGTCAACGTTGCCGAGTCGTTAGCGAAGCTTCCGCGGACCACGCTTGCCTCCTGGAAGAAACGAACCGCGATCTCGATCGATGAGAAGACGCGTAGTTTTGCAGTTGCCGCCGGAGAGGAACAGGTCGGCAGTATGTCTGCGGCGCCGGCCGCCGAGCCGACATCGATTCGGCTGAACTCGAACGCCGTCACCATCACCGCTCACCCCGAAGGCGTCGTGGTCGTGAAGATGGAGGACCGGCAGGCGAAAAATATGTTCTCCGAGGATCTCGTCGAAGGGATCACGGAAGCCTTTGCCCATATCGAACGGACGCCCGCGTACAAGGTCGTCATCCTCACTGGCTACGACACGTATTTCGCTGCCGGAGGGACGAAAGAAAGCCTGTTGGCGATCCAGGAAGGGAAGGCGAAGTTCACCGACGTCGAGATCTTCCGATTGCCGCTCGAGTGCAAGCTGCCCGTCATCGCCGCGATGCAGGGTCACGCTCTGGGCGCCGGCTGGGCGATGGGGACGTTCGGCGACTTCGTGCTGTTCAGCGATGAAAGCCGCTATGTGAGTCCGTACATGGCTTACGGATTCACGCCGGGCGCGGGCGCGACGTGGATTCTTGCCGACAAGATCGGGCAGGACCTGGCGAGGGAGAGCCTGTTCACCGCGCGGTACTACACCGGGAGCGAATTGAGACAGCGGGGTCTGCGGCTGCCGGTTCTGCCGCGCGCGGAGGTGATCCCTGCGGCAATGCAGATGGCGAACGAGATCGCCCGAGTGCCGCGCGGACGGCTGATCGCGCTCAAGCAGCAGTTGACGCGGAATGTGCGCGAGACGCTGGCAGAGACGGTTCGCCTCGAACTGGCGATGCATGAGAAGACGTTCGTCGGCCAGTCCGATACGCTGGAGCGAATCCGTCTGAACTTCTACGGCGAGATCGAAACGCGGCCGGCCGGCGAACCGGCGTCACTCTCCGTCCAGAAACTACGGGCGGCGAAGGAACCGGCGGCAGTGCCCGTCGCGGATGCGCTGCCTGCGATCATGGCGACGCTCAGGACGCTCCTCGCCAACGAGCTGCAGATGCGCGAGAGCGATATCGATGACCATGCGCAGTTCATCGACGTCGGTCTCGACTCGATCAGCGGCGTGAGCTGGATTCGCAAGATCAACGAGGAATACCAGACGTCCATCGAGGCGACGAAGGTCTACAGCCTCCCGACGCTGACCCAACTCGGCCGCCACGTGAAGGAAGAAGCAGAAAAGCAAGGCACACTTCCGGTTTCCGCCCCGCCGGCCGCGGCCGAGGTGCCGCCCTCCGCGGGTAGCACTGCTCCGCGGTCACCCGCCGCAGCGAAACTCACGTCTCGCCGCAGGTATAAAACATCGCGGTTCACTGCCGCCGCCCCTGCCCCCGCCGCATCCGCACGACGTTCGTCGGAGCCGATTGCGGTCATCGGCATGGCAGGCCAGTTTCCGCAGGCGAAGAACGTCGAGCAATTCTGGCAGAACATCGCACAGGGAAAGAACTGCATCAGCCAGATTCCGCGCCAGCGCTGGGATGTGAATGCCTGGTATCAGCCGGGAGACCCCGTGCCCGGCAAGACCAACAGCCAGTGGCTCGGTGCATTGGATGATTACGATCGGTTCGACCCCCTGTTCTTCAATATCTCGCCGACGGAAGCAGAGAGCATGGACCCGCAGCAGCGGCTCTTCCTGCAGGCCTGCTGGCACGGCATTGAAGATGCCGGATACGATGCCCGATCGCTGTCAGGCAGCAAATGCGGCGTGTTCGTCGGTTGCGCCGGCGGCGACTATCTCCAGTCGTCGCGCCGGCACGAATTGAGCGCACAGGGGTTCACCGGCGGCGCGATGTCGATTCTGGCGGCGCGTATTTCGTATTTCCTCAACCTGCAGGGTCCCTGCATCTCGATCGATACGGCCTGCTCCTCATCGCTCGTTGCAATCGCCAATGCGTGTGACAGTTTGAACTCCGGCGGCAGCGATCTAGCGCTGGCCGGTGGCGTCTACGTGATGGCCGGGCCGGACATGCACATCAGAACCTCGCAGGCGGGTATGTTGTCCCCCGACGGCAAGTGCTACTCCTTCGATCAGCGCGCCAACGGCTTTGTGCCCGGCGAGGGCGCCGGAGTCGTGCTGCTCAAGCGCCTCTCCGACGCACAACGCGATGGAGACATCATTTACGGCGTCATTCAGGGATGGGGGATCAACCAGGACGGACGAACCAATGGCATCACGGCGCCCAATCCTGAATCGCAAACGCGGCTCGAACAGGACGTTTACGACAAATACGAGATCAATCCTGAGCACATCCAGCTCATCGAGGCCCACGGAACGGGCACGAAGTTGGGCGACCCGATCGAGGTCGAAGGGCTGAAGCAGGCCTTCAGGAAATACACGCAGAAGACCGCTTACTGCGCTCTTGGCTCAGTGAAGAGCAACATCGGCCACACGTTGACGGCGGCAGGAATTGCCGGCGTTCTCAAGCTGATGCTCGCGCTGAAGCACAAGCAACTGCCTCCGACGACCAACTTCGAGCAGCTCAACGAGCACATCGACCTGAACGGCAGTCCGTTCTTCGTGAGCAGTGAATTGCAGGAGTGGAAGCGGAACGGCGGACCGAGGCAGGCGGCGATCAGCTCGTTCGGCTTCAGCGGTACCAATGCCCACATCGTGATCGGCGAATACGCACCGCTGGCTGAAGCCGTACGGCCGTCGTTCGTCGCTCCGGCGATCGTTCCGCTGTCGGCACGGACGGCCGAGCAACTCGAGCAGAAGGCTCGCGATCTGCTGGACTTCATTCGTAAGGACGAGCAGTCCATTGCGCTGAATGACATTGCCTACACGCTCCAGGTCGGACGGCAGGCGATGGACGAGCGGCTGGGCTTCGTCGTGAGCTCGGTCGAACAACTCGCTGAGAAACTCGAAGCCTATGTCGCCGGTGAGAGCGCGATCGAAAGCGTGTATCGGGGACAGGCCAAACGTGGCAAGCCGAGCCTCACCGTCCTCGGCCAGGACGAGGACCTGATCAAGACCGTCGTCGAGAAATGCATTGCGGAGAAGAAGCTCTCGAAGCTGCTGGAGCTGTGGGTTCACGGCGTGGACCTGGATTGGAGCAGGCTGTATCCCGAAGTGACACCGCAGCGCGTCAGTCTCCCTGTCTATCCGTTTGCGAAAGAGCGCTATTGGATCGATGGCCAGCGTGCAACGCCCTCCGGGCCTGCGACCGCCGTCCTTCACCCGTTACTACACAGCAACACCTCCGATCTGAGCCAGCAGCGCTACAGCTCGACATTTACCGGAGAAGAGCTTTTCCTTTTCGATCACGCGGGCCGGAAAGTGTTGCCGGCCGCGGCGAGCCTGGAGATGGCACGGGCGGCCGTCGAGCGTGCACTGCCCGAGCAGACGGAATCGACGGTCATCGAGCTGCGCGACACGGTCTGGGCGGAACCGATCGTCATCGCCGATCGGAAGGAAGTCAGCATCGCGTTGTCAGCGACGGGCAGCGAACAGATCGACTTCGAGATCTACAGCGAAGACGTCGTGCATTGCCAGGGCCGTGCAGTCGTGAGCCATGAACCGGCGCCGGCCCGGCTCGATCTCGAGCAGCTCAACGCGGACGGGGAGACACTGGTCACGCTGCGACTCCCAGACATGCCGGGCGATTATGTCCTTCACCCGGCCGTCATGGACAACGCACTGCGAGCGGCCGCAGGAGCCATCGACGGCGCGGTGCTGTCTGGACTCGAAAAGCTGCGGATCGTGGCGCCCTGTACGCAGGAGATGGTTGCGTGGGTGCGTTTCGCACCCGGGAGTCCGGACATCGATCTCTGTGACCTGGGCGGAAACGTCTGCGTGCAGATGCGCGGGCTTTCATGGCACGTTCTCCAGAACGACATCGGCAGTGTGGTGGCCGCGCCGGTCTGGCAGGCCTCGACAGACCGTGGGAAGGTCGAATACGCAGAGCGCCATGTGATCCTGTGCGACCTGCCGAACGCCGAGACGGCGCCGCGCGCCGAATGCCTGTTGCTGCAGGCGGAGCAGGGCAAGAACGTCGCGCAGCGCTACACGGACTATGCGCTCGCGTGTTTCGAACGGATACAGACCATCCTGCAGCGCAAGCCTCAGGGTAAGGTGCTCGTTCAGATCGTCGTCGCCGACGATCGGGAGCAGGTACTGCTGGCCGGTCTGTCGGGATTGCTGAAAACCGCGGCACTGGAGAATACGCAGTTCGCCGGGCAACTGGTCCTCGTTCCGCCGCAAATGACGGCCGAGGAACTGAGCGGGCTGCTGGAGGCCGAGCAGTCGCAGGATGTGCTGGTCCGATACCGGGATGGCGCGCGACAGGTCCTGCGCTGGCAGGAGGTGAAGGCAGACCAGAACAGGCCGCCTGTCGCGTTCAACGATCAAGGCGTGTACCTGATCACCGGCGGTCTCGGCGCTCTGGGGCTTCTGTTTGCGAAAGAGATCCTCGATCGGACCTCTCAGGCGGTTGTCATTCTCACGGGCCGGTCGGAATGGACGGCCGAGAAGGAAACGCGCCTGCCGGGATACAGCGGCCGCCTGAGCTATCGGCAGGCGGCTCTCGGCGATCTCGATGAGGTCCGGCAACTCATGGCCGGGATTCAAAGTGACTACGGACGGCTCGACGGAATCCTTCATAGTGCAGGGACGACTGCGGATAACTTCATCGTCAAAAAGGGGAGCGCCGAATTCAGCGGCGTTCTCGAGCCGAAGGTCACCGGCACGTATAATCTCGACCAGGCCAGCCGCGACGTCGAGCTCGACTTCTTCGTGTTGTTTTCCTCGATTGCCGGCGCGCTGGGGAACCCCGGCCAGGCCGACTACGCAGCCGCGAACGGTTTCATGGACCAGTTCGCGGCGTATCGCAATACGTTGGTGGCCACGAAACAACGCCACGGACGCACGCGCTCGATCAACTGGCCGTTGTGGCGGGACGGCGGGATGGCCCTCGATGAGGCGGGCCGCGAACTGGTGCTGCAAACCATCGGGGCGCAGCCGATGCAGACAACCACGGGCCTGGAGGCCTTCCACCGCAGCCTCGCGTTGCCGTACGACGAGCTGCTGGTCGTGGAGGGCATCCAATCCAGGATCAGGGCGTATCTGCAGCACGCGCGCATCTTCGAAGGACGTCCCGCGCCGCGGACCGCCGCTCCTTCGCGGAAGGCGGAAGCCGTTGGCGTGAACCAGTTGCAGCGGGAACTGAAAGCCCTTCTGGCCGCGGTGCTGCGGATCGATGCTTCGGTCATCGACGCGGATCAGCCGTTCGCCGAATTCGGTCTCGATTCTTTCCTCGGCGCCGAGCTGATTGTCGCGATCAACAAGCAATACGGCACGGAGCTGTCGCACGCGAGGCTCTTCGACTACTCGACCGTCAGCGAGTTCGCGCGCTTCCTCGAACAGGAGATCGGCAAGCGGCCGGCTCCTGACGCGGAGCCCGTTGCGCCGGTCGAGCCAACGTCCGTGGCTGTGGCCGGTTCTCTGCCCGTCCTCAAGAAGACGGTCCGGGCCGGCCGAAAGACGGCCACACGCAGTTCGGAGCACTCGGACGACAGGATCGCAATCATCGGGATGTCCGGACGGTATCCGAAGGCAGATGACCTGAACCAGTATTGGCAGAATCTGGTCGAGGGCAGAAATGCAATCGTCGAGGTGCCGCCGTCACGGTGGGATGTCAATCGCTATTACGACCCGGACCGCACGAAAAAGGACAAGACGTACTCGAAGTGGCTCGGCGCACTGGACGACATCGATCGCTTCGATCCACTGTTCTTCCGAATCTCGCCGCAGGAAGCGGATTACATGGACCCCCAGCACCGTCTGTTCCTGCAGGAGAGCTACAAGGCGTTCGAGGACGCCGGCTACTCCACGACGACGCTCAGCAACAGGAAGTGCGGCGTCTATCTCGGAATCTCGACCAATGAATACATGACGCTCCTGTCGCGCGCCGGAGTTCTTTCGGCTCCGGTCACGAGTAACAGCTACGCCATTGCCGCGGCGCGAATCGCGTACTACTTGAATCTGAAGGGACCGGCGATCTCTGTCGATACCGCCTGTTCCTCTTCGCTGGTGGCGATTCATCTCGCCTGCCAGGCAATTCTGAACCGCGAGATCGACATGGCGCTGGCCGGGGGAGTCACGCTGTGGCTGACGCCGGATTCTTACGTCGCGATGAGCAAAGCCGGAATGTTCTCGGCCGTCGGTCAGTGCAAGACCTTCGACGACGCGGCGGATGGGATCGTCAACGGCGAAGGCGTGGGCGCCGTAGTGCTCAAGCGTCTGCAGGACGCCGAAGCGGACGGCGACGTCATTTACGGCGTCATTCTGGGGACGGGCATCAATCAGGACGGCAGGACGAACGGAATCACGGCGCCCAGCGTCAACAGCCAGATCGAGTTGGAACGCTCGATTTACGCAAAGTACGAGATCGATCCGGAGAGCATCGGATATGTAGAGGCGCATGGCACCGGCACGAAGCTCGGCGATCCGATCGAGCTCGAAGCGCTTGCGACCGTCTTCAAGGAACGGACCTCGCGCAGGAACTTCTGTGCCCTCGGCTCCGCCAAGAGCAACCTCGGGCACACCACGTCCGCGGCCGGTGTCGCGGGCTTGCACAAAGTGCTGCTGTCGATGCGGCATCGGACCCTGGTGCCGACGCTCAACGTCACGAAAGAAAACTCCCGCTTCGACTTCCAGAGCTCGCCGTTCTACATCAGTCGCGAGACCGCGGCATGGGAGGTCGAACCTGGCTCTCTGCGACGCGCCGCCGTCAGCTCGTTCGGCTTCAGCGGCACGAACGCACACCTTGTCGTCGAGGAATATCCACTGCCCGACGCACAGGAGCCGCTCTCCCAGCAGGCGCCAGTCATCGTTCCTCTTTCGGCCAGATCTCCGGAGCAGTTACGTCAGAAATCGCGGGATCTGCTCGACTTCATTCGCGCAGCAGAACAGCCGGTCGACCTGGCTGCCGTCGCCTACACGCTGCAAATCGGCAGAGAGGCGATGGAGGAGCGTCTCGCGCTCGTGGTGAGCTCCGCCGGTCAATTGGCCGAGAAGCTCGAGGCGTACGTGAGTGACGAGAGAGGCATCGAAGGCGTCCATCAAGGCCGCGTCGAGCCGGGCAGCGACGGCCTGGCGATCGTCGGCCGCGATGAGGACATGCAGGAAGCGATCGAAAAGTGGATCGCGCGCAGGAAGCTGGCCACGCTGGCGGATTCGTGGGTTCGCGGCCTGAACTTCGACTGGAACAAGCTCTATGACGACGCAAAGCCGCGGCGAGTGAGCCTGCCCACGTATCCGTTCGCGAAAGAGCGTTGCTGGATCGAAGGCACGAACCTCGTCAAAGACGATCGTGACGACCAGTTCCCAGTAGACGCCGACATCGATTCCATCGAGGACCTCATCAGCCGGATTGCTGATGACGCCATAGAGCCTGAAGACGCCGTTCAGGCGCTGAGAATGCTGATGTAGCGGATCGCCCGCGGGCGAGCCCGCCACAATCCCGAGCAGCAGCAAGTTGCCGCACCCTTCACCCGAACAAAAAAAGAGAGACCCGTGATGATCGACTTCATCGAATACATAGTGTCGGAATTGAAGAGCAAGAGGCTGTCGAAGATGAATGCCGTGGCACTCGTCCGGCAATTCTCTCGCCGGTTCTCCGGGTCGGCGGTGCTCCATCCGCTGCTCCAGCGGAATACGTCTGACCTGAGCGAGCAGCGTTACAGCTCGACATTCACCGGCGAGGAGTTCTTCCTCACCGATCATCAGGTGAAGGCAAGCGGCAGCGAGAGTCAAAAGGTGCTGCCCGGCGTGGCGTACCTGGAAATGGCACGGGCCGCTGTCGAACAGGCGTTGCCCGAGCAGCCCGAAGGTGCGGTGCTGGAGTTGCAGAACACGATCTGGGCTCAGCCGGTCGTCGTGCCCAGTCAGAAGGACGCTAAGAAGGAAGTCAGCATCGCGCTGCTGGCGAACGACGACGAGCAGGTCGATTTCGAGATTTATAGCGAGGATGCGGGCCAGGAGTTCGTCCACTGCCAGGGCCGTGCCGTATTGAAGCGCGAAGCACAGGCCGCAAAGATCGATCTCGAAGAGCTCAGACGCGAAATGACGCAGGGCGAAGTGACGCCCGAGAGCGTTTACGCGACCTGCACTCGTATGGGGCTCGTCTATGGGCCGTCGTTCCAGTCGATCGCCGCGATTCATCGAGGCGACCGACAGGTGTTGGCGGACCTGCGCCTGCCGCCGGTGGTGGCCGACAAAACGCCGGAGTTTGTCCTTCATCCGAGTCTGATGGACGGTGCGCTGCAGGCCGCGGTGGGGCTGCTGGAGGGCGCCGACGCGGATCAGCCGCGGTTGCCGTTCGCGCTCGAAACACTGCGCATTCTGTCGCCGTGCGTGGGCGAAATGGTCGCATGGCTGCGCTTTGCGACCGGCAGTCAACCGTCGGACAAGGTCGTCAAGCTCGACATCGATCTGTGCGACGTGGACGGGAACGTCTGCGTGCAGATGCGTGGATTCTCCTGGCGTGTCCTGAGCAGCGAGCTCAGTGTCACGGCGACGCAGCGACGCGCGATCGGCAATCTGCTGGCGACGCCGGTCTGGGAGGCAGGCAAGCTTCAAACGAGAGACGTCGAATTCGCGGAGCACCACGTCCTGTCGCTTCGAGGAGAGCAACACGAGACGATCGCGCAGCGTTACAGCGCGCAGGCGCTGGAATCTTTTGAACGGATTCAGGCCATCCTCCAGCGCAAGCCGCAGGGAAGGGTGCTCATTCAACTCGTCGTCACGGACGATGACGAACAGGGATTGCTTGCAGGTCTGTCGGGATTACTCAGGACAGCAGCGCTCGAAAATCCGCAGATCACCGGCCAAGTCATCCTCGTTCCGGGGGAGATGGCCGTCGAGGAGCTGGGGCGGCATCTGGAGGAAGAAAAGCGAGGTGGCGGGCAGGACCCCCTGGTCAAGTATCAAAACAGTGTGCGGCACGTCTCGCACTGGAAGGAGATCGCCGCAGACGCAGAAACGCCACCGAGCGCGTTCAAAGACCAGGGCCTCTACCTGATCACGGGCGGCCTCGGCGGACTGGGCGTCGTTTTCGCCCGAGAGATCCTCGAGAAGACCCGCGATGCGCGCGTCGTGCTGACGGGGCGCTCGGAATTGAGCGCCGAAAAGCAGGCCGCATTAAACGCGCTCTCCGAGAGGCCCGGCCGCGTGGTCTATCGACAACTCGATCTCGGAAACGCGGAGGCGGTAAGACAAGTCATCGCTTCGATCCGGGATGAATTCGGTCAGCTGAATGGCATTCTCCATAACGCCGGGATGATTGCCGACGGCTTCATCCTGAAGAAGGAGAGCTCTGGATTCAGCGCGGTGCTCGAGCCGAAGGTCACCGGCACGTTCAACCTCGACCAGGCCACTCAGGACGTGAAGCTCGACTTCTTCGCGCTGTTCTCGGCGGTCGCCGGCGCACTGGGCAACCTCGGTCAGGCCGACTACGCCACGGCGAATGCCTTCATGGACCACTTCGCGGCGTATCGCAATCGGCAGGTCGCGGCCGGACAGCGTCACGGCCGCACGCGGGCGATCGATTGGCCATTGTGGCAGGCCGGCGGAATGGCTCCCGATGCGGCGAGCCGGGATCGTCTGCAGAAAATGACCGGCATGCAGCCGATGCATACCGCAACCGGGCTCGATGCGTTCCACCGGATTATCGCCCTGCCTTACGACCAGATGCTGGTTGTGGAAGGCGATCTCGCGCAGATCCGGCGGACTTTGCTCGCAGCTCCCACAGTGCAGGTAGAACAGCCAGCCATGGCCGCGGAGCTCGGCTCCGCAAGTTTCACCGAGAAGACGCAACAGTACCTGCGCAAGCAGTTCTCGGAGATTCTGAAAGTACCGGCGCAGAAGATCGATCCGCGAGCCGCACTGGAGAATTACGGCATCGACTCCATTCTGGCGATGAAGCTGACGAACCAGTTGGAGACGACGTTCGGCTCACTGCCGAAGACGCTGTTCTTCGAATACCAGACCCTTCGCGAGCTGGCCGAGTACCTCATGGCGAACTACTCGACACAGTTGACCGCACTGTTCACTCCCGCCGTGGATCGCCGGGCCGAGGCCCCACCGGCGGCGTCTCAGACTTTGACGACGACACCCGCGACAGCAGTTTCGAACCGGCGTTCGCGCCGCCGGCGGAGCACGGACCTGCGTTTGGCCACCACCACCAACAACGACGAGCCGATCGCCATCATCGGATTGAGCGGCAGGTACCCCGAGGCGCTGAATATCGAGACGTATTGGGAGAACCTGCGGGACGGGAAAGATTGCATCACCGAGGTGCCGAAGTCCCGTTGGGACTGGCGGGACTACTTCAGCGAAGACCGCACCAGGAGCGGACACCATTACAGCAAATGGGGCGGCTTCATCGAGGGCGTCGACGAATTCGACCCGCTCTTCTTCAACATTTCCCCGGTGGAGGCTGAGTCGATCGATCCGCAGGAGCGGCTCTTCCTGCAGCACGCATGGATGGCGATCGAGGATGCCGGATACACGCGCGCCAGCCTGCAGATTCCGCACGACGGGGATCTGCCGGGCCAGGCCGGCGTTTATGCCGGTGTGATGTACACGGAATACCAGATGTTCGGCGCGGAAGCCCTCTCGTGCGGCAGACGACTCGGCGTCCCCGGAAGCGCCGCCAGCATCGCCAACCGCGTCTCTTACGCGCTCAACCTTCATGGTCCCAGCATGACGCTGGATACCATGTGCTCGTCTTCATTGACGGCGATCCACCTCGCTTGTCAGGACCTGAAGCACGGACGCACGAGTCTCGCGATCGCGGGCGGGGTCAACGTCACCATTCATCCCAACAAATACCTCGTGCTCAGCGAGGGCCAGTTCATCTCGAGTGATGGCCATTGCGAGAGCTTCGGCCAAGGCGGTGGCGGCTATATCCCCGGCGAAGGCGTCGGTGTGGTCGTCCTGAAGCGGCTCTCGGATGCGAAGCGGGACGGCGACCACATCTACGCGGTCATTCGGGGCAGCGCGCTGACTCATGGCGGCAAGACCAACGGCTATTCCGTGCCGAACCCGCAGGCGCAGGCCAGCGCCATCAGCAGGGCATTGGCGGAGTCAAAGACCGACCCGCGTCACATCAGCTACATCGAGGCGCACGGCACGGGGACGAAGCTGGGCGATCCGATCGAGATCGCCGCGCTGAGCAA